>Ga0307929_1000897_pt1 | contig 25995 bp, 22 predicted proteins | sample AceLakmetage1330_FD_203160 | JGI IMG/M metagenome (GOLD analysis project Ga0307929, IMG submission 203160) | Saline water microbial communities from Ace Lake, Antarctica - #1330 | ecosystem: Environmental > Aquatic > Non-marine Saline and Alkaline > Saline | place: Antarctica: Ace Lake...
CAATCAAGGAATTCCTGATAGGTTTCAGGATAATCAATGCCAGCAACTGGATGGTCATTTTGCATGCTGCAAATCTATATGCAGGGGCCACTTGCGTCAACTTGATACCCCGCATCCCAATTAAGATCCCAATCGCCAGTGGGCGCGCTTTCAGCCACGCCATAATTCGCGACGATAATTGCCGAAGAAGGCAAGCAGAAAGCTGCCAGAACGAGGAGCCGTAGCCCTTGTTGAAAGAGTTTTTTCATAACCAAATAGAGTACCAAAACGGTCTGGATTATCAACTATATTTTGGTTCTATGAACACGGGCGGGTGCATGTAGAGCGGCTCTAACGGCTCGGGCACGGTCTGCATCAACGCTAGCTCCGCGACCTCTTTGGCGTGCGGAAAGCGGGGGGTTCCAAGGTTTGGAAAAATCTCGGTCAGACGCTCGGCTTCGGGGCTGACGACAACGGTTCCTTCAGGAACGGAGATCTCTTCGTAGGGGACAAGCTTCCAGTCGTCCAAAAGCTGTAGACGCGGTGTCCTCACCGCGCTTTCTCTTTCTCCGGCAGAACGCGGTGAGGACACCGCGTCTACGTTAAACACCCCAATCCAGACCTGTCCGCGGCGGGCGTCGCCGACGACGGCGATCTGCTGTGGGGCAGACATTCCTGTCTGCCCTCCGTCCACCTGCGCAGACAGGAATGTCCGCGCCACTTGAAGAGCGAGTGCGGCTCCGCTGCTGACGGTGCGCACCTCGGTTTGGGTCGGCAAGGCAAGCGCCTGTGCGATCGCAAAGCTCATCCGCATGCCGGAGAACGACCCCGGCCCGCGACCCACCGCATAAAGAGATATATCATTATATGATATATCGGTGTCTTCGATCAGTTTTTCCAAGGTTTGGAAAATTGTGTTGTGACGCACGCGCTCAGCGATCCAGCTTTTTTCGCCGAGCAACTCACCGTCTTTGAGTAGGGCCACAGAGCCCTGCCGCGAGGAACATTCAATGCCTAGTGTAATCATATTTTCAGCTCATCAAACCCACCTCGGCCTTCGGCCACCCCTCCCAAGGAGGGGACTATCCAAACTCCCCTCCTACGGAGGGGTGCCGGAACGGCGGGGTGGGTCATTTATTTACGGGAATGGATTTTCTATTATTTCGATGGTTCGCACCTGCTCGTCATCGCCGCGTTCGAGGCGCACATGAATGGTGGACGGCGGCAAGAGCTCGCCCGCCCGCTCGGCCCATTCGATGACGGTGAGGCCGTCGGCTTCCAAATATTCGTCGATCCCGAGGTCGAGCGCCTCCTGTGGGCCGGAGAGTCGATAGAGGTCGATGTGATGAAACGGGATGTCGCCTTGATACTCACTGATCAGCGTATAGGTCGGGCTGCAAACCGGCTCGGCGACACCGGCGGCCTGAGCCAAACCTTGCGTAAAACAGGTTTTGCCCGCGCCGAGATTTCCGTGCAAGGCAATCACCGCCGGAGTTCCCCCGTCGACTCCGCTCAGGGCAGGCAAACCTTGGAAAAATTCCGCCGCGATTTTCCACGTATTGGAAGGGCTATTAGATGTCCATTTCATATGGGAGTAAATATGAAATATGAAAGACGAAAGATGAAAGCGGTATTTTCACATTTCGGCAGTATTCCTGTTTCATCGTTCACCCTTCATTTTTCATCTTTCTCTCGAAAGGTGATGGCAAACTGCTTCGGCGCACTGCGAACTTCCATGCCGTCTTCATACACAGCGACCGCCTGAACGCGCGCGGGGCCTTCGCCCAGCGTGCGCTCATCGAACACCCGTTCCGTTCCGTACGCCGCGCGAGCAAGCTCGCGGGCGTTCCAAAGGAGATAGACCTCTTTCGGGATTTCTTCGCCCTTGGCTTCGGCGGTGAAAACGATCTGCTGCGGCGCGCGGTCTGTCAGTCCCGTAATTTCCAGTGAACGCCCCTTTTTGTTGATCATCACGGGAATATCCCGGAACCCGCCGGGCGTTGTCTGCAGGTTGGCCTGCGCGATGAGGCGAACTTCGTGCCAGCCGTCGCCCATTTCATCAAACGGCAATTCGACCAGGGAATTACCCTCGCCATACTTGATCTGCTTTCCGTTTAGCAGCGCGCTATAGAACACTTGAGTCGGAATCGAAAACTTGGCTTCGGCCACAAAGGCGGAATCAAGATCGCTGGAAATTTCTTTGCTCAACCCAATTGCACGCAACCTCGTCGGCGGAAGGCCGGCGATTTGCGAGAGAGGGTTGCCGAGCAATAAAACTTGAAGAGGGTTGGCAACAGATTGACAAAAACTCTCCAGAGCTGTGCACCCAGCGGCGTAATGAGCATAGAACCGAGCGTGAGGGAATTTTGCCCAGTTGTTGTACGGTTCCACCACCACACCCGCCGTAACCGTTGCGCCCGCTGTAAGCCATTCAGTACATTTGCTCTGCCCCTCCTGGAATTCGGCAGAAAAACTGGTGAGATGTTCCGCCATCGCACCGGGTGCAAAGGTGCCGAAGTTCGACGGCTTCACTTTTTCCGCGCCGGTCATGACTCCCATCAGATTGGTTTGCATGAGCATCTGATTGGTTGTGATCACCACAGATCCGCCGCGCATGGCTACCTCGGCCTTTACACCCTCGAACTGCCACTCACGCGGGCCGGAGCGTTTTTCGTCATCGGTCTTCACCAAAAGAATGCGGGGGTTCTTTCCGCTCTGCCGGGCACGCACACCGTTTTCGATGCAACGGATCACGGTCTCCATGTCGGTGCCCTTTTCGCCGATGTAGCCCAGCATCATGCTAGGGAGCGGCATTTTGTCTTTGAGGCCACTCTGCCAGGCCATCAGTGAACGAGGCGGAAATTTTTGGGGACTCTCTTTTCTCGGCCCAGCGAAAAGCGGCGATACAATCTCTCCAAATTCTACCCCCTTCAGGTCGCCGGGCACCTCTCCGCGAAGGAAGGTCAGACCCATAATGGACATCTGCTGGCGATCATTGGAGGAGGTGACAATACGAATCGGGAAATCAACCGAATAGACCCAGGCCAGAATCTGATCTTCAAGGCCGCGCTCCTGAAGTGTTTTCAGCGCCGGATTATAAATGTTCTGTTTAAATTCTTCGGGAGTGCATTCGGCGCGGCCGACCACCATCGACTCGGGAAGATCGAGATAAACCACGTTCCCGCCCGGCACGCCATGGAGCCCCGCAAACACATTGGCCGCTTTTTTGGACGCCTGCGAATTCTCGTTCACCAGCACCGCAACCTGATGCGGCATCTGAGCCATTACGGTTTGTGCCAACAACACAAACAAAAGCCAGGTCCTGTTTCCCCAATGCATCATTCCACCTCTCCATTACTCCATCATTCCACTCCCGTCAGGCTACTCCCTTGACGAAAATCAAACAAGACCGGATACTCTGTACTCGTGAAAGTAAAAGCCGTCATCCTGATTCTACTGACTTGCACCCTGTCTGGCCTTGCAGCCGAGGAGGGTTTTAAACGCTATCAACTCATCATCGACAAACATCCCTTCGGCGAAGAGCCGCCGGAAGCTGAACCCATTCAGATTCCCCTCAGCCAATCCTTTGCCCGCCACCTGCGCCTGACCATGCTTGAAGGATCGGGTGATGATGTGCGCGCTGGGATCATTGATTCGAAAGAAGAGAAAACTTATATTCTACGCATCGGAGAAATTGAGGGCGGGCTGGAACTGACCGAAGTCGACCTGTCCGCCGAGTCAGCGTGGCTTCGCAAAGGAAGTGATGTGGCTCTCTTAAAACTGGGGTCCGCCCCACCCGAACCCCTTTCGAAACGCGAAGTGACCGCCCGACGATCCTCCTATGCCAAGCGCCGTAGCGCCCGGCTGGCAGCCACCCAGAAAAAAGCAGTACCCCAAAAACCCGAGGTGCCGCGCCTGACGGGTGCAGCCCTTCGCGCACATCTGGAGAATGTTCAAATGAACGCCATTCGCGAGGGCATGCCGCCGTTGCCCCTGCCCCTCACACCGGAAATGGATGCCCAGCTCGTTTCTGAAGGCGTGCTTGATCCCCAGTAAGGGCGAGATGCATCTCGCCCCTACTGCAAATTTTCGACCATGCGAAGAATCACATCCCCGACGGTCTGCATGCTTTCAGCGGACAGCTTGTCCATCGTGTCCTCTTCCGTATGCCAATAGTCATTCAGGCCCGGCGCGGAGCCGTATTCAAAATCGATCACATCAATCGCCGGCATTCCGGCCAGCAGAAACGGAACGTGATCGTCGAGCATCGAACCCGGTCCAAGGCTGAATGTTGGCCGGACACCCACTTCATGTGCCGCAAAGAACAGCTCCTTCACCAGTTTCTGAGAACTGTTGCGCGGAATCATGATGTTCAAATCTTTATCCCCCACCATATCGAGCAGAATCACCGCCTCAACCACCTCCGCTCCGCCACCGGTCAGAATCTGTTGTGCCAGCCACCGACTGCCGTGCAGGCCGTCGGTCGGGCCGTATTTCGCACGGCACTCTTCGCCATCGAAAAATGCCACCAGAAACTCGGTTTCAGAAGGTGCGCGTTCCGAAAGAACTCGGGCCAGCTCCAGTAATATCCCTGAGCTGGACCCCGAATCGTTCGCGCCTTGAAAGTCCTCTGAAATTCCTGACTTCGTATCAAAGTGCGAGGCGAGAACGATCAGCCGGTCCGTGTTGCCCGGCAGGCTCCCGAGCACATTGTTAAAAAACATTTTTCCCGCCGGAGTCTCTTCCGAAAAGGTGTCGACGACCGTTTTATACCCAAGGGCTTTCAGCCGCGTCTCTAAATGAATTGCCGCAATGCGTCCGCCGCCTGTGCCGGCATCGCGCGGAGAGATCTGCACCAGCGCTTCCGTTTCCGCAAAAGCCCGCGCGCCCTCAAATGCGCCGGAACCATTCGGTTTACAACCCGCAAAGATCAACGCCGCACCAAGCAGTAAAAAAGTTTTCATATACATCGGACTCCACCCCAAATTTACATCATTTTCATAGTGCCCTTAGAAAAGGCCACATCGAGCACCACAATCATGGCCCCCTGTTTCTTATCTAAATCGCCGGTAATCCGCTCAATCCCCGCCACCAGCTCATCGACTCGGCTCTCCGGAACCATCGCCATGATGGTGCGGCTCCGGTTTTTGTCTTCGTTCATAAAGCCGATAAAACTGGCGAACAACGGGATGTTGGATATGTACTGCCCCATCCCGGACGACTCAATCACGGTAGCCCCTTCAATCCCCTCCTCGATGTAGAATTCGAGTAGGTCGTAAAAGAAGGTGTCCTCATACAGGATGACCTGTAGTAGCTTTTTCTTTTCCTGCAGGTGCTTTGGCTTTTGATCCCGCGTTTTGCTCAGGAACATCTCGTAGGCCACCGAGCGGGTCGCCGCGTGGAGCAGTTCATTGGTGATGTTGGATCGGGTGATGATGTTGGAGATCGCCGCCAGAATCTGCAGATGCTCGCGCACGCCATCGGCCGGACCCAGCAGTACAAAAAACACCTTCACCTTCTTCTTATCCATCGCGTCGAAATCGATCCCTCGACGGGTGGTGACAATGAACAGGGCAAACCCCTCCGCCTTCTCAAAGCGAGCATGCGGAATGGCAAAGCCTCCACCAAATCCAGTACTCCCCTGCTCTTCGCGCGTGAGCAGTCCTTGATAAATCTCCTCTTCGCTCACCGCATCGAACGACGGAATCTTTTTCGCCTGCCGGGCGATGCCCAGAAGAATTTCCTCGCGGGTTTTCGCGGGCAAGTTGACCGCACAGGCTTCTTCGCTGGTAATGTCATACAGGTTCATCGAACACCCTCCATCTGATTCCCTCGAATGATGGCCATTTTTGAAAGCGGCGGGCCGAGCAGTTCATTCACAAAAACCGAAAGCATCACGATGTTCACCAGATTATGAATCAGCGCCTGCTGATCGGCAGAGAGCCCCTGCATCAGCGGCGAGGCCTGAATCAACAAAACCAATCCGATGGCCACCCCGGCCTGCGGGAGCATACACCAACCGAGATTCTCGCGAATCGGTTTGCCGATTCCACTCATGGCGCAACCGGCCCAAACTCCGCCGTACTTCCCAATCCCGCGCGCGAGAATGTAAACCAAACCCAACAGCAGAATGTCGCCGCGCAAAATCACATCGAGCTTCAGCTCCGTACCCGCAATCACAAAAAAAAGCGCGTACAGCGGCGGCGTGATCGGCTCCAAAATCCGGAACAGCCGATGGTTACGCGCCGAGAGATTCACCAGCACACTGCCGGCGGCCATATTGGTCAACAGCGGCGAAAGATGAAAAACGATGGAAAAGGCTGTCATAAGAAAAATGACGCCCAGCGAAACAATCAGGATCTCATTGGTGCCGTTTTTATTCTTCGTCATTTTATGCAGTAGCGTGCCGCCCACCACGCCAACCAGAATGGAAAAGACCACCTCCAGTAATGCGTGGAACACGCCGACCGCACCGCTCACCTCTGCGCCGACACCGCCCAGTAGATTCGCGGTAAACGCAAACACCACGCTGAACAGAATCACGCACCCCGCATCGTCGAGCGCCACAATACTATACAGGTAGTCGACAAACCGCCCCCGCGCACGCAAGGCCTGCACAACTGCAACCGTGGCCGCGGGCGCGGTCGCTGTTGCCACGGCACCGAGCAGTAACGCAAAGGGGGGCTCCATCCCGAAAAGAAGAAGACCGCCGGTGACCGCGAAAAAGGTGGTGAAAATCTGAACGACAGTGATGACGACGGCTGCGCGGCCGATTCGCTTGAGCTTCGCCGCAGAAAACTCCGCGCCGATCGTAAGGGCAATCAAACCAAGCGCCACTTCGGTAATGATCTTGAACGACTCGTTCATCTGAGCCGGAAAAATTCCAGTTCCGGACTCGCCGACGAGTAGGCCGGCCACGATATAGCCGGTAATTTCAGGAAGCTTGATCTTTGCCGCCAGCTTGCCAATCAGATAGCCCATCATCAAAAGGAGCCCCGCCGCGAACATCGGATGATGACTCAGCAGTTCCTTAAAATGACTCAATGATGCAAAAAAGTTTTCCATTCGACAGCCTCAAGCGGTTACAGTACTCCTTCATAACAAATAGCGAGCCCAGCATGAAACGAAATATAGAGTGGAAAGACAAAACAGCGGATGGTGTGCGACGAGATGTCCGCATCGTCTTCCCCGGCAAAGGGCAGGTGAAGTGGCAATTCAAGCGCGCGGATGAAGAGCGCTGGGACTACGATACCCCACCGAGTTCCGAAGATTGGGAAACCCTCCTAGAGAAGGTGGAAAATCTGTACAAACGCAACCGGTGCGCCCGGCGGGACCTGGAGGCGATTACCGCCCTAAAGGAAAAACATCAGGATGATTGAATTTAAACTCACCGGCGAACACATCGCCCTCTTTCAACTGCTCAAAGCCACCCACCTCTGCGGAACCGGCGGCGAAGCCAAAGTGATGATCGGCGAAGGCCTCGTCACCGTCGACGGCGATGTCGAAACCCGCCTGCGCAAAAAAATCCGCGTGGGCGAGGTTGTGGCATACGACGGCAATCAAATCACCGTGCGCTAGTTTTCCAAAGGTTGGAAACTAGGTCGTTTCAGCACCGCGCGACATCACCACTTTGCCGGTGCGAACAATTTCGATGATTTTGAATTTTTCAATCATCCCCATCAACGCATCAACCTTATCGGGGTCGCCAACGACCTGGAGCATGATCGACTCGTCGGTCAGATCAACAGTTTTGCAACCGAAGTGCTCGGCAATCTGTAAGGCTTCGCCGCGCCCTTCGGCACCCACTGCAATTTTGATGAGCCCCATCTCTTTGGTGACGGCGTCATCAAAGGTGTGGTCCGTGCAGTGTAGAACGTCGATCAGCTTCGCAACCTGCTTGATGATCTGCTCGAGCCCTTCTTCGGCCCCGCTAACCCCAATGGTCATGCGCGAAAAGTGACCGTCGATCGCGGCCGAAACAACGAGCGATTCGATGTTGTAACCGCGACGCGAAAAGGTCTGCGCAATGCGCGCCAGTACGCCGGGCTTGTTCGAAACGTAAACACTGAGTGTATGGATTGTTTTATTATTGATCATTTTGTAACTCCATTCTATCTAAAGTCTAAAAGTCGAAAGTCTCAAGGTCGGGAGCCAAAGACGTTGGACCTTTGACGTTCCGACCGTTGACTCTCTTACGTTGACCCTGTCGGTTTTTCCAATTTGATATGCGGCTTCGGCGCCTCGATCAACATGTCCTCAATCGGCTTGCCGGCCGGGATCATCGGGAACACGTTATCGGTCTTTTCAACTTCACAGTTGATGAGGCACGGGCCTTCGTTGTAGTCCAGCGCAGACTTAACGATGCGTTTAACATCGCCGGGGCGGCGCAGGTTGAAGCCTTTAATTCCATAGGACTCCGCCAACTTAACAAAGTCGGGGTTCCCTTCGAGATCAACCCCGCTGGTACGGTCTTCATAGAAGAGTTCCTGCCACTGACGAACCATACCGAGGTAGTGGTTGTTGAGGACAACAATCTTAATCGGCAACTTGTACAGCGCGGCGGTCGCCAGCTCGAACAGCGTCATCTGGAACCCACCATCGCCGCAGAAGCAGATCACGAGATCGTCGGGCCGTCCGAACTGCGCGCCGATGGCCGCCGGCAGGCCAAAGCCCATCGTGCCCGCTCCGCCGGAACTCAGGAAGTTATTGGGGTGATCCGTTTTATAGAACTGCCCGGCCCACATCTGATGCTGGCCGACATCGGTCGCAACCACAGCCTTGCCGTCGGAGAGTTTATAAAACTCGTCGATGACATGCTGCATTTTGAGACTGCCCTGCCGTTTGAACTTGAGCGGATATTTCTGTTTCCAGCCATCGAGCTTTTTGAGCCAGTCGCCAGTGTTCAGCGGAGCCACATGTGGTGTGAGTGCATCGATCACCTTCAAGGCATCACCGATGCAATGGATATCGGGCTGGATCATTTTGCCAATTTCAGACGGGTCGATATCGACGTGAATAATTTTGGCCTGCTTACAGAACTGAGCGGGGTCGCCCAGAATGCGGTCGTCGAAGCGCGAACCGAAGTTGATGAGCAGGTCGCAGTCGCAAATGGCTTTATTGGCATAGGCATTTCCGTGCATGCCGAGCCACCCGAGCGAAAGCTCGTGCGTTTCGGGGAAGGCGCCCTTTCCAAGCAGCGTCGTCGTAACCGGAGCCTGCATCTTTTCAGCGAGCGAGCGCAACGCATCCTGCGCGCCGGAGATCATGACACCATGTCCGGCCAGAATCAGCGGCTTTTGCGATTGGGCCAGTGCCTCCGCAATATCCTGAATGTGCTCGGCATTGATCTCGTCATCCGCATGGGTCTCGTAGCCGGGAATATCCATTTCGGCATGCAGGTCGACACTCATCGGGCCAGCACTCATATCCTTCGGGATATCGATCAGAACCGGGCCGGGGCGGCCGGTGGTGGCGATATGAAACGCCTCGCGAATGGTGCGCGGAATTTCGTCGGTGGATTTCAGCAGATAGCTGTGCTTAACACAGGGCATCGTGATATCGAAGATGTCGGCTTCCTGAAAGGCATCCTTGCCGATCATCCACGAAACCGACTGTCCGGTCAGACAAATCATCGGAACAGAGTCCATATGAGCGGTCAAAATGCCGGTAACAATATTGGTGGCGCCGGGGCCGCTGGTAACGAGGACAACGGCGGGCTTGCCGGTGGCACGCGCATAGCCGTCGGCCATATGGGCCGCGCCCTGCTCGTGACGAACCAAAACAAATTGTATATTGGTCTGTGTTGTAATGAGTGCATCAAAAATCGGAATAACGGATCCGCCGGAATATCCGAAAATATACTCAACGCCTTCCGCTTCCAGACTCTTTATGATGGCCTGTCCGCCATCCATGGTAATTTTTTCCATTGTTTTCTCCTGTTGAGACAAATCCGTTTTAAAAACATACGAAAACTAGCATCATTTTCGCACCCATCAAGGAAAATGATTATATTTTTAACGAATATGACGGGTGTTTTTGCTACGGAACCATTGATTGACAAAAATATTGTCTCTTTTTTGATCTAAACTGCGCGGCTGAAGTTTTGGACAACCCAAACCAAACTAAATGGAATGCGGTTTTGGCCGGAAAAAAACCCGCCCTTTGCAAGGCGGGGTTCTGAAATCTGACGCATCGGGTCAGGCTTCGATACGGAAAATGTGCACCGGGTTTTCGGGAGTCAATTCGACGTAGTTTTTCGAGCCCGTCCAGCGATAACGCTCGTCGCTCAATAGATCGTGTACTCCAAAATTCTGACCCTCCATCAGCCCACACTCCTCAAGCGGAAGCTGAACCTTTGTCGCCTGTTTGTGATGGGGATCCAGATTCACCAGCACGATAATGACATTCCGCCCATTACACGCTGACTTCACATAGGCTATGATCTGATCGCTTTCGCAGGTGCAGAAGCGAAGGTTGTCGTATTCCTGAAGCGCCGGATTGGCGTGGCGAACACGGTTGAGACCACGCACAAAGTCACGAATCCCCTCTTGGCTCCAGTCGCGCACCTTAAACTCGTACTTCTCGGAAAAATTCAGCTCCTCTTTACCGGGGAACGGCTCGTTTTCGCAGAACTCATACCCGGAATACATGCCGTAGACCGACGACAGCGTCGTGGCCAGTGCCAACCGGATCTTAAAGGCGGACGCATCGGCGTGGTGCAAAAAGGCGGGGTGAATGTCTGGGGTCGTCGGGAACAGATTTCCACGCATATATTCAGCCACGTGACCCTGAGTCAAATAGCTGAAATATTCCATCAGTTCCTTTTTCTCATCACGCCATGTGAAATAGGTATAGGACTGTGAGAACCCAACTTTCCCGAGCATTTCCATCATGCGCGGACGGGTGAACGCCTCGGCGAGGAACAACACATCGGGATATTTTTTCTGCACTTCGCGGATGACCCACTCCCAAAAGATAACGGGTTTCGTGTGCGGATTATCGACGCGGAAAATCCGGACGCCCTTTTCGGCCCAGAACAGGAAGTAGCGCTTCATCTCATTCCAGAGCGCGTCGCGGTCTTCGCAATCAAAGTTCAGCGGATAAATATCCTCATACTTCTTCGGCGGGTTCTCGGCATATTTAATTGTGCCGTCGGGGCGACGGTAGAACCAGTCGGGATGCTCCTTGAGGTACGGATGGTCGTAGGAGCAGTTGATGGCAAAATCGATGGCAATTTCAATGTCCATCTCTGCCGCTTTTTCAATCATCTGCTCAAAATCTTCCATCGGGCCGAGCAGTTCGCAGACCTCAAAGTGCCCGCCGGCTTTGTTCCCGATCGCGTACGGACAGCCGGGATCAGTCTCGGAAGCCTCGAGCGAATTGTTGCGCCCCTTCTTAAAACTCTTTCCAATCGGATGGATCGGCGGGAAATAAAGCACATCGAATCCGAGGTCGGCCACGTAGGGCAAAAAGGCTTCGACATCTTTCCAGGTGGCGCTGCGGTCGGGGTCGCTTCCGGTCGAACGTGGGAACACCTCGTACCACGAGGCAAAGCGGGCCTTCTTGCGGTCGACATACAGCGGGTAGAGAGCGCTCACGCCCGTTTCGACTCCTTTACGAAGCGGATGCGCACAAACGGTTTGATCAATTTTTTCAGAGAACATGACTGCGGCCTGCTCGCGGGGAAACTCCAACGCTTCGATTTCTCGAACCCATTCGGTGATCAACGCGGCATCTTTTTTCGGCGCGCGCTTGGCGGCGTCCTGCATCAGGTGGAGTCCTTCGACCGCTTCGCTCTCGAGGGTTTCCCCCGCCTCATACTTGCGTTTGATGTCGTGCAGCCACGATGCAAAATGATCGGTGTACGCCTCAATTTTAAATTCGTGCCGCCCGATGTCCTTGGGCTCGAAGGAAGCCTCCCACAAATCCAGCCCCGGATTCTCGTGTTCCATTGGAACGCGGTTCCAACGTTTGCAATTCATGACGCCAGCGGCGTTACTCTCTTTGCGCCACATCAGCTCCGCGCGCAAAATACCGTGCCCTTCCCGAAAGGCTTCGGCCGAAACCTTCACAACATCGCCGACTTCGCGCTTCACCGCATAGCGTCCGCAATCGATCTGCGGCTCCACATTTTGAATAATCAGATAGCTTCCCTTGGGAATCATTTTTTCTTCCTCTTATTAATCGAAAACTGCTTCATCCACAGATTGCACAGATTAAGATTCTCAATCCTATAAATCTGCGAAATCGAGCGGAGCGGGTGGATAAAAAACATTCTGATCACTCTCTTTTCATTTTTTCAACCGGCGATAGAGCTCTGCGGTCTGCTCGGCGATCGCGGTCCAGCTAAAGGTTTCGACGGCGCGCGCACGGCTGGCGGCGGACATCCGCTTGCGCAAGGCCGGGTCAGCCATTAGCTGATTAATGGCTTCAGCCAGATCGCTCGAAAACTTCTCCGGCGCCACCGGCTCGAAGGGAGCCTCCTTCAACTGCTCGACCGGAACCAGCAGGCCCGTCTCGCCGTGGACGACCACTTCCTTGATTCCGCCCACTGCCGAAGCGACCACCGGCGTCTCGCATGCCATCGCTTCGAGGTTGATGATGCCGAACGGCTCGTAAATGGAGGGACAGCAGAAAAGTGCGGCATTGGAATAGAGTTCAATCGCTGTTTCTTTCGAAACCATTTCCTCAATCCAGATAATGCCGTCGCGCTGCGTGCGGGCGACCTCTACCGCATCGCTCATCTCCTTGGCGATCTCCGGCGTATCGGGTGCTCCCGCGCACAGAACCACCTGACAACCCGCATCAATATCCTTAATAGCGTTCACCAGATGAACGATTCCCTTCTGGCGGGTAATGCGCCCAACAAACAGCACGTAGGGCTTGTCTGGATCAATGCCATGTTTTTCAAAACAAAACTGAGTGGAAACGCACTGATACTCTTCCGTATCGATTCCGTTATAGATCATCTCGATCTTACTCTCATCCACATCGAAATGGTTCAGAATGTCCGCCTTCGTCTCCTTCGACACCGCGATCACCGCATCGGCCATCTCCAGCGCCGTCTTTTCGATCCAGCTCGAAAAATCGTACCCGCCGCCGAGCTGCTCGCGCTTCCACGGACGGAGCGGTTCGAGCGAATGGGCGGTAATCACCAGCGGAATGCCATACGAAAGCTTCGCGGCGATGCCGCCGAAATGTGAATACCACGTGTGGCAATGCACCACATCGGCACCCGAGGGCTTGATGTTGAAATCGATGTTGTGAGCCAGCGCATTGAGCACCGGCTTGATTCGCGTATCCGCATCAGAAAAGCGCGATGAGTCCACCGTCGTCCCGCGCACCGTCAGCGGTTTCGACTCGTCCAGTTGCTCCCCGAAACAACGGACTTCGACATCCATCAGCTCCGCCAGCTCACGGCTCAAATATTCGACATGGACTCCGGCTCCGCCATACACATTCGGCGGAAATTCATTCGTCAACAAAAGTGCTTTCATCGGTCAGTCTCCAAGTAATTAAAAATAGGGCTCATTTATGCGGCAAAGAGCAGATGTTGGCAAAATCATTATGGGCAAAATCATTTTTCCAAGGGTTGGAAAAAGACAGAACATCCAACGCAGTTGGCTTCCAATGATTGGAAAAACGGGTAAGGTGTGCGGATGAATAAACCATCCCAAAAAAAGCCCGGCCTGCAACAGCGTATTCTCGAACACCTCGCGAAGCCGAACTACCGTCCGCTCAGTCGCCCCGATCTTGCGAAAGATATGCGTATCCACAGCAAGGAACGTAACCAGTTGCGTCAGGCATTGATCAACCTAGAAGAAAAATGCGCGGTCGTGAGCCTGCGCAAAAACCGTTGGGCGCTGCCCAACACGAAGGACACGGTTTCCGGAACCGTGCGAGTGATGGAAAAAGGCTTTGGCCTGTTTGTATCAGATCACGGCGGCGAAGATTTCTACATTGCAAAGGGCGATCTCAAATGCGCGCTCCACGAAGACCGCGTGACGATTGAGCGGCTTCCCGTGTCCGACCGCAAGCCGATGCGGGGCAAATCTTTTGCGCACCGCAGCCCAGAGGGCCGCGTGGTCGAAGTGCTGGAGCGTAAAAACCCCGAAGTGGTCGGTTTGCTGAAAAAGACGCCCTACTACGCCTATGTGATCCCCGACGATCTGCGCATTGGCCACGATATCCGCGTGACTGAACGAAAAACGGGGCTCGAAGAGGTTCCCGAAAACAACAAAGTGGTGCTCGAACTGCACGACTGGACCGATCCGTTCAAACCGCTCAGCGGAACACTGATTGAAGATATCGGCGACAGCAAAGACCCCAACGTGGAAATGCAGTGTATTTTGCGCGCGCACGGTTTCCGTCAGAAATTTTCCGATGAAATCCTCGCCGAGGCCGAAAAGATACCGAGCGAGCTGCGCCCCGAAGACTACGAAAACCGCGTCGACCTGCGCGAACGGCTGACCTTTACCATCGACCCGGAAACCGCGCGCGACTTTGACGACGCGATCTCCATCGAAAAAGTTGCCCCCTCGACGGAGCTCGGGACAGGCACTCATTGGAAGCTTTCGGTGCACATCGCCGATGTAGCCCACTTTGTACCCAAAGGGTCGCTGATCGACCAAGAGGCGCTGCACCGCGGCAATAGTATTTATCTGGTCGACCGCGTGGTGATGATGATCCCGACGGAACTGACGACCAAAATCTGCAGTCTGAACCCGAATGTCGACCGCCTCGCCCACACGGTGGAAATCACGCTCGATGAAGCCGGCGAAATTGTCGATTCATCGACCTGCCGCTCGATCATCCATTCCGATGCGCGCTTGAACTACGAACAGGTGCAGGTGCTTTTCGATGGCGAAGAACTCCCCGATACGCCAGCAGCGGTGATTGAAGCAATTAATGAGCTTCGTCCAATGGCGCGCACCCTACGCAAAAACCGTCATGAAGTCGGCTCGCTCGAAATCAATACGCCGCAGATCAAATGTATGCTCGGCAAGGACGGCAAAGTCGCTGAAATCAAAAAGGGCGAAGCCAAAGAGGCCTATCAACTGATTGAAGAGTGCATGCTGCTCGCCAACGTGGTCGTTGCGCGCAAACTCAAAGCCGCCGAGTGGCCTGCCATCCATCGTATTCACGAAGCCCCAGACGAAGATCAATGGGCGAAGATGGGCGTGGAGTTGCAAGCCCTTGGGGTCGATGCCCTGCCCCAAAACCGGTTCGATATCAATGCAGTGCTCGCAAAGATTGCCGGCACGCCGCTCGAATATTCCGCGAGTCTCGCCATTCTGCGCAACCTGAAGCGCGCGGGCTATTCCGCCGAAGCGAGCGAACACTTCGGCCTCGCCTTCGACGACTACGTCCATTTCACCTCGCCGATCCGCCGCTACCCCGACCTAGTGATCCACCGCCTACTCGGCGCACTGGAACACAACGAGAAGCAGCCCTACCGTCTAAAAGATGTCGTGGGCATTGCCGGTCAGTGTACGCGCACCGAGAAGGAAGCCGACGCAGCGGAAAAAGAAAGCATTGCGCTGCGCCGCGCCGAATATTACCGCGACCTGCTCAATAAAGGCGAAATTGGCCCCTATAAAGCCTGCATCATTAAAGTGCTCGGTAAAGGTCTGTTGATTGAACTGCCGGCCACCCTGCAACGCGGGCTGATCGCCTTTGCATCGATCACCGATGACCGCTACGAGATCAACGCCAACAAAACGCAAGCCTCCGGGCAGCGCGGGCAAAAAGTGTTCAAAATCGGCGACGAAATTGACGTCGAGCTGGTGAAAGTGGATCTGGCGCGCAACTTCGTCGATTTCAACATCACGGGGCAGGAACAGTATATCGCCAAGAAAATGAAATCCCCGGCGCGGCACAAGAAATACAAAAAGGCCACCGTCAGCTTCACCGGCGGCGGCAAGCACGGTTCCAGCAAGAAAAAGCGCCGCAAACTCAAGTAGTCTGTGTTATGCGTCTGACGCATAGCATCGATAGCTCCGGATGTTACGTCACAAAAGCGCCGCGCTACCCCATATCTGGGAAAGATATTTGCATCACCACAAGATGTTGGATACGCTTTCGTTCGTCTTCCAGAAAAACGTCACGACGCTCATTAAACGTTCGCTAGGAAAAATAATGGAACAAATAAAAAAAACAATCATACGCCCATACGCCGGGAGAAAAAAACGATTGATTATTATAATTAATCGGTATGCATTTTTGTCCTTCTTAGCTCTGCCAATCATTGCTGGATTAGAAACGTATTATCAAAATAAATACGGCGACGCCGATACAACATACATCATGGGATTCTGGACATGGGTTTATGGAATCTCGTGGTTTATCGCATTCTCAATACGTCGGAAAAGCCTCAACGCGTTCGGTGCACATTTGAAAAACCAAGGCGGCAATATTGAGGAAAGTGTTTCGTTCTCTGATGACGGGATAGACTTGGATGTAAAAGGATACTTCACCGGCCATTATGCTTGGACATCGCTAACCTCTATTAAAAATACGAAGCGCCATATTCAATTCACAGTTGCAGGAATAGAAGTCATGCTTCCAAAAGATAATTTCTCACCACAAGAAATAGATGGAATTAAAATGTTATTAACAGAAAAAGCGAACCAACGCTTGCACTCTATCGCTGGCTCCCGCCGTCGCTACAGCTTTGGCGGACACGCCGCCCGCTCAGAGTGACGCGTGACGTTCATACGTCTAAAGAAATTTCAGTCCGGTTCTAACTGTTCGCGCTTTTTGTTACCACATCCTGCACAACCAATCCGGCGAGATTGAAGCCGAAGGCGCCGGTCATGTGTACCATGGACCCGTTGACCTGCGCTTTGGTTTCGCTCCAGTCATCCGTATCGGACTCCTCTGGCTCCGGCGCGTCACCGAACAGTGAAAAACGCTCCTGCGAATAAACACAGAGGCAGTCGCCGGTTGCGCCGTAGTGCCGCAGCCGCCTGCGAACAAATTTCGCCAGTCGGCACCCGTGGGTTTTCCAGATGGAGTCGACCCGGATGGTGGTGGCATCAAGCTTGCACGCCGCGCCCATCGCTGAAAACAGGGTGACGCCCGCATCCATCGCCGAGGCGATCAGATCGACTTTATGCGAGAGGCTGTCGATGGCATCGATGACATAATCGTAGCCGGACAGATTAAAGCTCTCCCGCGCACTCTGATTGTACACTTTCTGAAGCACGGCAATTTCGGCCTCGGGATGAATTTCAAGAAGCCGCGCCTTCAGCGCCTCAACCTTTAAAGTTCCGATATTTTTCGTAGTGGCCTGAAGCTGGCGGTTAATGTTGGTGACGCAGATGACGTCGTTATCCACAATCGTCAGATGGCCGACGCCGGAGCGGATCAGCGCTTCGGCGCACCAGCTACCGACGCCGCCGATGCCGAACAAAATGACTCGCGCGTCAGCGAGCTGCTGAAGCGCCTTGTCGCCGATCAAAAGTTTTGTGCGATGGAACTTCATCTGCCTTCGCCTCTCAATTCAGTCGAAGAGATGTCTTCGCGGAATTTTGATTCGGGAATCGCCTCAAAAAGAATCTTCGCATTCTCCGGAATTTTCAAATTTTCCAAACCTTGGAACCGACTGCGTCGGGTTTCAGCGCTCCCGACTTCGCCAAGGCTATGGCGGACAGGTCGCGGCGCAAGATCAGAATCTTTTTTCAATATTTGGAAATTCCGACCGGCGACGAGGAAAGAAGTTTCCCAGGATTGGAAAAATTCCCACTGATTTTCCCAACCCTTGGAAAATTCAGAAACCATACCTTGCAAGGTATGGTTTCCAACAAGGCGAGCGGCGGTGTCGGTTCCGAGCACAAAGGTGGTTTTGGGAAACAGTTCCGCTTTTTGAACGAAGCGCGGGGCGTGCGTGAGCGCGACGGGAATGTCTTTGATCGCCGAGGCACGGCGCAGAATCTCTTCTTCCGGAATATCAGGTTTATCGACATTGGCGCAGGAGAGTTCAAACACGCCGCGCAAGCCGGTGATTCCTTCGGCGACGGCGAGTAGGTTGCAATGGCCTTGATGAAGCGGGTTAAAGGAGCCGGGAAACATTAGCCCCCGCTCCGCCCCGACGGCCTGCGCGATCAAAACGAGCAACCAGTCGCTCAAGAGCACCTCCTGTTCTTCACGGGAGGTTTTGGAGAAATGAAGCGCGTAGAGTCTTTCGACCTGTTCCGTTTTGATACAGATGAAGGCGCGGTCGGCTCCGCGTCGTTCGCGGTCGGTCTGCAATGCGGCCGTACAGGAAACGGCGAGAAATTTGAAATTTGAAACTTGAAACTTGAAAGCTTCGGCCGCCAATTTTCGGGCCGTTTCAGAAGAACAGCTCTGCTCAATCTCTTCGCCCAGATAGGCGGACAAGGCTTCCGGCGAGTAGGGAATCTGCGCGTCGGCGACGAAGCGCGACGCACCGGGGGTGGTGAGCAATGCATTGAACGCAGTCGATCCGCCGCCGGTCGTAACGAGCACCGCCTTATAGCCGGAATCGAGGATGCTCTTGATTCGGTTTTTATTCATAAAATAAAAAGCCCGCTTCCCGGATACGGGTAAGCGGGAGCTACATGTAGCCAACGTTTACCTGACTAACAGGAAGGAAACGCTCTGTTTTTCAAAACCATCAATCAATCACGGTGACTTCGGTGATGGTAATGGTGTCGTTCGGAACATCTTGGCGACCGGTCGAAACGCCATCAATGGCTTTTACCACATCCATGCCTTCGACGACTTTACCGAAGACGCAATAGCCCCAGCCTTGTTGCGTCGGGGCACTGTGATTGAGGAAGCCGTTGTCTTTGGTGTTGATGAAGAACTGTGCGCCGGCGCTGTGCGGGTCGGAGGTGCGGGCCATGGCGATGGTTCCGATGTCGTTTTTGAGGCCGTTGTTGGCTTCGTTGTCAACGGTGTGTGGCGCAGGTTTCTGGGCCATGTCGGCGGTGAATCCACCCCCCTGAATCATAAAGTTGGAGATGACACGATGGAAGATGGTGTTGCTGTAGTGACCGCTCTCCACATATTTCATGAAGTTGGCAACGGTGTTCGGGGCTTTCTCGGCGTCGAGCTCAATTTTGATATCGCCGTGGGTGGTTTTCATTAAAATCATGGTCTTGGTTTCCTTTATAGGTTCGGGGGATTTTTCGGCTTCTACGTTTGCTTCAATTTCGGAACTGGAGCAACCCGCAATGAGGAGAGTTACCGCGAACAGACTAAACAGTACTTTTAGATAATTTTTCATGCGCAAAAACCTATGGATGTTTGGGGCGGTTGTCGATAAAGTTCGTTTCCAATTTAGAGCATGGACGGAAGATGTAGTAACCGCGAAAGAACGCAAAAGGAGAACCCTATGACTACGGATCAAATTATGGCACTATGCGATCAAGTTCGAGAAACCGCCTATAAAGTCCATCAGTATCACGGGAACGGATATTTAGAAAAAGTCTACGAAAATGCATTGGTTAACCGTCTGAGAAAAGCGGGGCTGGATGTAAAACAACAACACCAATTGATTATTTATGATGAAGATGGAACTGAAATCGGAGAGTATTACGCTGATCTATTCATTGAAAACGAACTTATGATTGAGTTGAAGGCCTGCAAAACAACCACACATGAGCACTACGCCCAACTTCTCCACTATCTGAAGGGGTCAGGAAAGGAACACGGTCTCCTGATCAATTTTGGTTCCTACAAATTCCAAATCAAAAAATTTGCAAAAACAGATCAACCAGAAAAATTCCCGAAAATCCCATCCTCCCCTCTATCCCTAATTTTTGCGTTCTTTGCGTTCTTTTGCGGTTAATACCATAGGAGTTTTACATATGAAAACTGAAGCATCTGCCAGCCTATTGATCTCGTGCCCCGACCAGCAGGGCATTGTCTGCGCCGCAACGGACTTCCTGATGCGCCACAACGGGAACATCATTGATCTGGAACAACACACAGACACCGAAGAGTCCGCATTTTTCATGCGCGTCGAATGGGAACTGGACGGTTTCGAACTACCCCGCGACCAAATCAGCGAAAAATTCCGCCTGATTGCCGACCGCCATCAGATGAAATACGAACTCCATTTCTCCGACTACCGCCCGCGCATCGCCATCTTTGTCTCCAAATTCTCCCACTGTATTCGCGACATGCTCTCCCGCTGGCATTCCGGCGAGTGGAGCGCCGAGATTCCGCTGATCATCAGTAATCACCCCGATCTGGAACCCTTGGCAAAGATGTACGGCATTGATTTTGAGTTAATTGAAATCACCAAAGACAACAAGGCAGAACAGGAAGCCCAAACGCTCAAACTGCTTCGCGAATACAATATCGATCTGATTGTCCTCGCGCGCTACATGCAGATCCTCTCCGATGACCTCTGCTCGAACTTCCCCAACCGGATTATCAATATTCACCACTCGTTCCTGCCCGCGTTTGTTGGCGCCAAGCCGTATCACTCGGCCCACCAGCGCGGCGTAAAAATTGTTGGAGCCACCAGTCATTACGTCACGTCCGACCTCGATGAAGGCCCGATCATCGAACAGGAAGTGATGCGTGTTTCGCACAAAGATTCGGTGGAAAGTCTGATTCGAAAAGGCCGCGACCTCGAAAAAATGGTTCTCTCGCGGGCCGTCTGGACGCACCTGAAAAACAAAGTGCTGGTCTACAAAAACCGAACCGTCATTTTCAACTGACGTTGAAGATATGGAATGCTGGAATACCGGAATATTGGAATACTGAAAGAGATAAAATTACCCGCGAACGACGGAACCGAACCAGAAAACTTTCCAGTTCGTAAATTTCATTCATTCGCTGGTCATCCTCCTTTTTTTAAATAGATTTAAACAGAACTTCACTATGGCCAAGCTCTATAGACAGATCCGCCGCCCATTCGAAACGGCTTTCTTTTGGTCCGCGCTGCAACTGATCCCTCTGCTTCCCCGTTGCGTGGTGCTCGGCATGGCATGGGTTGGAGGGAGCCTCGGTTTTCTTTTGGATCGACGCGGACGCGAAATCGGACTGGCGAATCTGGACGTGGCCTTTGGAGAAACAAAATCGCCTGCGGAACAAAAACGAATCCTGCGCCAATCCTTCATCACCATGACTCGCACGATGCTCGATGTCATCTGGTTCGGAACCTTCTCTACACACCGCCTTAAAAAATACGTTCGCCTCGACGAGAGCATGCAACCCCTGCTCTGCGATAAAAATCAGGTCTGCATCACGGCCCATTATGGAAATTGGGAAACCGTGGGCCAAATGATGGCTCAACGCGGATTCCCGTTTCATAGCATCGCCATGCCGGTCAAAAATGCAGTGGTGAATGACCTGCTCATCAAGCGCCGTGAAATCACCGGCCAGAAAATTATTTCGCGCGAAGGGGCGCTGCGCAAGCTCCTGCACGTGCTCCGAAATAACGGAAAAACGGCATTTTTGGTCGATCAAAACACGACAGAATCCGAGGGTGGAATCTGGGCCAATTACTTTGGCCTGCCCGTGCCCGTCACCCCGGCCCCAGCGGCATTAGCCGCCAAAACAAACAGTGAGATCTTTATCGGGTTCTGCGCGCCCCAACCCCGCGGGCGCTACCTTGTCTATATTACCCAAACCATTTCCCCGCCGGTGGATTCACGCCGGGAAACCATACAACAGCTGACCCAACAAACGCTCACGGCGATTGAATGCGAAGTTCGAACGCACCCCGAACACTGGCTTTGGCTCTACAAGCGCTGGAAAACAAAAAAACCCGGCAGTGAAACTGCCGGGTATCCGTTTTATTCCGACACCGCTAAAGGCGCGTCCCCGACGGAATCATAGTGTTTTTTGGAATCACGATGATTCCATCGCGCACCACATAGTACTCATTGACTTCGCCCTCGGCCTTGCCGTCGGGTGAAATGTAGATGCTGTCGCCGATCCGGACATTTTTATCGATGATGGCATTCTTAATGTAACAGTCTTTGCCAATCCCAAGCGGAGGAACTCCGGGTGCCTTTCCCGCCTGAGCTTCTTCATGCTCAAAATGATCTGCCCCCATGATCACGGAGTGCTCAATCACCGTCCCCTCGCCAATCACCGCACGGGTGCCAACCACGGAATGCAGGATGCGGTGGCCGGACACAATACAACCTTCCGCCAGTAGACAGCGGTTCAGGTCGCAGCAGTTGATTTTTGACGGCGGCAGATAACGCATATGCGTGTAGATCGGCGCATCGGTATCATAAAAGGTGAATTCAGGAATGAGCTCCGTCAGGCCCAGATTGGCCTCATGGAACATGCCGATCGTTCCGATATCTTTCCAGTACCCCTCAAAGATATGGCTATAGACCTTTCGATCCTTGATCGCGCTCGGAATAATGTTTTTACCGAAATCCGTGTCATCGTTGTCTGACAGCACGTCCGCCAGCACCTTCGCATTGAAAATATAAATCCCCATGCTGGCGAGGTAGCTTTCGTCGTCGTACATGGGTGCGCGAAGCTCATCGAGACGCGGTGTATCACCGGGTTTTTCAGCAAACTCAATGATCTTGTTCTGGTCATCCACGTGCATGATTCCCAGGTCAAAGGCCTCCTTGCGGGGGACCGGCTTGGTGCAGATGGTCACATCCGCGCCGCGCTCGACATGCTCTTCAATCACTTTGGCAAAATCCATCCGATACAGCTGATCGCCGGAAAGAATCACCACAATATCCGGGTCGCCGATCATATAATGCTTCATCGACTGGCGGACGGCATCCGCCGTTCCCTGGAACCAACCGCCCGAGTCAGGGGTTTGTTCCGCAGCCAGCATTCGCACAGAGCCCCCCGTGAACTGGTCAAAGATATAGGTGGACTGAATATGGCGGTGCAACGACATGCTGTTGAACTGCGTCAGCAGAAAGATCGAATTGATGCCGCTATTGATGCAGTTGCTGATCGGAATATCGACTAATCGGTATTTCCCAGCAATCGGAACCGCTGGCTTTGCCCGATCCGTCGTGAGCGGTTGCAACCGCGTTCCTGCTCCGCCGCCAAGAATCAATCCGATTATTTTCATGCAAGGTATCCCTTTCAAGTGTTTAAAGTTAACGCTACGCGCTGAACTTTTATAAGCGCTTGGCAGGAAACCGCCCAGAAGAAAATGGTTTAGACCCGCTTTTTCCCGGCCCATGCCAGGCAAAACCCTAAAATCCGGCGTAGCCGGTTCCAAGGGTTGGAAGGAAAAGTTCCAACCCTTGGAAAAAAACAACAAACCCTGAGGCGGTCAGTCCTTCAATGTTTCGTACTCTTTTGGCATGCGGCCTTCAATCAAGCTGTAGACTGCCGGGATCACGAAAAGCGTCAACAGGGTCGATGTCGTCAAACCAAACACCACCACCACCGCGAGCGGGCGCTGCACTTCTGAACCGATCCCGCGTGAAAGCAGAAGCGGAAGCAGACCCAGCACGGTCGTCATCGCCGTCATCAGTACGGGACGCAAGCGGAGCATGCCGCCTTCAATCACCGCATCATGCAGGTTCTTCCCCTCCCGCCGAAGTTGGTTGAAATAGCTGACAAGTACGACGCCGTTTTGCACCGCAATCCCAAAAAGTGCAATGAAGCCGACGGCGGCAGGAACGGAAAGATACTCCCCGGTCACCAACAACCCGAAAATCCCGCCGATCAATGCGAGCGGAATATTGACGATAATGATAAAGGCATCGCGCCACGCTCCGAAGGTCATCCAAAGCAGAATGAAAACCGCCATAATCACCAACGGAACAATGATTGAAAGGCGCCGCATCGCGCGTTGCTGATTTTCGAACTGACCGCCGTACTCCACAAAATACCCGATCGGCAGTTCGACGTTCTCAGAAATCCGTTCGCGGATTTCATCGGCCACGCTCCCGAGGTCGCGCCCGCGCACATTGCCCTGCACAATCCAGCGCCGCTGGTTTTTCTCGCGATTAATCTGAATCGGTCCGACCACTTCGTTCACATCGGCGACCTGTTCGAGCGAAACAAACGAACCATCATCCGTGGGAACCAGCAGATTACGAAGCGCATTCGGGTCGGCGCGGAACGCCTCCTGATAGCGCACATGGATTCCAAAGCGACGGGTATTAAGCAGAATTTGATCCACGGGCTCGCCGCCGATCGCCAGCTCGACGAGCTCGAGCACATCGCTGACGGCAATGCCGTAGCGCGCACAGGCGGCGCGATCGACCGCGATCTGCACCTGCGGTTGCCCGAAGCTCTGTTCAACCGACAGGTCAACCAGTCCCGGGACCTCTTCAATCGCTTCTTTAATCTCCGCTGCGGTCTTCTGCAAGACGTCGAGGTCTTCCCCAAACACTTTGATCGCAATCTGCGCTTTGATGCCCGAAAGCAGCTCATCGAACGCATTCTGAATCGGTTGCGTGAAGTTGAGCTGTGCGCCAGGAAGTTCCGCCAGCGCCTCTTCCAATTCGTCAACCAGCTCGGCCTTATCCGTGCCGGGATGCATCTCAATATGAATCTCGGCATAGTTGACCGGATGTGGATGACTCCCCGCCTCAGGCCGACCGATCCGTGAAATGGTTTCTTCCACCTCGGAGTGCTTCATGATCTCTTTTTCGAGCCGCATGACCGTTTTGGTCGCCGCTTCCAGAGAAATGGAAGGAGCCATGGAAACCCCGATCAGAATGGAGCCTTCTTCGAGCGTCGGGATGAACTCGGTTCCAAGCATTGGAAAAATCAACAGGCTGCCAACAAAAACCGCCCCGGCAACGATGACCACCCGGCCATGCCGCCGCAACGCGCCTTCAAGCAAAGGGCGGTACGCCGCTTTGAGTTTTTCCAGCAACGGGCTCTCTTTGTGTTCGCCCTGCTTGACGAGGTAACAACTGAGAACCGGCGAAACAATCAGCGCAACGGCCATCGAACCGAGCAGTGCAAACGTGATGGTAAACGCCATCGGGGTGAACATTTTTCCTTCCACACCCTGCAGAGAAAAGATGGGCAAAAACACCATGATGATGATCGCTGCTGAAAAGAAAACCGGCCGACTGACTTCGCGAGCGGCCGCCAAAATGACCGCCGATTTTTCACGCGTTCGATTTTCCGGCATCCCGAGATGGCGATAGATATTTTCGACCATCACAATCGCGCCATCGCCCAGCATCCCGATTGCAATAGCAATTCCGCCGAGCGACATCAAATTGGCGGAAACCCCATTCGCGCCCATCATAATGACAGCGATCAAGGCACAAATAGGTAGCGAGAGAACGACGATCACTGCACTGCGCAGGTTGCCCATAAAAACCAATAGGGTCAGCGCAACCAAAAAGGCGCCGGCCACCAGAGCCTTCTTGACCGTTCCCGTGGCTTGCTCAACCAGCTCGGCCTGCTCGTAGTACGGAACCAACTTTACGCCCTGCGGAAGCGATGCCTGAACTTCGGCCACTTTGACGTAGAGTTTTTCGATCACCTCCGAGGTGTTTTCGCCGAATAATTTCAGCACCAACCCGGAAACCACTTCCTCCTCGCCATTATGCGTGACGACTCCGCGGCGAAGTTCGCTTCCGTAGTCCACGTCGGCCACCGCATCCACCGTGATCGGCACGCCGTCGACCACCCGCACGGGAATATCGCGAATCTGTTGTAGGTCTTCGATGAGACCGATTCCGCGCACCAGCGACTCTTCGGAGCCCAGCACGAGAAACTGCCCGCCCGCGTTGCGGTTATTTGAGCGAATCGCTTCAACTAGTTCGTCGAGCGACAGATTGTAGCGATGCAATTCATACGGATTGACCTTCACCTGATACTGAAGCACATGCCCACCAATCGACAGAATATCGGTCACGCCCGGAACCGATTGGAGCTGGTATTTCACCACCCAGTCGTTGAGTTCGCGCAGATAAACATCCGGATCTTTTCCTTCGGTATCCGCCGTTTCATCGATGGTCAGATAATAGATGAAGCGGGGTATCAAGTTGACGCAAGTGGCCCCTGCATATAGATTTGCAGCATGCAAAATGACCATCCAGTTGCTGGCATTGATTATCCTGAAACCTA
>Ga0307929_1000898_pt1 | contig 25970 bp, 15 predicted proteins | sample AceLakmetage1330_FD_203160 | JGI IMG/M metagenome (GOLD analysis project Ga0307929, IMG submission 203160) | Saline water microbial communities from Ace Lake, Antarctica - #1330 | ecosystem: Environmental > Aquatic > Non-marine Saline and Alkaline > Saline | place: Antarctica: Ace Lake...
TACAATCGAGCTGACTTTTCATCTAAATGAGGTAGAAGCATTTGATATTTTTCCTTTAGCTGTATATCTGTTGACATTGTTTAAAATTTTCAACAAATGTACTGTTTATTTATGAACTAACACTAAGCTCAGCAAGCAAATCGAAAGTACAATTGCCCAGGCAAAGCCTCCTAGGCCGGAACAGAAGCTATGTGAATGATACCCTCCAACATTAAGATCATCTACAATTTCTTTTAATTATCTTAAAATCCATTGTTGTTACTTTCACTTATTAATACGTTATGGTTAGTCCTCCATAAAATCAAAGAGGTAATTTGGGCTACTCACCGAGTCGATTAAAATAATCCCATCATAAGCATCTTTAAGCACAAGATTTTCTTTGGATGTTCCCCAATATGTTGTCGGGGTTTTATTAAAGAGCCAGGAATTCCCCTCGGTTTTTGTTCGTTCAGCGAAATCAAGAAAAGCGTATTTATACGCCGGCTGTATCATAATTGCTTCTAAGCTGTTTTTGTATGGTTTACGCACCTTCCCCATTTTTTTATAATACACAGTTCCTCGGTGCATGTATAGGCCTATGGTATATGATTTCTGCTTTATTGTATCCGACAACCAGGCTCCCATTCGTTTAACGTACTGTACGTTACATGCTGCTATATGTGCGTTATGTGCCCAGATAATGATTTTCTTATCCGGAAATACTTTTTGTACCAACCAGGTAAATGTTGCTGCCATCAACGAATCCCGCTTTTCTGACAGGGCAATCGAAGATCCATTTTCCGCTACAAGAAACCCTGTGTAAGTTGTTTTATTTTCGATGTCCTTGCAATAAACCTGCAAATCAATATCGTGTGGGTGCATTTTTATTAATTCGATTAACGAATCACGAAGCATGGTCAAGCTTGTTATTATCTCATTACCCCAGGTATAAAATCTTGGTTCAATTTTTCTTTCTTTATGAAAATAATTATTTTGACCCAGATATTTTTTGTATGCATAGTAGTCCTCCAAAGTATTTATTGCTTCGGATGCAAGCGAACTATTCATTTTGCTGAGTGTGTTTTTTTCGTATAGATAATCGGGCAATCCGCTTTCTTTAATATCAAAACCTGCCAGGGTAAGATTTTTACGTTTGATGTAATCCATCATATCAAGCAAAGTGGTGGTGTGCCAAACGCCGTATATCGAGTTAATCAACATTTGTTTGGTATCCAAATCATTTTTTTGCATATTAATATTGTGGCAATCCCACATATTACTTTCAAATGCAATGACTTCGAAGCCCATTTCCTGACTTAGAAATCTAATAAGCCGATATTTCATTTTACTGTATTCCTCGCAGGTATGGCTGCTTTCGCCCAGAAAAACATACTGCTTGTCGCTAAGGAGGGTTTTTAAAAACTGTAAATCCGCAAAGCTATCCGATTCAATCGACTTTAGTGGCACACTGTTTTCTATGATAAAGGATTTCCAATCGCTTTTTACTTTGGGCATTTTGTCAATACCAATACAATAGATCGATGAATCATATTTTAAGTATTCATTTTGAGACAAAAGAAGGTGACTATTCAAAAACAAAACCACCAATATAAAAAAATAGTTAAATGTTTTTATCATTGTAGTATTTAACTTTGCTATCGTGCTTTTATTTAAAGTTAATTTCCTGCTGTTATCTTTCATTCTGTATAAATGTTTTGCTTAGTAATACTTGAATTTCCAATATTTTTGTCTCGTGGGAATATGAACAGGATTAAAATATTTTGAAGCAAAATTTTCATTAGAAAAATAATTTGCCCGTAAAGGTAAAGTAAATTTAGCGACTGTTGAACGTTAAAATTTGGGTATCTTTGTAAAAAGAATTTATCACAAATGATTGATTATAAAAATATAATTAGTAGCGATCCAAACAAACGATTTGGTAAGCCATGCATACGACAAACTCGAATTACCGTGTATGATGTGTTGGGTTGGTTAGCAGCCGGAATGAGTTTTGAGGAAGTATTGAACGACTTTCCTGAATTGGACAAAAACGACATCAGGGCATGTTTGGCCTTTGCCGCCGACCGCGAAAGGAAACTCCAAAAAGCATCATGAAACTGTTGTTTGATCAAAACATTTCCTACAGAATCGTGAAAAAAGTTTCAGACAGATTTCCCGGGTGTTTGCATGTATCTTCCTGTGGATTGAATGATGCTGATGATTCAGATATTTGGGCATTTGCCAAACAGAACAATTACACCATTGTAACTAGCGATTCTGATTTTTATGATTTGGCTTTGGTTCGGGGTATTCCGCCAAAAATTATCTGGATTCGTGAGGGTAATTTATCTACACGCGAATTAACTGGTCTTTTAGTGGAGAAATACCAGGTTATTCATTCGTTCATGACTGGTAAAGAGGTTACAGAAGAAAATGCCTGTCTGGAGTTATGATAAGCATTAAAAAAAGGCCACCCAAAAATCCGGGCAGCCTTTTGAAAATTAAAACCTAACTATTTTTTGGCTAAGTCAGGGTTTGACTTGAAGTCATGCCCTGACTAAGCCCGGACTGTTTTACCATCAATGCAAAATCACCTTCCGGCAGACGACCTCCCGACTTAATACCAGCCTCAGGGTGTAAAGCCCGTGGCTCAGATTGTCGCGGAGTATTTGGCCATTCCCGTCTGTAAGTCCTGCCTTCACAATTTCGCCACCGGAATTAATTAATTCATAAGAAACTGATGACTGTAATCCTTTGATATTTATTAGCTCATAAGCAGGATTTGGGAAAATGATAATTTCGGAACTCCCGGAAATCGGCTGGATAATCCCGACTTTCAAATTCTCGACCACAGAAATCCCGTTGGCAACAAAATATCCATCATGATAATCGCTGTTAAAGTTTGGATTCAATTCGAGATATTGGCCTGTACTTTCCCGGTATGCCATTAGTTTTAGCGGATCATTCTCGACAAGCCCGTCATTTTGATAAGTGGTGGGATCATCAGCGAAAGCTGTAACAAGCAAATTCCCGCCTAAAAATTCGGACAGCCCCGCACATACACCGTTTTGATCGAAGACCCCAATCCAGTCGCCTGATTGTAATATTGAGTAGCACAGCAATTCAGGAATAACAATAAGATGAGAGCTTGCGGTGTATGGAGGATCTGTCCATGGGCTGCCATTCACAGCCTTGTTTGACGAGGGGGCAATAGGATTACCTTTAAGGCAATCGGGGAAAGTTATAGTGGAAGCACTATTTAGTTTTATCAGATAAGCCTTGCCAGGCTCCAGGGTGTTTAAGGTTTGGATATTAAATTCAGGCCAGTAAACGCGGGTGCCGGCGATGTCTTTGGCTAAATCGAGATTTGCGCCCGCCTGATCGAAAACAGTTGAAGCCTCGAAGTTGCAGTTGCCCAACACCGGCAGATAATGCCATCCGGCTTCCAGGTTTAAGGTGCGATCATCGGCAAATAAACCGTCCACATGCAGGCTTGCACTCTCTTGTAGTTTAATCTGTGCCCCAACTTTTGTATCCCAGTCGCCGTAGGTATTAAGAGCGCCACCCGGCCAAAATACATTTTCAAAATCGTTAACGATTATTAGGTTTCCGTTTAATTGATCAAACATACTGTTTACATCCGAATCGAATACATCCTGGTAAGTGGAGAAACCACTCCAGCCTACCGGGATTTCGACCACCTGACGCTCTAAGACTGTGATTGTAACAGGATCGCTCCAAGCAAAGTCGCAATCATTTGTTACCAAACATTGGTAGCTTCCGGTAGCCTCAGTTGTTACGTCCTCAAGTACCAAATTATAATCCTGAGCCCCCGGAATCAGCTCACCATCTTTGTACCACTGCAACCAGGGTGGTTGGGTGCTTGTAACATCAACCCACAGGTTTGTACTTTCGCCAACTATCAAAATTTCATCATCGGATTGATCAACAACTTCGGGTAGGAAATCTATAAATATCATCACGGAACCAATCATCATTTTTTCACAATCGGTGGTGTTGTTAATTCCCTTAAGTGTATAATGTCCCTGAACTGTTGTGGTGGCCCAAATAGGGATGGCCTCGCCGGTACCTTCAAAAATCTCACCCCCGGGATTTGGCAATCCATTTACCAATAATTCATAGTTTACACCCAGCTCAGAACCAAGCAGCCAGGTAATAATGGTGTCGTTTTCATAGCAAAAATGGGTGCTGTCGTCACTAAAGGAGAAAGCCTGAGGCAAGGGATTTACGGTTACCACAACATTTGAATTTTCAACACAGCCATTGGCATCGGTAACGGTGAGGGTGTAAGTTGTGGAAGACTGGGGGCTTGCAACCGGTGATGCAATATCAGGATTATTTAAACCCGTTGAGGGAGTCCATTCGTAAGTATAGCCTGGTAATCCGCCTGATGCACTTCCGTTGAGTACAGTTGAAAAGCCAAAACATATTTCTTTGTCATTTCCAGCTGAGGCATATAATACCGGGTATTGCTGCACATAAATATTCGTTTCACCTTTGCAGCCAATCACATCCGTAACAGTTAGCGTGTACAGTGTAGGTGTTTCAGGATTGGCCAATGGATTTTGGATATTTGGATTGCTAAGACCTTCTGTTGGATACCAGCTGTATAAGTAGGGTTCGGTACCTGCAAAAACTTCGGGTTGCAGCATTACATTTTCGTATTGGCAGAACCAGGCTTCGGCAGCCAGATCAATAGCAAGCGGAGTACAAACTCTGATGGTTCGTGAGGTGCCTTCGTTGGTTTCGCAGTGATAAAATCCACGCTCGGTGGCAGTGATCGCAGTAAAATCAAGGTGGTTTGAATTTGCTCCAGCTATCTCTTCATCATTCTTATACCATTGGTAGGTTCCTCCAGTGCCGATCACAGCCTGGAACTCTGATGGGGTGTTAATTTCACTTGCATCCATCAGATAAATATCCTGGTCGAGCAAACCCTGCCAGCTACTTTCATCTATTTCCCATGTCCCGTAATTATAAACATTCCCAAACACATCATTGTAAAGCTCATAATTATAAGCTGGTCTGTTTATTAATGACCCATTGTTAGTGAAATTTTCTTCAAATGAAATTGTTTGATTACCAGTGTAGTTATCGTTTTGCATTACAGCCTCAAGCACACAATCGATAAAAGTATTCACCCTGGTATCCACGGCACCACTGATAATAATACTGTTAAATGTGGATGCACTCAACCATGAGTCGTTTGAACAATTCATAGTAGAGAAATCCCCACCAAATACCATTGCATATTGTATAGCGCTACTGTCGAGATCGAGAATGCCGGCATCTGGAACGAAGAGGTTCTGGCCACTGAGATTAACATTGGTATTCAGCAAGTATAACTCAGAAGTAATGCTAACATCGCCCCCATTGGCACTGATAGTAATGTCATCTACCTCAAAAGGATTAGCACCAAGCGATTCGATATAATGCATATCGTCACCATCAAAAACAAATTTTTCTGAGGCCCACTCCCCATTATTGATAACCACATCCTGTATGTAAAACCAGAAACGGTAAGGATCAATATCAATGATATGACCATTGTTGATAAAATCACCTGTTGTGGTGATATGAGTATCATAATTATAGCTGGGCTTTTGGCTGATGCTGCCGGTAAGCGTAACATCATCAAATGAATTATTAATCCCTCCCATGTGAAGATGTCCTTCGATAGTAAGATCCTCAAATGCCACATTTGCGGTAGCACCATTTCCATTTGAAATTAGTTTAAAGCCATTGCCATTAATGCCAACACTTTTCAAATCACCACCTGTAACTTTTAAATCACCATTCTGTAAACTGAAAACATCCCAGTTAAAATCCACTATGCAAGTATCGAGTAAGACTTCATCATCACATTGGACAAGCCCTCCTGTTTTTGTAGATTCGATGTCTGAGTTTGATATAGGAAATACAGGGCTGTAGAAGTGCTGAATATCATCGCCGGTAAAAATTAATTTGTAAAAATTAGCTTTTCCATTATTATAAAAATTATCATCAACCCGCAAATCAATCCAATAGTTGTCGCTATTGGTAATTACGCCATTGTTAACAAAATCACCATCCACAAATAACTTAGGATAGGTATTATAATCCTGGTGGTTCATCAAAGTGTCGGTAACAGTTACATTGGTAAAGTAGTTGTTAGCAGAAGAAAGCTTGCATATTCCTTTTAATTCAACATTACTAAAATGCATTTCTGAAATCCCTGCATTTCCACTTTGACGCAGGTATTGGTTGTTGCTTGTAAGAAATCCGTTCGCAAGCTTTCCCCCCTGCATAATTAAGGCTCCATTGTTCAGGTTTATGCTTGCCCCATCAAGATACCAGGTTGACCCGATGAAGGTCATGTCTGAGTTAAAGATAATGGCACTTGATGCAACTGTATCGTAAACCTGGTCAACATCAATGATACCTCCTTTTGAGGTACTGTAAATAGTCTGGTCGTTATTACCGGCAAAAAACAGGTCTTCTATGTCTATCGGCCCGTTGATGATAAAATCATTATAAACATATAACTGGATACCATAGTTATTGCCTCTATTAATAACACCATTGTTAACAAAATTTCCTTCAGCCAATAACTTGGTATTGCTATTATAAGCAGGATAATTCCTCAGGGTGTCGGTATTGGTAACATTGGTAAAGAGCATGTCGGTACCGAAAACTTGGCAGATACCCTTCAACTCCACATTGCTTAAGTGCATATTCCAAATTGCAGCGCCTCCACTATGTCGCAAATATTTATTGTTGGTTGTAAGAGAACCGTTTTTAAGGTCTCCGCCCTGCATAGTTAGGCTTCCATTGTTCAGGTTTATGCTTGCCCCATCCAAATCCCAGAAATTCTCGATGATGAAGGTCATATCTGAGTTAAGGATTATAGCACTTGATGCAACTGTATCGTAAACCTGGTCAACATCAATAATACCTCCTTTTGAGGTACTATAAATAGTCTGGTCATTTATTCCGGCAAAAACCAGGTCTTCAATATCTACTGATCCGTTGATGATGAAATCGTTATGAATATATAACCGGATAGCGTAGTTATTGCCTCTATTAATAACACCATTGTTAACAAAATTTCCATCAGCTGATAACTTGACATTGCTGTTATAAGCAGAATAATTCCTCAGGGTATCGGTATTGGTAACATTGGTAAAGAGGTTGTCGCTAGTATAAAGTTGGCAAATACCCTTCAACTCCACATTGCTTAAGTGCATGTTCCAAATTGCGGCGCCTCCACTTTGTCGCAAATATTTATTGCTGGTCGTAAGAGAACCGTTTTTAAGGTTTCCACCCTGCATACTTAGGTTTCCATTGTTCAGGTTTATAGTTGCCCCATCCAAATCCCAGGTTGAGCCAATGAAAGTAAAATCAGAATTAACAATTATTGAACTTGCAGCCACAGTATCAAAAACATCATCCACCTCGATGACAGCTCCTTTTGTTGTGCTAAAAATGTTTTGGTTGTTGACACCAGCAAATGTCAGGTCTTCAATTTCTACAGGACCATTGACTTCAAAATCGGTATGTATAAATATGCTTAAGCCATAGGAGTTGCTACTATAACTTCTTCTTATTACGCCATTATTAATAAGATTACCCTCAAAAACAAGCTCAGGAGTGCTATAATTGCCATGATTTTGCAGTGTATCGGAAATTGTTGTGGTGCCTGTAAAAACACAATTTAAAGAACAATTAAATACTCCACCAAGAACGGCTTCATCTATAAATGCCTCCTCAATAAATGCGGTTTCACGCAAAGTAACTTTACGCCCCGATACTTCCAATATCCCATTGTTCAAATCAACATTAGCATTATGTATTTCCCAGTCGGTATCAAGGATGATTTTTGAATTCACATCACGATCTTCAATGTTAACACAAAAAATATGGGTGCCAGAATCAAAGTTTACATGCTGATCTGATGCACCATCAAAATAAACATCTGAGGACACCCAGGAGCCGCTGTTGGCAACATCACCATGAATGATAAAAATAAAGTGATTGTTTGTTTCCCTTATCATTCCATGATTCGTAAAGTTACCGAAAACCTCCAGGGTACGCGATGCATTGATAAGGTTTTGTAGCGTGTCAGCGTTGATCAGTTCACCACTGGCTGTGTTCCCGGTGCCAATAATGAAAACTCCTTTGAAAGTAAGGTTTTCGAACATGCAAGCCTGAGCATAGGAACCATCGTGCATCATCAACACCGAATTATTACCAATAATGTTTGCATCAAGAAATTCCTCTTCAGAAAGTGCCACCTGAATTCCGGGAGCAAACGCTACTGTGGTAGTATTCATAACGAGCGCGATGTCTATGAAGCTTAGATCTGTTGCAAATCTAATGGGACTGGCAGGATCAATATCTTCAAATTCAATTCCTGAGTGGGTGGCTTCAAATATTTTTCCGGGGGCTGCCGACACAATTTGTTCAGTACTTCCGGTAAATTCTACACTCGGACTATCCCAAATTCCGTTCAGGTGAAGGTTTCCACCCAATTTGATATAGAAATAATTGTTGGTATATTTCACTACTCCATCCACAATTAAATTACCCAGTATAACGAGAGTGTGCGATCCATTTATCTTGTTTTGAACAACACCCGATGGTGCAACGTAAAGGTGCATACATGAATCTTCGGTATAAATATTCACCACATGATTTACCACCACACTGTCGGCACTGGTGGGAACATTACCACCTGCCCAGGTGGCACCAACATTCCAGTTGCCATCCTCTGCCGAAATAATAGTTTCGGCTTGTGCCGATAATGCTGTTAGCATAAATATGCTAATAATTGCTGTAATAATTTTTGTAAAGTTAGCTCTCATAATATTAATTGTTAGGTTAAGAATTTCATTTATTGTCGTTGCTTTGACTAAATTTCTCGATAATTTTTTTCAAGGCGTTTTGCTGCTGTTCCAATCTTTTTTTAGCTTCGGCAATCGGATCTTCTTCCTCTTTTTCCTTTTTCCCTTTTTTTTGCGATATTTTTTTGTGGCTAACCATTGTATTATTTAGATAGGATGCAAAGCTATACCAACGGGCAGCCCTAATGCAAATTTGGGAGGGGTTCAAAGGGTTATAGGGAGGGTTTCAAAAAGTGGCAAAAATTATAAAGTGCTGTTATGTAGAATTTTGGGCGATAGGAATTTTAGAGGTATTTGGGGAACTGATTTATCGAATGGGGGAAAACCCTTGCATTTAATATTACGGTGCGCCTGCCCCGTTTTATTCGGGGCTGCACCTTTGTGCTACATGCTAACCATTATCTACAAATATTACGGTGCGCCCGCCTGAATGCGTTACACGGGCAGGCTGCACCTCATATTATTCTTACGGTTCCGCTATGTTTGTCAAATACTATATTTTTAAGCGGCAGAGCCGTGCAATCTGCCGCCCAAAGGGCGAGCATGCTCGATTTACAATCGGGATTTGTAGAAATCACATTCCCACCTGAATCTTTGAAAGGTGCAGAGCACCAAAATATTATCATTTTGAATTTCTCAGCAGACCCTATTTATGGCTGCCTCCTTATCAAAAAAGCGGCATACAAGGGCAGGTTTATAAAGTGGCCATCGCAGGTGAAGTTGCGGGGCGAACAGCGGAAAAGTAGTTTCGGGCTGTACTTTTCATTATAACTAATGAGGCTTTTTTTATTTTTACTAAGCCCGCTTTTTACTTCCAGGGGGTAAATTGATTCTCCGTTCTGAACAATAAAATCTACCTCGGCTGCACTTTTCGATGCCCAGTAAAACAACTCATTATAACCTGAAGCTACCAACTCGGAGGCGACAAAGTTTTCGATGAAAGCACCATTGTAATCCTGAAAGAGTGCTGTTGGCTTAAGTATGATTTCAGATTCTATCTTCAACATTGCCCCGAGCAAGCCGGTATCGAGAAGGAAAACCTTAAATTTGGAATGATCGGCATAACCTGACAATGGGATTTTTGGAGTACTTATCTGATAAGCCAAATTAACCAATCCCGCACTTTTGAGCCATTCGATGGTTTGCTGGTAGGTGGATGCCCGTGCCCCCGGGCGCACATCACTGTATTTGAATTTTTTTCGTTCCCGGGCCAATTGTGCCGATATTGTTTGCCACAGTTCGGCAGTTTTGATGGCTTGCGATTGATCCGTATATTTTGAAAAATCCCGGGCATAAGCCTGAAGGATTTCTTCCTGAATTTTCCGGGCTGCTGCAATATCTTTTTTAGTAAGATAACTTTGCAAAACCTCGGGCATTCCGCCCAAATACAAATACATTTTTTGGTGGGCGATTAATTTCTGATGCAAAACCTCGGGCAGGGGATCGCAAACATCCATCGTGTTTAGTTTATTAAGCAGCATCTCCTCCCCGAAAGCAAGTAGATATTCGCTGAAATTCATCGGGTACATCATCATAAAGTTAACCTTGCCCACAGGAAAACTATTTTTTTTACCCATGCTTACACCAAGCAATGAACCGGCGGCGATGATATGGTATTCAGGAGCTGATTCATAGAAATATTTTAGGCTTATTAAAACTTTTGGGTCTGTTTGAATTTCATCAAAAAAAATCAATGTGTTTTCAGCCTGGATTGCCTGCCCCAGATAAAGCCCGATATTTTCGATAATCCTTGCAGGCTGCAAGTCGTCTTTGAAAAAAGTGGACAAGTTTGGGTTTTGCTCAAAGTTCAGATACACAAGGTTGGAATATTCGGTATTGCCAAATTGATTGATGAGGTAGGTTTTCCCAACTTGCCTGGCACCCTGCAATAAAAGTGGTTTCCGATTACTATCTCTTTTCCAGTCCAGGAGTTTTTCGTACAGAATCCTTTTCATTGTTATAAATTTTTTATTATGAAATAAAATCTTTCCAGAAAAAAAATGAACCAATTCACAAAGTATCCCGGAAAAAGTGTAGCAAAGATACAAATTTATCCCGGGAAAAACGTCATTAGCTTAATTTTATCCCACGAAAAGTGTCAAATACCTCTCAATTTATCTACCGAAAAGTGTAAGGAGGGTGTTGTTTTATCCCACGAAAAATGTAATTACAACTTCATCAAAAAAGGAATCAGGTTATCCTCGCCTGATAGGTTCAGCTTTTTGCGCAGGCGGTAGCGGGTCGATTTTATACCTTCCTCCGATTTGTAAGTGATGGCAGCAATTTCTTTGGTACTCAGATTTAACTTGAGCAATGCCGCAATTTTTATCTCGGAGGCCGTAAGCGAGGGGCAAATTTCTAAAAGATGGTCATAAAACTCATTATGGATATTTTTGAATATTTTGTCAAATTCCCGCCAGGTGTTTGTGTTAGTTTGGTTTTCGAGTTCGCGTGCTATTTCCTTGATATGTTTCGAAATCTTTTGATCGCTTGCATGGAGTTTTTTCATTAGCTCGAGCTTATTTATCACTTCGCCGATGGTTTCGTTAACCCTCAGTATTTCGATGGCCTTGGTTGCAAGATCGCGGTTTTTCGATTCTACGCTTTCCTGAAGTAGTTGCATCTCCTTCTCCTTAATTCTCTCTTCTTGTTCAAGGATGGTTTTTTGCTGCTCAAAAACTTTGACTTGCCTTGCGTGCGATTTGGCTTTTAGCCTGAAAAGAATAATAATAAGCACAATGATCAACGCTAAGGCTGCAATCGAAATACTGAGGATCAAAATATTTTTGTGCTGAATACTGCTATGACTTTCGAGCAATTCGATTTGATTGTTTTTGTTTTCAAGCTGGTATCGTGCCTCAATATCCTGAACGATAACCTCCTTGTTTACTTGTGCCATGCTATCGCTAAGCGATTTCATTTTCAACGAAAGTTCGTAAGCTCTTTTGTAGTTATTTTCAGCACTTGCTATTTCGGCCTTTACCTTGTAGCAATTTCCAATTAAGGTAGGATTATTAAATTTTTTGGCATCTGTAAATGATTTTTGAATCAGCCTTTTTGCTTCCGCTGTTTTGCCTGAATGATGCATGGCCAAAGCCAAATAGGTGTTGGTAATACAAAGCCCCGTTTGTTCTTCGAGTCGGATATAAATCGACTTTGCCCGATCCAGACTGGCGATGGCTTTGTCATAATCTCCAATCTCAATATACAGCATACCCATGGCATAAGCCGAGTTGGCAATGGCGCGAATATCGCCCAGGCCTTCGCGCATGGCTAACCCTTTTTCGAAAAGTAACAAGGCAGAATCATACTTTATCTGTTTTTCGAAGATGCCGCCCATTAAATTATAAATATTAGCTATTCCGGCAGAATCACCAATATTTTGCCGAATAACCAGTGCCTCCGAAAGATAAGCCAGTCCAATCGTTAATTCATTTCGATCGATATGCGTGGCACCAATACCAAAAATCCCGGCAGCCAACATCACCTCATTATTGGCCAACTTCGCATATTCAATTACTTTCTGGTTTTGCTGGATTGCATGGAGATAATCCCCCATCAAATCGCTTATCGAAGCATAAGCAAAATAACACCATGCCAATCCACTATAATCATTTAATTGCTCAAACAAAGCCAACGACTTATTTAGATTTATCCGGGCCAAATCGTATTCATCTTTATAATAATACACCCGTCCTAACCATAAATAGCTGTATGCAATACCCTTTTTATAGTTTAGATTATTGGATAAAAAAAGTGCTTCCTGCAAAAAATATAATGCCTTTTGATTATCGTTTGCACAATAACTTTTCCCACGCTCAATCAGGCGGTTTGCCTTAGCCGTATCATTGGGCAGACTTTCAATTTCAGGCTCAATTTGCGAAAAAACCCAAGCCGGCGAAAGCAATATGCCCAAAAATAAAGCAATCGTGATAAACCTCTCTAAAGAAGGTAATGGTATGGTGGTAAACGATTTCATTTTTTCGTTTGAATCAACAAATATAGAAAAACAAATGACAATGCAGCTTAGCAAAGATTTTTTCTACTTTTACAAGCTCAATATTTTTTACTATGAAAAGACTCTTCCTAATCTTGTCAGCATTTCTGACGGTTTTGGCGGGACACGCTCAAAACGTGGATTCTCTCACCATCAAAAACATTTTTGATCAGGCGTTGACCAGCCGGGAGGCCTACAACAATCTGGAATATTTGTGTAGCGAAACCCCCGGAAGGCTAATTGGATCCGAGGCTTCAATCGAAGCTCAGGCCTTTATGATGGCATACTTTAAAAATTTAGGTGCTGATAAGGTCTATTACCAGGAGTTTAAATCAGACGCATGGAAATGTGATTCGGCCGCTGTTTTTATTGTTTTAGAGAAAGGTAAATTAAAGGCACTCCACTGCGATGCGCTCGGCCCTTCGCTTTCAACTCCGGCATTGGGCATAACAGCAGAAGTTGTGGAAGTAAAAAGTTTGGATGAGGCAAAGAGAATGGGATCCGAAGCCATCCGGGGGAAAATAGTTTTTTATAATCGCCCCTGGGACCCAACGATTATCAACACATTTTATGGGTATGGAAATATGCACGACCAACGGGGACATGGCCCCGCCATAGCCGCAGACCTTGGAGCCGCAGCAGTCATTGTAAGATCCCTCACCAACTGTTCCGACCATATTCCTCACACAGGATCTACCCGGTATGGCGAAACAAAAATCCCTGCCATGGCCATCAGCACTCTCGATGCAGATTTGCTGAGCGAAACTTTGAAAAAGAACCCGGCTACAAAAATCAATATGTTTATTGATGCCAAAGAAATGAAACAAATCACTACCTACAATCTCATTGCAGAAATTACCGGCTCTGAATTTCCGGATGAATATATCGTGGTGGGCGGCCATATCGATGCCTGGCACAATACGGCGGGTGCTCACGACGACGGGGCAGGTTGCGTGATGTCGGCCGATGTGCTGCGAACTTTCAAGACGCTGGCTCTAAAAAACAAGCGTACCCTCCGCGTAGTATTGTTTATGGATGAAGAATTGTATCAATCGGGCGGAGATGCTTATGCGAAAAGTGTAAAGGAAAAAGGGGAGAAACATTTGCTGGCACTCGAATCGGATGGAGGCGCTTTCACACCCCGCTATTTTACCATTTCAGCAAATGAGGAAGTTGTGGCCGAGCTGGCAAAATACCAGCCTCTGCTTCACCCTTATGGCATCGATGAAATTAAAGCCGGCTGGGGTGGCGTGGATATTGGCCCGCTAAAATCGCAGGGCATTCCATTGGCAGGCTATGGCACCGACTCGCAACGCTATTTCGATTTGCATCACTCGGCCAACGATAGTTTTGATAAAATCAACCTTCGCGAACTGCAACTGGGCTGCGGCAATATGGCTGCGTTTATTTATTTGATTGATAAGTATGGGATTGGGGAGTGATGGTTTTATAGCACAACATCGTTTACACCAGCAAGTGTGCTTAGCGCACGGAACATAGACTAAGTTGGGCTTGCTGAAAAACTCAAAATGAAAATATTTCGGTGCTCTGCACCTTACGATGTCTGCGTATCTTTTTTCTACAAATGTTACGCAGCTCTGCTGCTTTAAAATAAAGTATTTAGCCGAAATATTTATTTTTCAAGAGGTAGAAAGGTGCAGCCCCGAATAAAACGGGGCAGGCGCACCGTAATATTAAACGCATGGTTTTCTGAATAAACGTACAAAAACTCGTGCGGATGTTGTCATTTCGATGCCGCACCACAGTAGGAGAAATCTCATTAAGATATTTAAAGCATTAGCTTTGTCATTGACAGTGTAGCCAGTTTTGGAGCGTGAGATTTTTCTTTAGGGTGAGCATATCGATTTTAAGTGTTTTCTTGTATTAATTTTAACTTCTTAACAAGCCCTACCTCAACCCCCATCTCACCTTGCCCATCACAAAGCGACCGGGCGTTTTGTAGCCCCGGCTGTTGAAATGAATTTCGTTAAAGATATTTTGGATGGATAAGGAAACGTGCCAATGATGCGCTATTTGTTTTTGGATTTTAAGATCGAGGTTGAAATACGCCGGATATTCCGGTGCCAGCAAGTAAGTTACATCCGGGATGTTGCGGTCGTTTATCCAGCGTTGGCCCACATATTTGCCGGTGATATAAATATCTGCAATCTCGTTTTGCCAACCCAAACCCGCGTTGGCCTGATGGTCAGGAACATCGGTGAGGTGGTTTCCCGTAAGATCAGGGTCGGCGGCGGTTTGGGGAACAAAATCTGTTATTTCGGTAAAATTGCGCGTGTAGTTGGCGAAGAATGAAACGCCTTTTACAATCGTCCCCGACAGCTCGGCTTCGATGCCCGAGATATTTACGCCGCTTATATTTTGTGTTTTATAAACCGGGCTGATGATGTAACCCATATTTACCGAATCGCCGGTGCTGATGGCGTACATGTAATCCTGCCCCTGCGAATAGAAGGCCGAAAGCCCAAAATGCCAGCGGTCTTTTACGCGCCAGTCGAAGCCCCACTCGAAGCTCGCAAGATATTCGGGACTGAGGTTGGGATTGGTCACCCTGAAACCATTTTTGCTCCTTCCCGACCGGCACATATCATCCAAAACCGGAGCCCTGAAACCACGAGCCGCCGAAAGATAGGTACGCAGGTTGGGGCTAAAAAGATAATTTACCGACAGCTTTGGATTTACGGCCAGCCAAGCGTTATCCTTCATCAGGGTATCCTGAAAATTGAGCATGTACTCCAACGAATACGATGGATCCTGAATGCGGTATAAGCCTTTGGAAAACTGCGCTGCATCCAGGCGCAAACCGGCATTTATCTGCAAAGTATTATTCAAAAAGCTCATCTCATCCATTATAAAAAGCCCGCCCAGGTTCATCTGCCCCTGATTATCTATTTTATCCGAGGCCGTGTAATAAATATCCGAAGCATCCACCCTTCCCTGACGCACCTCTCCGCCAAGGCTCATTTTGTGATGTTCGCCCACAAGCCGCGACAAGTGCAATATTCCTCCCAAATCGTTGCGCTTCGAATCCACATCGTAAAGCGTATATTCGCCATCGCTGAAATATTCGTTTACCTTGTAATAATTTTCGAGCAGATAATAGGCTTTTGCATCCATGCTCCACTTCCCCATCTGCCCCTTGTATCCGGCTTTGGCAAACCAGGTTTGATGCGATGACCACGAGCCGTCATCCTCATAAATCCGGATGCCCTGGCCATGTTTGTCGTTATAAAGGTTAGCATCCAAATCCACCTGGTGGTTTTCGTTGATGCGCCAGGCCAGCTTCACCTGCGCGGCCTGCTCCTGTAAAAAGGCCGGCACCACCACCGAATCGTACATTAAAATGGTTTCTTCGGGCTGGTTGATGTAGCCGTCGCTGGTACGCACCATGCCACTCACCGAATACCAAAGCGGATGCCTCAACGAATCGCTTATATTTCCCGATACGCGAACGCGCCCGCCAAAGGTGTTCCACTGCCCGGCTTCGGCCTCAGCCTCCACATTAAATGCCTCGGTAGGACGCGTGGTAATAATATTGATGGCTCCGCCCATAGCCCCCGAGCCATATTTTGCCGATCCCGGTCCCTTGCTTATCTCCACGCGTTCCACCATTTCGGGCTGGATAAAATTCCAGTTTACGCTGCCCCCATCCGATTTGTTTACCGGGACACCATCCACCAGCACCATGGTGCGCGACTGGTCGCTGCCGCTTTGTCCGCGCAGCGATACCACCGCACGGTCAGAGAAAATACCGAAATCACGGTTTACATTTACCCCCGGCGAGCTAAGCATCGTCTGGTCGATCGACAAGGCCGGCAAGGCTTCAATCTCCTTTTTCCCGATTATCTCGATGCGCATGGGCACATTTAAAGGGCGACTTTCAGCTTTCGCACTAATTTCGACAGGCGCAACATTTATCACCAAAGGCAAAAGAGTCATATCAATTTTATACTCCGAATCCTTCTCCACAAACAAGGCTTGCGAAGCCGTTACGAAACCCACAAAACTCGCCCTGATGGTAAGCTGAACATTGCCGGCTTTTGTACTAAGTTCAAATTTCCCCTGCCGGTCGGTGCTTGTTCCCTCGCCGGTTTCTACGATTAATACATTAACACCATGCAGCGGCTTCCCGTCCTCACCATCAAAATGGCCACTAATCACATTTTGCCCATTTAGCGAAAGCGAAAAAAGACAGGAAAGAAAAAAGCCTAAGAAAAATATTTTTTGTTTGCTAATGATTTTCATAAGTAGGGTTTGCTGAGAAACAAGTTAGATTATAATAACTTGGATTTTGGGTAAAAATGAGGCACTTTAGATGCTAGGTTTTTGAAAGTTGTCAGCAAAAAACCTTGCTTTTAATATGCCGGTGCTCCGCACCTTGCCCTTCTAAGAGGGAACTTCATCACTACAAATATTGATGGTGCGCTGCACCTTTTTTTCGGGGCTGCACCTTTTACGTTCATCTATTCCAATCATGTTAGACGTAGCCTTCCTATTTTAAGTCCACCAAAAAGCGTACACAATCTAACATCAAAAGGACGAGCATGCTCGATTTTATAATTGGTATTTATAGAAATTACATTTACGCGGAAAAGAGCTAAAGCGGCAGAGCCGCGCAATATTTGTAGAAACGGCATTTATCCCGAAACAGATAAAGGTGCAGAGTACCGAAATATTATCATCTTTAATTTTCCAATAGCCCCGAAGCATTTCGAGAAAAAAGCCCAGATGGATAAATTTATTTCTAATTAGTGTCTGACTTTAAAGTGATTGAATTTGAGATTTCTCCTTTCAAAACTTGCTTCGCTTCGTTTTTCCAGTCGAAATGACAAAGCCTCGGGCTGTGAAAGGGGTGGGTGAAAGTGGGCGCTTCGCGCCCACTTTCACCCACCCACATAAAAACCTGCGCCCTGTCATTTCGACCAATAGCACAAGCGTAGCGCAGTGATAACGGGAGAAATCTATGACATTATGGACAGACTCTAATTAGGATGCTAACTCTAAAATCAAAAAACAAATGGAGGATGCCCGCGCCGGGCAGGCACCTCCACTGCGAGGGGAAATACAAAGGGGCTTATTTAATCATAATTTTTTCACTGCCAATCACCGCGCCTTTGGCATCCATCAAAGTAATCAGGTGCATACCTTCCAAAGCATCCGCGATATTAATGGCATTAGTGCTGGCCAGATTACCGGCAGCCACCTTTTGGCCAGCCAGGTTATAAATAGCATAACGGGAGGCTTCCCGGCTTTCGTCCACCATCAAAGTGGTGGTGCAAGGATTGGGATAAACCGCGATGCTTTCGTAGGCAATGCTTTCGCTAAGTCCGGTTGGCGATACGCCGGTAACAAGGATGTCATCAATTTTACTTACGCCCGTTGGCAATACCTCCTCTCCATTAATGTCTAAGTTCGAGGTCATAACCCAGCGGATATAAACCGACCCACCCGGATAGTTGCACGCCTCGGGAAGCAGCAGGCCTTCCACCGTTCCGCTCCAGTCGTTGGCCACGGTAACGCTGCCGCCGGCGATGTCGGTCCACACATCCTCACCACTCATCTGGTATTGCAGCTTCCAGTCTTTGGGGCCGGCCTTATTACCACCCGCACGCTGCTTCGACGAAACTCTGAAATCGCGATATTGGCTGGCCTTAAATTTAATACTCCAAAACTTATTATCCGCGCCATTATCCCAATTTTCGGCGGTAGCGGCAAAGTCATTTTCCATGGTTCCGTTGGTAAAATAAATCACATCCTCGCCACCAGCTTCATCTTCCTTGCGAATGTCGTAGCCCATATTTTGCCCGGTGCCCATGTTGGCGTTCAGGTCGGCTTCGGTGCCAGTGGCGAAAGTCCAGCCCGTCAGCGTGTCGCCTTCCACAATCGGCATTCCCGTAATTAGGATATTGTCGATTTTGCTAATTCCGGTAGGTAGCAATTCCGCGCCGTTAATGTCCAGGTTCGAGGTAATAACCCAACGCACATATACCGAACTTTCAGGATTGTTGCATTCAGCAGGCAGCGGCAGGTTTTCCACCACGCCGGTTTCCCAATCGTTGGCACAAGTCAGTTCGCCACCGGGGATGTCCGTCCACGCGTCCTGACCGCTCAGACGATATTGTAGCTTCCAGTCGCGGGGCCCCGGTTTGTTGCCGCCCGCACTTTGCAGCGACGACACTTTAAAACTCTTGTATCCGGCGGCCTTAAATTTTACCGACCAGAATTTCATATCCGCGCCATTATCCCAGCCCTCGGCGGTAGCGGTAAAGTCTTCAAAGGCATTCTTCAAAGTAATGGCACCATCGTCGCCGGTGGCATCGTCTTCAAAGCGGATGTCGTAGTCCATATTCTGCGCTGTGCCCATGTTGGCGTTCAGGCTGTCGGGGCCGTTTTCTACCGGAAATGTCCAGCCGGTAATGGTGTCCTGGCCAAAGGTAAAGATGGCCATACATGCTAACAAAATTGTAAAAATGCTTCTTTTCATTTTGATTAAGTTTTTAAAAAAGTGATTAAAATTAATTTATTGATAAAGTGAATTATTCGTGATAATTATTTGGGCGGCAAACCGGGCTTTCCGCTATACCCGCCTCGCAGCAGCAGTGTTTTTGTAGGCTGCGGCTGGGCTTCCTTCGTCAGCCTCCCCCAGCCAACAAAAAACATCTGCTGCTGCTTCGCCGGGGTGCCGCTCCAATCCCTGCCGCGGCGCATCCCCCTTTGTTGACGGTCATGCTAATATTGTATCTTCATCTCAAATTCGATAATACCCGAAGCCACGTCATCGGCCTGCAACACCCGGATAAGTCCTTTCTTTCCGCCCTGCGTCATAAACGGGATGATGGTTCCGGCATTCGCCCATTTGTATTTACGCTTGCCCGACACATTTTTGTAGGATACGATGAGCAGCGAATCGTTTTGCGCCGCATCAAAAGTCTGCATCGTAACCCCGTTATCCGCACGGATATCGTATTTGGTGTAGTTGCACGCAGTCCAATCGGCCAGCGTGGGATAGAATTCAAAAGCCCCATCTTCCTCTTCGCCCGGTGACGAAAAGGTGGGCGAGGGTTCCAGCACGCCGTTGTTCTCCGACATCTTAAAATAAACCAGCACATCCACCAAATCCTGGTTCATGGCAGCCGTATCCATCATCCAAACATTTCCTGTGACGGGCGAAAAAAAGTGGCCTATCTGCGCATTTTCATCCATGCCCACCACCACCGACGGGTAATGCCTGATGCCACCAAAGGTAGAGTTGGGGTCTTTGTAAACCATCAGCGAGGTGCTGACGGTGAGGCGGTTTTTGTCCATCACCGTAAATATCCATTCTGCGGTATCTTCCACTCCCTGGTAAAAAGTTTCGTTAACCGCAAAACTGCCACTGTTCAAACCCGAATCGAGTACCGTCTTCAACTGGCCTCCCGATAATAATTTAACCGTAAAATTGGTCAGGTTGGCATCCTTGCCGCTGGCCTCGATACCAAAGCGCAGCGGATCGCCAATTTCGGCGATGGTGCCATTTTCGGTGTAATCGTCTCCGGCCAAAAGTGTAATCTGCGGAGGATTGCGCTTTTCATCCTTTTCGCAGGATGCAAGCAAAAGCATCGTTGCGCCCAGCGCGACAATCGCCAGGTAAGCATAATGTTGTAAGTGCTTCATTTCCTATATTCGTTATTCGTTATTCGTTATTCGTTATTCGTTATTTGTTAATCGTTAATCGTTATCCGTCCCGAAAAGTAGAAAATCTTCGATTTTCGTAACTTTTCGAGGATGCCCGGGCTTTGCCCGGCATTATTTGTTGAGCGAAGCGAAATCCTCGCCAAAGGCGGGATTAATCGTTTTTCGTTAATTGTTTGATATTTCAGAGACGCGCAAATTGCGCGTCTCTACCCCCACCCAATTTTCTCATCTCTCATTTCAATATTCATTATTCGGTAATTCATTATTCGATATTCAATATTTGCGCATATTGTACAGACGCGATGCATCGCGTCTCTACCCATCGCACCTGATGTACGCCCCCCGAAAACCCTCCATCACTCTATCACTCACCGCTCATCTCTTTTTTCAATCATTCTGTTCCCGCAAATGCGGGATTTCGCTTCGCTCAACATTCTTCCGTTTCAATCATTCTGTCATTCAATCACTCAACTTTTTACAGCGCAAACTGCACCTTCCCCATCACATACCTGCCGGGCGAGAGGCGCATCTTTTTGTCGATAGGCTGGCGGTCGAAAATGTCCTGCACAATCAGCGAGAGCCGCCAATGCCTTGTAAGCTGTTTCCACAAATTGATGTCGAACATCGCGTAGGATTCTATCTTTTCGGTATTGTATTCGTCGCCCCACATTTCGCCCACAAAATTGGCGGTGAGCGTGGTATTCACAATTTTGTTTTGCCATCCCAGACTTACAAAAGCCGTGTGCACCGGCACTTCGGCCAAATATTTTCCTTCGAGTTCCTTGGCCGGATTTTCGGCATCCACCTCAAATTTGCTGATCTTTGAAAGATTGTACGCGTACCAGCCATTGAGGCTGATATTTTTTACAAGCTGCCAACGAGCATTGATTTCCAAACCAAAGATTTCGACCTCACTGATATTTTGCCGCTGCAAAACCGGCTTAATATCACTGCCACCGGTATCGATGCTGTCGCCATTGGGTACGAAATACTGGAAGTCCTTACCCTGCGAAAAATATACGCTGGGTTCAAAGCTGAGATTGGGCAAGGGTTTCCAGTTAATTCCCCATTCGTAAGTAAGGATGGTTTCGGGATTGAGCTCCGGATTGGCCAGCTTAAAACCCTTGCTTATCTTGCCCGATTTACTCAGATCGTCCAGCTTAGGCGGATTGAAACCCGTTGCAAAAGAGAGGTAGCTTGACAGCGTGCTGCTGATAAAAACCATGCCCGAGAGTTTGGGGCTGAACGAAGTCCAGGTTTTATGGGCAAAGTCTTCGCTGCTCTGCTGCGGAAATCCTGTGGTAGAGGTCGGGTCGCTTACCCTGAGGCTGCCATCGCGATAGTTGGCCACATCCATGCGGGCACCGGCAATTAGCTTTACCTTTCCGTCGGCAAGGTCGATTTCGTCCTGGGCAAAAATGCCGGCAAAACTTAGCTTGCCCTGGTATCTTATCTCATCGGTCGAGGTCAGGTAAATGTCTTTGGAATCCACCAGCCCATCGTGAATATCCAGACCAAAGGTAATCTGCATGTTTTTGATCCAGGTCTTGGTGAGCGAAAGCCAGAGGCCGCAGTCGTTCTTGTACGAATCGGTATTGTAAAGCCGGTAAACGCCGGTGGAGTTCACCGATTCGCTTTGGCGGTCGTAGTTTTCGACCTGCATAAATGCCTGCGCCGAAAGCTGCGCACCCCACAAACGGTCTTCGTATTTGGCGCGGGCATAATGAATCTGGTAACGATTGTATCCACCATCTTCTTCAAAAACCTGCTTGCCATCTCCTTTTTTCTCATCGTGATAATCGTAGGCTATTTCCAGCTTTTGATCGCTGTCGAAATGATAGCCCACCAGCGCACTCATGTTGCCCTCGTCAAGGTAAGATTTGCTATGAATACTGTCGCGACTCTCCTCCGGCTCGATGATGTAGCCATCACCTTGTCGGTAAAAGCCGTTGAGCCGCCAGTACAATCCCTTGCCGTTTTTGCTTTCATCCTTGCCCACCGAAACGTGGCCACCCAGGGTATTCATCGATCCCACCTGAAATTCGGCGGTAGCTCTAAGTTTATTATCCGGCCTGCGCGTAATCACGTTTATCACGCCGCCCATCGCATTCATGCCATAAAGTGCCGAGCCCGGACCTTTCAAAACCTCGATGCGCTGCACATCTTCAGGTCGTATCAAAGCCCATTGTATCTGACCCCCCGAAACCTTGTTCAAAGGCACGCCATCGAGCAGGATCAGCGTTCGCGAAGTACCATCCAGTCCGCGCATGGTAACGCTGGTATTTTTGGAAAAGATGCCCCAACTGCGATTAACGTAAACATTGGAGATGCTTTGCAGCACGTTATCCACGTCGGTGGCAGGGTAGTTTTCCAGCCCTGCTTCATCGATCATGGCCAGGCGTGCGGGTATTTCGTCCAGTTTACGCTGTGTGCGCGTGGCGGTAATCACCACCGTGGGTATTTCTATCCCGATAGGAACTAGTTGAAAATTCAACAGGGCGTTTTCCGTATTTGATAATTGCACCTGCGAAGAATCAGATTGATAGCCAATAAAAGAGGCGACAAGCAAATATTTTCCAGACTTCAAATTATCAAAGCGATATACTCCGCTGGCATCAGCAACGCTTCCCCTGCCAATTTCCGAAATAATGATGTTGGCTCCGGGCAAGGGCTTTCCGCTTATCTTGTCGCTTACGCTTCCCTGAATAGAAACCTGGGCTTGGGCAACAATCCCCAAAAACAACATTGTAATTAAGATGCTTATCGCTAATTTCATTTGTGCCACTATTTTAGCCCTAACCGCTTTGCTCCTCATTTATTTATCCTGAACTTTAATATCTATCACAACAGTGCCGTCATCCGTTCCTTCAATTTCGCTTACGCGGAAAATACCAAATCGTGCATCCTGAGTTTTGAAAGAAAAAATGTTCCCGGCCTTCAAATTCTTTGCCTTTCGTTTGCCGCTGCCTTCGATGTATGAAACCACCAAAAGGCTGTCGTTATCAGCGGCATAAAAATCATCAGCACTTATTTCGAGTGGGATAAATCGCGTAGTGCGCCTGATGTCCCAATTTTCGAGGTTGCCCTCAAAAACCCCACTTTCCACATTGGCTCCCGGCGAAGCAATCACATTTTCATCTTCACCATAATAATAATACAGCAAGTCGATGCCAGCCTGATTTTCGAGTGCCTGAGCCATCTTCAAAACTCCCGCTGCGAACGAATAAAAGCTGCCCGGCTCCTGGCGGTTCTGAGCACTCATCATCAAAGATTCGATAGTGAGGATAGGACCGAAATCCACAGCGGTATCCCGGGTAATCGTCAGCGACACCGAATCGGCGAGGCGGTTTTTGTCGCGAACCACAAAGGTCCAGTATTCGGTGCCAGCGAGGTTTTTGGTAAAGGATGTATTGACTTGAAAAGAAAAGATATTCATGCTGGTGTCCAAGGCGCGGGTTTCCACCAAGTAGCTTCCCCCACGCAGAGCATAAAGATTAGTTAGATTTTCGCTGCCGCCGGTGGCTTTCAGTGTAAAAGTCATCAAATCGCCAAAGGCGATGGTGGTGTCGCGGCTGATGCTTCCGGCTGCATCGACGAGCTGGAGGCTTGGGGGCACCGGAGTTTTCTCCTCTTTTTGGCAGGAGGTAAATATTAAAGATAAGAGAATGAAGAGAAGATAACCTGACAGATTTACAAATTCGTTAGGATCATTCTTTTTCCCAATACTTAGAGGTTTCGTCTGTCGGGCAGACCTGTCAGGTTTTGGGCGATATGTACCTTCGCGCATATCCAGGACGTAATTATATTTTAGGGTAAATTTTTTCATCCTTAACTACTTAGATAATTTGGATAAGAATCTGGTGAGGGTCTTGCTAATTCCGGTTCCTAATAAACCTCCGGCCAGGCCAAAGAAAAACCAGGAAACAAAAGGAAGTACAAAACCATGCTTAAGAAAGGCTCCATATTGATAGCCGGTGGTGAGATTTACAAGCAGGCGACTAAGGGGAACAAGCATATAGGAAAAACCGGCAAAGATGGCGAGTAGTAAAAGTTTGAATCTTGAACTTCCCAACCAGCGGTACGACAGGTCGAGCATAAAGCCGGGAAGCATATAGTTGTAGCCCATCATGGGATCGCTGAAACCGACAAAGGGAAACAGCAAAAAAACACCCATGCCCAACGATGACAGCGAAGAAGCATATTTCATGTTTGAGCTTAAACGTCCCAACATGAGCAAGGCCATAAACTCGAGGCCATGGTGCCCCGGTATGCTCAACGGACTTTTGAACCGGGCGTGCAGCGCAATGGCCACCACACCCAAAGCCAGCAGCATCAGCACTTCGAGCAGCCTTGCAATACTTTGGCTATGAGTGCGAACGGATATAGTCCTTGCTTGAAACTCTCCAGTTGGTCTGTCCATCTTTTGTATATTTTTCGATAATCAAAGTGATTTTATGATTTTTGAGCACCGGCCTGAACCAGTCGTGAACCCAAATTTTACTATCTCCGAGATAAGGTCTGTCCATCCGAATCGAAATCTGCTCAATGCCAAAATCGGCTTTTAGTTCGGCAGGCGTATAAAAACCCGGTTTCAAATCGCGCAGTTCTTTTTGCTTACGAAGCCAGATAAAACGCCCATCGTTGCCGTTGCTGCGCAGCCCTACTGCCGCCAGCGCGCCAATAATTCCATCGTGGCTTCCGGTAAGGCCTTCGAGATAAATATCAAACTTCGACACAATTTCGAGAGCCTCTTCACGACTCAACAGTTCGTGCTTTGCCCGATTGCCCCAGCGAAGCACCAGGCGTGGGATGAATGAGGTTTCGATGATGCAGATTCCCACATCGGAACCTTCGGGAGCAATATCCAAAAGAAAGCGGCGGCAAAAGGCTTTGGTCTCCTCGTAATGGTCAGTTTCGACCAGCAAACAGGCCGAGCTGTTCTGCGAGGTGTAGCGGATGCCGGGATGTACATAGTTTTGATGGCGCGTGATGCCATGCACGCTGGCCAGTCCTGCTGCTTCGAGCTGCAGCGCCATAAGCCGCGCGTGGTATCCGGTGCCCCGCGATTCTGTGGTATCGGTATCATCTATGCCTATCAGATATTTCATCGTCATTTTTTGCAAAACTAAATCTTTTCGCCAATCCCAAAAAAGGCGTGAGATTTTGTGCTTGCAAAGAACGGGATTTTAAAAATCATAGACGAATGCTTTTTAGGTTTTCGGTAGCCCTTTTATTATTAATTGTACTTTTGGATGTTTTTAAAAACAGAAAGGTTAAACGCTAATGCAAACACAGGAAATATCCAATACAATAATTCAATCTATCGGCCAATTAAATCATTACCAGCAAACCAAGTTGCTCGAGTTTATTAATTCGCTGGTATCAGCAGATAGCACAGA
>Ga0307929_1000900_pt1 | contig 25916 bp, 19 predicted proteins | sample AceLakmetage1330_FD_203160 | JGI IMG/M metagenome (GOLD analysis project Ga0307929, IMG submission 203160) | Saline water microbial communities from Ace Lake, Antarctica - #1330 | ecosystem: Environmental > Aquatic > Non-marine Saline and Alkaline > Saline | place: Antarctica: Ace Lake...
TACAATCGAGCTGACTTTTCATCTAAATGAGGTAGAAGCATTTGATATTTTTCCTTTAGCTGTATATCTGTTGACATTGTTTAAAATTTTCAACAAATGTACTGTTTATTTATGAACTAACACTAAGATCAGGACTAATCGCCGTCCAGCTTGCGGCATGGTTGGTAGATTTGTAAACCCTGCTGCCGCCATAATAAAGCCTTGCCGCATTGGAAGGATCGATTACCAGTGGCGACATCCAGTTGAAGCGGTCGGAGCCGATGCCGTTGGTAGCATAGCTAAAAGAGTTGCCACCATTGGTGGATCGTGCCAGGCCGCCATACTGCGATTCGGCATAGACATATTGATTATTTTCGGGATCGACCAAAACATAAAAACCATCGCCACCATAAATGGAAGCCCAATCGCTAAGCCCGCCCGTCATGGTGCGGTTGGTGCCGTTATCCTGTGCTCCACCATACAATCTTTCGGGATGCTGAAAATCTATTTCACAGGTATAAAACTGCGTGATGGGAAGATTTTGCAAATGCGTAAAACTATTTCCACCATTCTGCGAAAGATAAACGCCACCATCGTTAGCCAAAACCACAAAATTGTTGTTTGTAGGATGGGCATTCAAATCGTGCTGATCCACATGCACATCCCATCCCGAAATATTCGACCACGAATTGCCTCCATTGTTTGTTTTATACAAATCAAAACCAATAATATAAACCACATCAGGATTAATCGGATCCACGCGCAGACGGCCAAACCACCAGCCATAAGATGCAAAACAATCGCTTAGCGAACCATCGTTGGTTTGCTGCCAGCTATCGCCGCCGTTGGTAGTTTTGAAAACACCATCGAAGTAACCGATTTTATCGGCATAAATGGCATAAAGAATATCGGGATTTGATGGCGAGAGGCTGATGCCAATGCGCCCTACATTTTGGCCAGAGGGCAAACCGCTGCTCAATTCTTCCCAGTTGTCGCCACCATCATTAGAGCGATAAATACCGCAGGAAGGACCGCCGTAGCTTCGCCGGTCGGGGCGGCGTACGCGCTCCCACATTGCGGCATAAATAATTTCGGGGTTTTCGGGATTGATAACGATGTCGATGGCTCCGGTTGAATCGTTGAGGTAAAACACCCGTTCCCAGCTTTCGCCGCCATTGCTCGTGCGGAAAACGCCCCGCTGACTGTTTTCGGAAAACATACGCCCCATGGCTGCCACAAAGCAAATATCCGGATTTTGAGGATGCACAGCCAGTCGCCCGATGCTGCCCGATTCTTCCAGCCCAAGCCAGGAAAAACTCTCACCGCCATCATCGGATCTAAAAATACCAAGCCCATCGTAGGAAACCGAACCTCCGCCGGCGTTGGCTTCGCCGGTGCCTACATAAAGCACCTCAGGGTTGGAGGGCGCAAGGGCAATATCGCCGATAGACAGGCTGGGCTGATCGTCAAAAATCGCTTCCCAGCTATTGCCGCTATCCTCGGTTTTGAAAACCCCACCCGAAGCTGCACCGATATAAAAGGTACTCATCACATCGGGGTGCATGGCCACGGCATTCACCCGGCCACCAATATTTAGCGGACCAGCCAGTTCCCATTCGCCACCTGCCCGTGTGTTTTTGGCTTCGGCCTTCATTTTCAAAACCTGATTCATAGAATTTTGATAAACCTGATAATTAACATCTGGATAGGGAAATGCCCGCTGAAGGAAAAACCAATCGTTGGGGCGCCGCTCATTATCAAGCGGAACTTCGGGTGAAGTATTATAAAAAAGATAAAAACCAAGAAAGCCAGAGAGGAAAAAAATAGCAAGCAAAAGTTGAATACGTTTCATAAGATAGTGTGTGTTTTAGTTATAGTCTGTCTTTAAAGTCGGCACTTATGAATAGCCCCGGGTTTTAACCCGGGGAAAATGAGCTTGGCGTTAACTCCCCCGCGATTCCGCAACGCCTGCGGCGTTGCGGAATCGCGGGGGTTTTTCATCCTTTCAATTCAATCCCTGCCCTAACTCGCCTCGCTGCGAAGCGGGAGGACAGAGCTATTCATATTTCACACAACGACTAAAAAGACGAATACTAGTTAGATAAGAAATGAACTGCTTATTTGGAAGGCAGCGGATAAACCACGAAGCAATCTTGCTTTACCCTGATGTAGTATGCCTTGCCAGCAATTAGGGTGGTTAAGGTATAAATACTTTGTTCGGGCCAATACACCTTATCGCCATCCACTTCTTTAACAATATCAATTTTATCTTCGATGTCTCTGAAAAGAACAAAAGTAGAAGTAGAAACAGAATTTAAAACGGGTAAAATACTCCATCCTTCCTTGAGGATCACCGATTGGGAAACCTGAAACAAGCCCGGGATTTTAATTTGAAAAGCTTCTTTAGCATTAATAATATAGGCCTCATCAGAAATCCAATCACCGATGGTGTTCACGCCCTGATCGGGCCAGTACAACTGCGAATGGAAATTTTTGATCACATCAATTTTATCATTTACGGTATCAAAAATAGTCTCGAACTCGGGGTAAAAGGGATCAACATAAGCCGAGATGCCGCTCCAGCCCTGGGGGATGTTGATGGTTTGGGTAATGCTGGAGGGATAAACAATAAAAACTACCGGGACGCTGATGAGCGGCTGGGTGGTATCGTTGCTGCTTACGCTAAAATGATTGAAGTAGGTTCCGATGGAGATGCCCTCGGAGTCGAACAATAAATTCACAATTTGCTCCTCGCCGGGGAGCACCATGCCGGTGTCGGGAGTGGCAATCAGCCAAACTTCTTCGGGTATCAGCAAGAGCGTATCGGTAATTTCGTGGGGCTCATTGGCGTGAACATCGCCGCTGATGTGGTAAATAATGCGCAAGGTGTCGTTCAAGCCCTGGTCGAAACTAATGTTAGCGATGCTGGTGGCTGTTTCGCCGGGCAGGATATTTCCCCCGTTGCCGGGATTGTTGTCGTTCCAGTTTATGGTGCTTCCATTTCCATGGCTACCATCGTAAACCAGCGGCCCCTGTGTGCCCCCAATAAAGTTGGTGGCAAAATTTACGCTTACGCCTGCCGGAAATTCGATCGACAGCGTGTCGAGCCATTCGTTGTCGGGGCTACCGTTGTAAAGGCTCATGCTAAAGTCGATGGTTTCGCCGGGGGTATAGCCCTGCGGAGCCATCGCCAGAAAAGAGCCTGCAATACTGCGGGGTTCATCTTTGGCCTGAATCGTCTGCTTAGCCAGGGTGTTGACAGAATAAAAAAGCGTATCATCGCCGGTGTTCGCAATCATCATTTGCCGAAGCTGTGTGGTGTCAGGCCGGATGACCACAAAAAACGAATCGGGGTTAAGCGTAATTTGCGGAAACAAGAAATCGGCATTAAAAGCCGGATTAACACTTTCCGAACCGGTTTTCGCTAAATGCTGCGCGCCAAGCACACAAGGTAGTAAAACAAGCGTGGCCAAAAAAAACAGACCCAAAATCAAATTTTTCACTTTTAGCATGAGTGTAGTTATTTGTGAATATCCCCAGCTAATCAATACTATTAAAAAGCCGGGATCAGTTACGATGCCATATCAAAACCTCGGTAGCTCCGTAGCCAAAATTCTTCATCGAGGCATCCCGGGTTTGAACATTTTCATAAGCATTAAGCAGTTCCATCATCTTGGTTTTTAAAACGCCCTCGCCCACGCCGTGGATAAAAGTTACCTTGGTAAGATAGCCTTTAATCGCGCTCTCCAGGCAGTGTACAAAATAGTTGAGCTGATAGTTGAGCATATCCACGTTGTTCATTTTAGAATAATCGTCCACCAATTCGCCAATGTGCAAGTCAACCACCGCTTCGCGCGGGCTGGTTTTGTGCTTGTTAATAAATTCTTCGTCCTGCTTGGGTTTGGCTTGCTGGGCGGTGGTTTCTTCGTCATATTTCTCGTCCATCTCCGATTCGGCAACAGCCGCCTGAATTCCTACTTCATTAATTAAATAAAGCAATGATTTCTCGTTGATGAAAGAAGAATCGAGGTAGGCGTTTTCGCGATAAAATTTGGCTGGTTTGATATTAAATTTACTGTTGACCGGTGCCAGTACTTTAGATGAAGTATTGCGGTGATACATGGCCTGCAACACGCCATTGCTCCATGTTTCGATATCATCACGCTCGATGGTAGCAAGCAATATTTTATTGTTGGGCTGCATGGCATCATAATCTTTGCCCTGCCAGGCTCCGTTTTCCTGACGCAGGAAAAGGCTGAACAAAACATCGTAGTCGGTATAATTGATCAGATACACATCGAGCGAGCCGGTAAGCAACCACCGCTGCTCCTGGGGCACGAAGGCCAGATAAAGCCCTTTTTTGTCCTGCCCTTTGGCCTTGAATATATCCAACTTGCTGCTACGATCATCATAAACCACTTCCTCGGCTTCGGCCTGCGCAGGACGACCGGCTTGGTCTGATCTTCCAAAAGTTTCGGCCGGCGAGGCATCAAACATACGCTGGTCGTGCGCCAGCACCAATTCGTTAGTCAAAGTGGGAATATCAAAGCCATCCTCAATTTTTACATTTACCAAATTGCTGCTGATGACTTTGCTCACCACCCCTCCGCCATGGTCGTTAAGGAAGTTTACCTTATCTCCTATTTTAAATTTCATAAAATATATTTTTTGCAAAAGTACTTTACTTTTCCATCATTACCAATGGATGCTTTCGGCTTATCAAATTAAAAATTAATGCAATACAGCACTTATGTGCAGGAGGCTGCCCATATCTTATTATGTCGCCTCGTGCTTTTCACTATTTTTGCCGACCAAAAAATATTTTTACTCTTGGTATCAATCAACAACATAAGCGTACATTTTACCGGCACCTATATTTTTAAGGATGTCTCCTTTTTGATAAACGACCGCGACCGCATTGGTTTTGTGGGCAAAAATGGTGCAGGAAAAACGACCCTCCTCAACATTATTGCCGGCGAAATGGAACCCGAAAAAGGCAACTTATCCTTTCCTACGGAGCAAAGCATTGGATTCCTGAAACAGGAGATGAACCCCGACAGCCACCGTACGGTGATAGATGAAGCGCGGCAGGCTTTTAAGGAGCATCTCAGTCTGGATGCAGAAATTAAACACCTGACCCATGAAATTTCGCACCGCACCGATTTCCACTCGGACGAATACCTGAAACTGGTAAGCCGCCTCAACGATGCCAACGACCGCTTCGCGCTTTTGGGAGGCCACAAAATGGACGAGAACCTCGAGCGTATCCTGATGGGTCTGGGCTATGAACGTTCGGATTTTAAAAGGCCACTGCGCGAATTTAGCAGTGGATGGCAAATGCGCGTGGAGCTGGCTAAAATCCTGCTGCGTATGCCCGACTTGCTTTTGCTGGATGAGCCTACCAACCACCTCGACATCGAATCGATACAATGGCTCGAAGACTTCCTGATAAGCTATCCCGGTGCCGTGGTGCTGGTGTCGCACGACCGGGCTTTTCTGGATAATGTGAGTAACCGCACCGTGGAACTTTCGATGGGAAAAATCTTCGATTACAAGGCTTCCTACTCCGATTATGAAGCCCTGCGCGAACAGCGACTGGACAAAGAAATATCGAGCTTTAACAATCAGCAGCAGCAAATTGCGCAGATCGAGCGGTTTATCGAGCGTTTTCGTTACAAAAACACCAAGGCCAAACAGGTGCAGAGCAAGATGAAGATGCTCGACAAAATGGATAAGGTGGAGATTAGCGAAACGGATAAGTCGGCCATCAGCTTTCGGTTTCCGCCGGCACCGCATTCTGGCAAGGTTACGGTTCGAGCCGAAGACATGTCGAAAAGTTATGGCGACCACTTGGTTTTGAAAAAGTTGGAGTTTTCGATTGCCCGTGGCGAAAAAATTGCCTTCGTAGGTCGTAACGGCGAAGGCAAATCCACGCTCTCGAAAGCCATCGTGGGCGAGCTGCAATATTCGGGAGTGCTGGAGTTGGGGCATCTGGTGCAAATTGGTTACTACGCCCAAAATCAGCACGAATCGCTCGACATGGACAAAACCGTGTTTGAAACCATCGATGATGAAGCTGCCGGCGATTGGCGGCCTAAGGTAAAAGGCCTGCTGGGAAGTTTCTTATTTAGAGGTGAGGATTTGGATAAGAAGGTTAAAATTTTATCCGGAGGCGAAAAGTCCAGACTTTCGCTGGCCAAGATGTTGCTAAAACCCACCAACTTTCTTATCCTGGACGAGCCTACCAACCACCTCGACATGCGCTCGAAAGACATCCTGAAAAATGCCCTGCTTCAATTTGACGGAACCCTGATCATCGTTTCGCACGACCGCGATTTTTTGACCGGCCTCACCGAAAAGGTATTTGAGTTTCGCAACAAGGGCATCCGCGAATACATCGGCGATGTTCACGAATTTTTGAATCATCGCAAAATAGAGCACCTCAGCGAGCTGGAGCAAAAAAAGAGCGCAGGGCAAAAAAAAGATGGCGATGCACCCTCACAAAACAAACTCGACTATGAGCGACGCAAGGAAAACGAACGCGAACAGCGCAAGGTAAAATCGGCCATCACCAAATCGGAGGAGCACATCAGCGAGTTGGAGGATAAGGTGTCGAAAATCGACTACCTGCTTTCAAATCCCGATCCTAAGAACGAAAAAATTGCTTCGGGGGAGATTTATGAGGAATACGAAAACCTGAAGAAATCCATGGAAAAGGAGATGGAAAACTGGGCCTTGCTGCACGAAAAGCTGGAGGAGCTTTTGGAGGAGAAGGATTGAGCGATGTGAAATCCTCACCACAGGCGGGATATCCGTTAATCGTTCCGAAGCTGGGTTGGCAGAGACGCGCATCCCGTAGCTACGGGAGCGCGTCTGTACAAATTCATTATGTTGAGCGAAATCCTGGCTGAGTGGAATCCCGTTTTTTCGGAGAAACCCATCCTTGACGGGCTTATCCGTTTTATATTATCAGCGATCTATTAATCGTTCAAAAAACAGGAAATCTTTTAATATTTAATATTCAAAAAATTCCCAGTTTCAACCTTCTATTTTTTCTTCATCATTGGATATTCGATATTCAATATTCGATATTTAAATCTCAAATACATCATTTTTTACAGCCGCGATGCATCGCGTCTCTACCCAATACTCCATTTTTATCTTTAAAATTACACAATTTATGTTACACTTTTTATGTAATAATTATTCTATTTTTTATATTGCATAATTTATGTAAATCATTACCTTAACGGAAAGCAAATTTTTATGAACGAAGATAATCTTTTTGGCTTTGCCTATAAACCGGATCATTTTTGCGACGGGAAGGCAGAGATGAAGCAGTTGGAATTGAACTTTTTCAACGGCCTGAATACGGTGGCTCACAGCCCGCGCAGATTGGGCAAGTCGGCCATGATACAGCATTTGTTTCATTAATAAAATCTACTTTTGTCGGATTAATTACAAAGCAAAGGTTTTGACGAAATTTCGCCTACATATATTTTTATCCTTCGTGCTTTTTGTTTTCGTTACTGGGTGCAATATTACCCGTGGTGTAAAAGAAGGCGAATATTTGCTCGACAAAAACACGGTTACGATCGATAAAAAACATGCGGGGATTCAAAGCCCGGATTTCAATCAGGACGATCTTTACGAACTCGTTCAACAACAAACCAATGATAAATTGCTTGGGGTTTTTAAGCTGGGCGTATGGGTAAACAGCCTGACAAGCAAGGGAAAAGAAACGCGATTTAAAACCTGGCTCGACAAAACCCTGGGTCAGGATCCGGTGATTTTGAACGAACTGATGATAGGCCGCTCCACCGATCAGATGGAACTTTTTTTGAATAACCACGGTTATTTCCACTCCGACATCAGCACACAGGTAAACACCAACGACAAGAAAGCGACCGTAAAATATAATGTTGTGCTTGCGCAGCCCTACATGGTGCGCAACGCCGAATTCCGAATTTCTGATACGGCGCTACTACGCCTGGTAACCGATGATTCGCTTAATTCTCTGATTAAGCCCGGAGATATTTATAGTGCAGAAGATTTGGATGAAGAACGCCTCCGTATTTCGAGCCTCTTGCGCAATGAGGGCTATTATTATTTTGCCCCCGAGTTTGTATTTTTCGAAATCGACAGCAGCTTCAACAGCTACAGCTTAAATATTTATACCAATATCCAACAATACAAAAACACCGTTAACGAGGGCGCAAGCAGAGGCACTATCGTCAATCATCAAAAATATTATCTGAACCGCATCGCAATCGATCCCGATTTTAATCCCATACGAACGGATACTTCGCAAATGCAGGTGTATTCAACAAAGCGTGATACTTCGAGCGGCCATTCCTTCAATATTTTCTATCGCGACAAGCTAAAAATCAGACCCCGCACTTTGCGGCGATCAGTTTTTATGGAACCCGGCCGCCTCTATCGCGAAAAAGACGAGCGCTACACCTACCGCCAATTATCAGGCTTCCCGCTTTTTGCCTACACCGCGCTCGATTTTAGAGCAGCACCCGATGTTATCGACCCCAACGACAGCACCAAAAAATATGTCGACTGCCTTATCGAACTAAGCCGCAAGCCGGTACAATCGTTTACCATCGAGACCGAAGGCACTACCTCGGGAAGCAAGCTGGGGCTGGCCGGCAATTTCGTTTATCGCAATCTAAATTTGTTCAGAGGTGGCGAGGTGCTAAGCCTGAGACTTACCGGCGGGGTAGAATGGCAGGCCAGCAGCACCAGTAGCGAGCCGGTGTTATTATTTTTTAATACCGTACAAACCGGTGCTGAGGCATCGCTGGATTTCCCAAAATTCCTTATCCCATTTTTTTCGCATCGGATACCCAAAACCCTCCGACCGAGAACCACCATCAAAACAGGGGTGAACTATCAAAATCGCCCCGACTACGAACGATATATCACCAACGGCTCTTTTGGCTACCGATGGGCCGCCAGCGAATTTGTGAACCACGTGCTTACCCCTTTAGAAATCAATTCGGTATCCATTTTCCCTGATTCGGCCTTCGTTAGCCGTCTTGAAGAACTGAACGACCAAAGGCTGCTGAATCAATACACCGATCATTTTATCATGTCGGCAAACTATACCTACATCTTCAACAATCAGCAACTGAACCAGGTGAAGAACTTTACTTTTTTCAGGTGGAATATCGAATCGGCGGGCAATGCGCTAAGTGCTTTCAGCCAGCTCGCAAATGCCCCGAAAAACGAAGACGACTATTACGGCGTATGGAATATCCCCTTTTCGCAATACCTGCGCACGGACATCGACTTTAGGTATTATTGGGCATTGCGAAAAGATTACACCCTTGTGTATCGCAATTTGGTGGGCGTGGGCGTGCCTTATGGTAACAGCGATGTGCTGCCTTTCGAGAAGGGATTTTATGCCGGCGGCTCCAACAGCATGAGAGGCTGGAACTATCGCACTTTGGGGCCTGGCTCATTTGTGGATACCCTCGCCGAAAACTTCGAACGCATGGGCGACCTCACCATCCAGGCCAACTTCGAATACCGTTTTCCGATCTATAAATGGTTTCAGGGGGCACTGTTTACCGACATCGGAAATATCTGGCTGCTCAACGAAAGCGAAAATTATGATGGCGGACAATTTCAGGTCAATAATTTTATTAGCGAGCTGGGTATTGATGCCGGTTTTGGCCTCCGCCTTGATTTGTCGTTTTTTATATTTAGGATAGATGCCGCCACTCCCATTCGCGACCCCTCATATCCGCTCGATCAGCGATGGCAATTCGATAAGTTGCAGCTCCGAAAAATGGTGTGGAACTTTGGCATTGGCTATCCATTTTAATACAGAAACTTGGCTTCGCCTTTACTTTTTACGGCTAATTCTTTTATTGGAGTGCTATGGACTATTTGTAATATCTCGGGATACATTATCTTTGCGTAGCTTCGTGCTTCTTTGAGTAACTTTGTGGTATAGCTATTACACTAAGAACCCCAAAGAAGACACAGAGTTTCACAAAGTAAAAACATAAGAATATGAATGAAAAAGAAATATTAATTGAAAATATAGCATTCCAAAAAAAGAATTAGCCCTTTTTACTGATAAATCAAAAATATCATTAACCATATTTTATAAAAATGAAAAGATTTTACTTTTTTGCCTTAATGCTTTTTTTCTTTTTAAATCTTCAAGCACAGATAACAGAATTTCCGTACTACCAGGGTTTTGAAAACAACGAATTTCCGCCCGAAGGATGGACTAGCTTTCCTTTGATGGCGGGCGACATGGAATTTGTAAGAGTTACCGAGGGCGAGTGGCCCGATTGTCTGCCCCACGATGGCAGCCAGGCTATGGCGCAATACAATTCGTTTAGTGCTTCGCCGGGCGAGCAGGCTGTCTTAATTAGTCCGGAATTAATTCTGGGTGAAGAAAACGTATTGCGATTTTGGTTTTTCCGCTCCGAAGACCCCAGCAACAACCGCCGGGACAAAGTTGAAATATACTACAACACTACGCCTGACTTCGAAGGAGCGGTGTTTTTGGATTCCGTCAACCGGGCAATGAATTTTTATCCCACGGTAGCTTTTGAAGATTGGTATCAATACGAATTTGAATTCAACAGCCCCGGCAGCACCTACATCATCATCAAGGCCATCAGTGCTTACGGCTGGAAAATGTATCTGGATGATGTGGAAATTAATACCAACAATATTGATGTGGAAGCTCCCGAGGTGATTTCGCTGGAAGGAAGCCAAGTTTATGCGCAGCAGGAAATGCAGATGAAACTGCGTACGCGCGATGATTCGCAAATGCCCGACACCCTCGAAGGCACAGCCCTGATTGACGGGGAAAACCTGAACGTAGATATGATAAAAACCAGCGGGCTGCGTGGCGATTTTATTTACCAGGGCATCCTGCCCGGCCAGCCCGATCACACCGAAGGAGAAATTCGTTTTTATCTCATAGATGAATTTGAAAACGCCGCCTGGTCGGATTATTACCCCATAAATTGGGATTGGATACAACCCTTGCTGGAAGAAGGTTTTGAAGGCGAAAACTTTCCGCCCGAAGGTTGGAGCACCTCCGGGCAGCCGCTTACCTGGCTTAGCTGGGACGATTATGGCGTAGTAAATTATGTGGACAGCGACAATGTAGAATGGATCGTAACGCCACCGGAAGGTGAACGCCAGGCTGCCGTGGAATGGGACTTCCAGGGCAATGTACAAAACGAATGGCTGTATTCTCCCGAGATCGAAATTAGCGAAAACAGCGTGCTCACTTTTAAAACCTTTGCCCGGCTTTACAGCTACGACTACGACGAATATCTGGTAAAAGTTTCAACGGATGGCTTTAACTGGGACGTGGTGTGGACAGCCGAGGATTACGAACCCGGCGTGAGTAATTACGAGGAGGATATTTCGGTAAGCCTCTACAATTATCTCGGCAGCGACATCCGCATTGCCTGGCAGGCGTACAATTTGTATGGCACTAACTTGTGGTATTCGTGGTTTATCGATGATGTAAAAATTCGCGCTACCGACACTTTAGTTGGAATAGTTGAAAACACCGCACGATTTTCCTCATCAATTTTCCCAAATCCATTTTTACAATCCACCCTGCTTAGTTTTGATTTAAAAAAATCGGGCGATGTGAGTCTGCATATTTTCGATAATAATGGCCGTTGTATCCTGCGCCAAAATTACTCCGCGCTCCCTGCCGGAAAAAATAAAATTAAGATTGAAGGTGGTGATTGGAAGGCTGGTTTTTATTATTATGAATTAATAAGCAGCCAAGGGAGAACGAGGGGAAAAGTTGTTCGACAATGATTTTGTTAAGATTTCCGGTGGTGAATAAAAACCTCAGACCCTCTTTTTACCTTTACGGCGAAAGCCCACCCAATACATCCAAAAGCCCGAAATGAGGATGAATAAAATGGATAGCCCGGCCAGGGGGATGATGAGAATATAAAAGTCGCCAATGAGCGCGGCATAAATGCGGGCGGTGTGAAACTCCAGGGCAGCATTCCACGCCGACATTGGGCTGGCATCCAGGATGCGTGAAGGCATTATCGCAAATTCATCCTTGTGCAAAAAAGGCTTGGCTCCCGTGGCATAATCAAAAAGGAAGGCGCTGCCATCCGAACGCCAAATCATCCCGGCAACGGCATCAGCGGCAAAGGGCGATCCCAAAACTTCGCTGGCCTGCCATACTTCGCGGCTTAGCGCGTCTTCGATATAGTCCTGCTCGGGAAACCAGGTGAATAAGCCGCTGAACGATCCTACCAAAAACCCTCCATATCCCAGCGGCTCCAGCACGTTGATGCCCATCACGCTCACCGGCGGCTGCATCGCGTAAGCCACAGGCGCAGTTTGAAAATGATCGTCAGAATAATAAAAGCCGTCGGAAGTACTGAGGGTAATCCGGCCACTTTCAGGGGCGCGGATGGCCGCCCGGAATTTATCAAACCAGGGATTGGGGCTGTCCAGTTCGGTAAAGGGAATCTTGGGTACTTTAACGCTGGCAATGGGAATCAATAGCGGCGGGCGCAGAAACATCCCGGTAGCCGTGGTAAGTATCAAAAAAACCGCCAGGGCATAGCCCAGTTTGTTGTGCCATTTCAGCGAAAACTTCATGGTAGCAGCCAGCGATTTTACGTTTTTTCCTTTGCGTTTCAAGCGTTTTATCCATCCCGGAAAAAGCCAAAGCATCAATCCCGTCAGGGTAAGAAAAATAAAAATTAAAGCCATCAAATCCACGAAGACTTTCCCGGGAAGACCGTATATCTCGCCACTGTGAATTACCCACAGCGTTTTGAAAAGTCCGGCTTTGTTGTCGTAGTTTTCGGGAGGCGGCAAAGTGTGAATCTTTGCGCTAAATTTGGCCTGAGTATAATCGGACTTTAAAAGATGCGAGCGGGTAAAAATCCACAGTTCCTCATCCACCACCAGCAAATCCACAATTCGCGTTTCATGTCCGGGCAGCGGAAGTTTGCGCCAGCTTTCCTTTTCATTATCATAAATAAACAAATCAAAATAAGTAGCTGCAAAAATCTGTTTCTGCGGCGTTTGAACAACTTTACTGATTTTTCGATTGTCGATTCCCGGGGGAAAACCAACATTAAAATCCTCGAAGGTTTCAAAATCATCAGGGCTAAGCCAAACGCCAATGTTTCCATACATCAGGCTGGTTTTACCTTCCAGGTTCAGACTTCCTCTAAGTGCGGCCAGATTCCAGTTTTGGTATTGATAAACTTCGGGGAGTATCTCACGGTTTACATCCACCGAAGAGAACAAACTACGATGGTTGAGCACAATACCTGAAAACGCAAACACCAGGATAAACAGGCTAAGCACAATGCTAAACCACTTGTGCCACTTGCGCAGACGTTTATAGGTAAGGGAGGCTCTGCCCCGTTTATTTTCTGTTTTGAGATTCAGCTTTTGAAAGTTTAGATTTGATGTTTCTTTCTCTGTTTTCTCTGTGGCTTCTCTGATATCTCTGTGGTTCAATTAATTAATTTTTACCCCTGAGCAAACAGAGGATACGCAGAGGAAGCAAAGAGACTTTTGAGATAGCCTTAAAAAAACTCATGAACTACATCCTAAGCTCACACCTGAAAATAATCAGGTAAAGCAGGATTCGTGTATATTACTTTCCTTTGATCATTATCAAGAGCATTTTGAAACGCTCCACAGCCTTTAGCGCATGAGGGATATTGGCCGGCATAATAATGCTTTCGCCTTTTTGCAACAAATGCGATTTACCATCGATGATAATATCGGCATTGCCGTCGATCACATTCACCATAGCATCAAAAGGAGCCGAATGCTCGCTCAATCCCTGATCTTTGTCAAAAGCAAAAAGGGTTATAGTTCCGGTGTCCTTTTTCGTGATGGTTTTGCTTACCACCGAACCATCAGAATAATCGACAGCCTGGGCAAGATTAAATTTTTCGGATGTTTGCATGGTTTCAATTTTATGTTTTGATTAATAAAAAAAACCGGCGGATCATGCTGCCTGCTAAATTCCAATATTCCTTAATTTTATGAGATTTCTCATTTCTCAGGAATGATCCTTAATATTTATAATAGGGGGCTGTCTTAAAAGGAAATAATCGGCAAACTATGCAGATCTATTTTTCTCTGTTTTCTCTGTGGCTTCTCTGTTTCCTCTGTGGTTAAAGCATTAAAATTTTACCACTGAGGAAACAGAGAATACGCAGAGTACGCAAAGAGTCCTTTGAGACAGCCCCACTAACGATACAATAATCTTCTAATTCAAAAACAATTTCATGTCTTCGTCCACGGTGTTGATGCCGGCGATGCCGAAGTTTTCGACCAGTACCTTAGCCACGTTAGGCGAAAGGAAGGCGGGCAGTGTGGGTCCGAGATGGATATTTTTAACGCCGAGATAAAGCAGTGCCAGCAATACAATTACTGCTTTTTGCTCGTACCAGGCTATGTTGTAAGCGATGGGAAGTTCGTTGATGTCGTTCAGTTCAAAAACCTCTTTCAGCTTCAGGGCGATTACTGCCAGCGAGTAGGAATCGTTGCACTGGCCGGCATCCAATACGCGTGGGATACCACCAATATCGCCAAGCTGCAACTTATTGTAACGAAACTTAGCACACCCTGCAGTGAGGATCACCGTATCTTTGGGCAGCTTCTCGGCAAACTCGGTATAATATTCCCGGCTCTTATGGCGGCCATCGCAGCCTGCCATAACGAAGAATTTGCGAATGGCTCCCGATTTTACGGCATCCACCACTTTGTCGGCCAGTTGCATCACCTGGTTGTGGGCAAAGCCACCGATGATTTCGCCGGTTTCGATTTCGATGGGGGCGGCACACTTTTTAGCATGTTCGATAATCTCCGAAAAATCTTTCATGCCTCCGCTTGTACGGTCGGCGATGTGCTTAAAGCCGGGGTATCCTGATGCACCCGTAGTATAGATGCGATCCGAATAGTGATTGCTCTTTTTGGGAGGAACGATACAGTTAGTGGTAAATAGCACGGGGCCGTTGAATGTTTCGAACTCTTCGTTTTGCTTCCACCACGAGCTGCCGTAGTTGCCTATGAAATGCTTAAACTTTTTGAAGGCTGGATAGTAATTGGCAGGCAGCATTTCGCTGTGGGTATAAACGTCCACGCCGGTTCCTTCGGTTTGTTTCAGCAGGTCTTCCATATCTCTAAGGTCGTGCCCCGAGATAAGGATTCCGGGCTTGTCGCTTACGCCGATATTTACCTTGGATATTTCGGGGTTGCCGTATCTGCCAGTGTTGGCTTTGTCTAATAGTGCCATGGCTTCTACGCCATATTTTCCGGTTTCGAGAACCAGTGCCACCAGCTCGTCAACGCTAAGACTGTCGTTGGTGGTAGCGGCCAGTGCCCGTTGCATAAAAGCATAAAGCTCCGGATTTTCTTCATCGAGGTTCCAGGCGTGCTCGGTGTAGGCGGCCAGACCTTTCATGCCGTAAGTTACCAACTCGCGCAATGAGCGCACATCTTCATTTTTGGTGCTCAACACACCCACCTCGGTACTTTTGGCCTCGAAGGCTTCTTCGCTGTCGGCAAACCAGGTAGCTGATTCGTGCAGCGGCTCGGGCAAGCTTGCTCCCGAATTCAGCGCAGCATTTTTCATGCGCTCGCGTAGTTCCAGTCCTTTAGTTACGCGATTGATAAACACCTCCCTGTCGAAGTTGGCATTGGTAATGGTGGCAAACAAACCATCGAAGATGAATTTGTTGACTTCGCCATCCTCGAAGCCCTTTTCGCGGGCAGCAGTGCTGTAGATCGAAATTCCTTTCATCACAAACGTCAGCAAATCCTGAAGGTTGGACACCGTACTGTCTTTACCGCAAACACCTGCTACGGTGCATCCTGTGCCTTTGGCGGCTTCCTGGCATTGATAACAAAACATACTCATTTTTTATATAAATTTAAATTAAAAAAGTTATTCGCTATTTGATAGTCATTTGCTTCGTGTCATTTGCCCTGCGGGCGTAATTTGCTTCGCGTCATTTGCTTCCTACTACTTACTATTTACTACTTACTATTTACTATTGACTGCCTACTGCTGACTATGGACTGCCTATCCCGAAAAATAAAAAATCTTCGATTTCATAGTTTTTCGGAATCACATCCACTCCTCGCTTAGCACCTCGCCAGTGTGGCTAATCACGGCTTGTTTTACCGGGACTTTGCGCTTGGCCTTGGCCAGTGCCGTTTCTACCAGGCGTGTCAGGCCTCCACAGCAAGGCACCTGCATTCTTACTACCGTAAACGAGTTTACTTTGGCATCATCAATCATCGAAATCAATTTTTGGAGATAGGATTCCTGATTAGAATCCAGCTTGGGGCAAGCAATGGCCAGTGCTTTTCCCTTGAGAAAACGACTGTGGAAATTGCCCATGGCAAAGGCGGCGCAATCGGCTCCAATTACCACATCGGCATTCAGAAAATAAGGAGCCATCGGATTGAGCAGATGAAATTGTACCGGCCACTGCTGCAGCTCCGAGGGAGCCTCCTGGCTTGGAGCAGACTTAGCCGCATTGTTTACGGCTTCCTCGTCAATATCAAAAACGATGGGTGCTGATCCGGGGCATCCCCCACCACAGCCTGACGATGCTGCCGCAGCCATTTCGCTGGCTACAATCTTTTGCGTTTTTAACTCGTCATCACCTTTTGTGATGTCCATGTCAATGTTGTTGTTTTTGATGTAAGCAATAGCCTCGTTTAAAAAGTCGGTGGCTCCATGGTCTTTTAGATGCTGCAAATGGGCAAGCACGGTATTTTTTCCTTTTTTCACCATTTGCTCCATTACCAAAGTCTCGTTGTAAGGCTCAGCCTCGCGCTCCTCGATGGTGATGGCATCCTCGGGACAATGGCCAATGCAGGCACCCAAGCCATCGCAAAACAAATCGCTGATCAGTCGTGCCTTACCATCGATAATCTGTAAGGCGCCTTCGTGGCAGTTGGGAATACACAAGCCACAGCCCGTGCATTTATCTTCATCAATTTTAATTATGCTTCTCTTCATTATTCTTTATTTTTACACTGAAATCTGAAATTGTTCTTTTACTGTAATAATCTTTGAATTCGCTAAACCACTTGTGCCGTTCCTCCCCATAAATACAAGTATCGAAGGGACACAAATCATCGGTTGTCTGGCAGTTGTGTTCTGCAATCTTTCCATCGATAATCTCAAAAACTTCAAGCATCGAAATCTCGTTTGCCGCTCTGCTTAATTTAAAGCCTCCCTTAGGTCCGCGTGTGGAAACAATAATATTAAATTTCGACAAAACCTGCAGAACCTTTGCAACGGTGTTTCGCGAAAAATTCAACTGCCCCGAAATCTGGCTGGCATTAACACAATCAGTGCTGGCATTGATTAAGGCCAGACTGTGAACTGCGATGTTAGCCGATTCGGATATGTTGAATAACTGTGTCATTATCGTATTTAGGTATTTGAGTGCGCAAATGTACATCGTCTAAAAATACCGGCAAAGCACTTTTGCTAAAATGGCATCTGTCAAAACTTAACGCGGCTAATAATCAGGACTATTAGAATATAATTTATTTGGATTCTAAATAGAGATTGCTTTTGTGTATTATTGGATAATTAAAAAAATACTTTTCTGCTTCCTCACATTAAAACAAATTATATTTTTGATGGATAAAAAAACATTTGAAATGACTAAAATATTTTCTTTTTTAATAATTCTTGGTTTTCTCAGTTTTGGTAACACGCTTGTCGCGCAAACAGACACAGTTTTATACATCGAAGAAATTGTTGTAAAAGCGCGCCCAAGCGAGCACATACAACAAACGACCATCAACTCATCTACCCTTCAGCTCGACGACATCCACGATGTGGGCGAAGTGTTTTCGGAACAACCGGGCTTTGGAGTTATCAAGCGCGGAAACTTTGCCATGGAACCTGTATTGCGCGGTTTCAAATACGAACAGCTCAACACCATCTACAACAGCGGAGCTACCAGCAGCAATGCCTGCCCCAACCGCATGGATCCGGCTATTTCCCAAATATCGCCCGAAGAGATCGAGAAAATTGAAATCATCAAGGGGCCATACAGTGTGCGCTATGGGCCTTCGTTTGGCGGAGTAATAAATATTGTAAGTAAAAAACCCGCCATTAACCAAAAGGATTTCATTAGCGGCAGCGTTGAGGGCGGCTACCAATCCAATGGTGGAAATGCCTGGGGCGGCTTAAACCTTTTTATGGCTAAAGGCAAAACCGACCTTACCCTAACGACGGGATACAAGAATTTTGGAAATTATGAAAGTGGCTCGGGACAGGAAATTGCGTCCTCGTTCAAAAGGTTTGGCTATGCTGCCAAGTTTGGATACAACATCAGTAATAACCAACGCCTGCAAGTAAACTGGAAACAAGGATTTGCCAAAGATGTACTCCATGCCGGTCTGCCTATGGATGCTGATAAAGACAACAGCAGCTTGATATCGGTGGACTATCGCGCCACCAACCTGTCGAAAAAAATCGTGTCATTGCGAACCAAGATTTTCGGCTCTTATGTGGATCACGAAATGTCGAACAATCTGCGGCCCAACTATGTCGCCGTTCATGCCGTAACACCGGTAACTGCAAAAGTAGCCGGCGGAAACATTGAACTGGGAATGATGACTTCATCCAAAAATATGATGTATTATGGTGTGGATTATAAGTATGTAAATAAAGATGGAGTACGCGAGCGCGAAGTGTATATTAATACCTGCAATGGCATGTCATTCGACCCGCCCAAAAACTTTACTGACCTGGTATGGCAAAACTCCCACAAAAACAACACAGGCGTATTTATCGAAAACCGATATCAGTTGCGCCAGGATCTGCTCTGGGTTAGCGGCCTGCGGCTCGACTTTACCAGCTTCGATGCCAAAGACCCCGCACCCGACTTTTTGGAGGAATACAACAACGACATCAAGCCCGACATGATGACCAACCTATCGGTAAACACCTCGCTACAGTGGCAAATATCCAAAACCATCGACCTGCAATGGGCACTTGGCCGGGGAATCCGTACCCCCGAACTTCACGAACTTTATATCAATCACTTTTCCATAGGCAGCGATGCTTACGAATATCTGGGCAATCCAAACCTGAAAAGTGAAATAAATTATCAAACTGATCTCCGCATCCAAAAGCAATGGGAGTCATTCAAGGTTTTCGGAAATGTGTTCTATTCCTATCTCAACAATTACATCACAGCCTTTGTTGATACCACCTTGCAGCGCAAGTTTTTGCCCTGCAACGACCCCAAAAACGCCAAGCGTTATACCAATATCGACAAAGCTTACATGTACGGTTTCGAGGCTGGTGCCGAATTTGTTTTTCTGCAAAATTTCAGATATGGATTATCTGCTGGCTATACGTATGCACAAAACGAATCGTGGGACGAACCGCTGTCGGAGATTCCGCCTTTCTCGATAAATACCGACCTGGGCTATTATACCGAAAAATTTGAAGCCATGGTAAAGGGACGGATTGTATCAGAGCAGGATCGTGTGGCTCCTTCATTTAACGAAAGTACTACCCCCGGCTTTGCTGTTTTCGATCTTAAACTGCGCTATCGTGTCTTTGGAATGCTCGAAGTTTATGGCTCTATTACCAATATTTTAAACGAAAATTATGTGGAGCACCTAAGCCGCGCTTACCAAAACATGGGCGAAAACTTGCTGTATTACGAGCCAGGTCGAAGTTTTAATTTAGGAGTGAAGTGGAGTTTTTGATATTAAATTATGAATGAGCTTAAACCGGAATGATGCAAATCCCCCGCTTTTTACAAAATAGAATATAGAATTGACCGGGATAAAAAACAAGATTTTTAGAATATCGAATAATGAATGCCAGGCTTACGATCCCCTATCGGGGCTGCGAACCCTTTTTCTACTCCTCCACCCCGGGCCTTACCCAAAGATAGCTATACCAGCACCAGCTTTTGCCATCGGAAGATGGAGCGGTTAGGGTATATAAGGTTCGGCGAGCGGTTAATTTTTTACTGGATTTTAATACCACAAAAGGTGGCGATGAATCATTATTAGTTTCATCAATCTCCATTTTATTGCCCTGGACAAAAAATTGAGCATTCTTGATATTCACTTGCCCCGGGGCAATGGTAATTTTTAGCGAGGGCGGGTTTTCATCAACGAAGGGCGATTGTGGCTCGGTTTCCAAAACCCGCAGTGTCTTCATGGTAGTTTTGTTTTTGAAACCTTCGAGGGTGCCGAAAGGGCCGCCCATGGGAAAACGGGGAATAGCAAAAAAATCGACCGCTCCAGAAAAGACCCCCGATTTTTGCGCTGCCGCAGCCTCGATGCCTTCTGCCTTCAAAACAGCTTGCATGTCAGCGGTATATTCGCCATAAGGATACGCGTAATATTTTGGGCTGAAGCCAAGATGGCTTTTGAAATCCTCGCCAGCCTGTATCAAATCCTCGGTAAAAGCCTGCTTACGTTCCTGCCCGGGCAGATTTAAAAAATAGGTATGCGCCGCCGAGTGATTCCCGATTTCGATGCCGGCCTCCTGGATTTCCTTAATCTGATCCCAGCTCATAAAGTCGCCGCCACCCGCGGTTTGGCATTGGATAAAGATGGTGGCATTGTAGCCGTATTTTTTCAACAAGGGCCAGCCGTAAGTATAAAAGCTCAGATAGCCATCGTCGATGGTAAGCACCACAGCTTTTGCCATAAGCGTCTTGCCCTGCTTGCCGACCTGAACAGCCTGACCAAAAGTAAGCACCTCGAAATTATTTTCGCTAAGAAATTTAAGCTGTTCCTCGAAAACCTGGGTATCGATATTTGTGCTTGGATAACGATGGTCGCCAAAACGGTGGTAGGCAAAGATGGGAATGTCAACAAGTGCTTGCTGAGCAAAGCTTTGGCAGGGAAGAAGAAATATCAGGCTGAAAATTATGACCAGTGTTCGCATTTGCAATTAACGAAAGCAAGCACAGATTATTTGAGGTAATCGCTAAGCTTTTGCGCAGTCATGTAATCTTTAAACTTGTGGGTCATCTCCTTGATAACTGTGCCGAGGATGCACTTGTCGAAGGGGCATATCAAATTATCCATGGGGCATTCGCCAATTTCTACCCTGCCTTCGATGGATTCGTATATGTCGAGCAGATTAATCTCTTCCTCCGGACGCTTAAGCTCAAAACCGCCGTGGGGGCCGCGGTTGGAGGTAAGAAAGTCATCTTTTACCAGTCGCTGCAAAACTTTGGCCACATGATGCCGCGACGAGCCGGTACGTTCGGCTATCTTAACTACATTTAATTTGGTATCCGATTGGGCAATGAGTACCATACTGTGGATGGCTATCGAACCGGCTTCTGACAAAGAAAATATCTTGGACATTATTTTATTTAAAAAAATACTTACGTGGATAAGAGGCAAATGTAAACTTAAATATCCATAATTCGGTATTGAATAACTAATTTATAATAATTCTATCGAAAACTAAAAGCCGTAATGGGCGTAACAGATCGTGTGCAAACTATGATTTACTTTACAACTCATCCAGTCCGGGTCTTACAAAGTCGCGGGCTTCGGGAAATAATTCTTCGGCCATAGTGCGTATTTTTTCCAGCGTATGGCGAAAGACTTTGATTTGCCTGCGGTGTGCTTTAAGATGTCTAATCAAAATGCTCGCGGCTTCGATGGAACGGTCGAGAGCGATAAGGGCAACTTTGGCGGTACCATTCATATTATAGCCGTCATCTTCAATCTCATCGCGCTCATAATAAGCCATAATGGCACGTTTCAGTTTTACATAAATAAACACACAATACCAGCCCATCACCTCTTCGGCTTCCAACACCTCATCGCCAAAACCCTTCGCCAGCTCGGCCAAAAAACCTGCTTCCATCTCCTTGTCCCTGTGCCGAAACCAATGTTGTGCATCCATCGAATACTCGTGCGCCATTTGAATCATAGGCTCGCGGTCGGCTTTTTGGTAAGGACCGAAAAAATCATTCTGATCCGCTTCATAATCTTCCATGCTGTACTCACCATCATCAAAAATATCATCTTCCAAATCCTCATCATCGCTTTCAGGGAAATCATCGAACCAATCATCAAGCTCCGGGCTTTGATCTGCTTCCTCCGTTTTCGTCTCCGTGTCCGATGATTTATCCGAACCGGGAGCTTCCTCATTCAGGCTATCCATCATTTCCTTTTCCATTTCAAACACCCGGCATTTATCGGCAAAATCGCAGCGTTCGCACCAGCGGTCGCAAAAATTGTGTATGCCCAGGATAAAACCCTCCGGATCGGTGAGCGCGTGGTTTTGATAATACTCATCTTCCATCTGCACAAAATCCTGGTCTATCTGCCCTTCATCCCCTTTGAGCGGATTGGCATGGATATGAAACTCGTTTTCGGGAATGAGCTTACGTGTTTCTTCATTCTCCTGGCATAAAGTGCAGTAGCCCGGAAAGGGACAAGTTTCGGGATCGTAGTCACAAAAATCGATATGAACCGTCCCAAATCGCATCTGCACAAAATCATCGTCCCAGATATTGTACAAGGCCTGGTAAATCATAAGGGGAGGCACCTTTTCGGGATACTCGGGCTGAAAGTGGTAGGCATTGAGCAAGGCCACAATTTCGGGAATCAGTTTCTGCATATCCCCTTCGGCAAGCCGCTCGGGGGCAGGGAGCATAATTTTGTCGATGCCTACAATATCGGCCAGCTTCTGGTATGGCCCGTTAACAAAACGCTCGGTTTCCTCCATCTCCATTTCAAAAGCCTCATCATCGTCCAGGTCAGGATTATCAAAAGGATCGGGAGGTGCGGCAATGGCCGCTGCACGCATATCTTCTATCAGTTGTTCAATATATCTTTTCATGATTAAGCATTCATTCAAAAAAAAACGAACTTACACATTTTTATTTTATGATGACAAGATTTTTGCAGGATTATTCATCAATAAGCTATTTGTAAGTTTCAAAATAAATGCCTTATGATTTTGATGTTCTGGAATTCTTATTGAAAATCGCATGAAAATTAAAATAAAACAAAATGATAAAGGTTAAAACAAAATGAAAAATTATCTTGATTGTATCCCGTGCTTTATGCAACAAGCATTGCGGACAGGACGAATGACTGCTGCTGACGACAAAATATTAAAGCAAATTCTGGATAAGACTGGAGAAATGGTGAAAACAATTTCGATGCAAGCCACACCTGCCGAAACAGCAAGTATGGTTTATCAAATTGTAAAAGAAGCTACCGGCGTAAGTGACCCTTTTAAAGCTATTAAGCAGCAGCATATCAAAGAAACAAAAGCCATTTATCCTGAACTGGAAAGGATAGTGGCAGATTCGGACGACAGGCTTTTTACTGCCATAAAAATAGCCATCGCCGGAAATATTATCGATTTGGGTGTTAATAAAGCATTCGACATTGTAAAGGATGTAAAATATATTCTGAATCAGGAGTTTGCAATTTTAGACTACGATGCGTTTAAAAAGCAATTGGCAAAAACCAACGACATCCTTTATATTGGCGATAACGCCGGCGAATCGGTTTTTGATAAACTGCTTATCATAGAATTAAAAAAGCCGGTAAAATATGCGGTACGTACGATTCCCATAATAAACGATGTTACCTGGGAAGATGCTGTGGCCTCCGGATTGGAAGAAGTAGCCGAGTTAATTGATTCAGGGTGCAAGTCTCCGGGCGTAGTCCTCGATCAGAGTTCGCCAGAGTTTTTTGAGGTTTTTAATACTTCGGGTCTTGTGATAAGCAAAGGACAAGGAAATTTCGAGGGTTTGTCTGATTGCAAGCGGCAGGTCTTTTTCATGCTAAAAGCGAAATGCCGGGTCATTTCAAATCATCTGGGCGTTGAGGAGGGTTCGATTATTCTTAAAGAGCATAAAATACCGTAGAAAAAAAATTACTCTTTACCAAGCCCTTCAAGCACTTCATCAATAATCATTTTTGCTTTTCTATCGGGGATGGAAACTTCGCAGGCTAATTTGCGACAGCCGTCAATAGTTGGTTTGCCTTTTCCAAGTACGGTGGTGGTATGATTGCTATTAAAGCCATCCGAAGGCAAAAGGTCGTAGGCTGGTGATAATTGCCATTTATCGTTTTGATATAAGAATGAGAAATTTTTGGAATGATCATCTTTATTTCCGATCAGCACATTGAAAACCATTTGTCGAAACAGTTTTTCTACTTCCCCCATATTGCGTGTTAATACCAGCGTAGCCTTAGCAAGTTCCGAATAATCCAATGAAGGTAAACGATGACTTGCATAAAGCAAACCGGATGCCGAATGTATATGAATTCGTTTTTCACCATTTCGGTCAAATCGCTGTACCCCAAAATATTTCCCATCAAACAATCGCGTTTCGGGCATTTCAATCCCGCATTTTCCGGCCTGGAGCGAATGCTGATGTTCAATCCATCCAACATCCGCAGGATCATTTGAAGCCCTGAATTTTACCAGCCAATCGATACCGTCAAGTTGAATCAAAATTTTTGGTCTTGCTCCACCTGAGGAACCTGCAATTTTCACCAGTTCGCTTAAATCAGAACTGGGTTCATTTTGCAATATTTTTTCGACCTCCTTGGCGTAATATCCAAAATTACTATTTGTAAACGCTGATTGATCATTTTGAATGGGTTTGTATATCAAAGCTCCCATTCCATTATTACCAACAAAACTCATCCTATCCAAAATGGTAAGATCGGCAGGGTTAATTCCATTTTCCATAAGCCAGCGATCCATTAATAACTTGCCCCAGCCATCGGGCAAACTATCGTTGAATACTCCAAAATTACCATCAAAAGGATCTTTTTTTGCTGTAAAAACGCCCGCTTGTAGTGGTAAGTAAAATGGGGAGATAGAAAATCCGCTTTCTATCCATTCAGCCCCATATTCAAAAACACAACGATTATCGGGCAATAGTGCCAATTTCCCAACTAATCGATTTTCAAAAAAAACCTCTAAATGTTTAAGTTTCTTAATCATTCTGCCGCCCTCTCATTCTCTTTTTAGATTTTTCAGCATTTATAATCTCATCAATACTCTGATATTTCCGATCGCTGAATAATTTCTCAAAATTTTCGGTAGAATCCAAAACCACAGCAATCATCAGTAAATGTTTTAGCGAAATCTCATTTCTGCTTTCAAACCTTTTTATCGAACCCAGGCTTACCCCCGATTTATTGGCCAGCCCTTGTTGCGTTAGGTTTAACTCCAACCTGCGCTCGCGCATCCGATTGGCGATTCCCCTGGCAAGTGCTCGGGGATTAAAAGCATCCAATACAAAATCATTATCAGATAGTATTTTAGCCATTATCTTGCTATTATGTTTTAATAGTTAATATTTTATCCACTGCAAAGATAAGAAAACAATCATCCATCCAAAAAAATCTTTGCTTAGGGTATTAATACGATCCATTGAAAAAATGTTATTTTCGTTCCTAAATCGAAAATTCATATCATTGCATTATGAAAAAACAGAAAAGCAAACTTTTGGGATTGTTTTCCGAAGCCATCCGCAAAAACTGGGAAAGGGAAGCCTTTACCGATTTTGGTGGCGAAAGCCAAAGCTACCGGCAAGTGGCCGAACGCATCGTTGATCTGCATCAGATATTTAAGGAAGCCAAAATAGCAAAGGGCGACAAAATTGCTCTGCTGGGCAACAACTCCTGCGACTGGAGCATTTCGTTTATCGGGATTATGACTTATGGCGCGGTGGTGGTGCCCATACTCCCCGATTTTTCGATCGAAAATATCCATCACATCATCAATCATTCCGACTCCAAAATTTTGTTGGTCTCGCAAGCCATTTTCGAGCGTATTGATGTGGAAAGGGTAAAAGACCTCGAAGGCATCGTAGAACTAAAAACTTACGAGGTGCTGCACGACAAAAACAACAAACTAAAAAAAGCCTTTG
>Ga0307929_1000902_pt1 | contig 25901 bp, 42 predicted proteins | sample AceLakmetage1330_FD_203160 | JGI IMG/M metagenome (GOLD analysis project Ga0307929, IMG submission 203160) | Saline water microbial communities from Ace Lake, Antarctica - #1330 | ecosystem: Environmental > Aquatic > Non-marine Saline and Alkaline > Saline | place: Antarctica: Ace Lake...
AATGATATTCAGGAGCAAATTTAGTATATTGTTTTATTATTTGTTCCATTTCATTTATTCTTAAAGGAATAACTACTTTTATTGTTTCAATCATTTCTGTTTTTGACCAAAATTTTTTAGTATATGTTTCATCCATACTCCATTTACTAGACCAACCACAACCAATCTCTTTAATATCTTCAACAATAAAAGATTTTACATTTATTTTTTTAATTTTAAAATGTCCATAATGTAATGCAAACCAAACACCAAGTCCATTATTTGTTTTCCAACCCATCCACGGATTGCAAACCCAAAATTCTTGTCCTATTTTCATATCATTCATTTAATCATCTCGCTCCTCGTATTTTATTTAATTTAATCATAATTTTACAATACAAAATTTGTAATTTTATTTTAGTCTGCCAATTCATTTAGTCTCGCCCTCGTAAAATTTCTTTAATTTCATACAATTTGAATCCTTGTTCAACAGGATATTCTTCAACTCTTTCTCTTGCTCTTTTAAGTGTTTTAAATGCAAGAGTGTGTCCTGCTATTTTATTATAATCCCATTTACTTGGATATTTTTTAAAATACATATAACTTCTTACCATTTCAATCATCTCGCTCTCGTAAAATATCTCTTTTATTAAACCAAAAACCCCAACCCTTATTTTTTGTATATCTAATATGTCCTATTATATATCCAAATAATGTAAAAATTATCCAACTTACAATTAACATTTCACTCATTTCTATTCCTCCAATTCTTCAGGCAATTTTATTTGCAACATATCAAATAAGCCTCTAATTACAGAACTATCAACACCATCACCGTTATAATAAAAATATACATCTACTACTTTACTTAAAGTCCAACCTTCTAACGCTTCAACTATTTCTTTATTTTCTTCGTCAGTTCCTTCATCCTCAAAATTCTTTTCTTTTTGTATATCCGCTAATACTCCTTCTTCTAAATCAGTATTAAATACTCTCATCCAAATTTCTTTACCCTTCATTTCAAAATCACTCCTTGTTATATATATTATCCTATAAGGATTTATAAATATATTGGTTATGTTTTTTACCCCTCCTATGTCAACGTTTTAATTAAAAAACTTAGTATTTAATAGAAAAATGTTAATTAATTCTGTAACTATTGGTGTATTTTGGTTAAATATCAGTATTCTCACGATAAATGGCAAATTATACAATACTGGGTATAAACTACGTTTGCCATTGATTCACTAAAATAGCATACCATATTTATCGTTTTCTTGTACAAAACATGGGTGGTGTAATAATCCTGAGACTATAGTATTTGTTCTCACCTTGTTTTATTAAACTAGTAAAATTTCAACCCTTCATCTCTGTTATTTACATATATTAAAAATCTATGAAATTATACCTTATTTTACTATCCCCTATTACATAAAATATTTTATCACAACTATTGGCATTCTATTGACCATATAAAATATTTTATTACAAACATTGACATTCTATTGACCATATAAAATATTTTATTACAAACATTGACATTCTATTTTCCATATAAAATAATGTAACAAAAAGATTGCTAATCTTTTTTCCATATAAAATAATTAATGAAAAGATTGACAATATATTTATAATTCCTTATAGACATTAAATAGATAAGGTGATTAGGAAATGGAAAATAAAGAAATGAGAAAAAGATTAAAACAATTAAGAAATTCGAAAAAGCCCCTTACTGCAAAACTTAAAGATATTGTTGCAGAAAGAAAAATCATTATTGATGAAATAAAAGAACTAAAAAATAAATTGAAAAACCAACCAGCAGAAAAGGCAGAAGAAAAAACAGAAGAAAAAACAGAAGAAAAAACAGAAGATGAAAAAAGCGAATAATTCGCTTTTTTTATGCTCTTTTTTAGCGAAAATCAAATTATGTAAAAATCACTGAAAATATACGTACTTACGTATGTTTTTTTTATGAGGAAAAAAAACTGTTTTAGTTAAATACCCTATTTAATTTAAAATCTCTGTGTTTTTTTAATTCAATCTACATAGTATCCCCTATGTCGCATCTAATTAAAATAATTAAGAAATTTAACAAATCTAGAATTCCCCCTATATATATTATTATTATTATTATTAAAATAAAATAAAATAATATATAATATATAATATAATGAGAGATAACCTGTGTTCTCAGAGTATTAAGTTTTCATGAAATATTAGATAATTAGTATAAATATCTTTTCAAGGTGTTAGAATATGTTTCTAGAGATTTCTAATTAAAATAATTAAAAAAAACATACGTAATTACGTATTTTTTAATTTGAATTAAAAAAAGTTAAAAAAGTTAATTAAATACAGTATTTTTTTAATTTTTTTAATTCAAAAACATACATAAAATGAATTCTCCCATTTTTATTTATATTTATAGATTTTAAAAACTGAAAAAAACGAGCTTTTTTTTTGCCAAAATATGCGCAAAAAAAGCGGCAGGATTATACTCTATGTCGTGGATTATGCTGCATTTTGAAACACGAAAAAAAGAGACAGGATTATACTCTATGCCGTGGATTATGCTGCATTTTGAAAATGACTTTTTTATACGTACATATGTATAATTATATCAAGCTTTATAAAACCTTGGTGATATAGGATTATTATGGAAGTAAGTAATGTAAAGAATTTTGAAAGAAGGGATTGTTATCTACGAAGAATCTAAAGATATTTCCAAAAATGTTTGGGATTCTGAAAAAACTTATTATAGAACAGATATTGAATATAAGATAGAATATGTTGAAGTTGATGGATACTATAAAGTTGATTATGGCTATTATCTGGGACAAGATTTATTTTTAATTCAATTTTATATTACTAATCATAAAAGAGACAAATCATATTCTAAAAAAGCAGTTCACAAAATTTCTCCTAATACATCTGTTGAAAAGCTGGTGATTGAATGATTGATAAATATGATTTAGGGCGATATTGCCTTACGTTAAATACCGCTTATGATGTTGAGTTTTTTACTTCAACAATGTTAAATATATTATGTAATAATATGATAAGAGAATTTGAAAAAACAGGAAAAAAAAGTAGTTTTAATAGAAAATTGGCAAATTGGGTTGTTATTAAATATAACCCTTCTCTTTGTCCTCGGCTGATGGAAAAAAAGGAAAAATATTATTATTTAAGACATGTTGTACAATTATCCCTTTATCAACTATTTACTGAGGTATATAGGAGTATCAATACAGACCATGATATGTTTGGTGTTATAGAGCCTTTTTCTTTTTTGGCAGATAAATATAAAGTTGAGGGAGTGAATAAAAAATGATTTCAAAATCTGAGTTTGTGTTATTATCTGATTCTTTAAGTCAAATTAGCAAACAAACTTATTTTACTGCTAGAAGATTATATAAGCTATATAACGACACCATTAAAGAATATGAAAAAACAGGAAAAATTAATATTAACCCAGAGTTGTCTGATAAATCACTTTCATCAATTAAAACGCATGCTGGTCTAGTTGAAGAAAAAAAAGAAAAATATTATATAAGACCAAAAATAAAAAAACTAATAGAAGATTATTTTTTTAGTTTAAATGATAGTATAGAAAAAGGAACTAAGGCTCCAGAATTTGATACGAAAATTGAAAGAAAGGGTTTACCTACAGTATTAGAATGGAATAACTTATTTCCTGATGACAAAATTCCAGAAGATATAGAGGCTGATACAACTTTTGTTCCCCAAATTCAATTTACCCCCCGTGATTTAGAAATTGCATTAAAAGAGGCAGGTGGAAAAATTAAAATGTTGCCTTTTACAAATTATGAAAACCTACCAATAGGGCAAGAAACTTATAATCCGCTTTTAGCAACACAAAGAGTGAAAATAAAAATATTAAGAAGAATGAAAAATGCCACGAAATTACATACTTTTAATTTAACTTATCAAAAAAGGTTTTATTGCAGTAGATGTGGAAAAGAGCATACGATGTATCCTTATCAAGCTTGCCAAAGATTAAAATGTTATTGCATTAAAAAACAAGATAATAAAGGAAATGAAATAACAACTGCCCATACTACATCAAATGATGGTTTAAAAGATATGACTTTTCCGATTTATCTTTATGAAGTAACAGTAGGATGGAACAAAATTGAATCAACAAGCTATATGTATAGTATTGGGAAATTAGATAAAGGAAGATATTATAGTGACCTGTTTACAATAGATTTAGAAATAGATAAAAAGAAAGGGACTGTTCCAATTATAATGGGGAGTACAAAAAAACAACTAGCAAATATAGGAAAAGAAGCATTTGAAGATGTTCAGGATATTGTAAAAGCTGAAGCAGCCATTTTCAATGTACCTGACTTAAAAATATTAAATGTTCTTTATGGAACAAGAAAATTAATAGAAAAATATGCATATGTTACATTAAATAATAAAGGATATTTATTACAATTAATGGTAGTTATAAGTGCGATTGCAAAGCAAAGATATGGTGATAGAAGACTTGCGATTAGTGTTGTCGGAAACAGTGGATTAAGTAAAACCTATGCGGCTGAATTATTAGTAAAATCATTAGATAATGAAGGAGTAATAATAGGAAATGGGAAAAATTTAACCTATAGTGGAATCATTGGAGGTGTGAATAGTGGGGGAGTAGCAGTAGGAGGCCACAAAATAACAATTTTTGAAGATGGGATTGCAACCTATGGAGGACTGACTGTATTAGATGAAGCAAATGTATATTATAGCGACCCAGAAATAAATACAAGTTTGAAAAACCTATTAGATAGCCAAATAAGATTAGCAAAAGTGGGAGCTCCAAAACAAGATATAATAGTTAATTACACACCAGTAATATTATGCAATTTTCCAATAAATCACAAGAAAGATTATATGAGACAGATAAAAGAAAATTACAAAAAATTGATAAGAAAGTATCCACAAGAATGCCATGAAACAGATGAAAAGAGTGTTGCAAAATATTTAAGTATGCAGAATTTTTATTTACCATTACAATATTATATAGATGTGGAAAAAAATACCACTTTAGCAAGGACAATAAGTTATGTCCGGACAGTTAATTACACTAATCCTCAAATGGAAATAGATTGGAGAACCGGTGGAAGTGTACCAAGTGCAAATAGAATATTATTTGATGTTGTATGTAACAACAAAAATGGAGAATTATATGAAGATAGAGAAATCCCAGAAAATCTAACATTGTCTGGTAAAGATGAAATGCCTTCGGAAGAAATAGCAAAAATATTAAAGAGTTGGAGAAAAAAGAAAGATATCAATTTAGCCGATAAAAGCATAAATACACATGAGGTCAATGAGCAATTAAAGAAATTAGATATAAGCATTCATGCATTTTTAACAAAAGACAAAAGAGGTAAAAAAATATATACTTCAATTGGATGGGGAGAACAAAATGTTAGGGTTGATAGTAGAATTGAAAGATTGATATATACCTGTGGGGAAGTAATACAATTATTTGAAGATGAAGATAGTGAAGAACTAACAGAAAATGTAAAGCAATGGTTGTATTTAATTTTAATAAAATGTAAAAGAGGAATTTTAGAAGAAGAATACAATTTCTTAAGACATTATGAAGATATTGAAAATGTGGAGTATAATGTCAGTGAAACAGAAATTATGGTTCATGAAGTAGATGAAGAAAATAAAATTGAAATAGAAGCAAAAGTTGAAAAATTAAGAGAATTGGAAGAAAAGAACAATGATTTAGCCACTTTTGATGATTTAGATGAAGAAGAGCAGTAAGACATATATTTATAAAGGTTTATGAATATTAATATATTAGGTGAATACAATGGAAGAAACGAATGCAGAAAAACCAAAATCAACTGGAACTAAATATAGGCCAATTCGGTCAACATCCTTTGAACTTGTAAAAAAAGAAAACCAAAAATTTAAAATGTTATGCGCAAGAAATGACAAATTAAGAAGCCCGTTGATAAATGAAATACTTAGAAGATTTTGGGTAATTAATGAAAATCACCCAGGTGTTATTAAAATAATAAATGATGGAAGAAGTCCAGAAGAAGAAAAAAGAGTATTAGTAGGGTTTGAATTGTCATTAGAAAATTGGGGAAAACTAAATCAATATGTTAGTGAAGAAACAATTAAAGGTAATAAAATTTTGAAAGCAAATGTTTTAGCCTTTGTAATGATGAAATATAATCAAAATATTGGTTTCTTTGGGCACGATTTATAGGTGTTTTATTATACCTATAATTTAATTTTATGGTAGAAAGTAGAAGTAAGTATGCTAAATTTTATGAAGATACAATCAGAGTAGGAAAACAAATTGTTGAAATCCGAATACAAAATTTGGAAAAACATTATATGTTTTCACTTTATGTAAAAAACCTTCAAGAGTTATTAACTATTTTTAAAAAATATAATCATTACCCATTTAATATTTATTATGGGATAAATTCTAGAAATGTTGAAGGAAGAAAAAAAGAAGATATAGAAAATAGACATATTTTTTATTTTGATATTGAGCATGAGGGTGAAAAGCCTATAATTGAAAAAGATGAAGAATATAAACGAAAACTATTAGCTACATCAGAGCATATTTGTACATTAATGGAAGAAAAATACAACTTTAAACCAGTTGCATTAACTCAATCAGGTAGAGGGTTTCATTTATATTATCAACATGAGGACCTAAAAAGAGTAGAATATGAAAAAAAATTTGCGATATGGTGGAAGACTGAACTAATAAAAATGCTAGAAAAAGGTAAACCTTTCAAGGATATAAAATTTAAAGATTCAATGTTTAATATTTCACGGATTGCAAGTGCACCGGGCACTCAACATTTAAAATACGAAGATAAACCTTTTAGAAGTATATTAAAATATAATGCAGAAAACATAAATAAATTGAAACCAATATTAGATAAAGTAACAGTAAAAAAATATTTAGTGTCAGAGACTAAAACGATTAGTAAAAAGAAAGTGTTAACACACCCGATAATGAAAATATTAAAATTAGGTGTTCCGATGAATGAAGGGTTTTATGTTAACAATACATTGATGTTTTCATTGAGTTTGATATGTAGAGATGCGAGATTCAATGAGGAAGAGGTAGAGGAACTCAATGAAAAACTAACTAAAATGGGTTACTGGGACGGAATAATAATCCCTGGAAAAGAATACAATTATAATGAAAGTACTATTAATAATTGGTGCTTTAAAAATATGAAATGGTGCAATGAGAAAAAATTCTTACTACCATATAATTTTTTAAAATCTAAAATTAGATATGAAGTTAACAATAAATCACTTCCATTTGAAGATGAACCTTTAGATGATATTTGGAAATCATTAAAATATATTGCAAGATTTAATAGAAAATATTTTGAAATAAATAGAGGAGTTAGGATTGTTTACAAAAATACTTTAATAGAAAAACTCCAGAAGAATTGTACTGAAGAGTTAAACCAATTTCTGGAAATGAATAATCTATGGAATAAGGTATGTTTATATACCGAAGGAGTGGAAGTGCGAATATAAACATATATTTATAAATCCTTTTAGATTATTAAATATTATACTTACAAAATTTGCAAAAACATGTCAATGACAAAAAATAGCAATAATGTAATATGGAGGAATTAAAATGGTAGAAGAAGAACAAACAAAAAACGAAGATGTCTTTAACGAATTAAAAGAGACAGAAGAAACAGAAGAATTAAAAGAAGTAGTAGATGAATTCAAGGTATTAAGCGATAAGCCTAAATATGATAAAGTGTTAAAAGCAGAAGATAATGAAAAAACATTTATTATATCTAAAGCAGAAGAAAGAGAACCTTATGTAAGAGACCAAATGCAAAAAACAATACCACCAAAACAAATGTCAAGTAGTGACCCTAGTAAAGTAGGTTATCCAAGCTCATTAACAGTGTTATTAAAAGATACAACATATGTTGCAAATGTGAGTGGATTAACATACTATTTAAGTAAAGAGAATGGTAAAAATATTTACACACCTTGGTTCCAAATGAAAGTAAAAGAAGAAGACTTAGAAGACCAATACACCAGTCAATTGAGTGCATTGTTTTTTAGATATTGTCAATTCAAAAAATTAGATATAACTAAAACAACTGCTAATGCTTTCAAGGAAGGATTAGTAGGAATGAAAGTAAAAGTTAAAAACAAAAAAGGAAAATTTAACGGAACACCATATGAAAAAATTCAAATTGTGGAGTTTGTTGAATAGTTTTTAACTATTCTATACGATTTGCGGAAAGAGCAGTAAGTAGGTATTTTAAAAAAAATATTAAACTTACTGTTTCCGTAAAATAGAGTGTTGTGTTATGCATAATAAAAAATGTTTATCATGCGGAAAATTGTTTTCGGCCAATGCGCATAATAAATTATATTGTAGTGCGAAATGTCGTAAATTTTTTCATCATAAAAATAAAAAGAAAGTTAAATTGAATAATACTAATATTTGTAAAAAATGCGACGCACTAATCAAATATTTTAATATGGATTTTTATAAGTTAAGAATAGTAGATGGCAAAAATATTGATAACATATCACTTAATAACCTTTGGAGTGAACAGAGTTATATGTGCCAAGTCTATAATGATTGCAGGGATGCGGTTTGATGATTAATTTTAATGTAAGTTATAGTTTGATGAGTCTATATAAGACCTCACCCCTGCAATTCTATTTTGCTAAAATAGCGAAGATGAAAGGGGAACAAATTAATACTTGTTATGGTGATGCAGGGAATGTAGTGCATCATGCATTGGAAGAAAGAATTAACAATTTTGGTAATCATACAAAAAAATTTGAAGAAGAATGGGAAAGATTTGAAATACCAGAAAGAGGAATGTTTGGGGAAGTAATTGATAAAAAGAAATATATTGCGGCATTTAATTATGGTTTAGATATGATTGATATTTGGAATGATGATTATAATTTAAAAGCAGAAGAAAAAATAGAATTTAAATTAACTATTGACAATGAGAAAATAACAATAAAAGGAATAATAGATGTAGTCGCAAAGCATAAAGAAACAAATCAAGTAGTATTATTAGATTGGAAAACAAATTCTTCTCTTGGAAACAATGAGTTAAGTTTTATACAACAATCAAAATTTTATTCGTATTTATACTATAAAAAGTATGGTGTTATCCCATCTAGATGTTTATGGTGCATGTTAAAAACAGGCCAAAAGGTAGATAATTCTTTTACTTTAGAGGATATTAAAGAAGTAGAAGAAAAAATAAAAAAATTTGTAAGAGAAGTTAGAGAAAAAGGAGATAATATTAATAATTATGAATTGGGTGATTGGAAAAATATTTTTAATCCTTATAAAGATTTATGCGAAAAAGAGATAGATAAAAGAACTCTTTTACAGTTTGATACAGAAATTAGAGTTGAAAGAAGAGGAAACAACCTAGTGCTAACTGAGATGAAAGATACTAGGTTCTTAAGAGGATTAGATATAAAGTTTAGTTATTTAGTAGATGGCTATATGTTTAGTGATTTATATAAAAAGAAAATATGGGATGGAAAGAAGCACGTATTTAGTATGAAGAAAAAAATATTAGCTATTGGATTAAAAGATGCACTTGAAGAATATGTGGAAGATTATAATGAAAAATTTGAAACAAAATATAAAATAAAATACATTAATAAACAAGATAAGGAGATACTTGATAAAAAATATCAAACAACTTTTATTCCTCATAAGTTTCCATTGAGAGAGTATCAAAATGAAGCAGTTCAAATAGCTTTAGATAAAAAAATTGGAATAATTAATTTGCCCACTGGAGTTGGAAAAAGCATAGTGATTGCAGAATTAATTAAAAAAATAAATAAAAGAACAATGGTTATAGTATCTAGAATAGAGTTATTAAAGCAATTACAAGAAGATATTGAAGAATGGTTAGGAGTACCAGTTGCGAAGATGAGCAGCGGAGAATTAGTAATAAATAAACAATTTACTATTTGTAGTATCCAAACGTTAAATGCAATATTAAAAAGAAAGGATGAATCTAGTAAATTATTACAAAAATATTTATATAATGTAGGAACAGTAATTTTCGATGAGGCGCATCAAGTAAGGAACGCAAACATGTATAATATTATAAATAGAAATTGTGTAAATACTGAATATATAATTGGAACAACTGCTACTGATTGGAGAAATGATTGCCACACTCTATTAATGAATGCAGCGGTTGGGATGACAATATATAAAAAGACACCACAAGAAATGGAGAAAGCAGGATGGATACTTCCAACCAAATGTTATTTTATAAATAATGATTGTAATAGTGAGGGTGATTATGCAAGCGCATATAAGAATGTGATTGTGCATAGTCAAGATAGAAATAAAATGATTAAATATGTATGTGAAAAATTCTATAAGAATTATAAAATTTTAATAATTACAAAACTTATTGACCATGGAAAAATTCTAAACCAAATGATAGATAATAGTTATTTGATTAATTCCCATACAAAGAAAAATGATAGAGCACAATGGTTTAAAGATTTTAAATCTGAAACTGGAACGGTTCTTATTGGAAGTCAACAAATTTTTGCACAAGGAATTAATATCCCTGCATTGGATATCATAATAAATGTAGGTGCCCATGTTTCCAATGTTGTGAGTATCCAAGTAGTTGGAAGAGTAAAGCGTACAAATGCTGGAAGAAAGATGTCTTATTTTATTGATTTCTATGATAGTGATGATAATTATTTTGAAAAAGCAAGTAATGAAAGAATGAATATTTTAAAAGAATTTGGTAATGAAATAATAATGGTCGATGATTTAGACAAAATAATAATAGATTAACAATATATTTATAAAGGTTTATAAGGTAATATTAATATGTTTTTTATGAGGTGTATAAAATGAAAATAAAAAATGAAGAAATAACTAATTTTCTAACAAAAATTAAAGGAAATACAGAATTTGCAGACGTTGATATGATTGTAGATTTCAGTGAAACAGGTATAAAAGTAAATGCAGTTAATCCTGAAAAAACAGTAGTATTGGCAGCAAACCTATCAAACAATGCGTTTATTGAATATGAACAAATTGGCAAAATTGGAATACAAAAACTAGGAGATTTAATTAGTATTTTAAAAACTTTTAGTGATGAAGTAGAATTAAAAGTAGAAGGAAATATTCTAACAATTAAAGAAAAAGGGCGAAAAGTAGAATTAGAATTAGTAGACCTTTCAACTATTTTAGAAGCTCCAGAATTAAAGAAAGAAATGACTTTTAGTGAAAATATTACATTACAAGGAAAAGACATTAATGCGTTTTTAAATGATGCAAGCATGAACAAAGATTATGTAACATACTTAATAACAGAAAAAGGAAAAGCCATTTTCAATAACACTGGAAGATATAAATTTACAAAAGAACTTGTATCATTAGATTGTATTGGTGGAAACAAATTAAAATTAGGAGCACCGTTTGCTAATGTAATAAAGCCATTAATTGGGACTGTTTCATTTGGTTTAGGTGAAGGTATGCCATTAAAATTAATTGAGAAAACAGATAATAGTAATATTTCAATAATAGTTGCACCAATGGAATTTGACAAATAGGTGATATTATGTGGAGAATGGACGACACAACATTAATAGTGCTTATACTTTTGGGAGTATTTGTAGGAGTATTTTTTAGCCCAATAATAATGGGAAACTACACATATCAAATAACTGCGCATGAAAAAACTCCAGAAGTAAAAACACTTGAGAGCCAAATATCTCAATTAGAAGATGCGATACAAGCGAGAAACAATGAAATAAAAGTGCTACAAAAACAAAATCCTAACTTTTCTTGGATAGGATTAACAATGATTGTATGCGCACTAATAATTACTAGTGGAGCAGTATTAGTAAAAAATAATAATATGACTAAAAAAGTGGTGAAGAAAAAATGAGTGAAGTATTATTAAAAAATATATTATGGCAAGAGAAATATAGACCAGCAAAGGTAATGGATGTCATTGGAAAATCAAGAGAAAAGATTTCTATGTATCTAAAGAACCCACAAAATATACCTAATTTTTTATTTGTATCCGCAACACCAGGAACAGGAAAAACATCTATGGCAAAAGCCATAATAAATGAATTGGGATGTGACTATCTATTACTTAATAGTTCTGATGAAAGAGGAGTGGATGCTATTAGAGAAAAGGTAAAGGAATTTTCAAAAACATTATCTACTAATGGAATAAGAAAGTGTGTATTCCTTGATGAAGCAGATGGTTTAACTCCTATTGCTCAGCCCGCATTAAGAAATCTGATGGAGACTTATAGTAAAAATGTATTCTTTATTTTAACATGTAATTATGAGAGTAAGATAATAGAACCATTGGTGAATAGATGTGTAAGAATAGAATTTAACAAGCCACAAAAGGAAGATATAGCAGAGTATTTAATTAATATTTGTAAAAATGAGGAATTAACCTATACTAAAGAAGGGATAGAAAAATTGATACAATTAGAATATCCTTCAATTAGAGGTATGGTAAACACCATGCAAGATTTAAAGAATCAAGAAATGGATGTTGTTCCAGATGCTATTAGTTTAAAAGATGAAGCATTTATACAAGTATGGAAAGATATTAAAGAATTAAAATTCTCACAAGTATGGGAGTTTGTAAAAACCGGAGGAATAGAACCAGAAGTATTTAATAAATGGCTTTTTTATGAAGTTGGTAAAGATAATGATTTACCATTAATAAAGAAAATGAAAGTATTAAGAGTATTAGCAGAAAATGAAAAAACAATGCGATATGGAGATAGTTTAATTATTTTTTCAGGAAGTTTGGTGGACTTAGTTGCTGCATTAAAATAATATATGATAGTTGATAGATATGGGAATGGAAAGATATTAAAAATAAAGGATTTAGTGAATTTTATGGTTGAATTATTTAGGACAGTTGCGTACTTATACAAGAAACCTACTTCAGATTGGATATATGAAATGGAAGAATATCCAGCACCAATTATAGTAAATAAATTTTTAAGCATGAATATTAAAAATGCTAGAATTTGCAAGGTCTTAAATAAATATATTTTTACTCTAGAACCAAAAGCATGGTTATTATTAGCTTGGTCAATGATTCCAAAATCTGACAGAGCACCATTTGTAAAATATCTTAAAAGTGAAAAAGATGAACCAGATGAATTACAATTTTTATGGGATAAAGTAAAAAAAGTAAATGAGTGTAAGGGTAATGATTTTAAACATACTAAAGAAATGATTTTTAATGCATATGAAAAAGACAGAGAAGGTTGGTTTAAATTTTATGGAATTGAAAAAAGAAAATGGAAAAAATTCGGATTAGATTTTAAAGTAATGAAAGAAGGGGAAAGGGAAATAAAAACTATTCCAAAAGGGTTAGAAGGTTGGTTTTAATGGCTAAAGTTAAAAAAGTTAAAAAAATAAAAGAAGGACCTATATGCCAATTCTGTGGAAGACCTTTAAAATTACCAGAAAGCATTGAGATGCAGAGCGGAAAAAAATGCAGACATAACGCAGTTTTAAAACAACAAATGCATTTAGATAAATATTTTATAATGGAGGGGAGAGAATGAGAAAATTGAGCGAAAAAATAGATATCGATGTTATTGGAAAATTGATGTCAATGAAGCAAGGAAAAGAAAGTTATAGTCAAGTATTAAGAAGAATTTTAAAAATGTCAGAACCTAAGGAGGATGATTACAATGTACAAGTTAAAAAAAGAGTTTAATATAAGTTGTTCACATAGATTGAATAACAAAGCAATGGAAAAAGAATGGAACCAAAAAATTTATGGAAGGTGTAATAATTTGCCAAGTCATGGACATAATTACAAAATATTTTTAAAATTACAATCACCCCATCCAGATGGAGATAACGGAATGATAATTAATTTCAATAAAATTAAAGAAATATTTAACGAAAGAATTGATTGTGTATATGACCACCAATTTTTAAATGATTCACCTGGTTTTGAAGAATTAGTGCCAACAGCAGAAAATATGTCTTATGTTTTTTACCAAAGATTGAAACCTTTTTTAGGACAATTAGTTGAAGTTGAAATATATGAAACTGATGGTGCAAGCGCATCTTATACGGAGAAGGAATAAAATGTTTCCAAAAAAATTAAAATATAAATGTGAATGTGGTGAAGAGTTCGGATGGGAAAAAAATCTCATGGAACATCAAGCCGAATGTCATATGAAAAAACTAGTGGAGGTTAAAATATGAATATTTGTGAAGAATTTATTACAATACAGGGAGAAGGTTCTAGAATTGGAAGTCCAAGTTATTTTGTTAGAACCACAGGATGTAATTTAAGATGTAGTTGGAAAAACCAAGATGGAACTATTACCAAATGTGATACACCATATACATCATTTAATCCAGAAAAAGGAAAAGAATTAGATTTTAAAAATATGAAAACAGAATTAGAAAAAACTAAAATAAACGATATTGTTTTAACTGGTGGAGAACCAATGTTAAGTGAAGATGTAGTTGGTTTTGTAGAATATTTTAATGAATGGATGGTTACAATAGAAACAAATGGAACACAATTTATTAATATGTCACAAATGGATTTAAATTCTTTATCAGAAGAAAGTGTATTGTTATCTATTTCTCCTAAAATGAAAAATTCATATTTTCAAGAAGATTCAGCAATGAAAAAAATTCATAAAAGTGGAAATACAAAATTATTAGAGTCTATTAGAAGGGCAATTAAAACAAGAAATATGATTTATCAATTAAAATTTGTTGTCGCCAATAAAGAGGATTTAAAAGAAATAAAAAGTTTTGTAAAAGACTTAGATGTTTCAAATGATGATGTATATTTAATGCCACAAGGAATTACTAATAAAAATTTAAAAGAAGTAGAAAAATGGCTAATTGATGAGTGTATTAAAGAAGGATATAATTTTAGTCCAAGATTACATATTAACATATGGGGAAATATAAGGGGTATATAAAATGGTAGAAAAAAGGCATGACCAACAAGTTATAGAAATTAGTTATATGCAATATGATAAACTAATGAGAGAACTAGTTGGTAAAGTAAATGACAAATTAAGAAGCATGAAATGTACAGGCTTTTATGGATTAAAAAGAGGTGGGTATCCAATCGCAGTACATCTTTCGCATCATTGTGGGCTACCATTACTAGACTATCCTGAAAAAAATTGTATCATAGTAGATGATATTGCTGACAGTGGAAAAACATTATTAGAATTTAAACAAAAAAAATATTTTATTGTTACATTATTTTGTAAAGACAAATCAATAGTAAAACCTAACATATACATTAAAGTATTTCCAGAAGAAGACTGGATTATTTATCCTTGGGAGATGAAAGAATGATAAAAAATAAAAATGAAAGAATGGAAATAATTAAACAAGCAGTTACAACAATTATGAAAGAAGGTTTGGAGTTAGATTTAAATGATGAAAGTTTAAAAGAAACACCGAATAGAGTAGCTAAAATGTATGTAAATGAGATTTTTAGTGGACTAGATGAAGCTAATGAACCAAAGTTTACAACATTTCCAAATGATTACAAATATAATCAAATTATAGTATTAAAAAATATTAGTGTATATTCTACATGTGAACATCATTTAATTCCTTTTAGTACAAAAATAAGTATTGGTTATTTACCAAATGAAAGGGTTGTAGGTATTAGTAAACTTGCAAGAGTTGCAAAATATTTTGCATCAAAGCCACAAGTACAAGAAAGATTAAGCAAAGAGATTGCAGATTATATTGAAAAGAAATTAAACCCACAAGGAATAATTGTATATATTGATAGGGGCGAACATCTATGTATGAAAATGCGTGGAGTAGAAAACCATACAAGTGAAATGATTACTTCTGAAGTAAGAGGTAAATTTCTAGAAAAACCCGAATTAGAAACAAAGTTTTTGGAAATGATAAAATGAAGGCGGTATATCTAGCTGGAAGGATAGAAAACAATCCAAATAAGAATCATTGGAGAAACGAAGTTACTAGAAAGCTAGTGGATACATTTAAAATATACAACCCAGTATTAAGAGAGTGTGGTGACATAAAACAAATTGTTGAAGGAGATAAAAAAGATATAATATGCAGTGATGTAGTAATAGTATATCTTGACGATACACCCTCATGGGGGACAGCAATGGAAATATTATGGGCATGGCAATTAAGAAAAGATATAGTAGCAATTAGTAAAAATAAAAAAATAAACCCATGGTTGGATTATCATATAAAATATGTATTTCCAAACATTGACCAATGTGTAGGGTATGTAAAAATATTAGGGGAGATGAAATAATGTGTGGAATCATTGGAGTATGGAATAATAGTGGTTGTGTAATAGATACCGAAAAACTATTATTAAGAGGAAGAGATGGGATAGGATATTATTCTAGTGCGAATGGCCTTGTAAAAAATAAGCATGAACATTCACTTGGTGGAGTTCACCAAGTATTTATTGGAAATAGTAGAGCAGTTCCTACAACTGAGTTTGAACAAGGTGCAGGATTAGATGAAAAAAATCAACAACCATTTGAAAATGACAGATTTGTAGTAGTTCATAATGGAATTCTTTCAAATGATAAAGAGCTAATTAAGAAATATGATTTGAAGCCGAGTAGTTTAGTTGATACAGCTATTCTTCCAGACCTGTTTTCTGAAGTAGGAGTGGTTGAAGGTTTAAGAAAATTAAAAGGAAGTTTTGCAGTAATATGTTATGATAAAAGATATCAAAAATTATTTGTTGCAAAGAATTTTATGCCTTTAAGAATAACCCAAAATGATAAAGGGTTTAAGTTTGCATCAATTAAAGAGATGTTTCAAGAAGATGAAAAAAATGAGGAAATAGAACCATATGTATGTTATGAAATAGATGCATATAACAAGTTAAATAAGCATAGCCTTTATTTAAATGAAAGAAATGAAAAAGTATTAGTAATATGTAGTGGAGGAACTGATAGTGTTACAACCGCATATATTTACAAATATTATGGTTATGATGTAAGTTTATTACATTTTAATTATGGACAAGCAGCACAAGATGCAGAAACATTTGCAGTAAAGAAAATTGCAAAGCTTTTAGATGCAGATTTGAGAATAATTGATGCAAAGCCAATATTTGCAATGTTTAAAGATAGTAGTATATTATTGAATCAAACAGAAGCTAAAAAGGAAAATAAAATTTTAGATGCAGAATCTACATTGAGTTATGTTCCAAATAGAAATGCCATATTTTCAATGATAGCTGCAGGAATTGCAGAAATGGAAAAAATAGATACAGTAGCATTTGGAGGACAACAAATGGACAGTGTTTATCCAGATAACAATCCAACGTTCGTAGATGCAGTTGATAATTTATTAAAATATAGTTTAGATATGCAAGTGAATATAAAATTTTCTGCACCGTTGATACATTGTATGAAACATGAAATTTATCAACTTGGGCAATTCATTGGAGTTCCATATGATTGGGTTACTTCTTGCTACTATCCAAAGATAGAAAAGAATAAATTGATTGCATGTAATGAATGTGGATGTTGTCAATTTAGAAGAGGAGCAATGGAAATGATAGGGTATAAAGATAGACAATCTAATACTGATATTAGTGTTCCAAAAATAAAATTAATACAGAATCATGAGAAATTTTTAAATGATTACATTAAGAGGTGTTTGTAGATGAATAAAATAAAGTATAAGGGATTAGCAGAAAAATATAATAATTATCACGGGCAACCAGATAATTATTTTGAACTGCAAATAGAAAAAATAAGAAAATATTTAAATGTTTCTTCAGAGAAATGGGAAATAAAAAGAATATTAGATGTAGGTTGTGGAGCTGGAAGATTAATGGTTCCTTTAATAAGAAAGGGTGGATGTTTTTGTACGGGAATAGATAACAGTGCAGATATGATTGCAGCGTGTCAAGAAACCACTGTAATTCCATTAAATCTTCATACTGTAGGTTTTGATAAATTTAAAACTAAATTTAGATATGATGGTATTTATTTCTCTATGAGTTTACATCAAATGGATAAACAAAAGGAAATGATTAAAAAAGCATTTAATTTATTAGCAAAAGATGGTAAATTATTAATAATTACTGTAAGTCATAAACAATTTGATGAAATATTATTAAATAAATATTTTCCAACATTGGATGAGATTGATAGAAAAAGATTTATGGATATTAAACCTTTAACAGAAGAGTTATCAAAATATGGTGATATTGAGTGTATTGAAGAACAAACTTTATATCAACAAATTCCTAAGAAAAGATATGTTGAAATGATAGAAAATAAATATATTAGTAGTTTGCAATTAATTAGCAAAAAAGAATTAAATGCGGGTGTTAAACAAATCAATAATATTAAAGGAAAAATAATTAGTGTTCCAGATTGTTACACATACATAGTGGTGAATAAAAAATGAGAAGAGAAGAGTTTGTAAAAGCATATAGAAATACAATAAAAAATATGGATATGAATATCATATTCCCATGCTCAGAGACAGAAATACAACCATTATATAGTAAGAAATGGTTAGCCAACACATCAAGAGACTATAATAAAGATGATAAATTTATTAATAGTAGTGTTGTAAGAAGTATGTTGATAATGGATTTATTTGATTTATATTTTGCAGACTCTTCTCCGGAAGAAATTAAAAGAGTAGTTGATATGTATGATAAATATTTAAAAGATTTATATTACAATGATGCATATTCTCTTGAAAACACAAATATTCCAATAAGTAGTAAAAGCACTGATTATGATGATTGGGCTTTCTTTCTATTAAAAGATAATAATATTGATATATTGATTGGACAATTATTTAGTTTTTGTTATACTAAATGGGGCGATATGTTTGCAGACAATGGATATGAAGTTACAGGTCCACATAGATTAAAAGATTATAAAGTAGTAAACAATACATTTTATATTGAATCAGATAAATACGAAGTATTGCAATATTTTGGAAAAAATAATCAAATTACAATTGATATGTTTGGCCATAGTATTGCAAATAATTGTATTGGTAGAGTAGTATTGATAAATGAAAAGTTGGTAGAGCAGGGTGAAATACCTCACCACACTGAAAGAATTAAAAAGTTATCTAGAGATTGTTTAAAGAAAGAAGATATGGAAGCTAAAAAATTATGGATGTTAAGTAGTAGAATTTATCGTTATAAAGAAATCATGAAAATAAATATATCAGATTATGATGAAGTATTAACACAACCTCTAAAACAACGTATAAAAGATGTAGAAGAGCTAGCTAAAATAATAGATGAAACATTAGTTAAAGGAGGATTTTAACATGAATAAGATACATTATGTCCCAGCAGGATTAGAACAAATATTTTGTGATATGGATATTAATTTAATAGAAAATTTAGAGACAGATTATATTTTGACAAATTACTTGTACTTTAAAAATAAACCGATTGAACAATGGAAAAAATATGTAGACATTGTACATAAATATGATAAAAAAATAATAATGGATAGTGGTGGTTTTCAATTAATAGCTGACCCAAAACTAAGAATAGATACAAAAAATGTGTTTGAATACCAAGCTAATTTGAGTGATATGGGGTTTATTTTAGATGTTCCATTATTTGAAATGAAGAGTATTAATGGTGTAAATAGTTTAATTCCAGTAACTGATAAAGAAGAAATTAAACATAGAATGGAAAAAACAATTAGAAATGTAAATGACATAAAAAATTTAGATAAAAAAGATAGTGAATTATTTTTAATTATTCACGGAAATACACCTATTGAATATTATGACTGGTTCCAAGGAACAAAAGATTCTAATGATTATGATGGTATTAGTCTTAAAACAAAAACTATTCCACAATTCATTATGAGTTTCTTTACAGTTTATAAACATGGTTATAAGAAATATCACGCTCTTGGAACTTCTGCTTTAGATATAATTCCATTATTTTATTATGTATTTGGAAAAACAGATTTTGAAAGAGTTACTTATGATAGTAGTAATTCTCTACAATACAGTGTAGTAAAGCGAATGTTATTTGATATTATTTATTTGAAAAATAAAGTAGTGCATATTACTGAGACAGAAATACAAAAATCTTGCTGTGAATGTAAAATGTGTAAAGCATTGGATTATGATATGAATGAATATAGAGGAAAGCCTTTTTCAAAAACAGATTTAAATCCAAATCATTATTCAAATACACTTACAATTCATAATAGTAATGTAATGAACAAATATAATAATTTTATTCAAATGCTTGCGGAAGACCCAAAAGAATTGAAAGCATGGAGTATTGGGAGATTTCCTAAATTAAAAATTTGGTTTGAGATTATTGATAAATGTTTTGAAGAATGTGATAATAGTGAAGAAGAATTTTATAAGATTTTTGAAAAGAAGTTAGGAAAATATCATAGAGTGTTTGGGATTCAAGAAAATGAAACAAGACAACAAAATGTAATGGAGTTCTTTTAAATGAGGTTAGTGGCTAGTAAATGGAGAGGTAAAATCTATTTAATTCCACATGATACTGAAATATTAAAAGCTATTAAAAAAGTAGCGCCACAGCATTATGACACAGCAATCGAAAACTATTTAAAGAAGGTGAAAAAAAATGGCTAGACAAGGAGACTATATTATTAATTGTTTTTGCTCAAGAAAACTTAAAGATGATTTTATAAAATATTGTTGGAAAAATAAAACATCACAATCAGGATTATTAAGAACTTTAGTGAAAAAAGAAATGTATGGAAAAACAGATAACTTAAACGAGATGAAAAAATGAAGATTGTAAAATTTAAAACATCATATGGTTATGTGTCTTTTGATACAGAGGAAACTAAACGTTTATGTAAGAAAGAAGATTTACAAAAGCTTTTTGGAAATAGTAAATATAATTTCAAAGAAGTAGTAAAATGCGCGGATTGTTCTACTAAGAAAGCAGAATATGCTTTATGCCATAAATGTATGCAAATGGTAATAAACAATGTTCGCATACTTGCTTTTAAACAAATGTTAGAAATAGTTGAAACTGAAGATAATAGGCATTTAAGAGGAAAATTAATTGGAAAAATTAAGAAAGAAATAAAACGTTTGAAGATTAGAAAAAATATTGATAAACCTGTTATTAGTATTTGTAAAGGGTGTTTAGAACCTTTTTATAGAAATAATAAACATAAATTTTATTGTTCTAGTGATTGCAGAATAGACCATTTAAGTCCAACTGCTGGAGAAGGTGATTAAATGAAAGATAAGTATATGACGGCTGACGAAGTAATCAGCGCTTGGAACGAAAGATTGATTTTAATGGTTTTAGGTGAATCAAAATGAAACAAACAATAGGTTTTGCTTTATATGCAGACGGAGCAACGTTAGGAAATTGGTGGTCTACTAAAAAGGATTGCGAAGCAAAATTAGTATTCCTAAAAAAAGTAAATCCTAATACAAGGATTGTAAAGGTTACAATAGAAGATTTGAAGGTGAAAGAATGAATGAGTTTGAATTGTTTAAAACAATAGCATTACTTGCTTTTGGTTTTTTACTTGGTTGGCTATTACAAGATTATGAAAATAAAACAAGAGCTGAGAAGAAATGATGGAACAAAACAAATTCGTAAAATATAAAAAAATTGCAGTTTACGAGCAGAATAAGCTTTTAGAAACTTGCCCGGTAGATATGGATGAAGAAAAAGTAGATAAATTATTAGTAAATGTTTTAATAAAAAAATATAAAAAAATCGAAGTTAGTCAGATTATAAAAATGCTTTCTCATTTACGATTTCAAGAAAATAATTTACAGGGGCATAAAGATAGAGCAATTTATAGGACAAGGCTTAATAGGTTTGCTCATGGTATTAAAAAAAAGAGGGTGGAGATAGATGAAAAAACAAAAACAATATCACATGGAATTAGTAAGATTTTGAAAAAAGATAAGGAGGCAATAAAATGATTGATAGAGATGTATTAGTATATGATATAGAATCAGCTACTCCAAATGGAAAGAGTGATATAGATAGCCACATTATGAGAATATTTGGTTGCTATAGTTACAAAACAAATAAATATTATCTCTTAACAGATAAAGAACAAATTTATAGAATTATTAATATGCACAGAGTGTTTGTAGCATTCAATAATTTTAATTATGATAATAAAGTAATGCACAAAAATGGTTACACTGATATTATTGAAAGAGGTGGTTGGGGAGATTACAAATTTAATAATTATAAAATCAATATTGATATGTGGAAAATATTTAAGGACCGTGCAGGTGCAATGAAAGTAGGAAAAAATATGTTAAAAGATGTCCTTATGAGTTATAGTTTGGATTATATTTCTGAAACAATTGGAATAGTAGATAAGAACACAAAAAAAATAGATAATTTTGATTACAGTTTATTAAATAAAGAAGTGGATGAATGGACAGATGAAGAAAGAAAATTAATATCTGACTACACCCTTATGGATTTAAAAGTAACAAAGAGAATGTATGAATGGTTAGAGGATTATTTTAAAGACTTTAAAGATTATATTGAAGACAAAGATGCTAGGAATAAAAAATATTTAACTACAAGCACCGCAAGTTTTGCTTACAAAGCAATATGTAAAGCAATGAATTGGGAAGAGGAATATGAAAGTAATGGTGAAAAAAATAGAGTAGATGGGGGATATGTAAGTTATCCTGCTGAGGAAGAATTTGATGATATAGATGATGGGGATATCTATTGTATGGATTTTAACTCTCTTTATCCTTCAATCATGCATCAATGTAACATGTATAATCCGGACAATGATGGTTGGAGCGGAGAACCTTTATTTCATACTGCAGGGATGTACAATAATAAAGAATTAGGAAAAGTTGAAAAACTCTTAAGAAAATGGTATGAGCAAAGAGTTGTTTTTAAGATAATGAAAGATAGTAGAGAATATAGTATAAAAATTATTATCAATACTATCTATGGAGTATTGTTAAATTCTGCTTTTAAAAAGCTTTACAATAATACTGCGGGTGGAGATGTTACAAGGATTGGAAGACAATGGGTATTATTAGCAAGAAAAAGGTTTAGAGAAGCCGGCTATACAAATATTTATAGTGATACAGATTCTTGCTATTTAGTAGACCCTTTTAGAGATAAACAAAGATTGTTGGATGTTAAAGATAAGCTAATTGAAGAAATATTTAGTTCCGTTCCGTTTCCTTATAAAAAACATAAAATTGGAGATTATAAAGGTAAGGATATATTTTCTGGTTTTGATATGGGTGTAGATGCAGAAATACAGAACATATGGTTTTTCAAGGGTGGAAACAAAGAAAAGGAATTAGAGTTAGATGAAGACGATATTATTAATAAGCCAAAAGGATTTATGAAAAAGAACTACATTTACTTAAAAACTGATGGTGGAGTAGAAGTAAAGAATCTTGGAGTTAGAAAGAAAAGCAATTCAGCTCTTTCTAGAAAAATCTTTTGGGATTATATGGTTAAAGATGGAAAAATTAAAAATGAGAAAAAGGTAAAATTCCCAAAAATATGGTTTAAGGAGTTAATAGATAAGTTATTATTAGAAGACATAAAGCTTGCCTGTATCAGATATGATGTAAATAAGACAAAACATTATAAATCGACTACTTCTATTCAATATCAAATTTCAAGTAAATATGGTCCAGGATTACATTTCCTGATTCCTAATTTTAAACTTGGGGTTGGAAAAGGAAAGAAATATTGTACGATAGAAGAATTCAATGAAAATAACTTAACTATTGAAGATATTAATTTAAACAACGTATGGAACGAATTAAACTACTTTATAGTAGATAGTGATAAAATACGGGGGAAATCAACCAGAAAACAAAGCAATAATGGTAGTAATTTATCATCATTTTTCTAACAATATATTTATAAAGATTTATACGGTAATATTAATAAGTATTATTAATCTCAGGAGGAGATGTTATGGAAAAAGAAACAACAGAATTATTAGAAAACGAAGAAAGCGAAGAAGAAGAAGTAGAAGTAGATATATTCAAAGAAGCTGAAGAGCACGGAATCCCTATTCCAAATGATAGAGTTCCAGAACCGGAAGTTGTTCAAAAAGAAGAAAGACAACCAGTAGATTTAAATCTTCCAAAAAAGGAATTAAGAAAGACATTAAGAGCAATGGTTGCTGAAAGAAAAGGTATGAATGAACATGCTAAACAAATTAAATTAGAACAAAAAGAAGTATTAGCACAAATTAAATTAATCAGAAGTAAACTACAGGAGTTGAAAGCAAATGAATCAAAGTGAAATTAAAAAAGAATATACAAGATTAGTAAACCAAAATAAAAAATTGATAAATACAATAGATAAATTTGCCATAAGCATTGGTGGAGATTTTGATGAAACAATTGATATAATTGATGATTCTATGTCGCAAGAAATAAATGCAGAAGCATTTTTGAAAAAAGTAAGAAAGCCAAAAGCAGTTAAGAAACCTAAAGCAGTTAAGAAACCTAAAGCAGTTAAGAAACCTAAAGCAGTTAAGAAACCTAAAGCAAAAGTAGTTAAGAAAAAAGCTAAGGTAGTTAAGAAAAAAGCTAGTGGGAAAAAGAGAAAATGAAGCAAATAAATTGCCCGGTTAATTTTAATAAATTAACTACCGAATATGATACAACCAATTTGACAGTATTATATTCTGAAAAGAAAAAAGAAGGATATAATGGGGTGTGTACAAGGCCTACTTTTCATAGTTATAAAAGAAAAATGAAAGGGCATTGGTTGCAACTCCCATATATTTCTTTAACAATTGGGGAAAATCAATATCCATATAAATCCACGGATAGATATGGTGTTGAATTCACCGCTAACACTAAGGAAGAATTGATTTTATTTTTGTTTTGGCATGAATTCCAACATTACATTGATGGAAAAACTAACATAAAAACTAAGCACAAAGAAGTAAGCCAAATAGCCTATAATAGAGTATGGGGATAGAGAAAAAATGGAACAGATAAGAATTGACTATAACAATAAACGAATGGAAGTCTCTTTTCCATATAAGAAAGAATGGGTAGAAATTATTCAAGATGAAGTAGATACAAAAAAATATGATAGAAAAAATAATGTATGGGTGATAGGATTGACAGATTTGACTGAATGCTTAATTCCATATTTACAAAAAAATAAGATACCTTTTTATTGTTCTAAAAGTTACAAAGAATTTTTTTCAGGAACATATAAAAAAATAATGGAGGTAGAGGTAGAATGATTGATGCTAGTAGTATAAAATTATTTGAAACATTATGTAATGATTTTCAAAATGAGAAAATAACAGAAGAACAATTTAAAGAAAAATGGAAGAAAGAAACAAATGAGGATATTTGTTTAAAGAGCCTGGAGTGAGAATAAATGATTGATAATAAGATAATATTAAATAAATTAAATGATATGCTTTTTGCATTAAAGAATGATGATAAATGTAGGGCACAAGATATGATAGTAAATACTATTGAATTCTGTGAAAAAAGTGCAGAGAAAAGGCCTGCAAAATTAATGAAGCATAATAGATTAGTAATTAAGAGATTGATGGAATATAGTTTTGACATGGGAGAGAAAAGAGAATCTACAGAATTTAAAAAAGCGTTAAGACAAGACGAAAACTTTAGTGACCTTTTATGAAATGTTGTGTGTGCGGATTAGATGGTAATTTTTCACGCTCTACAATAAGGGTATGTGATAAATGTATTGCTAGCCAAAACACAAGGAATAAGAAAAAGAATATAGATTCTCTCTTTGATTATGAAGGGAATAAATTAATCATTAAACAACCAAAAAAGAAACATTATTCAACAGCAATAGCTAGACAGTTATGGTCAGATTACTATCAAGAAT
>Ga0307929_1000903_pt1 | contig 25882 bp, 25 predicted proteins | sample AceLakmetage1330_FD_203160 | JGI IMG/M metagenome (GOLD analysis project Ga0307929, IMG submission 203160) | Saline water microbial communities from Ace Lake, Antarctica - #1330 | ecosystem: Environmental > Aquatic > Non-marine Saline and Alkaline > Saline | place: Antarctica: Ace Lake...
GGACATGGTCACCGCCTGCCGGGCTGCCCTTGAAAAGGGGGAAGAAGATCTTGACTTTTTTCGCCTGGACAGTGAGGCATTTGCCAAGTCTCCATCGGACTCCATTGATTATGCGGTCATGGAAAAGACAGACCACGGCGTGGTCATTTCCCTGGATGCTGGGTGGAATGATGTGGGATCCTGGGATGCCCTGTGGCACACCGGTGAAAAAGATGAGAACCAAAATGTATTCAAAGGGGATGTCCTGGTCAGTGATGTTAAAAACTGTTATCTCAATGCAGAAAGTCGCCTCATTGCTGCGGTGGGACTTGAAAATCATGTGGTGGTGGAGACCAAGGATGCCGTGCTGGTGGCTCCCCGGGATCGAGTCCAGGAGGTGAAAAAGCTGGTTCAGGCTTTAAAAAAGAAAAACCGACCCGAGGTCACCACCCATCGGGAGGTCTTCCGACCCTGGGGATCTTATGAAACCATTGATCTGGGATCTCGGTTCCAGGTCAAACGCATCACAGTGAAACCCGGGGCCAAACTGTCTTTGCAAAAGCATTTTCACAGGGCGGAGCACTGGACTGTGGTTTCTGGCACCGCCATCATCACCAAGGGAGAGGAGGAGATTCTTCTCCGGGAAAACGAGTCAGTGTACATTCCCCTTGGATATGTTCACCGCATGGAAAATCCTGGCAAAATTCCCCTGGAACTCATTGAGGTTCAGTCTGGCAGTTATCTGGGGGAGGATGACATTGTGCGGTTTGACGATATTTATGGCCGGGAAAAGAAAAGGGGGTAAAAGATGTCCCATATTCCAGGTTCGTTAAAGGGACGGTTGCTCATGGCCATGCCGGGGTTGCCTGACCCCAATTTTGCCCAGACCGTTACCTGTATTTGTGAACACAATGATTCAGGTGCCCTTGGCTTTGTTATTAATCGAGAACATCCGCTGTTGACCATCCGGGAACTGTTTTCCGATCTGAAAATGCCCATGCTGGATGCCATGGATAAAATGCCCATCTATCTTGGGGGACCGGTGCAGCCAGGAGCCGTGTTTATTCTCCATGGAGCTCCCTTTGATTGGGAGGGATGCATACGGGTCACCCCGGATATTGGGCTTAGCAATACCCGGGATATCCTGGTGGCCATGGGGCAGGGCAAGGGACCTGAACATGCCATGATCGTTCTGGGATGTGCCGGTTGGGCACCCATGCAGTTGGATGCGGAGATGGCGGAAAATTCATGGCTTGTGGGCACCCTTACCATGGATATTTTATTTAAAACCCGGGTGAACGTCCGATGGGAAGAGGCCATGATGCACATGGATATGGAATGGGGCGCGTGAACAGGATAGATGACCCAGAGGTGTCTGAAAATATTTCGTATTTTTCCATGGACGACACAGGAGACACCCATGGGATTGTGGATGCCCTCATTCACATGGCAAAAAATTTATCCACGACCTTTGAAGGGATGAAAACCATCCCCGGCATGTACGATGAACAGGCCGAATCCCAGCATCATATCTGCACCCATCTTCCCGGGCAGATTACATCGGGTGTCATTCGCATTGCCGTTGTGGGGGCCATTAAATCAGGAAAAAGTACCTGTATCAACGCCATTGCCGGGGGTGAAATTTTAAAAAGGGGGGCTGGGGTGGTTACGGCCATGGTCACCCGGATACGTCCGGGAAAGACCCGGAAGGCCCAGGTGTTTCTTAAATCCTGGGATGAGGTGAATGAATCGCTTAGACGGGCTCTGGTATTGTTTCCTGAGAACCTTCTCACCGTTGAAGGGATTACCGGGGACGCCTTTGATTTGAGGCGAAAAAAAGACCGCCGATTTCTCCGGGCTGTGTCCGGCCAACTGGGGGGAGGCGCCGGGTTGACCCCCCGGGGACTGCAACCGGAATTTGTTCGCATCCGCCAGGCCCTGGGGGCCTATGACCGGGTTCGGCATCTGGTGCAGGCCGATGCCGTGGTGCTTACCTTTGAAGGAGATGAATTTAACGCTCATCAGATGTTCACCGGTGATGGGGCTGCGGCTTTTTTTGCCGAGGATGTACTTTTGGAACTGCCTGGGGCTGTACTGGCCCCAGGATTGGAAATGGCAGATTGCCAGGGCAGTGACTCCACGGATTCCACTCATCTGGCCCAGATCCAGGACTATTTAATGTCCGCCAACATGATTTTGTACGTCATCAGCAGTCGCATGGGGGTGCGTGAGGCAGATCTTGTTTTCCTTCAAATGATCCAGGAAATGGGGCTGATGGACAACATTTTGTTTCTTTTCAACGTGGATATTGGGGAACACGATAGTCTGGAAGAACTTAAGTTGCTGGAAAACCGGGTACAAGATGAGCTTACCTGTGTCCATTCCCAGGTGGTTCTTCACACGGTTTCCTGTCTCCACAGCCTCTATCGTGCCCTGGGAGAAAGGCTTTCCCCGGGGGAGAAAAAGCGTATTAGTCTTTGGGAAGAAAACCAGGAACTCATCTCCCATACCCTTGGGGAAGAAAAAACCTTTATGGCCCACCTGGGACAAAAAATTAAACAAGATCGTTTTTCCCTGGTGGTGGAAAATCATATCCAGCGCATGGGGGTTGCCTGTGACTTTGCTGGCAGACGGATTCAGTTATTTTATGATCTGTTGTCCCGGGATCAGGATCACGCCGACCATGCACTTAGGGAACTTAAACGCCTGAAGGTTCAGGGAGAAAATTTTAAAGGTATGATCCGGAAAACCACCTTGTCTGCGGTGGAGGCTTTGGAGACAGACATCCGTGCCTGGATTCACCGTTTTTTCCATCCCCGCAAGGGTTCGCTTGCCCGGGAGATCAGAGCCTTTGTTCAAGACCATCCCATGGCATATCCCCAGCCGGAGGCGCATTTGCCAGAGGCCGGGTTTAATCAGATCCTTTATGCCATGTTCCAGGAATTTCGAACGGCCCTGGACTATTACATGACCCGCCAGTTTACCCCCCGGGTGGCCGCCTTTATCCGGGAACAGGAGCAGCACATGGCGGCGGACTTCATGGCCCTGTACGATACGTGTCACATGGATACCCGGACACTTCTGGCCCGCCTGATGCCCGATACTGACGGGCTGATGGATTATGGGAACCCTGCCGGGGAGGAAAAACCCGTGTCTCCGGTGGATATCTCTGCCGTTAAAGGCATTCTGGGGCTCAGGGTGCCCCGGGCCAGATTGGCCACTGCCTACAGTGCCCGGATTCGCGTGGATGCCATGGCTGGCCTGGGACTGCATTCTCTGGTGGCCCTTTTGTCCAGAATTTTGAAAAAACCCTTTGCATCTCCCTTTTCCATGGCCTTTGCCAATGGGGAGCGGCGCATGCGAAAAGAGGCCCTTCGATGCATGGAACTCCATTTAAAAAACTACCGGGAAATAGTGGAGACCGAGTATTTTTTAAAGTTAATCCATGCCGTCTCCCGGGACTTTCAGGAAAAAATGATGGCAGAATTTGAGGGATGTGACCTTGAAATGGCTAAAATCGAAACCCTGGTGGCAGCGGATTACACCGAAAAGGTTCAGCGTCGTCACAGCCTGGATGCCATGCTTAAATGCCATGGGCAGATGAGTGAAAAGATGGATGCCCTTCAAATTGCCAACCCCAATATTTATCATTAATGGGCCAAAAACAATTATTCTCGTCAGTCCTAAGCTCTTTGTATGTTGTGTGCTGAGAGTTGTTAACTCCTTGAAATTATAGAGCCTGTGTTTTAAAATTTGATTTTGTAGAGCTTAGATTTCAATGAGTTATGAGAATTTAGGACTCTTGAGCAATTATTTTAGAGCGCTTGGTTTGATTTTAAAATGTTGCGATGGTATTCTCATATAGTTTTAATTTTGGTCATCCGGTGTTTTATTTTCATGTTTTGTTGTGGGCAAGCTATCTGGCAATAAACGCTTTTCCCCATGACACTTATCCAAACATAAGTACCCGAGCAGATATTTCCAAAGAGAGCAATATGGAAAAAACATATGGGTGGGTACTTTATAGGAGGCACAAATGAACGTCAAACGTATTCTCTGCTGTGTGGATTTTTCATCCAATGCCGACAATGCCTTTCAAACGGCCCTGGATCTTGCCCAAAAGTATGAGGCACAACTTCACCTGGTGCATGTCCTGCCACCGGTGATCAGCCCCTTGATCACCGACATTGATCTGGTAGTTCCAGCAGAATCTTCCACGGCCCTGGTGGAAAAGCTGGCCGATCAGATGATTGAAACCTATGCCCAGCGAGTTTCTTTGCCAATGAATCCTGTGATCCGGGTACTGGAGGGGCATGTTTCATCGGAAATACTGCATTATATTGAATCGGAAAACATTGATATGGTCATTGTGGGGGCCTATGGGCTTTCCGGGGTGGAGTTGGTTCTCTTTGGCAGTGTGGCCAAACGCATTGCCCACAAAGCCACCTGTTCTGTGATGATCGTTCGGAACACCCAGAAGAGATGATAGAAAAAATTATTTCCGGGGGCCAGACCGGTGTGGATCGGGGGGCACTGGACACAGCCATAAAATTTAACATTGATCACGGTGGATGGGTTCCAGCGGGCAGAAGGGCTGAGGATGGGGTAATTCCTGCCCAGTACCACCTGGATGAGATGGACACGGACGATTATGCCCGGCGCACGGAACAAAATATCAGGGATTCCCAGGGCACCGTTATTATTTCAAGGGGGCATTTAAAAGGGGGATCTCTTCTGACCTGGGAGCTTTCCCATACCCTTAAAAAACCATGCTGCCATGTGGATCTCAATGATATGGATGAGTTTGAAGCTGCAGTGATGCTCCAGGATTTTCTTAAGAGCTGGCATATTCAGGTACTCAATGTGGCAGGCTCCAGGGCCAGCCAGGATGTCGGGATTTACTGGTCAGTAAAGGGGATACTTGAAACCCTTTTTTTCATGGAGATGATGACCCAGACCCCGGATGTACTTTTTGCCCAGGACACTCTTTTGCTGGAGCGCCGGGCCCAGGCCCGGTGCAGCACCGTTTCAGAGGCCGCTAAATTCATTGGAAAGGATTTGAATCTGCGAACCCGGTGCATGCTTGCCAATCTGGAACGGCGGGACATTGGTGCGGTTTATTTTGCCCTGGCCGATACCATTAAGGTAAAAATGGGCCTGGATCATGGCAATACCGCATTGCTGGATCATTGTGCTGAGGCCGTGGGTGTAAAAAATATCACACCAGAGGACGCCGCCATGGTGATTTTAAAGGCCCTGAAGGTCTCCCTGGAAAAGGATCATTTGCTGCGGCTAATACATGATTAAAAAATTGGGCATCTAATAAAAAATAAAAGCCTGACGTTTTCCAGGGATACCCTCTTCCATGAATTTTAAGTCTGTTTTTAAATTTTGTTTAATTAGTGGGGCAGGCATTGTCCTCCTGGGACTGGTGTTTATTCCTCATCTGGCCCAATGGGGCATTAATGCGGCCCTCTCCTCCCAGCCAGGTCTGGATTCGCTGGAGGTGATGGTACGGCATATTGGGGCCAGTGGTACCACCATTGGGCCCATTCGCATGGGCAACCACTTGGTGGCAGATGGGGTGACGGTGAACTACTCCTCGTCTTCCCTGATCCAGCAAAGACCCGACCAGATCAATATTTCAGGTCTGGACATTCGAACGTCTCTCACAGAGGATGGCATTGCGTTCACTGATTTTCCCTTCCTTTTTTCAAGCAATGGCACCCCGCCACCGTCACCCCCTCCTTTACCCCATGGGGCTCGGCCCATGGAAGGAGTGCTGCGCCACCTGCCTTCCCAGGTAAACATCACCCACTCTCGTTTGGGGATATCCTTCAATGGCAGGGAAATTAGTATTCCCTTTGATCTGTCGGCCCTTATTCCTTGGGACAAAAAGGAACTCTCCTTGGGGTTTCATGTGTTTCCATTGGGACAGCCCGTGCATGGCGCGGTGTTGATGAACCGCTCCGGTGGTATCGAACATTTTGAGCTGGCTGCCCGGGGGATTGAGTATGGCCGGTTCAATGATCTTATTGAGCTATGGTTTCCCGGGGTCAGTTTTCAGGGAAAAGGAGATCTAACCCTCACAGGGGAAGGAGACGGAAGCGTGAACCTGCGTCTTTCCCATCTGACCCTGGCTGCCCCCCACCCCGTTACCCTGCGTAATCTTGTGATAACCCTGGTTCCTGGAGATAGTCCGGCGGTTCCCGGGGTTCCGTTGACCTTTCCTCTCCATGCTCTTTTTAATTTTGAGGTGGATCGAGGGGTCATGCCAGCCCTTTTCATGTCCGGCAGATTTGATCTCACCCGGGAGGGGACTTGGCAACTGGCACTCATGGATCAGCACAAAAAAACCACAGAACATTTTTTCAATGTAGGGGACATTGAGCTGAGTTTGGGCCGTGGCTCCCGGTTTCAATTGGATGCCAGCGGAAAGGCGACAAAGGGAGAGATACGGGTTCACATGGTGGCCAATGATCTCATGGTTCAAAATATACCGCTGCCGGTAAAGATTTCCCATGTTGCCATCAATGGCATCGGCACCTTTGATTTTTCATCCCAGGGACATGGGTTTGCCATGGACTTAACAACCACATTGGGGCGTATTGAAGGAGAAAATAATCGGTTTCAGATCCATTTTTCCGGGGGGACTCTTCCCCTTGGCATCCGGGTGGATCTCCGGGGTCAGCCTGTTGTGTCCGGTGCCATCAAGGTTAAAAATGGCAGGTTGGCACATCTTGACCGGGATTCCCTGGTGGTTTCGGGTGTTAATCTAAACATTCCCTTTTCATGGCCCGTTGGCATCCCTGGCCGCCGGGGTGCTTTTTCCGGGGAAACCCTATTATTTAATGGACACCCCATGTGTTCCCTGAACGGAGAGGTGATTCACACTAAGCAGGGCATGGATTTTTCTGGAACCGTACATTTCCCCTTTTGGACACCGGGCATACCGGTGGAAAAAAATTCAGATTTTTCTAAAATCGCTGCTCCCCATGTCAATTTTGATTTGAAAGCTTCCTTTTTACCCCCCGTACCAACTGCCATGGCGTTGACATGGGAGATGCCACCATTCCCCTTTAGCCATCACATGGTTAGAAAAAGCGGCCTGCTCCCTTTGAATGTGGAACTGCCCCAGTTTAAAGCCACCCTGGCAGCCCGGGGCCGCATGACCCTTGGAAAGAAAGAGCCACAGAACCAGTTTCAACTGGATTTTACCCGGGGTGAACTTAGTATGGCGGACAAGGAACTTGAAATCAAAGGCATTAATGCCAGCCTTGTATTTAATGAACTGCCGCTCATTCGAAGTGTACCGGGTATGGTTTTGACAATGGACTCCCTGCGATTCAATAAGATGCGGATCACTGATGCACAATTTGAGTATACCATGGAGTCCACGACCTCTGTTCTATTGGAAAAGGCATCTTTTAAATGGTGTAACGGTACGGTCACCACGGGTGCCATTCGCTTTTCCAGCGGAGTTGATGCCTACCATATAAATCTGTTTTGTGACCGGCTGCGCTTTGCCGATGTGTTGCAACAGGTGGGATCTTTCAAGGCACAGGGGGAGGGCAGCCTCAATGGTCGGATTCCCATCTCCTGGGTTAACGGAGACCTCTCCTTTGACAATGGATTTCTTTATTCCACACCGGGACTGGGGGGAACCATCCAGGTTTCCAACACCGAAATGCTCACCGCTGGAATTCCTGTGAACACACCCCAGTTTGGTCAAATGGATCTGGCCCGGGAGGCATTGAAAAATTATACGTATAAGTGGGCTCGGGTGGGATTTAATTCCCAGGGGGAAGATCTCATGGTAAAGTTAGAATTTGACGGAAGCCCAGAAACAAATTTGCCCTTTGAGTATAAAAAAGAGCTGGGTACCTTTGTCCGGGTGGATGCCACAAGCCCAGGATCACGGTTCCAGGGAATCAAGCTGGATGTGAATTTGACCTTGCCCTTTAACCGCGTCATGAAATTGGGTAACCGGCTGAACCAGCTATTTTAGCAGAAACATCTGTCATAATGAATACGCTCTACCCGTGTCAGTTTATTAGAAAACAAAGCTTCCGGTCAACCTCAGCAGAGCCCCCCCGATGGGTAATAGGAACCGGCCAATTGTGCCGTCTACGGTTCCGGCCGGGCCCATTGCCCGTCGGGGGGGGTGGCATAATACGATTTGGCTCCGCGTCTACGACCCAATATTCGTTGTGGGCAAGCCGGGGCCAGAATACGCTCTACTTGTGGCAATTATAAAAAAATTAAAACTGGAAAAGAGAGGTGAAGGTGTTTCGACTTGTTTTGATATTATTGATGATGTGGTCTTGTCTGATTTCTCCGGCATATGGGACGGATGAAACTGTTGATCCTGAATCTGTAGCGGTGTCCGTGGAAGCGCAAAGGGCAGGTCGCTCCAAAGAGATGCTATCCTCCATAATTGAGCTGAAGACAACCCTGCTCAACCGTATTGATGACAAAAACAGACAGCTCAAGACCAGCAGTTCTGAAATGGAAAAAGAAGACCTTAAGCAGGAACTGGCCACATTGGATCAGCAACTGGATGGTGCCAAGGCCGATTTTGAGCGCATTGCCACGGGCATTGATATTGATCTGTTCTCTGACAAAAAAGAGGCGGTGTTTAACTGGCAGGATGAACTGGTCTCCCTGGTGGAACCGGGTATCAAGGAGTTGAAACGGTTTACCTTAAAAGCCCGGCAGAAGGCAAAGCTCAAGGAAGACATTCAGCATTATCAAAGACTCCTGCCCGTTGCTGAAGAGGCCATTAAAAATGTGAATGTACAAATGGCGGAAACAACGGACAAGGCGGTGAAAGAGCAGCTAAAGATGATTTTGCCAGAATGGCAGGGGATTGTGGAACAGCTGGACAACCGCATGAAGGTGGCCCGACTCCAGCTGGATACCATGGAGCAGGAGGAAAAATCTCTCGTGGAAGTTTCCCGAACCTCTGTGCGGGATTTTTTTCGGAACCGGGGGCTTTATCTTATCATGGCCGTGGGAGCCTGTGCCCTGGTGTTGCTTTTGCTACGTTTTATCTATGGAATAACCATTCGAACGGTTCCTGGGTTTAAATCTGGATACCGACCCTTTTATGCCCGTTTGCTGGATCTGCTTTTCAAGGTGATGGCCGTGGTGCTAAGCCTGCTTGCCCTGATTTTGGTCTTTTATCTGGCCGAGGACTGGGTGCTGCTCAGTGTCACCGTCATTGTTTTACTGGGCCTTGGCTGGGGGGTTAAAAGTACCCTGCCCGGCATGTGGCAACAGAGCCGACTCATTCTCAACATTGGTGCGGTGAGGGAGGGGGAACGTCTGGTGCTGGACGGGGTACCCTGGCTGGTGAAACGAATTAATATGTTCAGTGAAATTGAAAATCCGGATCTGGGAATAAAGCTCAGAATTCCCATTGAATCCCTTGTGGGCAAAGTTTCCCGTGCCTTTGGGTCTGAAGAATCATGGTTTCCCTGCCGTAAGGGGGACTGGGTGATTCTGGCCGATGGGACCCGGGGCAAGGTGGTGAGTCTTTCCCATGAAATGGTGGAACTGGTTCAACGGGGAGGATCTCACAAGCTATATCAGACCGGGGATTTTCTGGGGCAGACCCCTCTTAATATTTCCGTTAATTTCAGACTTAAGGTGCTCTTTGGAATTGGGTATGAGCACCAGAAACAGGCCACCGGTACCATTCTTAAAGTAACTCGGGATTACCTGGCGCAGGCCCTTGAAAAAGAGGGATACACTGCCCATCTTTTAAGTCTTAAGGTGGAGTTCTGTCAGGCCGGTGCCTCTTCATTGGATTTTATTGTTATTGCCGATTTTGACGGGGAGGTGGCTCCTCTGTACAATCGCCTGAACCGGGCCATCCAGCGTTGGTGTGTTGATGTGTGTACCCAGAACGGCTGGAGTATTCCCTTTCCCCAGATCACCGTACACAAACCTTGATTAGACGTAAGTACCCACACATATGTTTTTCGGTGTTCCACAGACATATCTCATTGATATGTATGAGTTTTATTTTGAAGAATATATGCTCGGGTACTTAAACTCAAATTTTACAGGAGATATGTTTTATGGGACAAAAAATATTCACGTGGATTCTGATTTCCGGGATGGCGCTTTGCCTGGCCCTGGGATGCAGTACCCGGCATGAGGTGGCCATGGCCCCGGTGGAGATAAAACCCATCCACATCACCATTGATGTGAATGTTAAGGTGGATCGTGCCCTGGATAATTTCTTTGATGATATTGATGCGGCTGAAGAAAAGATCAAAGAATAAAAGGGTATCCTTCATGCCGCCCCCGACGGGTAATGGGCCCGGGCCGGGATCGTAAAAAAACTATCAGTAAAAGGAGAAAAATATGGATAAAAAACGGTTGTTTTGTGTGGGAATTCTGGTGATTTGTTCCCTGGTGTTTCTCACCGGGGGAGCTTTGGCTGATGATGTTAAAATGCGCATGAAAAATCGGCTCCCGGACATTGTTAAATTAAAATCCCAGGGAGTTGTGGGGGAAAATGCAAAGGGATACCTTGCCCATGTCACCACAAACAAGACGGGGCAGAATATCATTGATGCCGAGAACCAAGACCGCAAAATTGTTTACTCACTCATTGCAAAACAGCAGGGAGTGAGCCTTGAAAAGGTTGAAACACTGAGAGCGGCTCAGATTGTGAAAAAAGCCAATCCCGGTGAGTTTCTCCAAAAACCCAACGGTACCTGGTATAAAAAATGATTGACATGTTTTTCATTCTCTGTATATCTATCCAGCTAACATTGGGGGCAGAAGCCCTTTTTTAAAATTTTAGAAAAATTGAATAAAACATTAAATCGGGTAAAAAAAAACCGGAGGGTCTGAATCTTTTCGGTTGCATAATTAAATTTAACCACGAAGGTTACCATGGCTGTGTATCCATTATGGATAGACAGTGGTATATCTTCGTGGTTTTTTTGTTTGTTTTGTCCACACAGTGGCATGAGCGTAAAATTTAAGATTAAGGAGAATATTAATGACAGTCTGTTCACTTAAATCCATTTGTTTCACCGTTTTTTTCAGTTTGATTCTGGTTCCCTTTGCCGCAGCTCATTTTGGTATGATCATCCCTTCAGACAGCATGGTCATGCAGGAGGATAATCGGACATTGACACTGAATTTGTCTTTTTCTCATCCCTTTGAGGGGCATGGCATGGAACTTGTCAAACCCCAGGTTTTTAATGTGGTAAGGGATGGAAAGACAACAGATCTATTGCCGTCTCTTAAAAAAAATGTCGTCATGAACCAAGGAGCCTGGAGCCTTGATTTTTCCGTTAAACGGCCCGGGGCCTACGCCTTTTGTATGGAGCCTGTTCCCTATTGGGAACCTGCCGAGGACTGCTTTATTGTCCATTACACCAAAACCGTGGTGGCAGCCTATGGCGGTGAAGAGGGCTGGGACAGTGAAATTGGGTTGAAGACAGAAATTGTTCCCCTGTCAAAACCCTATGGACTCTATGCAGGCAATATCTTCCAGGGGATCGTTAAAAAAGACGGACAGCCAGTGCCCTTTGCCGAGGTGGAGGTGGAGTATTACAATCAAAATAAAAAAGCCACAGCCCCCACGGATTACATGGTGACCCAGACCCTTAAGGCCGATGGCAACGGTATTTTCAGCTATGCCCCTCCGGTTGCGGGTTGGTGGGGATTTGCAGGCTTGACCACGGCAGATGAAAAAAAGATGCATGATGGAGTGGAAAAAAATATTGAGCTGGGTGCTGTGATCTGGGTTCAATTCATGCCCTGGCAGTCAGGAGAATAAAATGCATATTTCAGAAGGGGTACTCTCTGGACCGGTGATGATGGCAGGGGCAGCCCTGGCCTTTGCCGGAACCGCAGTGGGGCTGAAAAAAATTGATTATGACCGCATGGTTCATGTGGCCATTCTTTCATCGGCTTTTTTTGTGGCCTCCCTGATCCATGTGAATCTGGGGCCTTCCAGTGTGCATCTTATCCTTAATGGCATTGTGGGATTGCTGCTGGGATGGGCCGCCTTTCCCGCCATTTTAACGGCTCTGCTGCTCCAGGCTATTTTGTTTCAATATGGGGGAATAACGGCTCTGGGGGTGAATACGGTGATCATGGCTCTGCCGGCGGTGATCTGCTATTATCTGGTGGGGCCGCTGACAAACAGGAGCCCTCGATATACTTTTGTGGCTGCCTTTCTGGCCGGTGCTGGAAGTGTGGGCTTGGCGGCCCTGGGATTGGGATCGGCCCTTTATTTCACGGAAAAAAACTTTTTGGAAGTATCCATACTGGTGATGACCGCCAATTTACCGGTGATGATCATTGAAGGTATTGTTACTGGGTTTTGTGTGACCTTTCTTTTAAAGGTATACCCTGAAATATTTCCCAAAAGAGGATAACACTACAGCTATCACCCCATCGCTCACATAGAATTAATAGGCTACTCAGTCCCAAAAAAACGAAGATGGATTACAGCCCAAATATTTATATTAAATACCCGAGTATCTATTTCTAAAGATAAAACCCAGATATATCAACGATATATATTCATGGAATACGGAAAAACATATGTGTGGGTACTTACAACCTGAATGTTTACCGGAGAGGGTCTGAAAAATGAGAGATAACCCGATGAATCAAAAAACAGGGCAGGGGACAGATGTTGGAGATTTTTCCACGGCTGTCACTGAAATCCGATCCCAGGTGTTGGTAACAGCCAGCCATACAACATCACACTTTTTTTTCCATGCCCGTTGCTCTCATCCACTCCTGCCGGGGTGGAGCATAAAGCTTGCCCTGCTGGCGCTTATGTTGATTCTGGTAAATACACCCCCGGCATGGGCCCACAAGGTATATGTGTTTGCCTGGGTGGAAAAAGGGGTGGTGTACACCGAGAGTAGTTTTGGGGATCAGCCAGTGCATGGGGGGGGCATTGAAGTGGTGGGTCGGGATAATCAGGTGGTGCTCCAGGGTAAAACCGATGACTTGGGAAAATTTAATTTTCCCGTTCCCTCCACGGTGACCTCGGATCTCTTGATCAAGCTGGACGCCACCATGGGACACCAGGCCCGGTGGACACTGACCCAGGCAGAACTCACCGCAGCCGGGGAAAAGGCTGAACAACAATTGGGAGAAGCCATGACAAAAAAGGCGGCCCTGGAAGCCAAGCCTTCCATGGCGGCGGTGCTCACTGGCATTGCCATTATCTTTCTTATTTGTGGCATCGCCGCATTCATAAATAAAAAGAGGAAAAAACACAATGGATGAAACCCTTGCGCAATACGATTCGTGGATGCACCGCATGGATCCCGGTGTAAGGGTAATAACCGCGGTGATTGTCTCCTTTTGCGCAGCCCTGTGTCATGACGTGAAAATTCTGGGAATCCATCTGATTTTGGCCCTGCTCCTTGTGGGCATGGCAAAGCTTCCCCCCCGGGCGCTCCTTAAACGCTTAAAGCCGTTATTCTGGTTTTTGGTCATGATCTGGGTGGTGATGCCCTTTACCTATGAGGGAGAGCCTTTGCTTGTAATGGGGCCGTTGACCCTCACCCGTCCCGGGGTGATGCTGTGCGTGAACATTACCCTTAAGTCTGTGACTATTTTATTGTATTTCATGGCCCTGGTGGCCACCATGACCGTGGCCACATTGGGGCAGAGTCTGCACACGCTCCATGTGCCCGATAAAATGGTATTTCTGCTGCTCATGACCTATCGGTACATTGCCGTGATCCAGGCGGAGTATCACCGACTGCTCCGGGCCGCAAAGTTCCGGGGATTTGTGCCCGGCACCAATATTCACTCCTACCGCACCTATGCCTACCTTGCCGGTATGCTGTTTGTCAGGGCTTCTTGCCGGGCCTCAAGGGTGTATGATGCCATGCGCTGCCGGGGATTTAACGGTAAATTTTATACCCTTGACACCTTCTCCCCGGGCGTGGTAAATCATCTGTTCCTTATCTTGGTATCCATGACCGCCCTGGGGCTGGTTGTAACCGAAACTCTGTTGATGTGAATTTTGATGATACGTTGTTGGGGTTGATTTTTTGGGGAAGCAGTTCGGTGTATTTTTTTGTATTATCGATTAATTCCGGTGCGAATTTGAAACGCCAATGATCATGGCGCTACAAAAAGCCTGACCTTTCCAACATGTTAGCGTAAAAAAATGTGATCATCCAATGAAAGCGAATAGACTGTGACCCATGATTTTCCTGTAATTCAACTGAAAAATGTCTCCTTTACCTGGCCCGGTGCTACAGAACCCACCCTTGATGATGTGAACTTAAGCATTGAAAAGACGGATCGTATCGGTATCATGGCTCCCAACGGCAGTGGTAAAACCACCCTGTTTCACACCATCATGGGATTGTGTATCCCTGATTCTGGAACCATTGAAGTGTTGGGAAAACCCATGAACACGGAAAAGGATTTTGAACAAATTCGCTCCCGGGTGGGTCTTCTTTTCCAGGATGCAGATGATCAGCTATTTAGCCCCACAGTGATTGATGATGTCTGCTTTGGCCCTTTAAATCTGGGATTTTCTCCCAAGGAGGCCCTGGAACAGGCAAGAGGTACTCTGGATGGACTGGGAATCTTGGATCTGGAAGATTGTATTACCCACAAATTGTCCGGGGGACAAAAAAGGCTGGTGGCACTGGCGGCTGTGATGGTCATGGAACCGGAGCTGCTACTCCTGGATGAACCCACCGCTGGCCTTGATGCCGGTGTGAAAACCATCCTTGCCGACACCCTGATTTCCTTAAATATTCCTTATATCGTTATTTCCCACGAGTTTGATTTCATTTCCGCTGTGACCCATCGGATTTTTTCCATGGAAAAAGGTCGAATTTTAAAGGATGATGAGGTGCATATCCACCGGCATGAGCACATGCATAAACTGGGTAAATTCCCCCATAAACATATGTGAGACAGAAATAAGTCTGTATTCAACGATGAAAAATCCCTTTATCGACTGTTTTATGGCTCTAAGCGATGGCCAGCTCTTCGTCCCATCTCGGGGTTTACATCCATGGGCATGCCCTTATCGGAGGCGGTGGCAGCAGGAGAGAGGGTGATTGAAGCGCCGCCCCGCGCCGATTACGGCAGCAATGTTTGGGTCAAGAAGTTGTGCTGTTGATCCATCACCCGAATAATGTCGTAGGCGTTTTTCGGTAACCGCAGGAGGATGCACGGGCTGGTCATCACCTGAGCGGTATGGGCACCGGATTCAGGTCGGCATTGTACGATCTTAACCACGGCTGAGCTGCATTCCATATAGGCGGTCACCGATTTGGTGTCAAACCCGTAGCCAGCGGTTCGTTGTACTCCCATCTCCACAGCCAGTACACCGTGACGGGTAAAGTCGATGGAAGGTATTTTGTGTGAAGTGCCGCCGATGCGATGGGACAGAATCCTTGACATCATTTGCCGGAGGCTGTCCCGGGAAGAAATCCATGTGGCGGTCCAGCTTTTTGCTGCCGGCAAACAGACTTGACTGGTGAGGAGGGGGACAACGGACATCGGTATTTTTGTGAGTGTTGTTGTCTTCCGTGGGGTTGCACAGGCAGCCGCTGAGACCATCATGATTATATAAATAGCTAAAATATATAATAATTTTTTATTTGTGGTCATTTTGCCCCTCTTTCAGAGTCTTCAGCTGAATGGGTGTTTGTCCCGTTGTAAACTGACTGGTGATGGTCGTAGGCAGGCTGATGGCCATGTCGGTGGTGAAATTCCTATGTTCCATGTCCGCCGTGACCGTGATTTCAACGGGGTCGTCAAGGGTGATGCATGCTCCGCAAGCCTCAGCGTCATCACAGATAAATCCGTCATGGTCGGCATCCGTACCGGCGTATACCACGTATTTATTTCCGTAGGAAAGACCTGAAAAACGGTATCCATAGACGCCGTCTTCACCGGCGCTACTCACCTGATCCACGGTGGCAAGGGTTTGTGAATCCAGCAGCAGTATGTAATGATACCCGCCGTCCGTTGCGCTACCTGTTCCAGCGACCTGTAACACCACTGAAATCTCTGCCGTGTTTTTCTCCGATTCAAAGGCCACGGTGCCGGTATAGGTACCTTCGGAAAGATCCCCACGCTCCACATTTACCGTGTAAGTGCCGAGCCCATAGGCATCCACATCGGATGCCTGGATCCACATCCAGGACACGTTTGAATAAACATCTGTGAGGGTCGGATCTTCACTTCCGGTGTTGTTCACTGTCACGGTGCTGCTTTGTGTCGGGCTTTCAGAAGATACAATAAAGTTCAGATTAGCGGGGCTGACGGACACAATGGCTGGTATGTCACCACTGCCGCCCTCCTGGGCAATGAGCACTGCCTGATAAGCATCAATGAGGCCATGGCCGAAACTGTCGTCCCGGCCGGTATCACCGATGTCCCGGGTCAGGTATCCCGCTGCCAGCAGTGCATCGAACATATCCGGTGTCAGGTCGGTATAGAGGGATTTCATCAATGCCACCACTCCTGAAACATGTGGCGTTGCCATGCTGGTGCCCATGGAAAAGGCATATCCCATTTTGATGGATCCGTCGCTGTCATCTCCTGTGGTGCTGAGAATTCCATCCACATAGCCGTCCCCATTGGCATCCGTGGCTGAGCCGCCCGGAGCAGCAACGTCGATGGTGTCCCCGTGGTTTGAATAGGCGGCAAGGGTTTCATTGATGGTGACAGCGCTTACGGATACCACGCCGTCATAGGCGGCCGGATACATGTTGACGTCTGAACCATCGTTGCCTGCTGCCGCAATAATAATGACGCCCTGGGCTCGTGCTTCCGCATAGATTCCCCTTTCATATTCCGTGGCATTTTCACCCCCCAGGCTCATGTTGATGATATCCACGGGTTGATCCAGGGTGGTTCCTGAAATATTCTCCAGTCCCGCCGCATATTTGACTGCCTCCATGATATCATAGGTGGTGCCGCCCCCATGACCCAGGGCCCGCAGCGGCATCACTAAAGCATTCCAGGCAATGCTGGCCACCCCGCCCTCTTCGCCGTCGCCCGTGTTGTTGGTCAGGGCGGCGATGGTCCCTGTCACGTGGGTGCCGTGAAACGAACTGCCGCCGTCAAACCCTTCCTGGTCCCCGGGGTCATCGGGGTCATCGTCAATACCGTCACCATCCAGGGAAATGTCGGTGCTTGAAATAAAGTCGTATCCGTCCAGTAATCGTCCCGCCAGATCTGGATGATCCAGCAGCACGCCGGTATCCACCACCGCCACCACCACATCGTTGCTGCCGGTGGTGACATCCCATGCTTCAGGAAGGTTGATCAGGGGGTAGTGCCACTGGTAAGCATAATAAGGGTCATCAGGTGTGGTGCTGAAGGGTTTGCGGATATAATTGGGTTCGGCAATCTCTATGCCTGCCTGATTTCGGAGGGCCCGGATCATCCACAGGGTTTCCATTTTTCGGCGTGTTTCAGGGGCCATGTTACCGGGTCTGATGCTACGTTCCAAAGCGGATCGAATCCCCAGGTTTTCAAAAAATGTATCCTTGTCCACAAGATGGGAACGCTGCACAAGCCTGTCCCGGCCGGTACCCCCTGATTTTGTGTGAAATCCGATGGCCGAAAGGTCGGCGGCAGGATCCCCGGAAGTGGAAACCCACCGCTCCTCTGATCTTTGACATCTCACCAGCATCTCCTCGGGTACAAAGTCGCTGCCCAGTCGAATCGGATACTGATCAGCCGTGGTCTGGGGCAGGCCCATGGTCAGGGCATAGGTGGTAATGGTTTGGGTGAAGGTATCTGATACTGCCTCCACCCGCACATAATAGATACCATCCGCTGGCACCGTCAGGGAATCAACGACCCGGCCGGAGAGAAGGGATGCATCCATGAGGTTCCCGCTTTCATCATAGAGATAAAGATTTAATGCCGCCCATCTTGGATTTTCCGTCATGTAAAGTGTGATATTCATCCCTGATGTCAGCTTCAGCAAATAATAATCATTATCATCACCATCCCGTGCAAACCGGTCACCATTTAACAGGCTACCAGTGTTGTCCACGTTCACGAATCCGCTGACCGTTACCGGTGCTGAAATTTCCTGTGCCGCAGCAAAGGAATTGTTGGTGGCATAGGTTGCGTTGGGGTCGTTGACATCGCTGTCCGTCACCATATGTTCGGCAGAGGTAACCGTTCCGCTGATGCTGTAGGTTTCAGCGGTTTGTTCCCCGGGAGAAGTCTCCTGATCTCCATCTCCGCCACCACCGAGGCATCCGGCCATGATCAGGATTACGCCCATAAGAACAGATATAGTTTTTAATCCCATTTGATGGAAAAAAGTCTGCATTGGTAATTAGCACCCTTCCAGGTAGTTGTTGATGATGGTCTGCACCTCGCCAGCAATTCTAATTATGACAGTTAATGGCTTTTTAAAGTGCAAGTTTACGATTTCTCTCAACGTAATTTCAGCACGTTACCCACCATTAGTGTCGCTTGGCAGTCCCTAATTAGAATTGCTGGTAAGTACCCGAGCATATATTTCTCAAAATAAAATCCATAAATATCAATGGAATATGTCTGTGGAATACCGAAAAACATATGTGTGGGTACTTACCTCGCTGATGTCCACACTGCCTTTGCCGTTTTCATCTTTATACGATTATGATCTTTCTTTAAATTAATCACCGAGATGATGTGTATATTTTTGCATTACAAATTTTTCATCTTTTGTCAACGCTTTAGTGTATAGTGCATTTATGAGAAAGAGAAATTAATATCTTTGGGGCCGGGTAATTTTCCCTGCGTTGATGTTGAGTGTAACGGCCCGCTATTACTGTTACATCAAAAAGACGGTTTTTGTGAATTATTTTTAGGAATGAGTCCGAAATAACATGCCCTTTTTGATTTTTAGGGTTTTCAAAATCAGTAATATATTGTAAATTCAGCTTCAAAAAAATTTTAAATGGACTCATTATGCAATTATACTCCCCCAAAGCTGAAGCTGTTATGGCCGGATTTTATGAAAATTTGAACGAACGAAACCGGCGGAGATATGCTGGTATCGAAGCCTTTAAATTAGGACATGGCGGTCAAAATTATATTGCCAAAATTTTAGGATGTAGCAAAAAGACTGTACGTAAAGGTACAGCCGAGGTCACGGGTTTGCCTATGCGTACTGTACAAGAGAGTATCGGCAAAGCGCCAGCTGAATTTTGCAAAATACGTAAATCTGGTGGTGGACGCAAACCATATTGGTTTTCCAACCCTGAAATAGATGAGCAATTTTTGAGTGTGCTGCGTGATCATACTGCGGGCGACCCTATGAATGAGAAGATCCGATGGACAAACCTGCGTGAATGGGAGATTGTTGAAGCCCTGAAAAAAGATTATGACGTCAAAGTGAGCCGGAATGTTGTCCGTCAGTTGCTCAAAAAACATGATTATTGCCTCCGCAAGGCACAAAAGCGGCAATCTCTGAAAAAAAGTGTACCGGATCGCAATGAACAATTCGATAATATTGTAAGGCTCAGATCGAAGTACCTGAAGGCCGGTAATCCGGTTATCAGTATGGATACTAAGAAAAAGGAGCATCTTGGAAACTTTTATAGGGAAGGTCGTCTCTATACGCTTGAAGAATTGCAGGTATATGATCATGATTTCCCAAGCTTTGCAGAGGGTGTAGTCATTCCCCATAGTTTGTATGACTTACAGCTCAATATTGGATATATTCAAGTGGGAACGAGTCGTGATACCAGTGAATTTGCATGCGATAGCTTCCGTCATTGGTGGAATCAGTATGGCTGCAAAAACTACTCGAATGCAACGTCTATTTTGGTTTTATGCGATGGCGGAGGTAGTAACAGTTCTCGGCATTATCTTTTCAAACAGGATCTTCAAATTTTAGCAGATGAAATAGGGATTGAAATAAGAATAGCTCATTATCCTCCTTATTGTTCAAAATATAATCCAATTGAACATCGACTGTTTCCCCATGTAACACGTGCCTGCCAAGGAGTCGTGTTCTCAAGCTTGGAGCTGGTGACCGATCTGATATCCAAAACACGTACTAAAATAAGGTTTGAAGGTCTTTGTTCATGTCATTAACAAAATTTATCAAACCGGCAGAAAAGTTAGCGACACCTTTAAATCAACAATGCGTCTTGTCTTCGATGAAACTTTGCCAAGGTGGAATTATTGTGCTGTTCCAATGGGTTATTAAAAAAGGGCAAGTTATTTAAAACTCATTCCTTATTAATAAAATTTGGCGCTGGGTACGTACCATTCAAGCATACAATATGAGTCTAAAACACTACCGTTACCTTAGATTTTTTATATAAAAGTCTCAGCAACTTACTATAATTAAAGGACTTTTTTTTTTCGTTGTGGCTGGTGGTTACAGCCATGTATGTTATATCTTATTTTCATGTTATTTTGGCAAGAGAATAAGAACTCCTTTTTGGTTCTGGCTTGTCCAGCTTAGGGAGTTCATAGAAGAAAATAGGCCTTGGTCATCGTTTCGGCCACCTTGCTTGTTCATATAAATTGGAGAGCGACAAGTATTTTATTATATTAAACTTTTTATCTATAAAATTCAAATGCAGATTTTTTTGGACCAAACGATGATCAAGGCCAGAAAATAATATACCAACATTAATTAGCTCCATACCGACTATCCAGAATTTTGCATGCAAAATATGAAGTCCCTAATATTACAGTGACTCTTTGACTTAAAAAGGTATGACAATTGATTTTCATGAGTTGAATCGGTATTAATCATCGGTAAAATGGTCCGTGATTTTTATGCAAATCGCTAAGTGTCGCTATAGTGCTAAGGGCGTTGGCCGATTTCAAAATACCGCTTATATCCCAATCGTCCTAGGATTGGTGACATGAATACGTTCATAACTGGTATATCAAGATAGGCTGACTCCCTAAGTGTACCTGCTCAATCAGGGATATATGAATCAATTTTTTTGACAAACTTATTGAAATACATCAGCTAAGGTTCACATAAAGATCATTAATCATATGTGAACCAAAGTTAAAGATGCCAAAGTCCATCACGCCCAACTACTCACGCTATAATGCGGTTGCTGAATTGATCGGGTTGAATGTCGCACCCGTAAAGCTTACCAAATTGCCGAACAAATACTTACCCTTGATCGAGCGTTTTAACCGCGTGCCAAAAGGTGAGAACTGGACACGAAAGACTATTTTCTCAGCTTTAAGGGAGTCAGAGTTTATTGATTTATCGTTTTTTTAATCCATACGCCCCAATTTTCCAGGTTTTATTTTGATTAAACGGTAGACCAAAAATTGCGGAATCCCTTAGCATTCGATGTCTTCTAATACCGATAATGACCCGGTTTGTAAGGCCCTTCCACGGAAACCCCGATGTAATCCGCCTGCTGCTGGGTGAGTTTTGTCAGTTTTACCCCCAGTGTTTCCAAGTGCAGCCGAGCCACCTCTTCATCCAGTTCCTTGGGGAGGGTGTATACTTGTTTCTCAAGGTCTTCCTTGGCAAGCTTCATCTGGGCCAGGGTCTGGTTGGTGAAGCTGTTACTCATGACAAAACTTGGGTGGCCCGTGGCACACCCCAGATTTACGAGTCGACCTTCGGCCAGCATTATCACTGATTTACCCGATGTCAGGGTCCACTTGTCCACCTGGGGCTTGATGGTGATTTTTACGTTGTCTTTATTGTCTTCCAGGTATGCCATTTCGATTTCATTGTCAAAATGGCCGATGTTGCAGATAATGGCCTCATTTTTCATTTGATCAATGTGCTCTGCCCGGATTACATGGTAATTCCCCGTGGCCGTGACAAAGAGATCTCCCTGGGATGCGGCTTCTTCCATGGTCATCACCTGAAAGCCTTCCATGGCTGCCTGGAGGGCGCAAATGGGATCAATTTCTGTGATGATCACCCGGGCACCATACCCCTTCATGGAGTCGGCACATCCTTTGCCCACATCTCCATATCCTGCCACCACAACCACTTTACCGGCCAGCATGATGTCCGTGGCCCGCTTGATGCCATCTGCCAGGGATTCCCGGCAGCCATAGAGGTTGTCAAACTTGGATTTGGTCACGGAGTCGTTGACATTGATGGCCGGAAACAACAGTTCCTTTTTGGCAGCCAGATGATAAAGACGATGCACGCCGGTGGTGGTCTCTTCAGACACGCCCCGGATGTTTTGAGCTATTTTTGTCCATTTGTCAGGGTTTTTTGCAACGCTTTCTTTTAACCGTTGCATGAGACATATCTCATCGGCACTGCCACTGATGTTTTCCAGTAGAGAGGGGTTTTTTTCAACCAGGGCGCCTTGATGGACAAATAATGTGGCATCTCCACCATCATCCACAATGAGGTCTGGGCCAGAACCGTCAGGCCAGGTAAGGGCCTGCTCTGTGCACCACCAGAACTCGTCCAGATTTTCCCCCTTCCAGGCAAACACGGCAGCGGTTCCTTTTTCGGCAATGGCTGCAGCCGCGTGATCCTGGGTGGAAAAAATATTACAGGTGGCCCAGCGAAGATCGGCACCCAGCTCGTACAGGGTGTCAATGAGCATGGCGGTCTGGATGGTCATGTGCAGGCTGCCCATGATTTTAAATCCTTTGAGGGGCTTTTCTGAACCATATTTTTTCCGCAGGGCCATGAGTCCGGGCATCTCTTTTTCTGAGAGTTGCATGTCTTTGTGCCCATGATCCGCAAGGGAAATATCTTTAACTTTATATTTCAGGCCCGGATCCAGAGCCGCTATGATTTTTTCTGCTGTCTGTAACATAATTTTATTCCTTATCTTAAATAAAGGCCATGGCAGGTTCTCCTGCCATGGCCGTTTTTGTTTATATTTCCCAAAAGAGATTTTTATATAAAGAAAGTCCCGCTACACAATGGTGGACTTTCAAGCTTCGTTGTGGGCAAAACAAGGTCAGAACAATGTTCGCCCGTGGCGGTTATTCGGACTAATTCCTTGGTAGATCAGAGCCCGGCTTTTACCTTGATCTCAGCAGCTTTGTCTGTATGCTCCCAGGTAAAGTCAGGATCATGACGTCCAAAATGGCCATAGGCCGAGGTTTTACGGTAGATGGGGCGCAGTAGATCCAGGGTCTGGATGATGGCAGCGGGTCTAAGGTCAAACACCTCTTTTACAATCTCCACAGCCTTTTTTTCTGAAATTTTACCAGTACCCATGAAATCCACCAGCAAAGAGACAGGTTGTGCCACGCCAATGGCATAGGCCACCTGGATTTCACACTTGTCTGCCACCCCCGAGGCCACCAGGTTTTTGGCAATGTATCGGCCCATGTAAGAGGCACTTCGATCCACCTTGGAGGGATCTTTGCCTGAAAAGCAGCCACCGCCATGGCTTCCCTGGCCCCCATAGGTGTCCACAATGATTTTTCGGCCGGTGAGACCACAGTCACCCATGGGACCGCCAATAACAAATTTTCCCGTGGGGTTGATGAAAAAACGGGTATCCCCGTCTATCATTTCTGCCGGGATCACCTTGCGGATCACCTCTTTAATAATGGCCTCTTTTAAATCTTCGTGGGCCACGTCGGGTTTGTGCTGGGAAGAGACCACAATGGTATCCACCCGTGCAGGTTTACCATCCACATACTCAATGGTTACCTGGGATTTACCATCGGGTCTTAAAAAATCCAAAGCGCCGTTTTTCCGAACCTGGGCCAGACGTTGGGTCAGTTTATGGGCATAGCTGATGGGCATGGGCATCAGCTCCGGGGTTTCGTTGGTGGCAAAACCGAACATGATGCCCTGGTCGCCTGCACCCTGCTCCTTGAAAAGGCCTTCTCCTTCGTCCACGCCCTGGGCAATGTCTGGAGACTGGTGGTCAATGCTGGTGATTACAGAGCAGGTGCGCCAGTCAAATCCCATGTCCGACGAGTGGTACCCGATGTCTCTGATGGTCTGCCTGACAATTTCGGGCATGTCCACATAACAGTCGGTGGTGATCTCTCCGGCAATCATGGCAAGACCTGTGGTGACAAGGGTTTCACAGGCCACCCGGCATTTTGTGTCCTCTGCCATGATGGCATCAAGAATACTGTCGGAAATGGCATCGGCCACTTTATCTGGATGTCCTTCGGTGACAGATTCTGATGTGAACAGAGTGGATTTTTTTTCCGTCATGGTATCTCCTTTATGGCATTGTATGTATAATTATTTGATTTGATTATACATTCAATGCAAAGTAACGTATAGGTATGAATATTTATTAACAGCACAAGGTATGTCATGGCAGATTATTTGTCAACAACTTGGCGTAATATCTGGATATTTGCCATAAGAAATCGAATAGCACATACCGTATGCCCTTGCACATCTTAGCCACAGCATACAGACGATTCAGGCGTAAAAATGGCTTATAGCAAATATCCAGCGTAATATCCAGCAAGTCTAATTTTGGTTGTCCAGGGTGGTTCATCATGATACTGTAGGCCCGGGTTTAATTTTTGGGGCTTGGTTCTAAGCTTGGTTACTTTTGACAGTACGCATCATATAGCAATAGTCAAAAGGTTGAAATTCAGGCTACCTGTCTAAAGCGGAACAATTTGCAGTCTTGAGGTGTCCGAAATCATGCTCTTTGCAAGTCCCTGATTTTACAAAGTGTCCCGGCTTAGGTGGGTAGCAAAAATTATTTGATTGACGACTGTTTGGTGCATATCCACTGGCCGACGTTAGAACCAACCCCGATTTTTGTAATACCCAGAACCCATTACTCATTACTCATTACTCAGTATCCAAAACCCAAAACAAATAAAGGCATGTATCTATATGGTTAAAATTAATAAGGACAAACCCCTGAAGGGAAATCGAATCACCGGCATCGGATCGGCCTTGGTGGATCTGTTGATCCATGAGACTGATTCCTTTTTAACGAAGCTTGGCAAGGAAAAAGGCGGCATGACCCTGGTGGAAAGCCAGGACATTGACACCATTCTGGAAAAAACACAGCAACCCCCCATGGTGGTGCCAGGCGGGGCTGCCTGCAACACCATTGTGGGGGTGGGACAATTGGGGGGAAGTGCCCGGTTCATCGGTCAGCGGGGGGATGATGCCCCGGGGGATTTTTACCAGGCTGCCCTGGAAAAATGTCATGTGGAACCTGTTTTTTATACCTCTGCCACTCCCACGGGCCGAGTATTGTCTGTGATCACCCCAGATGCCCAGCGCTCCATGTTTACCTGCCTTGGAGCCTCCACAGAGCTGAACCCGGAAGAGATCACCCCGGCGCTGTTTAAGAACACGGCCATTGCCGTCATTGAAGGCTATCTTTTGTTTAATCCAGATCTCATGACCGCCTGCCTGGAAAGTGCCAGTGAAGCCGGGGCTCTCATTGCCTTGGATCTGGCAAGTTTTGAAGTGGTGGAAGCCACAAAACCCCTGTTGGAAAAAATTGTTCGGAGCCATGTGGATATTCTCATTGCCAATGAGGATGAAGCCCGGGCCTACACCGGTCATTCCCATGAAGGGATGGCCCTGGGTGCCCTGGCAGCCCAGGCCCCCTTGGCGGTACTCAAAAAGGGGGCCCGGGGAAGTTGTCTGGCCCATGATGGTAAAATTTTTGAAATTCTCCCTGAGACCGGCAATCCTGTAGTGGACACCACCGGAGCCGGTGATCTCTGGGCCGCAGGTTTTTTGTTTGGCCTTGCCCATGGTTTTTCCCTGGAAGACAGTGGCCATCTGGCCTCCTTGCTGGGGTTTGAAGTGTGCCAGGTGGTGGGGGCTCATATCCCCCAAGCGGGGTGGCAGCGCATTCACACCTTTGTCAACAACCCCTACCCTAAAGGGATAGGGGCTTGAAAAAGCTCCTACCTGACAGGGCTGCGAACTGCTTGCATAGAGTTTGTGGTTGATTAGACGACCAAATTCAAATTGGTAGCCGTTAAGAGT
>Ga0307929_1000904_pt1 | contig 25848 bp, 21 predicted proteins | sample AceLakmetage1330_FD_203160 | JGI IMG/M metagenome (GOLD analysis project Ga0307929, IMG submission 203160) | Saline water microbial communities from Ace Lake, Antarctica - #1330 | ecosystem: Environmental > Aquatic > Non-marine Saline and Alkaline > Saline | place: Antarctica: Ace Lake...
CCCGACGCGCCTGCCGAAGAGGCTCTTGGCGGCGGCTCGGACAAGAAGCCCGCCAAAAAGGCAGCGGCCAAGAAGACCGCCGCCAAAAAGACGGCTGCCAAGAAAACGACCACCAAGAAGAAGGCTGCCGCCAAGAAGAAAGACGACTAGGCACCGGCCCGTCTTTACCCTTTGGCCAGCAAGACCTATCTAATATGGAGGTGTTCGCGATTCCGTGGACGCCTCCATATCATTTCCCCTCGCCGGGCGGCCCTGAAGCCCCGCGCAGGCACCGCCCCCAAAAGGACCAAGGCCCCATGAACGATCCGGTTGAAACCTACATGAATCTTGTGCCGATGGTGGTTGAGCAGACCGCCCGCGGCGAACGGGCCTACGACATTTTTTCGCGGCTTTTGAAGGAGCGGATCATTTTCGTGACCGGCCCCGTGGAAGACGGCATGGCGAGCCTGGTGACGGCGCAGCTTCTGTTTCTCGAATCCGAGAGCCCGAAAAAAGAAATCTCCATGTACATCAATTCCCCCGGCGGCATCGTGACCTCCGGCATGGCGATTTACGACACAATGCAGTTTATCCGCCCGCAGATTTCGACCCTGTGCATCGGTCAGGCGGCGTCAATGGGCTCGTTGCTGCTGGCAGCTGGCGAAAAAGACATGCGATTCTCGCTGCCAAATGCGCGAATCATGGTCCATCAGCCTTCCGGTGGCTTCCAGGGGCAGGCGTCAGATATTGAAATTCATGCCCGCGAAGTGCTCGCGCTGCGTGAGCGTCTCAATCAGATTTACGTGAAGCACACCGGCCAGACGATCGACGCCGTGCAGGACGCGCTGGAGCGCGATAATTTCATGACGCCGGAAAATGCTAAGGATTTCGGGCTGATAGACGCCGTTATGGAAAGCCGTCCGGTTGATCCGGCGGGCGCTGCACAGGCCGCCTAGCCCTAAATCGCAAGGATTGGCGGCGCTTTTTCCTGGATGCCTACTTTTTGGGCAGCTTGACTAAGGTAAATGCGCCTCCACCTTGTTTTTAACCGGGTGTTGATCGGCCTTCGTCTATCGTGGTCGAATGATTTCACGGGATTCGCCCGCGCCTTCCGACCCTGTTGCCGCCCATTCATATTGGCTGGCGTACCGTTTGCAGGAAATTGGGGAAGGTCGGCATATATATAGCGTGGCATGGCGCGGATTGGCCGTATCCATGCTGGAAGATCAGGACCCCTGTTTGGGCCCAGTTTGGGAAAAGTCTTTATGAGCAAAGTCAGCGGCGGCAGCGGCGATTCAAAAAATACCCTCTACTGCTCTTTCTGCGGCAAGAGCCAGCATGAGGTTCGCAAGCTGATTGCCGGACCGACGGTTTTCATCTGTGATGAATGCGTCGAGCTGTGCATGGACATCATTCGTGAGGAAAACAAATCCTCGCTGGTGAAGTCGCGCGATGGCGTTCCCACTCCACTCGATATCAATGAAGTGCTCGACGAGTATGTGATCGGTCAGTCCCACGCCAAGCGTGTGCTGGCAGTGGCGGTGCACAACCACTACAAGCGCCTCGGCCACGCCTCCAAGAACTCTGAAGTCGAGCTGGCAAAATCCAACATCCTGCTGATCGGCCCGACCGGTTGCGGCAAGACGCTGCTGGCCCAGACGCTGGCCCGCATTCTTGATGTGCCCTTCACCATGGCCGACGCAACGACGCTGACCGAAGCGGGCTATGTGGGCGAGGATGTTGAAAACATCATCCTCAAGCTCTTGCAGTCTGCTGACTACAATGTCGAACGCGCCCAGCGTGGCATCGTCTATATCGACGAAGTGGACAAGATTTCCCGCAAGTCCGACAACCCCTCCATCACCCGCGATGTGTCGGGCGAGGGCGTGCAGCAGGCCTTGTTGAAGATCATGGAAGGCACGGTCGCAAGTGTGCCGCCTCAGGGTGGCCGCAAGCATCCGCAGCAGGAATTCCTGCAGGTGGATACGACCAACATCCTGTTCATCTGCGGTGGTGCATTCGCAGGCCTTGAAAAGATCATCGGCCAGCGCGGCAAATCCACCTCCATCGGCTTCGCGGCCCAGGTTGAAGCAGACGATGAGCGCCAGACCGGCGAAATGCTCAAGGCGATCGAGCCTGAAGATCTGCTCAAGTTCGGCCTGATCCCGGAATTCGTCGGCCGTGTGCCGGTGCTTGCCACATTGGAAGATCTGGATGAGCACGCGCTCATCAAGATCCTGACCGAGCCGAAGAACGCGCTGGTGAAGCAGTATCAGCGTCTGTTCGAGATGGAAGACACAGCCCTTACCTTTACCGAGGAAGCGTTGAAGTCCATTGCCCTCAAGGCGATCGCCCGTAAAACCGGCGCGCGCGGGCTGCGCTCCATCCTTGAGGCGATCCTGCTCGAAACCATGTTCGAATTGCCGGGTCTTGATGGCGTGGAAGAAGTGGTGATTTCCGGAGACGTGGTCGAAGGCCGCGCCCAGCCGCTTTACATCTACTCAGAGCGCAAGGCCGAAGAAGCCGACGCGAGCGCCTAGAAATACGCTGCCGGCGTCTGCCGGGCCTTGGTGACGGTTGAAGAAGACCGCAACACTTAGCCTTGAAGCACCGCGCCGGCACACCAGATATAGGGTGTAGCGCGGTGCGTCATGCACGGCCGCAGCTTCCCAAACGGTTGAAACATACGGGTCACGGTCCCGGCTCTCCCCTCCTGATCTTTATCAGGGCCGGTCGCCTGCGTAGCACCCGTCAGGACGCCTAATCACAGGGTCCTTATTGCTGAAGGTGACGTCACATGTCCGATAGTCCCGAAAACCCTGATACCAAGACGGCTGAAACAGCCGCATCCACGGAAGAAAAAGCTGTGGAAACGTCTGCGGAGAAGAAAGTGACACTGCGGCCCGAAGGTCTGCCGGTATTGCCGCTGCGCGATATTGTCGTGTTCCCGCACATGGTCGTGCCGCTTTTCGTCGGCCGCCCCAAATCCGTCCGCGCCCTTGAAGACGTAATGGCGGACGACAAACAGATTTTGCTGCTAACCCAGAAAGACGCGTCAGACGATGATCCGTCCTCGGACGATATGTATGACATCGGTGCCGTCGCCACTGTGTTGCAGCTTTTGAAATTGCCAGACGGCACCGTCAAGGTGCTGGTGGAAGGCGTGCGCCGTGCACGCGTGACCGAGTTTGTGCCCAATGATGAATTCTTCCAGGCACGCATCAGCGTGCTGGATGATGATGAAGATGGCGAGGCCGAGATCAACGCATTGAAGCGCTCGGTGACCGGCCACTTTGAGGAATATGTGAAGCTCAACAAGAAGGTGCCGCCCGAAGTGGTGGTCTCTGTCGGGCAGATCACGGATGCATCAAAGCTGGCGGACACGGTGTCGTCGCATCTCAACATCCGCATCTCCGAGAAGCAGGAATTGCTGGAGCTGACGAGCATTCGTGAGCGGCTTGAGCGTGCCTACGGCTTCATGGAAGGCGAGATCAGCGTTCTCCAGGTGGAAAAAGAGATCCGCAAACGCGTCAAGACCCAGATGGAGAAGACCCAGCGCGAGTATTATCTGAACGAACAGCTCAAGGCGATCCAGAAGGAACTGGGCGAGGGCGAGGACGGCAAGGACGATGTTGCCGAACTCGAAGAGCGCATCGAGAAGACAAAGCTCTCCAAGGAAGCCAAGGAGAAGGCCACTGCCGAGCTGAAGAAGCTCAAGCAGATGAGCCCGATGTCGGCTGAATCAACCGTGGTCCGCAATTACCTTGATTGGATGCTCTCCCTGCCCTGGGGCAAGAAGAGCCGTGCCAAGAAAGACCTGAACGGCGCCGAGAAGGTGCTGAACGATGACCACTACGGTCTGGAGAAGGTCAAGGACCGCATCCTTGAATATCTTGCAGTCCAGCAGCGCACCAACAAGTTGCGCGGCCCGATCCTTTGCCTCGTCGGCCCTCCCGGCGTTGGTAAGACGTCGCTTGGCAAGTCCATTGCCCGGGCAACCGGTCGTGACTTCGTGCGTATGTCGCTGGGTGGCGTGCGTGACGAAGCGGAAATCCGTGGTCACCGCCGGACATATATCGGTTCCATGCCCGGCAAGATCATCCAGTCGATGAAAAAGGCGAAGACGATAAACCCGCTCTTCCTCTTGGACGAAATCGACAAGATGGGTCAGGACTTCCGTGGCGATCCTGCGTCAGCTCTGCTCGAGGTGCTTGATCCCGAACAGAACAACGCGTTCTCGGATCACTACATGGAAATCGATTATGACCTCTCGAATGTGATGTTCGTGACCACCGCCAATACGCTCAACATGCCGCAGCCGCTGATGGATCGGATGGAGATCATCCGCATCGCCGGTTACACGGAAGATGAGAAGGTGGAAATCGCCCGGCGTCACCTGATTGATCGCCAGATCAAGGCTCACGGCCTCAAGAAGGGTGAGTGGGAAATCTCTGACGATGCCCTGCGCAGCTTGATTCGCCTCTACACCCGCGAAGCGGGCGTGCGTAACCTTGAGCGTGAACTTGCAGGCCTTACCCGCAAGGCAATCAAGACGATCCTGACCAGCGACATCAAGCAGGTGTCGGTCACGGTCGACAATCTTGAAGAATATGCCGGTGTGCCAAAATACCGCTTCGGTGTCAGCGAGGACGAGGATCAGGTCGGTGCTGTTACCGGCCTTGCCTGGACCGAAGTTGGCGGCGAGTTGCTGACCATCGAAGGTGTGATGGTGCCCGGTCGCGGTCGCATGACCACCACCGGCAAGCTGGGCGACGTGATGAAGGAGTCCATTGATGCGGCCTCCTCCTATGTGAAGTCCCGCTCAAGCGCCTTCGGCATCCGCCCGACGCTGTTCCAGCGCAAGGACATTCACGTCCATGTGCCGGAAGGGGCAACGCCCAAGGACGGTCCGTCTGCCGGTATCGGCATGGCGACCACCATCATCTCGCTGATGACCGGCATTCCCGTCCACAAGGACCTTGCCATGACCGGTGAGGTGACCCTGCGTGGCCGGGTTCTGCCCATCGGTGGCCTCAAGGAGAAGCTTCTGGCGGCCCTTCGTGGTGGCATCAAGACGGTGCTGATCCCCGAGGACAATGCCAAGGATCTGCCGGATATCCCCGATAACGTGAAAAACGCGATCGAGATTATTCCGGTTGGCAATATGGATGAGGTGGTCAAATACGCTCTCACCCGGCCGCTGACGCCACTGGATCAGGAGACCGAGGAGCTTGAAGAAAAGGCTCTCTCCAACCTGGCGCAGGGCGCAGGCGTCTCCAATGAAGGTGCCGTAAGGGCCCACTAAGGGCAAAACCCACCTGATTCGAAAATCCGGGGCGGCAGCGCAAAATAGCGCTGCCGCCCCTGTTTTTTGGAAAAGTGCAAAAATACCGGACACAACCCTACCTTGTGGCATGTGCCTTGTGGGTATTCATGGTGGGGTTGAAAACTCAAACAAATGCAAAGGGTTAAGAGGTGTTTCGACACCGATGGCAGCAAGTGCGCATGGTGCGCCGCACCATCTTTTTTGTTGGTTTTCTGCGGAAAAAACCTTGGTGGCCCCTTTGCTGCGGGTCTAGTCTCAAAAGCCTAAACCGCACCACATTCAAAGCGATGGGGCATAAAAGTGAATAAGAACGATCTGATTGCAGAAGTGGCCGAACAATCCGGCCTGTCCAAGAGCGACGCCACACAGGCTGTCGAAAGCGTCTTCGACCAAATCACCAAAACCCTCCAGGGGGGTGATGAGGTTCGGATCGTTGGGTTCGGGACATTTAGCGTGTCGCAGCGCGCAGCCAGCGAGGGCCGCAATCCCCGCACCGGTGAAAAAATCCAGATTCCGGCCTCAAAGCAGCCGAAATTCAAGGCCGGCAAGGGCCTCAAGGATTCAGTGAACAGCTAAGCGGTCGCAGCGCCTGAATTGGGGCGCTGATATCGTGTGAAATTCAGGACGGTCGGCGCACCTGTGGAGGAGGGTGTCCGGCCGTTTTGTTTTTTCGTGGCCCATTATCCTGGGGTGGGCCCACAAGGGCGGGCGCTGAAAAATGCCGGAAGCTCTTGGCTAAACCCGCACAGTGGCGTATGTCCCGGCGGGGGCGCTGGAACAGCGCACCAGACACATGGCGCGGGCGGTTAGCTCAGCTGGAAGAGCATCTCGTTTACACCGAGAGGGTCGGCGGTTCGAGCCCGTCACCGCCCACCATGGTTTGGCCCCCGGCCGGTCACAACGCGCCATTCACCCAATCAAAAATCGGCGGTCCGCAGCCAATCGATGAAGTGGCTTAGCCTGCCATTAACCTGCTGCCGCCACACTGCACCAAATACGACCAGTACCAATCTGGCCGGACGGTGGCAGGGGCCGCTGTCCTGACCACTTTTGCGTCGATGGCGCATTCTGGGGATAGCTACCGATGATCGACGCGCCGGAATATGGCACCCGAAGCATTGCCGCAGGCCTGCCTGACATCGGTTGGTTGCCATCCGCGCTGCTGTTGATCGGGCGGGACGGCAAATGCCTCTCTGCGTCTCAGGGCGCAGCAGAGATGCTGCAAACGACGCGCAACCGCCTGCTGGGCAGTGGCTGGTCGGAATATTTCCATGATGCCGAAGCCAATATCCTGTGGATCGCCTCCATAACATCGGACCAGGGCGGTGGCCCTGCGCTTGATCTGCGGAGCTGCTCCACGCCGCGCCGGACTTTCCGGCTCACCTTCAAGCTCGTGCCCGGCCACAGTGATCTGCTCAGCGTAAGTCTGATCGATACGACCCATGAACGTGCGGCTGAAGCCAACAGCCTGCACAACAAAACCCTGCTGGACCGGGTGCAGTCCATCAGTGCCACCGGCTATTGGACCTATGAAGTGGCGGCCGGTCGGGTCGTGTGGTCTGACAGGGTGTTCGAGATACACGGACTTGAACCCAGCCCCGACGGTGTCGACATTGAAGCCTCAATCGCGGCCTATCATCCTGACGACCGGCAAAAGGTACGCGAAGGGCTTGCGCACAGCATTCAGACCGGCGAATCGTTTGAATGGGAACTGCGCATTGTCCGCAAGGATGGCAGCATTCGCCATGTAATCGCCAAGGGTGAAGTAGATGGCGGTCACAATGACGCCACCAAGCGGCTGTTCGGGGTGTTTCAGGACGTCACCGAGGAACGTGAGCGCGCGCTCGAGAGCGAGATCACCCAGGAACGCTTGAAGCTTGTGGTCCAGGCATCGCGTGACGGTGTGTGGGATTGGCAGTTCGGATCCGACGAAGTGTTTTACTCCAACCGCTTCAAGGAAATACTTGGCCTCAGGGCTCCCGGAAACAACATGTCCGTTGAGCAGGCCAAATCTCTGATCCATCCAGAGGACGCCGGGGCCTATTCGGATCTCATACAACGCCATCTGGCTGGTGATGAGCGGTGTGAGGCTGAAATACGTCTGCGGCAACCCGACGGCAGCTATCGCTGGGCGGACGTCAAGGCCGTGGCCGCATTCAACGCCGATGGCGAGGCCACGCGGATTGTCGGAACCGTTGGTGACATCACCGCCCGCAAGCAGGCAGATGAAGTGTTGCGCCAGGCACGCCTTGATGCGGTTCAGGCCAGCGACGCCAAATCGGACTTCGTTGCGACAGTCAGCCATGAGCTGCGCACCCCGCTCAATGGGGTGATCGGCATGCTCGACCTGTTGTCCAATTCAAATCTCACTGCAGAGCAGGAGCCTCTGGCGGAAACGGCCACCGACAGTGCCCGCAGCCTGCTGACAATCCTCGACGACCTTCTGGACTTTTCCAAGCTCGGGGCCAAACGTATCGACCTCAACCCGTCATGTTTCGATCCGCGCGAGCACATGCAGGGCGTGATCAAACTGTTCACGCCCGTGGCGGACAAGAAGAATGTCGGCCTGTCTGTGTCGGTTGACGATGCGCTTCCCGATCTTCTGGTCGCGGACCACACCCGGCTGCGGCAGATACTCGCCAATCTCGTAGGCAATGCGGTCAAGTTCACCCGCGAGGGGACCGTCTCTCTGCACGCGAAGCCGTCACAAGGCGGCGATGGCCGCAACCAGATCCGCTACAGTGTTACCGATACCGGCATCGGCATTTCCGAGGGCGAGCGCGAGCACCTGTTCCAGCCCTATTCGCAGGGCGGCAGCGGCACCTTTGAGGCGTTTGGCGGCACCGGTCTGGGGCTTGCCATCTGCAAACAGCTCGCCGAATGTATGGGTGGGACCATTGGTGTAGACAGTCGGCCCGGCAAAGGCAGCACCTTCTGGTTTACAATTGACGCTGAAGCTGGCGAAGCCAAGACGCCGGCGCCAGATAAGGACGATAGGGACATGCTTCCGGATAGCGCTCCCCCCAGGTCGGCAGAGCCGGCGCCCACACCGGTGACGGCACAGCCTGCGCCGGAAAGCCGCGCGCCGGACAACGCATCGGCCGCCTCCGGCAATGCCGACGATGCGCAATCAACCGAAAAGAAGCCCCATCTCCTCATTGCCGAGGACAATGCGGTGAACCAGCGTGTCATCACCGCCATGGTCTCACGGCTGGGCTACACGTTCGACATTGTTGACGATGGCGTCGAAGCGGTTGAGGCGGTGCGCGCCAAGACCTATGACGCTGTCCTGATGGATATCCAGATGCCCCGGCTTGATGGTGTCATGGCGACCCGCCTGATACGTGAAGAAGAACGTGATCGTGGCGGCAATTTGCCGATTATCGCAATCACTGCGCATGCAATGCGTGGCACGCGGGACGACTATGTGGCGGCGGGTATGACCGACTTCATAGCCAAGCCAATTGAGGTTAAAACCCTCGCTTTGACCTTGAAGCGCCTGTGCAATAGCGATGGTGGGGCAGCACCGGAAAATAAATCGGACACGGATGCCACGACAGGTGCTTGACACCTGCCCGGCGCGTGCCCTAGACACGCCGCTCCGCTGACGCAAACAGCGCCAGTCGGAACCCTTTTGCGGGGGTGTAGCTCAGTTGGTTAGAGTGCCGGCCTGTCACGCCGGAGGTCGCGGGTTCGAGTCCCGTCACTCCCGCCATTTTTTCAGATCAGTCTGAGGATTTGGTACCCCGCAAATCGGCCTCGTGCCGGTGCTGGAGAAGGGCTCGCGCGCACGCGCTGGCAGCCCCTGTTCAGGCCGTTGATGCAAGCCACTCGCAGTAAGCCGCGCAACACCCTGTCCGCAGGCGTTTTTGCCAAAAAAGCAGACATTTCTCTGGCCGCGACGCGTTGAATTGCTGCACCGCGACGATATAGTGTCGCCACCTTGTCGCGCAGGTGAATCGGTACCATTCAAGTATCAGAGAGCCGACGCGATGGGGATGAAGGTCTGGACCAAATTCCGGGCTGCGGGGGAGCCTATTGCGCCACCCCGAAAGAACATTTAGACGGGGCCATGCCTGAGCTTCTCGCCAACTATCTGCCGATTGTCTTTTTCTTGGGGATTTCGCTGGTTCTGGTGACCGCGTTCCTGATCGCGCCGATGATTCTTGCGCCGTCCAACCCCGACCCGGAAAAGCTCTCCGCCTATGAATGCGGCTTCAACGCGTTCGATGACGCACGTATGAAATTCGACGTGCGCTTCTATCTGGTGGCAATCCTGTTCATCATCTTCGATCTCGAAGTCGCCTTTCTCTTCCCGTGGGCTATTTCTTTAGGCGAGATCGGTATGTTCGGTTTCTGGTCGATGATGGTGTTTCTCGGCATCCTGACAATTGGTTTTGTCTATGAGTGGAAAAAAGGCGCGCTCGAATGGGAGTAGAAAGCAATGACGGCATTCTGGTCCCCGAAGGGTCGCAGGGCCTGATTGACCCCAAGACCGGCTTTCTCGCGCGTGCGCCCCAGCCGTCGGACGCAGACAATGATCCGCTGGTTCGCCAGATCACCGAAGAGATGGACGACAAGGGCTTTGTCGTCACCAGCCTCGAAGATCTGATTGCGTGGGGCCGTACCGGCTCCTTGATGTGGATGACCTTCGGTCTCGCCTGCTGTGCAGTCGAGATGATGCAGTCTTCCATGCCGCGCTATGACGTTGAACGCTTCGGCTTTGCTCCGCGTGCCAGCCCGCGCCAGTCCGATGTCATGATCGTGGCGGGCACCTTGACCAACAAGATGGCCCCGGCGCTGCGCAAGGTTTACGACCAGATGCCCGAGCCGCGTTACGTCATCTCCATGGGCTCATGTGCCAATGGCGGCGGTTACTACCATTATTCCTATTCCGTGGTGCGTGGCTGCGACCGGATTGTGCCGGTGGATGTCTATGTGCCCGGATGCCCGCCCACCGCAGAAGCGCTGCTTTACGGCATCTTGCAGCTTCAAAAGAAAATCCGCCGCACCGGCACTATCGAGCGCTAACAGGCCCCGCCGAACAGCCGCACCCCCCAAACTGGCGCGGCCATGAAGAGACAACAGTTGGATACCAAGCCCATGTCGGCCATTGACGTGACACCAGGTGACGAAACACTGAGCGAACTTGCCGAGCATGTTGCGGCCGGTCTCGACGGGCTTGTTGAAAGCCAGGAGATCGCGTTTGGCGAGCTGGCCATCCATGTCCCTGCAAGTGATATCGTCCGGGTGCTGAAGTTCTTGCGCGATGACGCCGGTTGCGAGTTCACCACACTTATCGACATGACCGGCGTGGATTACCCATCCCGCCAGCGCCGCTTTGATGTGGTCTACCATCTGTTGTCCATGACCATGAACCAGCGCATCCGGATCAAGATCGAAGCGGATGAAGAAACGCTCGTGCCGAGCTGCGTATCGGTTTATCCGGTCGCCAACTGGCAGGAGCGTGAAATCTGGGACATGTTTGGCGTGCAGTTTGCCGGTCACCCGGATCTACGCCGCATCCTCACGGATTACGGCTTTGAAGGTCACCCGCTGCGCAAGGATTTCCCGCTCACCGGTTATTACGAAGTGCGCTATGACGACGAGCAGAAGAAAGTCGTCTATGAGCCGGTGAAGCTGATGCAGGAATTCCGCAGCTTCGATTATATGAGCCCGTGGGAGGGTGCCAGCTACATCCTTCCCGGCGACGAAAAAGCGGAGCAGCCCAAATGACCATTGCTCCTGTCCCGGTCCCGCCGGAAAAAACCGAGACAATGACCATCAACTTTGGTCCCCAGCACCCGGCCGCCCATGGCGTGTTGCGTTTGGTGCTTGAGATGGACGGCGAAGTGGTCGAGCGCGTTGACCCGCATATCGGCCTGCTGCATCGCGGCACTGAAAAGCTGATGGAGCAGAAGACCTATCTGCAGGCCGTGCCCTATATGGACCGCCTCGATTACGTGGCGCCGATGAATCAGGAGCACGCGTTTGCGCTGGCCGTCGAGCGCTTGCATGGCATCACCGTGCCGCGCCGCGGCCAGTTGATCCGCGTGCTGTATTGCGAGATCGGGCGTCTGCTCTCGCACATTCTCAATATCACCACTCAGGCGCTGGACGTCGGCGCCATGACGCCGGTTGTCTGGGGCTTTGAAGAGCGCGAAAAGCTGATGGTGTTTTACGAGCGTGCCTCCGGCAGCCGTATGCACGCAGCCTATTTCCGGCCCGGTGGTGTGCATCAGGATCTGCCGCAGGCCCTGCTCGACGACATCATGATCTTCTGCGATGAGTTTCCGCAGTTGCTCAATGACATTGAAGGCATGCTGACGGGAAACCGCATCTTCAAGCAGCGCAATGTGGACATTGGCGTTGTGAGCAAGGAAGAGGCGCTGGCCTGGGGCTTCTCCGGCGTCATGGTGCGTGGCTCCGGCATGGCGTGGGATCTGCGCCGGTCGCAGCCCTATGAGTGCTATTCCGAACTCGACTTCGACATCCCCATCGGCAAGAACGGCGATTGCTATGATCGCTATCTGTGTCGCGTCGAGGAGTGCCACCAGTCGATCCGCATCATGAAGCAATGCATTGAATTGCTCGGCAAGCCGGAAGCGCAGACGCCGGTCTCGTCATCTGATGGCAAGATTGTGCCGCCCAAGCGTGGCGAGATGAAGCGCTCCATGGAAGCGCTCATCCATCACTTCAAACTTTATACCGAGGGCTATCACGTGCCCGCCGGCGAGGTATATGCAAGCGTCGAAGCGCCCAAGGGTGAGTTCGGTGTTTATCTGGTGTCGGATGGGTCCAACAAACCCTATCGCTGCAAATTGCGCGCACCGGGCTTTTCGCATCTGCATGCGATGGATCATATTTGTAAGGGCCATATGCTGGCGGATGTCGCCGCCATTCTGGGCTCGTTGGATATTGTGTTCGGTGAGGTAGACCGATGAGCGTCAGGCGTCTGGACCCAAACCAGCCGGAGAGCTTCGCGTTCACCCCGGAAAATCTGGAATGGGCAAACAAGACAATCGCCAAATACCCGGAAGGCCGTCAGGCCTCCGCGGTCATTCCGCTGCTGTGGCAGGCGCAAAAGCAGCATGATTACTGGCTGCCCGAGCCCGCGATCCGCTACGTGGCGGACATGCTGGACATGCCCTATATCCGCGTCCTCGAAGTCGCGACCTTCTACACGATGTTCAACCTGTCACCGGTCGGCAAACACTTTATCCAGCTCTGCGGCACCACCCCGTGCTGGCTGCGCGGTGCGGATGATCTGAAGGAAGTCTGCCGCAGCAAGATCGGTGAGCAGAGCACCGTCAGCGCCGACGGCAATTTCTCATGGCTTGAAGTCGAGTGCCTGGGCGCGTGCGCCAATGCGCCGATGGTGCAGATCAATGACGACTATTACGAGGATCTCTCCGCTGAGAACTTCGGAAAACTGCTTGATGATCTCGCTGCAGGGCGCGACGTAAAAATCGGCTCGCAGACCGGCCGCAAGGCGTCTGAGCCTGCCGGTGGCGCAACGACGCTGCGCGACGTGCCGCATGTGACCACCAACGGCGGGGAGGGCTGAGCCATGCTCGCTGATAAAGATCGCATCTTCACAAATCTCTACGGCTTTGAAAGCTGGAACCTTGAAGCGGCGCGCAAGCGCGGCGACTGGGACGGCACCAAGGAGATGCTGCTGAAGGGCCGCGACTGGATCATTGAAGAGGTCAAGAAGTCGGGCCTGCGCGGGCGCGGCGGCGCCGGTTTCCCGACCGGTCTCAAATGGTCGTTCATGCCCAAGGAAAGCGATGGCCGGCCACACTATCTGGTCGTCAACGCGGATGAATCCGAACCCGGCACCTGCAAGGACCGGGAGATGATGCGGCATGATCCGCACAAGCTCATTGAAGGCTGCCTGATCGCCGGTTTCGCGATGGGCGCCAACCACGCTTACATCTATCTGCGTGGCGAATACATCTTCGAACGTGACCGGCTGCAGGCCGCCGTCGACGAAGCCTATGCAGCGGGTCTTATTGGTCCCGATGCCTGTGGCTCCGGCTGGCCGTTTGACGTGATCGTGCATCATGGGGCCGGCGCCTATATCTGCGGCGAAGAAACAGCCCTGCTCGAAAGCCTTGAAGGCAAGAAGGGCATGCCGCGCCTCAAGCCGCCATTCCCCGCCAATGTGGGCCTCTACGGCAACCCGACGACCGTCAACAATGTCGAGAGCATTGCCGTTGCGCCGACAATCCTGCGGCGCGGTGCAGACTGGTTTGCGGGCTTTGGGCGTCCCGGTAATACCGGCACGAAAGTCTTCTCGATCTCCGGGCACGTGAACAACCCGTGCAACGTGGAAGAAGAGATGTCGATTCCGCTCAAAGAGCTGATCGAGCGCCATGCCGGCGGCGTGCGTGGCGGCTGGGACAATCTGATGGCGATCATTCCCGGTGGCTCCTCCGTACCGCTGCTGCCCAAGGATATCTGCGACACGGTGCTGATGGATTTCGACGCACTCAAGGAAGTGCAGTCGGGTCTCGGCACTGCAGCCGTCATTGTCATGGACAAGAGCACTGACATCGTGAAGGCGATTGCCCGGCTGTCCTACTTCTACAAGCACGAAAGCTGCGGCCAGTGCACGCCGTGCCGTGAAGGCACCGGCTGGATGTGGCGTGTGATGGAGCGCCTTGCCAAGGGCGAGGCAGAGGTTGAAGAGATCGACACGCTGCTGAAAGTGACCAAGCAGGTGGAAGGTCACACCATCTGTGCGCTGGGTGATGCAGCTGCATGGCCGGTGCAGGGCGTCATCCGCCACTTCCGGCATGAAATTGAAGATCGAATTGCTGCCCGCAAAGCTGCCCAGTTGGGTGCGCCTGCGGTTGCAGCGGAATAATCAGGATACGGATCACAAGCATGGGCGAACTGCGCACCATCAAAGTTGACGGCGAAGAGTTTGAGGTCGATAGCGATCTCACGCTGTTGCAGGCATGTGAGGAAGCGGGCAAGGAGATTCCGCGCTTCTGCTATCACGAGCGCCTGTCGGTCGCCGGCAATTGCCGCATGTGTTTGATTGAGGTGAAGGGCGGTCCGCCCAAGCCCGTCGCCTCCTGCGCCCAGAACGTGAAAGACCTGCGCCCCGGCCCCGAGGGCCAGCCGCCGGAGCTGTTTACCAACACCAAGATGGTGAAGGACGCCCGCGAAGGGGTGATGGAATTCCTGCTTATCAATCACCCGCTTGATTGCCCGATCTGCGATCAGGGCGGCGAGTGTGACCTGCAGGACCAGGCCATGGCCTATGGCACCGACGGGTCGCGCTACGCGGAAAACAAGCGCGCCGTTGAAGACAAATATATCGGCCCGCTGGTCAAGACGATCATGACGCGCTGCATCCACTGCACCCGTTGCATTCGCTTCGCAACGGAAGTGGCAGGCGTGCCTGAGCTTGGCGCCATCGGCCGCGGCGAAGACATGGAAATCACGACATATCTCGAAGAGGCCATGTCGTCGGAACTGCAGGGCAATGTCATCGACCTGTGCCCGGTTGGCGCGCTGACCTCACGGCCTTACGCCTTCCAGGCGCGGCCATGGGAATTGCGCAAGACTGAAACCATCGATGTGATGGATGCCCTTGGCAGCAATATTCGCGTTGATGCGCGCGGTAAGGCCGTCATGCGGATCATTCCGCGCAACGCGGACGACATCAACGAAGAGTGGATTTCCGACAAATCCCGTTTCGTATGGGACGGCCTTGGCCGCCAGCGGCTGGATCAGCCTTACGTGCGCCGCGACGGCAAATTGCAGCCCGCGACCTGGGGGGAGGCCTTTGGTGCCATCGCCGAGAAGATGAACGGTCTGGACGGCTCAAAGTTTGCGGCCATTGCCGGTGATCTAGTGTGTGCTGAAAGCATGAAGGCGCTGAAGGATCTCTCCGCCTCAATAGGCAGCACCAATATCGACTGCCGTCAGGACGGCACGAAGCTCGAAGCAGGTCCGCGTGGCGGCTACATCTTCAATTCAGGCATTGCCGGCATTGACGAAGCGGATGCGGTGCTGCTGATCGGCAGCAATCCGCGCATCGAGGCACCCGTGCTCAATGCACGGGTGCGCCGCCGCTGGCGTGAGACGGGGCTTCCCGTCGGCAATGTCGGCCCGGCATTCGATCTCACCTACCCGGTGACGCAGCTGGGGGCGGGCACGGATACGCTGAAGGAACTGGTGTCGGGCGCGCAGTCCTTTGCCCAGACACTCAAAGACGCCAAGAACCCGATGATTATTGTCGGGCAGGGAGCACTCACCCGTGCCGATGGCGCAGCGGTGCTTGCCGCAGCCATTGAGCTGGCGGGAAATGTCGGCGCGCTTGGTGGCGACTGGAACGGGTTCAATGTGCTGCACACGGCAGCTGCCCGCGTTGCCGGACTTGATCTGGGCTTTGTGCCCGGCGAGGGCGGCAAGGATGTGGCGGGTATTCTTGACGGTGCCCAGTCCGGTGCCATCGAAGTTGTGTACCTGCTCGGGGCAGACGAAATCGACGGGGCCAATCTCGGCAATGCCTTCGTGATCTATCAGGGCAGCCATGGCGACCGCGGCGCACACCGCGCCGACGTGATCCTGCCCGGCTCTGCCTACACGGAAAAATCCGCGACCTGGGTCAATACCGAAGGCCGCGTGCAGCTTGGCCGCCGCGCGGCATTCCCGCCCGGTGATGCACGCGAGGACTGGGCAATCCTGCGGGCGCTGTCAGATGCGCTCGGCAAGACGCTGCCCTACGACAATCTGGCCGCCCTGCGCGCTGCCATGTATGAGGACGCGCCGCATATGATGCGTATCGGCCAGATTGAGCCGGGCGACGTGCCCACGCCCTCAGGTGGCAACATGGAGGCGACGGCGTTTGAGCCGGCGATTACGGATTTCTTCCTGAGCAACCCGATTGCCCGCGCCAGCAAGATCATGGCGGATCTGTCACTGGCAGCCACCCACAGGGTTGCCAAGGACTCCGCAACAGAGGGGACCGGCACCAATGGCTGATTTCCTGAGCACATACGGCATGACCGGCCTCATCATTATTGGCCAGACCCTGCTGACGATCGTGGGCCTGCTGGTGCTGATCGCGTTCCTTCTCTATGCCGATCGTAAGGTTTGGGCGGCCGTCGGCATGCGCCGTGGCCCGAATGTGGTGGGCCCGTTCGGCGTGCTGCAAACCTTCGCCGACTTTCTGAAATTCGTGTTCAAGGAATTCGTCATTCCGTCCGGCGCCAACAAGGGCGTGTTCCTGCTCGCCCCCATCGTCGCGGCCGTGCTGGCGCTGACCGCATGGTCAGTGATCCCGATGGCGGATGGCTGGGCACTGGCCGACATCAATGTCGGTATTCTCTTCATCTTCGCCATTTCCTCGCTGGGTGTGTACGGCATCATCATGGGCGGCTGGGCGTCAAACTCGAAATACCCGTTCATGGGCGCCCTGCGGTCTGCCGCGCAGATGGTGTCCTATGAAGTGTCGCTGGGCTTCGTCATCGTCACCGTGCTGCTGGTGGCAGGGTCCTTGAACCTGTCGGACATCGTGCGCGCGCAGGATGGGGATTACGGACTGCTCAACTGGTACTTCATTCCCCTGTTCCCGATGTTCGTGATCTTCTTCATCTCGGCGCTGGCGGAAACCAACCGGCCGCCGTTTGATCTGCCGGAAGCTGAAGCCGAACTGGTGGCGGGTTTCGCCACCGAATATTCCTCGACGCCTTATATGCTGCTGTTCCTGGCGGAGTATGTGGCGATCCTGCTGATGTGCGCCATGATTACCGTCCTGTTCCTGGGCGGCTGGTTGCCACCTGTGGATATGGCGCCGTTCACCTGGATACCGGGCTTCTTCTGGTTTTGGTTCAAGGTGATATTCCTGTTCTTCATTTTTGCAGTGGTGAAGGCGATCGTGCCGCGCTACCGCTACGACCAGTTGATGCGGCTGGGCTGGAAAGTGTTCCTGCCCCTGTCGCTCTTCTATCTCGTGGCGACCGCGGGCGTGCTCGTCGCCTTCGACCTGCTGCCGGCGGCTTAGGGAGAGATACGTATGGCCTGGCTGGACCAATCCGCCCGCTCGCTCTTCCTCCTCGAGTTTGTGTCGAGCTTCATGCTCGCCATGAAATACATGGTGAAGCCGCGTCCGACGGTGAACTACCCGTTTGAAAAGGGACCGCTGTCGCCACGCTTTCGCGGTGAGCATGCGCTGCGTCGTTATCCCAACGGGGAAGAACGCTGCATCGCCTGCAAGCTGTGCGAGGCCATCTGCCCGGCGCAGGCAATCACCATTGAAGCCGAGCCGCGCGGCAATGACGGCACAAGGCGCACCACGCGCTACGACATCGACATGGTGAAATGCATCTATTGCGGCTTCTGTCAGGAAGCCTGCCCGGTGGATGCGATTGTCGAAGGCCCGAATTTCGAGTTCGCCACCGAGACGCGTGAAGAACTGATGTATGACAAGGCCAGACTGTTGAGCAATGGCGACCGCTGGGAACGCGAGATCGCCAAAAATATGGAACTGGACGCGCCATACCGCTAAAAGCGGGCCGCGCGTCACGAACACTTTTGAACCGCAGGCCATACAAGAGGCCTGCATAGCAAGACCGGGCCGGGGGCTCACACTATGATCGTTGCAACGATTGCATTTTACGTCTTCGCCGCTATTGCGGTGGCGTCTGCTGTGATGGTGATCGCGGCCCGCAATCCCGTGCATTCGGTGCTGTTCCTGATCCTCGTCTTCTTCAACGCATCCGGCCTCTTCGTGCTGATGGGGGCGGAGTTCCTGGCGATGATCCTGGTCATCGTCTATGTCGGCGCCGTCGCCGTCCTGTTCCTGTTTGTGGTGATGATGCTGGACGTGGACTTTGCCGAACTGCGCGAAGGGTTTTTGCAGTACATGCCGTTCGGCGCGCTGATCGGCTTCATCCTGCTGCTGGAGCTTTTCCTGGTGCTTGGCGTCTGGGTGGTTGCGCCGGAAGCCGCATCGCTTGCCGCGGCACCAATGCCGGCCATGGCCGAGGTGGACAACACCCGGGCCATCGGCAGAATCCTCTATACGAACTACGTCTATTACTTCCAGGCCTGCGGCATGATCCTGCTGGTCGCCATGATCGGTGCAATCGTGCTGACGCTGCGCCACAAGGAAGGCGTCAAGCGCCAGAACATCTTCAATCAGGTGGCACGCACACGCGAAGACGCTGTTGAGCTGAAGCAGGTCAAGCCCGGTCAGGGCATATAGGGGAGACGAGGCACATGATTGATATCGGCCTTGGCCACTATCTCACCGTTGCGGCCCTGCTTTTCACGCTGGGTATCTTCGGCATCTTTTTGAACCGCAAGAACATCATCATCATCTTGATGTCGATCGAGCTGATGCTGCTCGCGGTCAATATCAACCTGGTGGCATTTTCAACGTCGCTGGGAGATCTCGTTGGCCAGATTTTCGCGATGATCGTGCTCACTGTGGCAGCGGCCGAAGCGGCAATCGGCCTTGCTATTCTGGTTGTCTACTTCCGCAACCGCGGCTCGATCGCGGTTGAGGACGTCAACCTTATGAAGGGTTAGGGGCGCGCATGTACTCCGCCATTGTTTTTCTTCCGCTGATTGGCGCTCTGATTGCGGGCTTGTTTGGCCGCGTGATCGGTCACCGTAGTGCTGAGATCATCACCACGACCCTGCTGATCCTGTCGGCGATCCTGTCAGCCTCGGCGCTGATTGATGTCGGCTTCGGTGGCTTCACCGGCAAAATCTATCTGCTGAGCTGGATTTCGTCCGGCGCGCTGGAAGTGGACTGGATGATCCGCATCGACACGCTCACAGCGGTGATGCTGGTTGTGGTGACGTTCGTGTCGTCGCTCGTCCATGTCTATTCCATTGGCTATATGAGCCACGACCCGCATCGGTCGCGCTTCTTTGCCTATCTGTCGTTCTTCACCTTCTCCATGCTGATGCTGGTGACCGCCGACAACTTTGTGCAAATGTTCTTCGGCTGGGAAGGCGTGGGGCTCGCCTCCTATCTGCTGATCGGCTTCTGGTACAAGAAACCCTCCGCCAACGCCGCCGCCATGAAGGCTTTCGTCGTCAACCGCGTCGGCGATTTCGGCCTCCTGCTCGGCGTCGCCGGGATCTTCCTGGTGTTCGGCTCACTGGATTTCGACACGGTCTTTTCCGCGGTCCCCGAGATTGCCGGTCAGACATTCACCTTCGCAGGAATGCAGGTGGATATCATGACGACGCTCTGCCTGCTCCTGTTCATGGGGGCCATGGGCAAGTCCGCACAGTTCCTGCTGCACACATGGCTGCCGGATGCGATGGAAGGCCCGACACCTGTGTCAGCGCTCATCCACGCGGCAACCATGGTGACGGCCGGCGTATTCCTCGTCGCACGCACGTCCTACATGTTTGAATTCGCGCCCGATGCGCTGTGGGTCGTCACCCTTGTCGGCGCCACCACCGCGTTTTTCGCGGCGACCGTCGGTCTTGTGCAAAACGACATCAAGCGGGTGATCGCATATTCCACCTGCTCGCAGCTCGGCTACATGTTCGTGGCGCTTGGTATCGGTGGGTATCAGATGGCGATATTCCATCTGTTCACCCACGCCTTCTTCAAGGCGTTGCTGTTCCTGGGGTCAGGCTCCGTCATCCATGCCATGTCCGATGAGCAGGACATGCGCAAGATGGGTGGCTTGTTCAAGATGATCCCCGGCACGTGGATCATGATGGTAATTGGTACTTTGGGCCTGACGGGCTTTCCGTTCCTTGCTGGCTACTACTCCAAGGACGCCATCATCGAAGCGGCATTCATGTCGCATTCCGATCTCGCCGGGTATGCGTTTGCCATGACCGTAATCGCCGCGCTGATGACGAGCTTCTATTCATGGCGTCTGATCTTCATGACCTTCCATGGTGAAAGCCGTGCCTCGAATGAGGTTGTCGATCATGTGCATGAGAGCCCCTGGGTGATGCTGGTGCCGCTGATCCTGCTGTCGGCAGGAACAGTGCTGGCAGGCTTCCCGTTCAAGGAATTCTTCGTCGGCCATGATCAGGCGACTTTCTGGAACAGCGCGCTGTTTACCGGGCCGGCCAATGATCTCATCAATGAGTTCCACCATGCGCCGTGGCAGGTGGTGTGGGCACCATTTGCAATGATGGTCATCGGCTTTGCTGTCGCCTGGCTGTTTTATATCGCCAGGCCCGACATTCCAAAGCGACTGGCTCAGGAGCAGCAGCCCTTGTACCAGTTCCTGCTCAACAAGTGGTATTTCGACGAGCTGTACAATCTCATCTTCATCCGTCCTGCCATGTGGCTTGGCCGGGTGCTCTGGAAGGGTGGGGACGGCTACATCATTGATGGGTTAGGCCCCAATGCAATTGCTGCGCGGGTCATGGATGTGACGCGCAATGTGGTGAAGCTGCAGACGGGCTACGTCTATCACTATGCGTTTGCCATGCTCATCGGCGTTGCCGCCTTCATCACCTATTACACCCTGACGGGGGTCAACTAAGCCATGCACGACTGGCCCATCCTTTCCCTCGTCACCTTCCTGCCGCTGCTAGGCGCGCTCTTCATCCTCGTCATCCGTGGCGATGACGAAGTGGTGGCCCGCAACGCCCGATTTGTGGCGCTGTGGACGACAGCAATCACCTTCGCAATCTCGTTGCTGTTGTGGATCAATTTTGACCCGACAACGGCAGATTTCCAGTTTGTGGAAAAAGCGGATTGGCTTGGCGGCATTGCGTCCTATCACCTGGGCGTGGACGGCATTTCCATGCTGTTCATCATCCTCACGACGCTGCTGATGCCGGCCTGTATTCTGGCAAGCTGGACAAGCATCAAGACGCGCGTGAAGGAATACATGATCGCGTTCCTGATACTGGAAACGCTGATGATCGGCGTCTTCTGCGCACTCGATCTGGTGCTGTTCTACATCTTCTTTGAAGGTGGCCTGATCCCGATGTTCCTGATCATCGGGGTGTGGGGCGGGGCGAACCGCGTCTATGCCAGCTTCAAGTTCTTCCTCTATACGCTGCTTGGCTCGGTCCTGATGCTGCTGGCCATCATGGCAATGTACTGGACGGCAGGCACAACGGATATCCCCACGCTGCTGACCCATGAGTTTGCAGCCGAGATGCAGACCTGGCTGTGGCTTGCCTTCTTTGCCAGCTTTGCCGTCAAGATGCCCATGTGGCCGGTCCACACATGGCTGCCGGATGCCCACGTGGAAGCACCGACCGCAGGGTCAGTCGTTCTGGCCGGTATCCTGCTCAAGATGGGTGGTTACGGGTTCCTGCGGTTCTCACTGCCCATGTTCCCGATCGCATCGGATATGTTTGCGCCGATGGTGTTCACCCTGTCCGTCGTGGCCATCATCTACACGTCGCTTGTGGCACTTGCGCAGACCGACATGAAGAAGCTGATCGCGTATTCATCCATTGCCCATATGGGCTTCGTGACCATGGGTATTTTTGCCCTCAACATGCAGGGCGTGCAGGGCGGCATCTTCCAGATGATCAGCCACGGCTTCATTTCAGCTGCGCTGTTCCTGTGCGTTGGTGTTATCTACGACCGGATGCACACCCGCGACATTGCCGCTTATGGCGGGCTCGTGCAGCGCATGCCGTTCTACGCGGTGGCCTTCATGCTGTTCACCATGGCCAATGTGGCGCTGCCGGGCACAAGTGGCTTTATCGGTGAATTCCTCGTCATCATGGGCGTGTTCCAGGTCAATACATGGGTTGCCATCCTGGCGGCGACCGGCGTCATTCTCTCCGCTGCCTATGCGCTTTATCTCTACTGGCGCGTGATCTTCGGCGAGCTTGAGAAGGACAGCCTCAAAAACATCGTCGACACCAACCGCCGTGAAATTTTCACTCTCGTGCCGTTGATCGTGCTGGTCATCTTCTTCGGCATCTATCCCGCACCGATCCTCGACGTGACGGCCGTGTCGGTTGAAAACCTCCTGACCAATGCCAACGCCGCAATTGACGCGCATAATGCGGCCGGTGCGGCAACTGCCGTTCCGGGCATCCACTAGGGGATTAGGCAAAATGGAAACTGCTGCAATGATGCCTGACCTTGGACCTGCGCTGCCGGAGATCATTCTCGCAATTGGCGCAATGGCGCTGTTGATGTTTGGTGTCTTCCGCAATGATGACGACGCAGGCCCGGTGGCGGCAGGTGCGATTGCCCTGTTTATTCTGACCGGCGCTGCCGTGCTGCTTGCACCGGTTGAAACGGCAACGACCTTTGGCGGCAGTTTCATTGCCGACCCATTTGCACGCTTTGTGAAAGTGTTGATCTTGTTGGGCGCGGCAGGCACCACCTTCATGGGTGTGTCGTCCATGCGCGCAGACAATCTCAACCGCTTCGAATACCCGGTGCTGCTGGTGCTGGCGACGCTTGGCATGTTCATGATGGTATCGGCAAATGGCATGATTGCCCTTTATCTCGGTATCGAACTGCAAAGCCTGGCGCTGTATGTGATCGCCGCCTTTAAGCGCGATAGCCTGCGCTCATCGGAAGCCGGCCTGAAATATTTCGTCCTCGGCGCATTGTCGTCGGGCATGCTGCTCTACGGCGCGTCCCTCATCTACGGCTTCGCCGGCACCGTGACCTATGCAGGGCTCGGCACCGTACTCGCGGACGGGGCATCAGTGGGTGTCGTATTCGGCCTTGTATTCTTCATGGCCGGTCTCGCCTTCAAGATGTCAGCCGTGCCGTTCCACATGTGGACGCCGGACGTATATGAAGGCGCACCGACGCCCTCGACGGCATTTCTGGCTGCCGCGCCGAAAGTGGCTGCGGTTGCAATGACCGTCCGCGTTCTGATGGAAGCATTCCCCGGACTGCTGGCGGAATGGCAGCAGATCATCTTTTTCATGGCCATCGCATCGACCGTTCTGGGGGCGTTCGCTGCCATCGGCCAATCCAATATCAAACGCCTGATGGCCTATTCCGCCATCGGCCATGTCGGCTTCATGCTGATCGGCCTTGCTGCGGGCACGCAGGATGGCGTGAAGGGCGTGTTGATCTACCTGGCCATATATCTGGCGATGACCATCGGCACCTTTGCCTGCATCCTCTCGATGCGCCGGCCCGAAGGCGCGGTTGAGAACATCGAGGATCTGGCCGGGCTGTCGCGCAACCAGCCGATCATGGCCTTTGTGATGGCGATGCTGATGTTTTCGCTGGCAGGCATCCCGCCGCTGGCAGGCTTCTTTGCCAAATACTATGTGTTCCTCGCAGCTATTGAAGCGGGGCTGTATGTGCTGGCGGTTATTGGTGTTCTGGCGAGTGTGGTGGGGGCCTACTACTACCTGCGCATCGTCAAGGTGATGTATTTCGATGAGCCGGTGGCGCGCTTCGAGCAGCCGATGGCTACCGATGTGCGGCTGGTTCTGGCTGTCGTCGGCATCTTCGTGCTGTTCTTCGCCGCCTACCCATCGCCGGTCGTTGACGGTGCCGCCGCAGCTGCCGCGTCACTGTTCTAAACATGCCCCTGCCTGACGCATGGCCCGCAGGGCTTGCTCTGCACCATCACGCGCAGATTGATTCAACCAACGAAGAAGCAAAGCGGCTGGCAGCCTCCGGTGCGCGGGGGCCTGCCTGGATTGCCGCAGACACCCAGTCGGCCGGTCGCGGGCGGCGGGGCAGGGCATGGATGTCGGAACCCGGCAACCTGTTCTGCACACATCTGTTTGCGCCCGGCTGTGCCATGCCGCTGGCAGCACAGCTTTCCTTCGTCACGGCGCTTGCTGTTCACGATGCCGTTGCATCCTTCGGCGTGGATGATCTGACGCTCAAATGGCCGAATGATCTGCTGATAGGTGGGGCGAAAGTAAGCGGTATCCTGATTGAATCAGCCCCCGGACCCACCGGGCATGCGGACCAGGATCCGCTGCTGGCGGTGGGCATTGGCGTTAATATTCTCGCCGCGCCCGAAGATACCCCATACCCCGCCAGCTGCCTTGCGGCCCACGGTGTGACGACAGAACCGCTGACCTTGCTGGCGCAGCTTGCCAGATCCTTTGCTGCCCGCTGTGCCCAGTGGGACAGGGGCAATGGTTTTGCCGGCATCCGTGCCGACTGGCTTGACCGCGCGCGCGGGCTGGGAGGGCCGATTACCGTTCGTCTGCATGATGAGGTGATTGAGGGTGAGTTCGTGTCCCTTGATGCGGATGGGGCGCTTGAGATCCGTGCCCGTGATACAGTCCGTAAAATATCGGCGGGGGATGTGTTCTTCCCCGGCATCCCGTCCCGCCCCAGTGCTTGAGGCCTGCCCATGCTGCTGACCATCGATACCGGCAATACCAATACCGTCTTCGGCTTGCATGACGGTACCCGCTGGCGTGCCCAGTGGCGCACCGCCACCGTGACCGGCCGGACGGCGGATGAGTATATCGTCTGGCTGTCTGAGCTGATGCGGATGCAGCAGATGCAGGTCAGCGACATTAGCGGCTGCATCATTTCAACTGTGGTGCCGCAGAGCCTGTTCAATCTGCGCAATCTCAGCCGCCGCTATTTCGGCATTGAGCCGAAGGTGATCGGTGAGAATGTGGAGCTGGGTGTCGAAGTGCACATGGACAACCCGCGCGAAGTCGGTGCCGACCGGCTGGTCAACGCAGTGGGCGCGTTCATCGCCCATGGCGGCCCGTTGCTGATTGTCGACAGCGGCACCGCGACCACCTTCGACGTGGTCGACGAAAACGGCGCGTTTGAAGGCGGTATCATTTCGCCTGGCATCAATCTGTCCATGCAGGCATTGCATGACGCTGCCGCCAAGCTGCCCCGCGTGGCAATTGAACGGCCTGACCGCACCATTGGCCGCAATACGGTTGAAGCCATGCAGTCAGGCGTCTTCTGGGGATATATATGCCTGATTGAAGGACTGATTGAGCGCGTGAAACTGGAATACAAAAAGCCGCTGAAGGTAGTGGCAACCGGCGGCGTTGCTTCGTTGTTTGACTGGGCGACCGACAAGATCGACGTGTTCGATCCCGATGTGACCAGCGGCGGCCTGCTGGAACTTTATCGCCGTAACGCGGATGTCTAAGTCGCGCAGACCCGCTGCCATCAACGACGAACTGGTGTTCCTGCCGCTGGGCGGCACCGGCGAGATCGGCATGAATTTCAACCTGTATGGCTATGGCCCGCCGAACAAGCGGCAATGGCTGGCGATTGATCTTGGCATCACCTTTCCCGACGCATCCGAGCCGGGCATCGACGTCATCATGCCCGACCCGGTATTCATCGAGGGCGAGCGCGAAAACCTGCTCGGCCTGTTGCTGACCCATGCCCATGAAGACCATATCGGCGCGGTCGCGCATCTGTGGGAGCGGCTGCGCTGCCCCGTCTATGCCACCCCGTTCACAGCCGCCATGCTGCGCGGCAAGCTGTCGGAGGCCGGACTGCTGAACGATGTGCCGCTGCATGTGATCCCGCTGGGTGGCAAATTGCAGCTCGGGCCGTTCGACATCACCTATATAACGCTGACCCACTCGATACCCGAGCCCAACGCCATCGCCATCCGCACGCCGCTGGGCAATGTGATGAA
>Ga0307929_1000906_pt1 | contig 25834 bp, 21 predicted proteins | sample AceLakmetage1330_FD_203160 | JGI IMG/M metagenome (GOLD analysis project Ga0307929, IMG submission 203160) | Saline water microbial communities from Ace Lake, Antarctica - #1330 | ecosystem: Environmental > Aquatic > Non-marine Saline and Alkaline > Saline | place: Antarctica: Ace Lake...
TGGTTCGCCGCGGCCATTGAGGCCGACCCGAACAATGCGGGGGTAATGACGCTCTCCACGGTGACGGACAACCGCCCCTCCGCACGGATGGTTCTATTGAAAGAACATGGATCAAAGGGGTTCGTTTTCTACACCAACACTCTGAGCCGCAAAGGGCGCGAGCTCGATGCCAACCCGCAAGCCGCCCTCACCTTCTGGTGGCCCTCCGCCGAGCGGCAGGTGCGCATTGAAGGTCGGGTCGAAAAAATCTCTCCCGAAGCCTCCGAGGCCTACTTCGCCACACGCGACCGCGACAGCCAACTCGGGGCATGGGCCTCCGCCCAGAGCGCAAAAATCGACGAAGCGGTCACGCTGGATGAGGCTCGAAGAAAATTTGGTGATGAAACCATTCCGCGTCCCTGTAGCTGGGGCGGCCTGCGGCTGATTCCGGAACGCTTTGAATTCTGGCAGGGTCGCGCCATCCGTCTGCACGACCGCATCGTTTTCGAACCCAAAGGTTCTGACTGGAAGACCTTCCGGATCGCGCCATAGCAAGAAAACCTCAAGCCTTCCGTTGTTGCCGAGGCCCACGGGGTGGACGCCGGACACTCCGCTTATTTAGATCTCGTTCAAAGAAGGTGCAGGCGGAGTTTTTAAGAGTCAGACGTTTCAAAACAGTCTAAACTCCGAGACGCTTCAGCGGAGAACGCCCTTATATAAACTCTCATATCGAAAGCGCTTTCAGCTGTTGCCCGCGACATTATAAAGGGGGCGCATATGCTGATATCAGAACAGGAACAACTGCGTGCGAATATCGAGCAACGCGTGCGGGATTTCGGAAACAACCGCAGTGCTCTGATCCCGGTGCTTCAAGAGGTTCAACTGCAACACGGTCATGTTTCGGAATATGTGATGCAAGTGATGGCCGACATCCTGAACATCCACCCGGTTGAAGTCTACGGAGTCGCCTCGTTCTACAGCTTTATCGGCCACAAGCAAAAGGGCCGCTTTATCATCCGGCTCTGCCGGACGATTTCCTGCGATATGCAAGGCAAAGACCGCGTCGCCCGCCAGCTCGAAAACGATCTCAACATTCCGTTCGGCGAGACAACGCCCGACGGGAATTTCACACTGGAATGGGCCAACTGCCTCGGCATGTGCGATCAGGGGCCCGCCCTGCTCGTCAATGAACGGATCTACACGAAGGTCACGCCGGAGAGCGTGCATGATATTCTCGAGGAGTGCCGCAAGGCATTCGGGGTCCATACGCTTCAGGAAAAGGAAACGCTATGCAAACTACCGACACCAGCCGAATGACGTTTGCCAACGTGGAATCCGGCACCGGGTTGCGCAAAGCACTGGACATGCCGCCCCGGGATATTATCGGCCTCATCACCGACTCCGGACTGAAAGGCCGCGGCGGAGCAGGCTTCCCGACCGATTTAAAATGGAAGCTGGCGGCGAATGTGGATGATGGCCTGAAATATGTTGTCTGCAATGCGGATGAGGGGGAACCGGGCACCTTTAAAGACCGCGTAATCCTCACCTACTTTGCGGACCTGATGTTTGACGGAATGACCATCGGAGGCCGCGCGATCGGCGCAACCCAAGGGATTGTTTATCTCCGCGGAGAATACACCTATCTGCGCACTTTTCTCGAAAGCAAGCTGGCCAAACGGCGCAAGGCGGGGTTGCTCGGAAAAAACGTTCTCGGCGTCGAGGGATTCCATTTCAACATTGAAATCCGCATGGGGGCCGGAGCCTATGTCTGCGGCGAAGAGACCGCTCTGATTGAGTCGCTCGAGGGCCAGCGCGGCGAGCCGCGAAATCGACCGCCCTTCCCCGTTAACACCGGTTTTATGGGTCATCCGACCATTGTCAACAATGTTGAAACCTTCACTTGGGTCCCCTGCATTGCCACGAAGGGCGCCCGGTGGTTCCACGACATCGGCACAGAAAAGTCAACCGGACTGAAACTCTTCAGCGTCTCCGGCGACTGCGGGAAGCATGGTGTATTTGAGTTCCCGATGGGCATTACCCTGAAGGAACTACTCGAAAAAGTGGACGGGGTCGGCGCGAAAGCGGTACAGGCGGGAGGAGCCTCCGGCCACTGTGTGCCGGCCAGCGAATTTGACCGCGCGATTGCCTTCGAGGATATCCCGACCGGCGGCTCCATCATTGTCATCGGGCCGGATCGCGACATGCTTCAGGTGGCGAAAAACTTTATGGAGTTTTTTGTCGATGAATCCTGCGGGCAGTGTACGCCCTGCCGCGAAGGAAACGCCAAGTTGCTCGAAGGGATCAACCTGTTGCTCGCGGGTCGCTGCCCGATGAAATATCTACGCGAACTCTGCTCGCTGGGCGAAACCATGCAGTTGGCCTCGAAGTGTGGTCTGGGCCAGTCGAGCCCGAACGCCTTCCTGTCGATTGTTACCCACTTTAAAGATGAAATTATGGGGCGCACCGAAAGCACTCTGTAGAAAGGAACCGTCATGCCGGACGCACTGCATCAAGACACCTCGCGATCGCCGCTGAGCCAGCGGATTCAGCCGGTAGGGATTCCGGGCATGGAAATCACCGATCAGAAAGTCATGATCCACATTGACGGGAGGGAAGAAACCGTTGCGGCGGGAACCACCATTCTAGAGGTCGCCCGGAAGATTGGAATCCGCATCCCCACCCTCTGCTTCCACGAAGACCTCTGTGTCGCCGGCGTCTGCCGGATCTGCGTGGTGGAAGTGGAAGGCCAGCGCACCCTGCAGACGGCCTGCTCCTATCCCATCACCGAACCGATCACCGTTCACACACACACCCGCGCCGTACGCAAAGCCCGGCGCCATATTCTCGACCTGATGCTCTCCAAACATCACGGGGAATGCTACGCCTGCTTCCGCAACAACAACTGTGAGCTGCAGGCGCTCGCCAAAGAATACGGCGTAGACTTTTTCCGCTTCGGTCATCCGGAAAAACCGCGCTTTGAAGTCGACCGCTCCAGCCACAGCTTGGTACGCGACATGGACAAATGCATCCTCTGCCGCCGCTGCGTGCGCACCTGCATCGACCTGCAGGAAGTCGGTGTGCTCGAAGTTGATAAACGGAGCGACAAATCAAAAGTGATCACCTTCGGCGACAAGCCGCTCGGAGATGTGGTCTGCATCAACTGCGGGCAATGCATCAACCGCTGCCCCACGGGAGCCCTGCGCGCCAACGACCCGACCGACGAAGTCTGGGCCGCCATCGACGACCCAACCAAACATGTCATCATCCAGACCGCGCCCAGCCCGCGCGCAGGCATCGGCGAATGTTTCGGCCTCGAACCGGGCCATCCGCTCACCTTCGAAATGAACACCGCACTGCGCGAGTGCGGCTTCGACAAAATATTCGACACCAACTTCAGTGCCGACCTCACCATCATCGAAGAGGGAACCGAGTTGCTGCTTCGCCTGCATAAAGCGCTGGTTACAAAAAAGCACGTCGCCCTGCCGCAGTTCACCAGTTGCTCTCCCGGATGGGTCAAATATCTGGAGCATTTCTACCCGGACCACATTCCCAACCTATCCACCGCAAAAAGTCCGCAGCAGATGTTCGGTGCGGTCATCAAAACCTACTACGCAAAGCTCAACAACATGGATCCGAAAGATATCGTCACCGTTGCGCTCATGCCCTGCTCCGCCAAAAAATTCGAATGCAACCGGCCCGAGATGTGCGACAGCGGATATAAAGATGTCGACTACGGCATGACCACCCGGGAACTAGCGCAGATGATCAGCGAAGCGGGAATCGATCTGCCCGCCATGCCCAAATCTGAATTCGATGATCCGTTTGGAACCGCGACTGGGTCGGGCGTTATCTTCGGGGCGACCGGTGGCGTGATGGAGGCCGCGCTACGCAGCATAATCGAACTCGTCTGCGGAATTAAAGTGGAAGATCTGTTTGAACACGCCGACATTATTCCCGTGCGCGGCTTTGAAGGCATTCGTTTTATGGAACTACCGATCACGAAGGTCGGCCCCGTACCGGATCTGTTGAAAAATCTAGTCGACGACTGGAGCTGGCTGAAAGGAGTCACCCTGAAAATCGCCGTAGCGCACGGCACGGCCAACGCCAAGCGGGTGATGGAAGATATTAAAGCGGGTGGCCGCTGCAGCGAATGCCACTTCATCGAGTTCATGGCCTGCCCCGGTGGATGCATCGGCGGCGGCGGACAGCCCATCCCGACGAGCCCGGCGATCCGCGCCGCGCGTGCGAAAGCGATCTATGATGAGGACCATTCCTACGAAATCCGGAAATCACACGAGAACCCGGCGGTCATCAAACTCTACACCGAGTTTTTCACCGACGGCCCCGGCAGTCCTCTGACTCATGATCTGCTCCATACCACCTACACGCCGAGGGGAAAATACATCGTCTAGGTCGGCAGCGCCGACGGCCCTATCGATATTGGGTGCAGGCTCAGCCTGCTTCCAAACCTGAAGAATAGCCCCGGCCCTCCATATAATCCAACCGCCGCACGAGGGCGTCTATTGACGAGAGACCGACCGCTTTTTTGCTCCAGGGAATCAACCGGCACGAGTGCTTTTGAAGCACATCGATGCGCTCGTAGTCCGCAATCAGCCATCCGGCCATATTGCGAACCGACTTCATCCGGCTCGGGTCCGACTTCAGAATGAGAACTGCCCGTTGCGGGATCCACAAGCTGGTCATGATTCCCTCATTGATCACAACCGTTTTAATGTGCTCCCGGTGGGAGGGCCATTGTTCGCCAAAAAAAGACGCCACGTCATTCAGCGCTTCGCGCACCAGATGCTCCTCATCGGCTGAGCAATACACATCAACCCCGTTCAGGGTGATCTTTTTCGCTTTTTGTGCGCAGGCTCCTTTGATGGCTTTTCGCACGACCCCACGGCCAAAAACAATTGCCATTATGGACGACAGTAACTGCATAATTTTCTACTCCTCAAACATTCTACATTTTCCAAGCATTGGAAACGGCGGGGTCGCGGCCCCCGCTCTACACTTTTCGTTTTCACCGCCTCCGGCGGGGTCGCGGCCCCCGCCCTACAGAATTTTTGAATTGTAGCCGCGATCCTTGATCGCGGTTTAAGCATAATCAATGTGGCCAATAAATTTCCACTCATCCGCATTCACAACCAACCCTGCGCGAACCGGGTTTTCTCGCACGTAATTCCATTTTTCAGAATACGATTCATCGGAACGAAGCAAGTGATCGAAAAACTCTTTCTGCCACACTGGGGCTGTAATATTCAGGACGGAACAAAGTTCTTTGGCGCTCCACTGTTTCCACGCCCCGATCATTTTCGACAGTGTGGTCGTTCCATCCGCATCAGTACAAAAGAAACGAACGTGATCCGGCATGATGACATACGAACCGATTGCCCATCCGTACAAATCAAGAGACTTTGCCCAGTGTGTTCTTAGAACTTCATGTGCGGCAGGAGTAGCCAACAGATTTTTTCGATCATGGACACAGGTCGTAATGAAATATCGGGGGTGGCTTGCCCAGATTCCGTTTAGTCTTTTCAGATGTTTTCGATCTTCCATTTTTCTTTTTGGCGGGGTCATCCACCTTCGCCAAGGAGGCGGCCCTGCCCTACCAATCTTCGTTTCCACCGCATCCGGCGGGGTCTCGGCCCCCGCCCTACAAGTTTTGTAGCCGCCCCGAAGCTTCGGGGCGGAATTCTTCAAGGGAAGCAGCAGGATGGTGATAGCGGCGGACGCGGGCGGAACGTCCGTATTGAACCGCGTTTTTCGGGCACCAATGAAAACAGGCGTAGCACTGCTCGCAGCGGCCCTTCCATTCCGGTTTTCCGTCGATCATTTCAATATCACCCACCGGGCAGACCTCGGCGCAGAGGCCGCATCCGTTGCAGTTGTTGTCGGCGCGGAAAAAGCGGTCGGCGCGATGACGCAAAAAGAAGCGGAACCCGGGATACATGATTTTACTAAATAGTTTCCAGATGCCACCCGCCACTTCGTAGTGCCCGCGCGGGAAGGATTGTAGCTCTGCGGCGATCTCCACGATTTTCTCATCGGCCTCGCCATTGATCTCCACCTGCTTTTCGGGCGCGGGGGCTGAGCCGAGCGGCGGAAAGTTTTCGGGCATCTTAACGCCCCAGGCGGCGTGGAGATCGAGTCCGCGATCCTGCAGCATCCCGCGAATCAAAAGTGGCGCACCACCCTGCGACCCAGCGAAGGTCATCACGGTGAAAATGTAGCTATCGGGCGAAGCCTTCATTTTACGAATGAAACGCGCGACGAGCGCGGGCGGGCCCCACGCATAGACGGGGCAGACAATGCCGATGACGTCCGCGGCTTCCGGTGGATTGTTCACCGCCTCCGCAATCGGAATCAGCTCCGCATCGGGAAGTTTTTCAGCAAGGGTCTTTGCGACCGCCAGCGAATTCCCCGTCCCCGAAAACCAGTAGATCTTTGCGTTCATCGGCTACCCCCTGATAAAGACGTTGATCACAAATCTCTTAGCGCGGCAAAGCCGCAACAAAAGAGTTTTACAAAATAATGGACAACAAAATCATTTTCAACAGCTGATAAAAAAGGACTCTTTATAACTTTTCTAGTGTTTGAACACCGAGCCAACCGCTTTTCACCTCGCAGAGATTCAGAGGGCGCAGAGGGGAGCTTCTTATTTGATCTGGAACGGCTCTGCGTTCTCAGCGCCTCTGCGAGAAATCATTTTTCGAACCTTGGAAACGGCGGGGTCATGGCCCCCGCCCTACAAAAATTTTAATTGTAGCCGCGATCCGTGATCGCGGAATTAAAGCTTCGAGATGAAGCGTTCGATGCGGATCATGGCTTCTTTGATGTCGTCGAGGGCGGTGGCGTAGCAGCAACGGATGGAGCCTTCTCCGCATTCACCAAAGGCGGTGCCGGGAACGACGGCGACATCCTCTTCTTCAAGCAACTTCATGGCGAAGTCGTAAGAGCTCAGTCCAAATTTTCCAATGTCTGGAAACATGTAGAAGGCTCCGCCGGGCAGGAAGCAGTCGATGCCCATTTCGGCGAAGGCGTTGTGCATGTAGTTGCGGCGCACGGCGTAACTTTCGCGCATTTCGGCGATGTCCTCTTCGGGATTACGAAGGGCTTCGAGGGCGGCTTTCTGGCTGAGAATGGGAGCGCAAAGCATGGTGTACTGATGAATTTTCATCATGGCTTCGGTGAGCTCGGGCGGAGCACAGGCAAATCCCATCCGGAATCCGGTCATGGCCCAGGCCTTGGAGAATCCGTGCAGGTAAATGGTGCGTTCGCGCATTCCGGGCACCGAGAGGATACTGGTGTGCGTCTCGTCATAGGAGAGCTCGCCGTAGATTTCGTCGGTGAGGACGATGAGGTCGTGCTCAATGGCAAACTCAGCAATGTCTTTCACTTCGTCGCGCGACAACGTGGCCCCGGTCGGATTGGTCGGGAAGTTGAGCATGAGGAGCTTGGTCTTTTTGCTGACCTTTTTTTCCAACGCTTCGCGCGTGAGTTTGAAGTCGTTCTCTTTGGTGGTCTCGACGGCAACGGGTACTCCGTGAGCAAAGGTGATGACAGGATTATAGGAAACGTAGCAAGGCTCGTGGTAGAGCACTTCGTCGCCGGGTTCGATCAACGCGCGGATGGCGAGGTCCATGGCCTCGCTGACACCGACGGCGATTAGAATTTCGGTTTCGGGGCAATATTCAGTGCCGGTTATTTTGTTAACGTAACCGGAAATCTCTTTGCGAAGGCTGAGCAGCCCGAGGTTGGAGGTGTAACTGGTGACGCCCTGCTCCAGGGCCTTGATGGCGGCCTCGCGAATGTGCCACGGCGTGACGAAGTCTGGCTCTCCGACGCCGAGGCTGATCACATCGTCGCGGGAGCTTACAATATCGAAAAAGTCGCGGATGCCGGAGCGCGGAATATCGCGCACGTGGCTGGCGATTCGACTATGGAGAGATTTGGGGGCGTTCGTTTTCATCGGGAATGTGCATGAGCACGTCGTTGCGTTTATAGGTTTTGAGCATGAAGTGGGTGGCGGTACCGACCACACCATGAATGGTGGAAAGTTTTTCGCTGACGAAGCTGGCGACTTCGTTCAGAGTTTTCCCGCTGACAAAGAGGAGCAGGTCGTAGCCGCCGGACATGAGAAAGGCGGATCGAACTTCGGGGAAGCGGCTGATGCGGTCGGAAATGCGGTTGAAGCCGCCTTCGCGTTCGGCGGTCAGGCGCACTTCGATAGCGGCCGTAACGGGGCCGTCTTCTAGTTTGTCCTCATTGATGACCGTCTGATAGCCCTGGATAACTCCCTGGTTTTCATAGACCTCAATCTGGGCATTGACTTCTTCGACCGTTTTGCCGAGCAGTTTGGCCAGATTTTCCGGGCTCTCTTTCGCGTTGTTCTTTAATAGTTTAAGTAGTTCGTTCATAACGTCTCTCCTGTTGGAAGTTGTTTTATAGACGGGTTTTCCAATGGTTGGAAGAATGTTTTCCAATGGGTGGAACTTTTTCGTCGAATTGTTCCGAGGATTGGAAAATATAATATCATCTTATGCGCATATGCGCATATGCGCATAAGATGATTTCTGAACCTAAAAAAACGCCCTGCAGATGCAGGGCGCTTCAGGCCTTCTGACGCGTCATTTAGAAGCGATTGAAGCATCCGACGGTAGCGAACAGGTCGCCATCGTTTTCCCTAGAAGATCGGGGTGCCGTCGGTGTCTTTTTTGTGGCGCATGAAAAGCGACACATGGGGGAAAAGACGGGTTTTTTGTACGAGCGCCAGAATAATGGCCGCGACGCTGAGCGCAAGAAGCATCATAACGTTGGCCGTGATTGATGCCGTACTTCCCGCTTCAACGAGCGAGTGAATCGTAAAGACAAGGGTGCGAACTCCAAACAGGATGACAAGCAGATAGCTGATCAGATTGAAATTTTTGAGGCCGTAAATAATGTAGATTTGGATGAGCAGGATCAGGGCCCCTCCCGCCAGCTGCGTTGCGCTCATCGACGAGTGGAGGCCGATGAGCTGCAGAGCCGTGATAGCGGCAAAAAATGAGGCAATGATCAGCAACGTGAAATTGAAGTGCTTATATTTCTCTCTGTTTTCGGGATAAGGCCACTGAGCGAGGGAGCGTTCAACCGCGGACGCGACGAATTTTTCCTTCAGCTCGGCATAGATCGTTTCTTTACGCTCGTTGCGGGCAAGGCGGGTCTGCACTTCTTTGCTGATTTCATTCCGAGTTTTCATGAGAGTCTCCTCTTTTCTAAATTCTACGAGTTGCGCGGCGTAAGCAAGAACACTTTATCCTGCCGACGGGCCTTTTTGAGTGGCTCAAGCGTGATGGCTTAGCCAGGACTCAAGGACAGGAATAAAAAAGCGCCCCGCGGCGGCTGGGCGCTTCCAACTCTATGACGCTTTGTTTAGAAGCTACAGGAGAGTCCGACGGTTCCGAGCAGGTCGACATCATAAGCGGCATCGGTCAGCACATCGCTATCGAGCTGGGCAATGTAGGTGACTCCACCGCTGAGCGACCAGTTGTCGTTCAGCGCGTAGCTCAGCCCGGCCGAAAGGGTGGCATCGTTGAGGCCGTCCGGACCGGCATCGTTCACCAAATAGGCGATCGTGGCACCAGCGGACGCGGATAGCTTTTCGGTCAGGTCGGTTTCGTAGTCGAGCGCTCCCTGAATGTACAAGCTATTCTCAATGGCTCCACCCACTCCGTAGTTAAAGGACAGTGCGGTGGAAAACCCGTTCGTTCCGAGTGCCTTGCCGAAGCTAAGCCCGATTTCCTTGTCGGAATCACCACCATTGGGATAGGTGTACTCGGTATAGCTCAGCCCGATATCAACCACTTTAACCGGCAAGCTGTAGGCGATGTAGTAATCCACCTCGGAAAACTCGCTCCCACCACCGATGTCGTTGATGTCGTAGTTGGCCCAAATACCGATCGCGAGCGATCCATATTTTTCGTCGATCGGAAATCCAGAGATCTCCGCACCGGGTTGCATAACAAACCCGTCGTTGAGGGTAACTCCGCGGAAGACATAGGCGCTGGCAAAGTCAACGCCTGCGCTTACGTCAGCCGCGTGAGCGGCGCCAGCGACCCCTAAGGCCGCGATTAGTAATAGTGTTCCTTTTTTCATTTTCATTTCTCCTTTGTGTTTTCTGTTTCTAATTCTGATTGGAATGCGCCCGCCGACCCCTCTCCCTCGTGCAAGCCGCACGGACGCTCTCTGAATGTCTTTAACCGACGGCGTCGTCTCCCTTTTCGCCTGTGCGGATCCGAATGCATTCCTCCAGGCTCTGGATGAAGATCTTGCCGTCGCCGATGTTTCCGGTGCGCGCCGCCTCAATGATGGCGTCAACAGTCGGGTCGACAAATTCGGCATTCACCGCAATCTCGAGACGGATCTTTTTGAGAAGGTTCACCTCAATGTCCGCACCGCGGTAGGTCTCGTGATATCCCTTCTGCTGACCGCAGCCTAGGGCATTGGTCACCGACATTTTGAATACGCCTTTTTCGTAGAGCGCCTGTTTGACGGCCGTTAGTTTCTGCGGCTGGATATATGCAATAATCAGTTTCATAATAGTTCTCCTTTGATTTTAGTGGTTTCTGATTACTGAGTCGTCCAGAGCTGGAAACCGCTATAGGCTTCTTCGCCGTGTTCGCTAATGTCCAGTCCGCGGATTTCCTCTTCCGGGGAGACGCGCAGTGCGTTGAACTTCTTCAGGATGCTGAAGAGAATGAACATCGTGGTAAATGCCCACAGCGGAATAATCACCGCCCCAGCAATCTGACCCATCCAGTTTCCGTAGATGATCGTCGATCCCTCTCCGGTCGCACCGTAGGATCCGAAGATCGCTGTAGCGATCAGACCCCAGACTCCACAGAGTCCGTGTACCGGGAAGGCCCCAACCGGGTCGTCGATCCGTAGCGCGTCGAGCAGTTTAACACCCAGGGTGACAAGTATACCGGCAACCACACCAATGATGATCGCTTCAACATTGCTAACCCCGTCGCAGTTGGCGGTGATCCCGACGAGACCCGCAAGGATTCCGTTAAGCGCCATGGTGAGGTCCGGCTTCTTATGAATGATCCAAGTCGTCAGCATGGCGAGCAACCCACCGGCAGCCGCGGCCAGGGTCGTGTTCACTGCGATGAGCATCACGGCGTTGGTGTTGTCCGCGCCATAGATAGCAAGCTGCGAACCGGGGTTGAATCCGTACCAGCCGACCCATAGAATAAATACACCGAGTGCAGCCAACGGAAGGTTATGCCCCGGCATCGCTCTCGGTTTCCCATCTGCGGCAAAACGTCCGATGCGTGGACCCAGAACAATAGCTCCGGCCAAACCGGCGAATCCACCGACGGCATGTACAACACCCGATCCGGCGAAGTCATAAAAGCCCATGGTATCGAGGAAGCCACCGCCCCATTTCCAGAAACCACTAATCGGGTAAACCAACCCAGTAAGCACCGCACTGTAAACTAAGTACGCGGAGAACTTCAGACGTCCCGCCACCGCACCCGAGACAATCGTTGCCGCCGTTGCCGCAAAGGCAACCTGGAACAAAAAGTCGCACTGAGGAGTCAAGGATCCAGCCACGACATCGCTTCCGATTCCATCGATTCCTATTCCACCCCAGCCCATAAAGCCGCCGAGAATGGCATCCCCATACATAATCCCGTACCCAACTAGGAAATACAGCAATACGCCGATACATAGGTCCATCACATTCTTAAACAGAATGTTGACCGCATTCTTCGCGGAATTAAACCCGGCTTCGACCATGGCAAATCCCGGCTGCATAAAGATCACCAGCACTGCGCCTATCAATAGAAATAGATTGTCTATTGTATACGCGGTTGTTTCAGCGACCGTCGGTTCAGCGATTATCTGCGCCACCCCGTCGGTCACATCAGCTAATTCCTGTGCATGCACTGGAGCAGTCAAACAGACCACCGCAGCCAGCGCAGCCAGCGCAGCCAGAGTTAACAGTATTTTTTTCATCTTCTCTTTCCTCCCTTTCATTCTACCCTTCCAAAAATGCAGAGCCTCTTCTGCAAAACTATGTCTCACCAATTAGCAGAGTTTGTGCCTAAAAATAACAGACTATTATAAACTGTTCTTTACCAATTAGATACAAACTATCAATTTATTTTGATAGTTGTAGGAAGGACGTTTATAGATACATATATGTACTATATACATCCACAATAACATTTTTGGCGTGTGTGTTTAGATATAATCCGCGCTACTCACAAAAGCAGGGGAATTCAGTTCACCTCAGATTTACATTTTACAGAAATGACTCATGCCCCACGGACGGCAAGGCCGGCCCACAGACAAAGAGGGCTTAAGTGAATCCATGCCGATTGCCCCACAGGGGTCTCCATCGAATAGTCGGTATGTCATTGCAGGACAAACTTCTCTGTACTTAGAGAGCTTGAGATCCATTCAGAAAATATACACGTCGCGACACACTTCCGAGAAGAGCCCTTTTGCGACCAAGGCCTATATCCGCTCTATTTTTCACTGTGCTTACAATAGATATCCCGCCGGACGCGGCTACAGAGATTGCAGGCAAGAGCATCCTGTCCTGAGCTCCACCGAAGGGCGACCCCGCTCTTTTGGCCTGAAAGCAAACTGAAGGTGGCATCAAAAGGAAACCGACAACCCAAACGCCTCTCCCTCTTGAGTGAAAAAGGTCTGACACATTGAAGCAGGCAAGCCTTAGACAGCTCGTCGTAGCGCCACCATATGGGTCTGCTTCCAGTCCTGCTTGCGGTAAAAAATAATCGCCGGAACATTGTGCGCGTCGGCCAACAGCTGGATTCGGGTCGCGCCCTGACCGCGAGCCCACTGCGTCGCCGCCTCAACCAACGCCTTTCCAAAACCCTTTCTGCGATGAGCCGAGGTGACTATCAGATCTTCCAACAATCCGGATGCGCCCCCTTCGGCGGTGGAGACCAGCAACTGCACGGTGACCATCCCGACAATCCGCTCGCCTCGCTCCGCCACCCAAACCTCTGCAGTGGGCGATTCAAGCAACCGCATCAGGCCGCGCCGCTGCTTTTCTGGCTCCGCATCAAATTGCGTCTCAATTGCAAACAACTCCCGAAGCAACCTCCGCATATCCTCCAGGTCACTCGATCCGGCCCGGCGAATCCCAACCGCTTTCGCTTTTTGACTTCCTACTTTCGCTTCCATCTCTACACACCCTCATCTCAATACACACACACAAAACAAAAAAGGGCGCCCGGAATGATCATCCCTGGGCGCCCATCATTCACCTTTAAAGCGAGATGCCTTTAAAAGCTACAGGAGAGTCCGACCGTTCCGAGCAGGTCGACATCATAAGCGGCATCGGTCAGCACATCGCTATCGAGCTGGGCAATGTAGGTGACGCCACCGCTGAGCGACCAGTTGTCGTTCAGCGCGTAGCTCAGCCCGGCCGAAAGGGTGGCATCGTTGAGACCGTCCGGGCCGGCATCGTTCACCAGATAGGCGATCGTGGCACCAGCGGACGCGGAAAGCTTTTCGGTCAGGTCGGTTTCGTAGTCGAGCGCTCCCTGAATGTACAAGCTATTCTCAATGGCTCCACCCACTCCGTAGTTAAAGGACAGTGCGGTGGAAAACCCGTTCGTTCCGAGTGCTTTGCCGAAGCTAAGCCCGATTTCCTTGTCGGAATCACCACCATTGGGATAGGTGTACTCGGTATAGCTCAGCCCGATATCAACCACTTTAACCGGCAGGCTGTAGGCGATGTAGTAATCCACCTCGGAAAACTCGCTCCCACCACCGATGTCGTTGATGTCGTAGTTGGCCCAGATACCGATCGCGAGCGATCCATACTTTTCGTCGATCGGAAATCCAGAAATTTCCGCACCGGGTTGCATGACAAACCCGTCGTTAAGGGTGACTCCACGGAAGACATAGGCGCTAGCAAAGTCAACGCCTGCGCTTACGTCAGCCGCGTGAGCGGCGCCGGCAAACCCTAAGGCCGCGATAAGTAATAATGTTCCTTTTTTCATTTTCATTTCTCCTTTGATTTTTCTGTTTCTAATGGGTTCTAAATGCGCCCGCCGACCCCTCTCCCTCGTGCAAGCCGCACGGACGCTCTCTGAATGTCTTTAACCGACGGCGTCGTCTCCCTTTTCGCCTGTGCGGATCCGAATGCATTCCTCCAGGCTCTGGATGAAGATCTTGCCGTCGCCGATGTTTCCGGTGCGCGCCGCCTCAATGATGGCGTCAACAGTCGGGTCGACAAATTCGGCATTCACCGCAATCTCGAGACGGATCTTTTTGAGAAGGTTCACCTCAATGTCCGCACCGCGGTAGGTCTCGTGATATCCCTTCTGCTGACCGCAGCCTAGAGCGTTGGTCACGGACAGTTTGAAGACGCCTTTCTCGTAGAGCGCCTGTTTCACGGCGGTCAGTTTCTGTGGCTGTATATATGCAATAATCAGTTTCATGATTTTTCTCCTTAGTGAATTAGCTGTTGGTGAAGATCTGGAACCCGCTGTAGGCCTCCATGCCGTGCTCGCCGATGTCGAGCCCCTTGAGTTCTTCGTCCTCGCTTACGCGAATCCCGATGGTTTTCTTCAGGAGGAAGAAAATCAGGAATGCGGCAGGGAAGCAGACGGCTCCGTAGGCGACCACACCGATCAACTGGGTCAGGAAGCTGTACTCGGCACTGAATACACCGACAAACAAGGTTCCCAACACACCACATACGAGATGGACGGTGGTTGCACCGACGGGGTCGTCGATTTTCATTTTGTCAAACATCATGACGGAAACCACTGCGACCGCGCCGCAAATGAGTCCGATGAGGATCGCCGCACTCACGGAGACCACGTCCGCACCCGCGGTGATACCCACCAACCCGGCTAAACAGCCGTTGAGGACCATCGTGAGGTCGGGTTTTTTATGGATCGTCCATGTGGTGCTCATGGCGCCAATGATTCCGGCGGCCGCGGCCATACAGGTGGTGACGAGAACGTAGGAGACCCTGCCCGGATCGCCGGAGAGAACCGAACCGCCGTTAAAGCCGAACCAACCGAGCCAGAGCAGGAACACCCCGATGGTGAGCAAGGGCATGTTGTGGCCCATGATGGCTTTAACCTGTCCATTGACATATTTGCCAATCCGCGGCCCAAGTAGCAAAATCGCGGCGAGCGCAGCCCAGCCACCGACCGAGTGAACGAGCGTGGAACCGGCAAAATCATGGAAGTTCATTTCTGCGAGCCATCCGCCGCCCCAGACCCAGGAGCCAACAAACGGGTACACGAGCGCAATATAAATGGCCGAGAAGGTCAGAAACGCCCCGAGCTTGATGCGTTCTGCAACGGCACCGGAAACGATGGTCGCAGCGGTGGCGGCGAACATGCCCTGGAACAAGAAGTCTGTCCAGTAGGTGTACGCCCCGTCGGCATAGTCGATCAAGCCGGCCGCACCTTCTGGCGCCGCGATACCGAATCCGGAAAACCCGAAGATTCCGGCGATTGAAAATTCACCGGGATACATCAGATTGAAACCGATCAGCGCATAGGTCAGCAGACCGATCGCGACAATCGCGGTATTCTTGAACAAGATGTTGACGGTATTTTTTGCACGGGTCAGCCCCGTCTCTACCGTTGCGAATCCCAGATGCATGATGAAGACCAAAAAGATGGAAACCATCATCCAAATATTGTTCGCGGTAAACATGGCATCTGCCGCCGTGATCTCCGGCACGGCCTCTTCCGCATACCCGGCTGCGCCGAGTGCCACTGCACCAGCCATCAACAACAGGGTCTTTTTCCATCTACTCATAACGTCCTCCTTAGGTTAAACATCCAAAAATCCGCCCATATCGGCGATTTGATGTGAACCCTTAAAGCAGGAAGCAGGCCAAGAAGAAAAAACGGAGGCATTGATGTCTTAACCCATTGAATATAAATGATTTACAGAATACACGCACCGGGAGATATAAATACATATTTGTTTCTATCTAAAAGATAGATACATTTATGTACTGTAAAGGAAGGATTCGACCTCCGAAATCAGGCTGAATCCGAGCATCTGTCGCGCGGTGTAGACCGCTTTTTCCATACTGACGGCTTCCACCGCTTTTTGAATGTCGGGAATCCGGCGCGGCGCGATACTGAATTTGGTAATGCCCGCTCCCAGCAAGAAGGGAATCATCTTCGCATCGCGGGCGATATCGCCGCAGATCGAAACGTCCGTTCGATGACTCCGCGCCACGGCGGCCACGCGCTCAATCGCGCGCAGAATAGCGGGATGGTGCGAAAGATAGAGCTTGGAAACCATCTCGTTGGTTCGATCGACCGCCAGCATATATTGAATCAGGTCGTTGGTTCCAATGGACATGAAATCGACCTCGTGCGCCAGATCCTCCACCAGCGTCACGGCCGACGGCAGCTCCACCATGATTCCCAGCTTCGTTTCCCGATTATACGAGACCCCTCGGTCGTCGAGCTGTTTCATGCACTCCTTGACCACCTCACGTGCTTCCACAAACTCATCCACCGAGGAAATCAGAGGAAACATGATCCGCGTGTTGCCGCCCTCGCCCGCGCGAAGCATGGCGCAGATCTGTTCCGCAAACACTTCCCTGTTCTGGAGCAAAAACCGAATCCCGCGCAAACCGAGGAAGGGGTTGGCCTCCTCCACCTCGCTCGGATGCGCCATCAACTTATCCCCGCCGATATCCAGCGCTCGGAACGTCACTTCTCGCCCGGCCATCGCCTCCACCAAACGGCAATACACCTGATATTGCTCCTCCTCCGACGGAAACGCATTACGAATGATAAACGGGAACTCACTGCGGTAGAGCCCAACCCCTTCCGCGCGAAATTGCTCCGCCAATTTCAGGTCGCTCAGCAGGTTGATGTTGGCAAACAACTGAATACGGACACCATCCGCCGTATGCGTCTCCGCCCTAACCGATGGCGCGGCCTCCAGCTCGGTGACCGCGCGTCGATGCTCTTCATACTCATCAAGCACCTTGCGGGAGGGGCGGATATAAACCGTTCCCTGCGACCCATCGATCAGCAGCTCACACGACTCGCGAAACAGCGCGAACTGTTGCGGGTCTACCATGACCATCGGCTTTTGAAGTGACCGACAGATGATCGCAATATGCGAGGTCATCCCGCCCTGCACCACAAACCCCTGAGCCTTTTCGGTGGCAAGCTTTAGTACATCAGAAGGCAGCAGGGAGTCCGCCAGAATAATCTGCCCACTGTAGTCCCCCGGGGTACGCCCAATCCCCATCAGGTTTTCAAGAAGGCGATGACCCAAATCTTTCAGGTCATGCTCTTTTTCCTGCAACCGCAGATTGGGGCTGGCGGCGAAAATTTCAATGTACCGATTCACCACGTCGACCAACGCATCGACAGGCGAAGCGCCCCCTTCGATTTTATGGCGGATTTCGCCCGAAAACTCTTCGTCCGCCAAAATCAATAAGTGGGCGCTGAAAATCAGTTGTGCCACATCGGAAAGATCTTCATTGGCCTCGCGCTGTAGATCCTTCAGCTGCCGCTCACTCTCCTTTAAGGCGCGATCAAAATCGGCCATCGTCAGATTTTCAGCCACCGAATCCGGGGCCCGGAATCTCCCCGCCCGGCCCGAAATCATAAAACTAGCCCGGCCTTGCGCCACCCCGTCGCTGGCGGGACGCCCCTTAATCAGCTTCGTGCCCTGCGCAGCGACCGGCACCACGGTCTCCTCCCGCCGATGGAGAGCCATCAGCAAGTCGGCATTTTCAATCACCGTGGCCAGCTGCCCGGCAATGGCGCGCAACGCCTGCTCGTCGGCCCCATCAAAGTAATCCGTCTTCACATCCTGCACCACCAGCACGCCGACCCGCGTGAGCTGCCGGCGAATCGGCACGGCCAGAAACGCCTCGTACTTTTCTTCCCCAATCCCCTTCACCGGTTTGAAGATCGGGTTTTTCGAGGCGCACCCCGCACAAACCGAGCGCAACTCCTTCAGGGCCATCCCGGCAATCCCCTGCCCCAGACGCAACTGAACCTTGCCAATCGCATCCACACTCAGCCCCTGCGTCGCGCGCAGGGTCAGCATGCGGGTCACATCGTCATAAATATAAATGGAACAGACGGCCGCCTTCATATGCCAGGCCACCGTGCTCACCGCCGATTGCAAAAAATCGTCCAAGCTACTGCTCTTTTCAAAAAGAGCGGACAGCTCCGCGACGTCACAGATCATCTCTACATTTGTTTTACCCATAAAATACTTCTATCCTCTTTTTCCAAGGGTTGGAAGAAAAGTTTGTCACTCTCGCTTCGCTCGGGTCCAACCCTCGGAACTTTTCGAACGATTCTTTCCAAGCATTGGAAAAAAAGATGTTCGTTTTCCACGGGTTGGAACCCGCCCCGCGCCGCGCCAAAATCGGATGCAGACGGCAGGAAAATTGATTCGACCTGCCCCGAGCGTCTCCCTACTATGGCGCTTTAAATAACAAAGCTGACTCATGCAAAAACTCGACACGACTCTCTTTCTAAAAATCTATCGCCACATGCTCGCATCGCGCAAGGCCGATGCGGTGCAAGCGGATGCCGCCCAACGCGGCGAGGCATTTTTCTACATCCCGTCGTCCGGCCACGAGTCGATGGCGGCGCTGGCTCCGCACCTAACGCCGACCGACTGGCTCCACTGCCACTACCGCGACCGCGCCCTGATCCTCGCCCGCGGCGTCACACAGGAAATGCTTTTGCGCGGCCTGCTCGGCAAAACCGGGTCGCCCTCTGAAGGCCGCCGGATGCCCGGCTTTGCCTGTAACCGCGAACTCCGCCTCCTCAGCGTCCCAACCGGCGTTGCCAGCAACGCGCTTCAGGCCGTCGGGATCGCTCAAGCCATCAAGAGTAGCTCGGAAATTGTCTACTGCGGTATTGGCGATGGCGGCACACAGGAAGGCGAATTTTTCGAAGCCGTGGCCGAAGCCGTCCGCTCGCAACTCCCCGTTCTCTTCGTAGTGCAGAACAACCGCTACGCCCTCTCCACCCCCTCCGCCGGACGCACCTTCTTCTCCCGGCCCGACGGCGATGCCGACGAATTCTACGGCCTGCCAATTTTGAGAGCCGATGGAACCGACGCGGTCGACACGCACCGCGTCTTTGGCGAGGCGGTTTCCACGATTCGGAAAACCCGCGGCCCGCAGATCGTCGTGATGGAGGTGGAACGACTCGGAAGCCACACCAACGCCGACGACCACACCCTCTATCGCTCCGCCGACGACATCCGCGACATGCGCGAAAACGGCGACCCCATTCTCAACCTCGCTGAAAAGTTAATCGCCGCCGGAATTCCCGAAGCCGATCTCAAAGCGATTGAGCACGAACTCAATCACGAGATCGACGAAGCCTTCGCCGCGGCGCGTAGAGCCGACAATGCGACGGTCGAACTCTCCGCAAAAAAACCGCTGCCGCCCGCCCAGGACGAGCACCGCGAAGACGGCGACGCGCTCACGATGATCGAAGCGATGCGCGCCACACTCCGCGCGCGCCTCAACGCAGATCAAGATGTTTATATGTATGGCGAAGACATCGCGGATCCCAAGGGCGACGTGTTCGGTCTCACGCGCGGACTCGGCACGGACTTCCCGAAACAGATCACCAATGCCCCGTTGAGCGAAAGCACCATCGTCGGCGCCGCCATCGGGCAGGCCCTCGTGGGCAAAAAGCCCGTGGCCTGCATTCAGTTTGCCGACTTCATGCTCCCCGCCTTCAATCAGATTGCCTCCGAACTCGGGGCCATGTACTGGCGCACCAATGGTCAGTGGGAATGCCCCGTCATCGTCATGGCCATCTGCGGCGCCTACCGCCCCGGCCTCGGCCCGTACCACGCGCAAACGTTCGATTCCACCTTCGCGCATATCCCCGGCCTCGATGTGCTGATGCCCTCGACCGCCGCCGATGCCGCCGGCCTACTCAACGCCTCGTTCGACTCCGGCCGCCCGACCATTTTCCTTTTCCCGAAAAATTTGATCAACGACCGCACCGTCACCTGCGCCGACGATGCCGCAGACCAGTTTGTACCGATCGGTAAAGCCCGCGTCACCCGCTCCGGCAAAGACCTCACGATGGTCAGCTGGGGCAGCACCCTGCCGCTGTGCGAAAAAACCGCCACCGCGCTCGACGAAGCCGGCGCCTCCGCCGAAATCATCGACCTGCGGACTCTCGTTCCGTGGGACGAAGAAACCATCATCGCCTCCGCAAAGAAAACCGGCAAGCTGCTCGTCGTCCACGAAGACAACCAGACCTGTGGACTCGGCGGGGAAATTCTCGCCACCGTTGCCGAAAAAGCGGGGGTCCCCATTCAAATGGCACGCGTCACACGCCACGACACCTACATCCCCTATCTATTCGAAACACAGATCGAAGTGTTGCCCTCCTTCAAAAGCGTACTCAGCAAAGCCGCCGAAATGCTCGATCTCTCCTTGAGCTGGCAGAAGCCGGTCGAAGAAGCCGAAGGCTCCGTCACGGTCAATGCGATTGGCTCGAGCCCGTCCGACAAAACCGTCACCCTCGCCGAATTGCACATCGCCGTCGGGCAGACCGTTGAAGCGGGCGAGCTACTCGCCTCCGTCGAGGCCGACAAAGCGACGATGGAAATCTCGACGCCCGTCACCGGAACCGTCGAAGAACTGCTGCTCGCCGAAGGCGATGTGGTGGACGTGGGCACCCCGCTCGCTCGCATCGCCACCGACGAAACCGATCTCATCAAAAAACCGGTCACCGAAGAAAATCCCGGCACGCCGATCCTCGAACGCAACGCCGCTCTTCCAGGGGTTGGAAAAAGTGACGCGGCCGAGGCGAAGCCTGTTTTGCTCTCCTCCATCGCCACCGTACTCGGCTCACGCAAAGTCACCAACGAGGAGCTGGTGGACCCCGATGATGCCTGGAACTCCGAGGCCATCCGCAAACGAACCGGCATCGAAACCCGCTACTGGATCGACGGCGACGAAACCGTCACCACCCTGGCGGTGAAAGCGGCGCGCGACCTGCTCGAAAAAGAGGGCCTTGCCATTGATCAAATCGACGCCTTGGTTTGCGCCACCGGCACTCCGCTCGCCATGACCCCTTCGCTCGCCTGTAGCGTCCTTCGCGAGCTAAGCCCCGAAAAAGGCGAAGTCCTCATGCAGGCGCACGATATCAGCGCCGCCTGCTCTGGCTACATGTACGCCCTGCAAACCGCCTGCGATATTTTACGAGACGACCCGTCTAAAAAAGTCATCGTCATCACCGCTGAAACGCTTTCGCCGATGATCAACCACGACGACCCGAAGACCAGCGTCCTCTTCGGCGACGCCGCCACCGCCTCGCTCCTCTCGTGCGAGCCGCGCAACGGCGACGTCAACGCATTGATCAACCGTCCGGTTTTGTCGGCCAAAGGCGTGGAAGATAAAATCCTCTACGTCCCGAATATGGGCGGCGAAGAAAAGATTGAAATGGAAGGGCTGACGGTCTTCAAAATCGCCATCAAGAAGATGATCAACATGCTCGACGATGCCTGTATAGCGCGCGGTATCGCCGTCGATGAGCTCGACAAGATTGTGCCGCACCAGGCCAACGAGCGGATCATCGAAGCCATCCGCAAAACGATCCACTGCCCGCCAGAAAAAATGTTCAACCACATTGCCAAATATGGCAACACCTCCTCGAATACCCTCCCGCTGGCGCTGAATGAGCTCATGCCCGGGATGGAAAAAGACGCGCTGATCGGCCTCACCGCTTTCGGCGGAGGCTTCACCTTCGGCGCCGCCGTCATCGAAAAACAATAGGCGTCATGAAATCAATTGTTCTACAGGAACTGCGGCATCACGGACCGTTCACGTTGCTCGGTGCACTCGGCAGTGTTGCGGTGATTATGCTTCTTCGCCTCTGGGCCCCGGACTTTCTCTCGACCGACCGCGCAGCGGATCTATTTGAGTTTACCCATCCGCTACACGTGGTGCTCAGCGCGATGGTGACCGCATCGCTCTACCGCAACTACCGTTCAAAAACGAAACACTCCCGTGGGGGAATGTTTGCGGTGATTCTGATCGGCTACTTCGGATCGATCGGCATCGCCACGCTCAGCGACTGCCTGATTCCCCACTGGGGCGAAATACTGCTGGGAATGGGCCATACGCATGCGCATATCGGGATTATCGAAATGCCGATCATTATCAACTTCGCCGCGCTCTTTGGAGTCGGCTTTGCCTATTGGTATCCGAAGACCCACTTCCCGCACACGGGGCATGTTCTGTTGAGTATGGCGGCCTCTCTCTTCCACATTTTGCGCGGTCAGGCCGGAACCTTCAGCCTTCTCGAAGGCGTTGGCATTGCCCTGTTCCTGTTCGTCGCTGTCTGGATTCCCTGCTGCCTCAGCGATATCGTCTTCCCGCTCCTCTTCATCCGCAAAGAGGATCTCCCTAAAGATCTCCACCTCCACTAGCCGGATCGTCTCATCGGCTTTCGACTTGACTCTTCGACCCTTTTTCGGTTTGCTAGGCGCACTTAACTCTCCGGAGGAATTATCATGAAAAAGATTATTAACCTGCTCCTTTTATCGGTGTTGCTTTCCGTTCTCTTCGGGTGCACGACCACGGACGAGAAATATGAAACCCTTCTGCAACCGCCAGATTCCTTTAATCCCATCTGGCTCCGCTACCAGGAACTTCCTGGAGAGAAAACCATGGTGGTCGCCATCGACATGGGCGGAAACTGGGCCTTTGGCTCCGATCACGACCGCGATTCCCTTAAGGAAGCCGCCAAAAATGCCGCTATCAAATGCGACAAAGCGCGCAAAAAACATAAAGTATTCGCCAAAGCCACTCTCTTCGCGGTGAATAACGAAATCGTCTACTACGACAACCAGTTCAAGTAGAACTCCGTTACCCTCTTCACGAAAACGCCCCGAATTTCGGGGCGTTTTTTTATTTTACACTCCTGAAACACCTCGAGTTCTGGCTTGCCGGTCTACGACCTGGCGAAGAGAATGGCCATCGTTAACAAGGAGGTTCTTATGCAGGTTCTCAAAAAAGTACTCATCGGGATTGGCATTGCGCTAGTCGTTCTCTTCGTCGTCGCAGCCCTATTCCTCGGCCCCATCATTAAGGGCGCTGTTGAAACCATCGGCCCGCAAGTCGCGGGTGTGGACATCACTCTTGAGAAAGCTGGCGTCAATCTGTTCTCCGGAAACGTGACGCTCAAAGGACTGATCATCGGGAACCCGGAAGGCTTCAAAACCCCCAGCCTCATGGAACTCAATCAGTTTGTGGTCGACCTGGATATGGGCTCGCTCTTCACCGATACCCTTGTCATTAAAAAAATCCATATCGACGGCCCGCAGATCACCTATGAGCAAGCCCTGAGATCCAGTAACTTCAGTACCCTCCAGAAAAACCTAGCGCCGGACGAGAAGGCTCCGGCCGAAGAGCCGGAAGAAAAAATGGCCAAGAAAAAGAAAGCCCCCGCCAAGAAGGTGGTCATTGAAGACTTCCTTTTCGAAAACGGGAAGGTCAACGTCAGCATCACACTCGCCGGCGGCAAACAGCTAACCGTTCCGCTGGCAACCATCCACCTCGAAGACATTGGAAAAGCCTCAGACGGCGCATCGATCACGGAAGTGGTCAACGAGGTTTTCGGCGCCATCACCAAAAGCGTCGGACAAGCCGTTGCCGCCTCGGGGAATCTCGCTAGCGATGCATTAAAGGGAACCAGCGCACTCGCTGGTGATGCGCTAAAAGGAACCGGCGATCTCATCAAAGATCCCGGCCAAACGGTTGATGCCGCAAAAGAGGCCGCGGGCGCAGCAACCGATGCAGTAAAAGATGTTGGGGGTGCCCTCAAAAAGGGATTCGGCGGACTGCTCGGGAAATAACCCGTTGTTCTTCAAAGAAAGCCGCTCCGGAATCCGGAGCGGCTTTTTTATGCGTAGCCCAGTTTCTTCAAAAAGAAGAAGTTCTTGCGCCAGTTTTTTTCGACCTTCACCCAGAGCTTTACCTTCATCTTTACAGCATACATCTCAGACAGTTCTTTTTCGGCCTGATACTGCACGCTCTTGAGCAACCGACCCTTCTCGCCGATCACAATCCCTTTCTGGGAATGGCGCTCCACATAAACCACGGCCTGAATCGTCCATTTGGCCGGTGTCTCCTCGATGTCCTCAATCCAAATGGCCAGACAATGCGGAAGCTCATCGTGAAGGCGCTCGAAATACTTTTCGCGGATCACATCGGCCATGTTCAGTTTTCGCGGATAATCGGTCAGGATTTCTTCCGGAAAAAGATGCGGCCCGTCGGGAACGATGGAGAAGAGTGTATCGGTCAGCGCGGAGAGCCCCTGGCCCTTTAGCGCGGAGGCTTCGAGCCAGACCGGCTTCAAATCGCATTCTTTTTCTTCGGCGACCTTCGCCCAGAGCTCTTTGTAGCTCGCAATGAATCCGGTTCCAAGATCAGTTTTATTGAAGAGCAATATGCAGGGGGTGTCATCCTTCATTAGGCGACGCATCCAACCCTCATCCTCTTGCCACGATTTTCTGGAGGCATCGAGCACGAGCAAAATGGCATCGGCCCCGCCCACAGAAGAGCGCGCCATTTTATTGAGATTCTTGCCCATCTCGCCTTCGGCCTTATGCACGCCGGGGGTATCGAGGAAGACGAGCTGTCCGCGATCTTCGGTGAAAATCGCGCGGATCACATTACGGGTCGTCTGCACTGTGTCGCTGACAATGCTGACCTTTTCGCCGAGCAGCGCATTGAGCAACGTCGATTTGCCGACATTCGTCCGCCCGATCACTGCGATCACGCCGGAGCGGCCTTCGGTCGTCGGCACTGGGGTTTCTTCATCCATGGGTTTTCCAATCATCGGAACCGGCTGAGCCGGTGCTTGCTGTTTTTTTGCCTCTCCCCTGCAGGTCGCTTCTTTTTGGGGTACAAAAAGCACTTTGCAATAGCTCAGGTTCAGACATTGGAAAAAAGATACCCTGTTTTTTCCAAGCATTGGAAGCAACTTCGTTGCTCTACAACGCTTCGCGTCGCTATAGCCGCGTTTTCCCGCCGCGTAACACGACGGCGGAAACGGAAAGCGACGCCTGAGGTTTGAAGGGTTTATTTCTGCTCAGGATTTTTTGCGCCGGGACGGAATAAATATTCGAGGCCGTTGGCTTTAATGGTGTAAACCGTTTCGAGCAGTTGACCCAGCTCCCCTTTCGGGAAGCCCTTCTGTTTGAACCAAACCACGTAGGGCTCCGGTAAATTGATTAATTTTGTGCCCGCATACTTTCCAAACGGCATCGTCGCCGTGACCAGCTTGCGAAAGACTTCGGGATCGGGGTTCAGCTCTTCACTCATTTCAACGAGGGACTCCTTCGGGATCTAAATGCTTTATTTTACCAAAGCGAGCGGGCTGAGCCGAGATCCTCCTGAACCGGAATTTCCCCGAAAGCGGAGCGATAGATACCTGAGGTATTCCGAACGTGCTTTTGGTATTTCCAAAAGAAGCGCCTAGGGCGCGGCAATTTTACCACAGGTAAAATAACGACCCACAGGGAGTGGTTCGCCATTGGAAACGCTATTGCATAGAGGCGCAAAAAATCTGCGCGCGCTCCTCTGTTTGGAAACAGCCATTCTCATTGTGGCTTTGCGGTCATCTCTCCAGACCGGCTGAAGCCGGAACTACAAACCTTTTTCACTGGTTTTAAGGTTCGGTGTCCCGCTGGCAGACTGTAAATCAAAGTGTCCGAATTGGAATGCAAAGAGCCTCATGCCAGAATGAACCTTTCTTCATCAACGAAAACAAAGGAAAGGCACATCGACATGAGGCAGATTGAAGCTAGCAGGCAG
>Ga0307929_1000909_pt1 | contig 25787 bp, 27 predicted proteins | sample AceLakmetage1330_FD_203160 | JGI IMG/M metagenome (GOLD analysis project Ga0307929, IMG submission 203160) | Saline water microbial communities from Ace Lake, Antarctica - #1330 | ecosystem: Environmental > Aquatic > Non-marine Saline and Alkaline > Saline | place: Antarctica: Ace Lake...
ATTTCTTTTTCTCCTCCGTCTCTGCTTTCCCCTTTCGCGAAGCGATTTGGTTTTTAAGCTTTCTTCGGGAAAGGTTGAAAGACAAAAAAAATCCTCAAAATCCAGTAAATCCTGTCTAATAAGTTTATTGACTTGAAACAAAATAATCGTTATTGTTACAGCTAATTCTTTTGTGAAAAGGAGGCTTACAAGATGGTAATGATCAGTATACCCTGCCCGGAATCAGTTCTGTTTTCCCTGAAAGAGACCCCGGAAAATTTTGCCAAGGAAGCCAACAGGTTATTGGCTGTGAAGCTTTATGAAATGGGGAAGCTATCCTCGGGGAGAGCAGCAGAACTGGCCGGAATGTCAAGGATCGGTTTCTTACAGTCTTTGGATCGGTATGGTGCTTCCATATTTGATCTGTCAAAAGAAGAATTGGAGCACGATTTACAAAATGCCTGAAATGACCGTCGTTAATACCTCGCCCTTATTCTACCTTCACAGGCTTGGACTGCTCGAAATTCTGAATAAGCTCTATGACGTTGTGACTGTACCGGGAGCGGTGAGGCATGAACTGGAACAAGGACGTCTGCAAGGTGAAGATGTCCCACGATTAGAAGAATACCCATGGATTGATGTAAGGAACGTCAGCCTGCCACGGTATTTGAGCCTGGTTGTAGACCTTGGTCTCGGGGAGTCAGAGGTTTTAGCCATTGCTGTCGATCATCCTTCAGCGCTTGTGGTCCTCGATGATAAGTTAGCCAGAAGCATTGCACAAATGAAGGGATTTCGACTCACAGGAACAGCCGGGGTTCTGCTCCGTGCCAAGGAACAAGAACTCATACCTGCATTAAAACCCGTTATAGAAAGACTCGTGAGCCTCAACTTTCGATTAAAACCGGACCTGATCGAAGCAATCCTGGACCTCTCTGGAGAATGAAAGGCATTTAATTGTGAGGCCCCTACTCCCGACTACTGTCTTTTTCCCTTTAACTCAAAACCAAAAACTCAAAACTCAAAACTGCCCTTAAACCCTTTTTCCTTCAACTCAAAACCCATAACCCAAAACTCAAAACTGCCCTTTTGCCCTTTCCCTTTAACTCAAAACCCATAACTCAAAACTCAAAACTGCCCTTTTGCCCTTCCCCTACAGGCAAAAACGCCCTCTTCCCCCTCAAAACCCGCCCGGATGATTCCTGTGCCAATTCCACGCAGTTGCCACAATTTTTTCTGGATCATCAAACCGTGGCTTCCAACCAAGCTCAGATTTGATCTTTTCTGAAGATGCCACCAACCGTTCAGGATCACCCGGGCGTCTGCCTGCCTCCCGCACAGGAATAGGATGTCCGGTTACCTTGCGTGCGACCTCTACAATCTCCTTTACCGAATACCCCTTTTCACACCCCAGGTTATACACCGCGCTGCTACCACCATCCATCAACCTCTGTGCTGCGAGGATGTGCGCATCACCCAGATCCGTTACATGAACATAGTCCCGAACACACGTCCCATCCCGGGTACCCCAGTCTGTGCCGTATATGTCAATATGGGTGCGTTTTCCCAAAGCTACCTCAAGCACCAACGGAATAAGATGGGTTTCCGGCTCGTGATCTTCCCCAATTTCGCCGCTTTCGTCGGCCCCGGCGGCGTTAAAATACCTCAAGGCTGTAAATTTGAGTCCGTAAGCCCTGTCGCAATCCTCAAGGATTTTCTCAATAAAGAGCTTCGATTTCCCATAAGGATTCGTCGGATCAAGGGAGGCATTTTCGGAAATCGGTATCTGTTCTGGTTCGCCGTATACCGCGGCTGTCGAAGACAGGATAAATCTCAACACCCCGTGGACTTTCATCGCAGTCAAAAGCCGCGCAGTTTTACCCGTATTATTATCGTAATAGGCGAGAGGATCTTCCACGGATTCCCCCACCAAACTGTAGGCGGCAAAATGCATGACACAGTCGATCCTTTGCTCACTGAAAATCCGGTCCAAAAGGACGTGGTCGCCCAGATCTCCTTCCAAAAAAGCACCTGCCGCAACCGCCTCCCGATGCCCCTTGGAGAGATCATCCAAAACGACGACATCATGTCCTGCGCCAATCAATTGCCTAACCACATGCGACCCAATATATCCGGCTCCACCAACAACAAGAAAAGATGCCATCACGCCCTCATTAATAATCCCTTCTGAAAGGAGTCATCCATCCCTATGACTCATCACCCATCCGCAGATTACGCAGATTCGCGCAGATTATAAACAAATCTCTTATGTTCGAGTGACTGTGAACCGAAGTTGATCAAAAGGCCAACCTTTAAACCAGTCGCTTTAAGGTAATTGATAAGTTGCGCTTCCTCAACACCAGACAAATTAGAAATCGCCTTAATTTCGATGATGATCTCTTCATAGCAAACAAAGTCAGGCTGGTACTTCTTATCCAGACACTGCCCCTTATAAAAGATTTCGATAATCGGCTGAGCCTTATTTGGAATCCTCTGTAGATTGAACTCCCTCCGCAACGCCTCTTGATATACGGCCTCCAAGAACCCACACCCAAGCTCCTTATGAGCCTCCATGGCTGCGCCAATTATTTTGTAAGTCCTTTCATCTCTCATTTTGGTTCCCTAATCCGTGTAATCTGCGTAATCTGTGGATTGGACCTCCATAGCCGCCTCGATAATCTTATATGTTCTTTCATCTTTCATTTTTTCTAATCTGCGCGAATCTGCGTAATCTGCGGATCAGTAGGCATTCCGATTAGTCTCCCGCCCGAACAGGGTCAGATAGATGATCTTCAAGTCGACCTGGAAACTCCAGTTCTCTATATAGTCGATGTCGCACTCGACCCGTTTCTCGATGGATGTGTCGCCCCGCCATCCGTTCACCTGTGCCCAGCCCGTAATGCCCGATTTAACGAGATGGCGCACCTTGTAGTGCGATATATCGTTTTTGAACTGCTCCACAAAATGCTCCCTTTCAGGTCTTGGACCCACCACGCTCATGTTGCCGGTCAGCACATTCCAGAACTGGGGCAGTTCGTCGATATTCCCCTTGCGAATGAACCTGCCGATCTTGGTGACACGGCTGTCGTCGGCCGTGGTCCATACGGTATCGGACTCTTTCCTGGCCTGGACAGTCATGCTCCTGAGCTTGTATATCTCGAACTTGATGTTGTTTGCCCCTACCCGGTCCTGCTTAAAGAATACGGGGCCACGCGACGTCAGCTTTATGAGGAGGGCTATTATAAGAAAGAACGGGGACAGGATCACCAGGACAGCCAGGGAGAAGCATATATCAAAGGCCCTCTTGGTCACCCTGTTTTTCAACAGGCTAAGGGGTTCCGTGCGGATGCCGAGCAGGGGCAAGTCGCCGAGACTGTCAAGAACAGCCCGGTTGCGGATGAGGCGGAAAAAGTCGGGGACTATTCTGACACGGATACCCTCCTGGTTGCACTTTTCCACGACCTCCATGATCTCCTTTTCCATCCTCAAAGGGAGAGCAACGATCACCTCATCGATCGGGCCGGCGCGGGCAATTTCGCAAAACCTGTCCTGCTTCCCGAGGTAGAATCCCTTTGGCAGTGACTCGTGGTACTTGTCAGCCAGCACCCCATAAAGCCTGTACCCTAAATGCCGTGATGATAAGATCTGATTAATCGCCTTTTCCGCCACCCTGCCGCCACCAACCAAAAGAACATGCTTTTGCTGATACCCTTCTTTGACAAAATGCTTGGCGCATACAAGGCAAAAAAAGCGTATCCCCATTGAAAGGCACAGGGAGATAAACAACGGCCACAAGATCAGTTTATTATTGGGGCCAAAATTACCAAAAGCGGCTACAGCTACTATGACGCTGACACTCAAAACAGAGTAACCGATCAGGGTGTCTTTAAGGGTTGATAAAATCTTGGAGTCAATACTTATGCTTGTGGTGGATGAATTGAAAGCGATGACAAACCACATAAAACCGACAAGCATCATCAACATATTGGCCTTAAAGGAAACAGGGATAAGTCCATTATAGTACACAAATATGCCAAGAAAAGAGGCATATAGTACCAATAGATCAAATATGAAGATGGCTGCTGATCTGGATTTTGTTATCATTCTTGAATTGAACCTGAGAGATGTGTAGGTTTTAAGACGCTTTTTTCAAATCCGGTCAAGAGTCTCTCACAGAAGTCTCTCACAGAGCGCTCGGAGAGCACAGAGAAGATAAGCTGGTAAGCCGATAAGTTGGTGAGGTGTTAAGTTGGTGAGTGGAGAGGAAAAAAATAAGGAACAAATTATACATACCCTCCAGTGAAGATTGTGGTATTAAACAGTCGGGCTACAAAGTAAAAAAAGCAACTACGTTCCCCATTTTGTGTCCCCTTCTCAAGAGATTTACACAAAACCATGGGGATGGTTGTTGTGCCACTTCCACGCTGTGGCAATAATCTTCTCAGGGTCGTCGAAGCAGGGTGACCATCCAAGGTCTGCCGAGATCTTTTCGGATAATGCGACCAGCCTGGCCGGGTCTCCAGGGCGTCTTCCGGTCTCCACGGCCGGGATCGGGTGACCGGTCACCCGGCGGGCGATCTCAATAATCTCTTTGACAGAATAGCCGCTCTGGCAGCCCAGGTTATAGATCACGCTCTCCCCACCCTCTATCAGCCTCTCAGCCGCTAATATATGGGCATCCGCCAGATCGCTTACATGGATATAGTCGCGGATACAGGTGCCATCCCTTGTGTCCCAGTCAGAGCCGTATATGTTCACCTCCGTCCTCTGCCCCAATGCCACCTGCAGCACGATCGGAATCAGGTGTGTCTCAGGGGCATGATCTTCGCCTATCTCCCCCCCTTCATCGGCCCCGGCCGCATTAAAGTAGCGCAGAGATGAAAACTTCAGCCCGTGGGCCTTGTCACAGTCTTCCAGGATCTTTTCGATGAAGAGTTTTGACCTGCCGTAGGGGTTGGTCGGTTCAGTGCGATCGGTCTCCGGAATGGGAATATTCTCCGGTTCGCCATAGACAGCGGCAGATGAAGAAAAGATGAATCTGTTTACGCCATGGTCTCTCATGGCCGACAACAGGCGAACCGTCCTGGCTACATTGTTGTCATAATATTCCAGGGGTTTTTCTACGGACTCACCCACCAGGCTGAAGGCGGCAAAGTGCATAACACAGTCTATCTTCCTTTGGGAGAAGACCTGAGCAAGGATATCCCTGTCTCCCAGATCCCCCTCGATGAATACAGACCCGCGCAAGGCCTGACAATGACCCTTCGTAAGGTTGTCCAGCACCACCACCCCATATCCCTGTCCCGCAAGCTCCTTAGCCACATGGGACCCTATATAACCGGCCCCGCCGACAATCAAAAATCGGGTCATAAAGACTCCCCTGCCTCACATTGCAGGCGTATACAATTTCAAAGTTCAGAACTCAGATGTCCCTGCACCCCAACCCCTATCCCTTTCCGTCTCATCCAGTCATCCCTTCCCCATGAGCTATTCCCCATCAGACATGAGCTATGAGCCATGAGCCATCAGCTATTTCCCCTCTGTCTCTCCCCATTCGATGTCGGAGTCTTCGCTTACCTGGATGTTCGATGTTCAACCGCCATGCTCCTTGCGCTATGCCCTCTGCGCCATGCGCCATCTCATCTACCGACAACCTCACTTATTGCATACAAACTGCACAAGTGCGCTGCTTGATCCGTAAAGTTAATCAAAAACCATGGCGCCAAAGTACCCTTGGGAATGTTTCTTAGAGCCTTTTTCCTCCGAAATATCCATACCATAACTTCCTTGCGCGTGAGCAAAACCCTGCCCGGGCCAAAGAAATGGATCTCCACTTTGCAGCGGATAAAATCAATAAGGAAGTGAAAGGAGAAAACCAGCAGGGAAGGCCACACCCACTCCCTGTCGGCTAAAAAGAAGATCAACCCCGCAAAGAAAGCATGGAGGCTTGTATGCCACCCATTAGCAAGAATTTGATCAAATATTCCTGATTTTCGCTTCAGAACCGCCAGCCTGTTTGAAGCAAATATTACATCCCCCAGGATATGGGACAACAAGAGCAACAAAAACGGATCCATGTACACTCGAACCTGTCACAGGGAATCAACAATGCCGTGAGACCTTTGAAAAATGTTCATTTTAAAGGAATAATGGAAGATGTCCCATACTTTTTACACTTCACGAAAATGGATAATATCGTCACACCGGTAGTAAGCAATATTTCGAGGGGGGATGACTGCGGTTAATTCCTGTCAATTTTCTTTATATTTATGTATTTTTTCATGGGCATTTTCTTTATAAACACCAATATATTTATTGCTTATTTCTCAATTCAATGGTAAATAGGACAAAAAACAGGATGAGGAATGATTATGAAGAGGCAAATTAAAGCAAAATTAATTCACTGGAAAAATAAAAAGACCAGAAAGCCTCTCCTTCTGCAGGGAGCAAGACAGGTTGGAAAGACATATGTGCTCCAGGACTTTGCCAAAAGCCAGTTCGGCAATTCACATTATTTTGACCTTGAAGAATTAAAAACCGATCTGTCTTCAATTTTCAATGATTCTTCATTAGATCCCAAGCAGTTGATAGATAACATTATTCCGGTAGAGGTAAAAGCTGGGATTAATACCAAAGCCAAGAGTCTGCTGGCATTTATAAATAAATACAGCCCTGTTTACTCTGTAAAATTTACAGGAAATAAATTTGGCTGTGATAGGCGAAAAAGAATATTCAATTATCCACTGTATATGATCTTAAAATTCCCCGAGCTTTCAACTAAAAGCGTATTCTTATAAAATTCCAATACGGTATTCCTTTCATCTAATTCTCTTAATCCGTGTAATCCCCGACTGTCGAAACGTAGCGGAGATTCCGCTCCTGCGGGGCCCAGTTTACCCCGTAGCTTCGGGAAATGGTATTGGGGTTAAATCTTCTTTTGCTTTTATTTAACCGGGGTAATCCTTGTCCCGCTCGCCCCGTAGGTTCGGAAAATCGTACTGGGGTGGAATTCACTTGTGACAGCTTGGCGCGTTAAATTGGCGGAGCCACAGCGTGTAGCATTTAACTTGTCGGAGCGTATTCCGCTGGGGTGCGGATCAATAGGCCCCTTTTTCGAGGAACCACCTGTATGTGGACTCAATTCAAAATCTATTCAATATATCTCTCACAGAGTTCTCAGAGATCACAGAGGACATTCCCTTTTGTTTTGACAGGATTAACAGGATGGACACGATTTCTTAGTGTTCATCTTACACGACTGAAATGTAAGTTTTTCCCTGAAATTGATCTTTGCGGCTTAGCGCCTTTGCGTGAGACATCGTATTTGAGGACTAAAGGCTCATCAGCAAATCCTTCCACTCCCCCGTAATCTTCTTCCGTTCAAAATGCTCAAGAAAATACTGCCTTCCATTCTCCCCCATTTCCACTGCCCTATCCTTATTATCCAGAATCGCCACAATATTCTGCGCCAGTTTTTTTGGAGCATCTATCGGGGAATGAACGCCTGCTTTTGCTTTTTCTAATACATCAACCACCTCTGATCTCTGACATCCGACATCAGACCTCAGCCTTCCTCACCTGCTCTTCAATCCACCGATACGTCTTTTCCACGCCTTTTATTAAGGGCTGAGTTGGCCTCCAGCCTAATCGTTTTTCAATCAAGCGGTTATCCGAATTCCTCCCTCTTACTCCCAGCGGCCCTTCAATATGTTTCTTGGTCAGTTTTTTCCCCGCCACTTCCATGGCCATATCCGCCAGTTGATTGATGGTCACCATTTCATCTGAGCCGATGTTCACCGGGCCTGTCCAATCAGATCTCGTCAACCGAAGAGTCCCCTCTAGACATTCATCCACATAGAGGAACGACCGGGTCTGTTTTCCATCCCCCCAAATTTCAATCTCGCCGCCGTCTTTTGCCATGGCGACCTTCCGGCACATGGCAGCCGGCGCTTTTTCCCTGCCCCCATCCCAGGTTCCCAGAGGACCAAAAATGTTGTGATACCGTGCAATGCGGACTTCCATCCCATAATTCCGGTGAAAGGCAAGATAGAGCCTTTCGCTGAAAAGTTTCTCCCAACCATAATCACTGTCCGGATTCGCAGGGTAGGCGCTGTCTTCCGCACAATTCGGGTTATCCGGATCCATCTGGTTATGCTCGGGATAAATGCAGGCGGAGGATGAATAAAAAATGCGTTTCACATTCCTTCTGATGCATGCATCCAACATATTGAGATTGATAATGCCTGAATTATGCATAATATCCGCATCGTTTTCTCCGGTAAAAACAAACCCGGCGCCACCCATGTCGGCCGCAAACTGGTAGACTTCGTCAAATCGCCTGTCAACAGCCTGACGGCAGATATAGGGGTCCCTCAGATCACCCATGATAAAATCATCGGCCTGGGTCTCGCTGAATTCAGGGTACTTGAGGTCGATACCCCTCACCCAGAAACCTTCTTTCTTCAACCTGACGACCATATGACTTCCAATAAATCCCCCGGCCCCACACACAAGCGCTGTTTTCATTTAATCTCCTTTCCGTTTTGGTTTAAAAACTTTTTCGATCAAAATATATTTCCAAAAAATACCGATACATGGCCCCTGTCCTCGCAGGAATCTCTTCTTTCCTCTTGATGAAGCAACACCTGCTGAAGTGATCACGGTTCAAAGCCATATCCGATGCATCACTGGGCACAGCGTAACAGGTCGAAAGATCCTGCCGCTGGCGCTCCGTTCTGAAACGGCCCACATACTGGGCGATGAATTCCCGACGGTCAGGGTCGATGCTTACGCCGATCTCGCTCCGAGCAATCCTTATTAGGGTGTCCTCGATCCCCTCCGGTTTCATCATCCGAAGTCCCGGCAAAGCCCATGTGTGTTTATAGGGCGCGATCTTTCTCCGGACGAGAATCACCCCTTGGTCCTCAAACCGCAAGATCAGGTCAAAGGTGGGAATGACTGCGAATTCAAGAATTTGTTCGAAAATTTCCCGAGGTGCGAATCGGGGTTCAATGATAAGGCGTTTCTTCATGCTGAAAGGCGTGATAAGATCTCTTCAAAGCGATCGGTGATTCTGTCTATATTGAAATGGGTCTCGGCATACTTCCGCCCTTTGTCCGCCATGGAATCTCTCAAATTCCGGTTCTGCATCAGGTTGTGAGCATTTTCAATAAAACCCCTGGCGTCATCCGGTGCAACCACCACCCCCGCACGGGAGTTCTTTACTATCCGGGCTGCCAGATTTTCTTGGGGCACGGCCAAAAGGAGCGGCCTTTTGGCACACATGTACGTCAATACCTTGGAGGGAACGGCAAAAACTCCCGCATCCGGCTCCAAAATCGCGACCAGCACATCGGCTGCAGCCTGCACCTGGGGGACCTGATCAAAGGGCTGAAAAGGTAGGAGCATCAGGTTGTTCAACCCAAGAGCCCTCTTTTGCTCCGCCAGATATTCAGCCCCAAGCCCCTCGCTGATCACCACCAGCCGCACATTCGCAGCACTCGTGAGGCTTCGGGCAAGTTCTACCAAAAGCCCGGGGTTGTGTTTCATGCCCAGTGTGCCCGAATAGATGAAATTGAAGGTCTTCTCCAAGCCGTGTGCTCGGGACCAGTCATTGTTTTTGTCCAGAACCGGCACCTCGTGGAGCGGCGCCCAGTTGTGAATTACATGGATATCTTTCTCATGCACCCCGGCCTTTTCAACAATGGGCGCAAAATCTTCTGTAATTACCACTACGGCCCGACTTTTTTTCAGCAGTGTATTTTCCAGACCTATGTAGTACCTACCGATCACAGTCCCCACCACAGGGAGCTTTTTCATCAGATTATTGCGGATGCCGACGCCCAACATATCCTGAAGCCAAAATACGAAACAGGCCCCAGCCGATGCACATGCCCCAACCAGCATGGCCTGTGCTCCCAGAGGAGTGTTGGCCGAGATCACCACATCAGGCCGGAACGATCTCACTTTGGCCTGCAAGCAATGTCCCAGTTCCCTCTCTTGCATAAAACGCTGAACAAGCCCGTAGCGATTAAAAGATTTGGAAAGAACCAGTGGCTCAACGTCAAAGGTCTCCGGATCGCCCTCACGTCGCTGCAACGCCCCCCGGGGCGTCTGCAAGTCCCCGGTAAATGTATGCAGCACCCGATGGCCCCGCGATGCCAGGCTCCGGCTCAACTCAACTTGAAACGGGTGCCCGGCATGGTCATTGATCAAAATATTCATGGTCTCTTTACCAGGTTAACGAGCACGTACTGGTTCCAACTGTCCAGCAGACCTGCGCGGTGGAATTTCCGCTCAGCCCAATCGGCTGTGCGTAATATGAAATTATTCGGGCTGTTGGGCATGAGCACCGATGTCATCATGGCTGCCGGCGCCTCCAGTAGGCCGCAGAAGCACATCTCCGGTTTCCACGCCATGGAGTGCTTTAGCTTCTCAATGTCATTTCGCGTAAACGGCCTTTCATCTTCGGTACGTGCCGACGGCGTGAGCTTACGAAACAGCTTGAGTAAAGGATTGCCGGCCAATGGTTCTTGAAGTAGCACGCGTCCGCCTGGCTTTAGTACGCGATGAATTTCCTTCAACGCCACGTCAGCATCCAGGTGATGCAGAATACCCAGCCCGACCACTATATCAAAGACGTCCGCAGGAAAATTCATCGCGTGGGCATCCATCACATGGAATTGAAATCTGCGCTTATCATAGCCGGCCGCATCGCAGCGCTTTCCCGCATCTTCAATGTAAACGGACGAGATGTCGATCCCATGCACCTCGGCGCCTTGACCCAGCATATAGAAACTCATGTCCCCCCGCCCACATCCATAGTCCAGCACCTTGAAACCGGTAAGCCTTTTGAGGTACGCCAATAATGTTTCATCGAAGCGCCGACGCATGGATACGTCCAAACGTGTTCAAAACGATTCTTGAGGCTATAGCTTTTTGCTAAAACATCATTTTCAGTGTGTGCAGTCTCTTCCCTTGCAACACGCTTTTGAATGGCCTCATTTAAATAGGATCTCAGCGGTTCCTCTTGCATATAGCCAACCTCTAAGGATTTGTCTTTCACGGTCAATGTGTCTCGGGTAAACAGCCCTCAATCATCTCTCCACTGCTATTTTCAAACAGAAAGTCCCCCTGCACCGCCTGGCCGCGCCCATCGTAGCACAGATTGTAAATCCCGCTCAGATGGAACCCCCGCTCCTGAAGCCAAGAAATGATCTCATGGGCCAAAGCCTGTCCCGAATACAGTTCAACAAAAGAACATTCCACATATATTTTGTTAAAGCACTGCAAAAGATCCTCGCATCCCCGTAATGCCTCCAATTCGAAGCCCTGCACATCAAGCTTGAGCAGGGCAGGCCCCACAATCGCTTTACTCGAAAGAAAATCGGCCAGCCGACAAACTTTGATCGTTTCCGTACGAATTTCGCCGGTTCCTGGAAAGAGTCGTTGCTGCAACCGGGAAATGGGCAGAAGCGAGGATGAGTCATCCACTTTGGACACATGGATAGTCCGTTCCCCGGTATCCGGACCAATGGCCGATTGATGCAGGATTACCCTAGTATCTCCCCTGAAGATCCTTCGAAAACAGTTCGCAGGGCCTGCCAGCGGTTCAAAGGCAACCACCCTCGCACGCGGAGCCCATTGTCTTACTGCCAGTGAAAACTGCCCTCGGTTGGCTCCGATATCCACCACTGTTGTCAGATCCCGGCGCAATAAATGCCGATGTTCTGCTCCGACAAGCACTCGCTGAAAAACCAATGCTCTCAACAAACGAGGAAATCGTACAACTTGGGCCAACTTATCAAGGCGGGTCAGGAAAAGTTGAAAATTCATTTCTCAGTTCCCAAACCGGCGCTTGGCGGCCGCCTCTTCGATCACTTCTCGATAAACCTGGGTGAGTTGCTCCACAATATGCGGCCAGCTATAGCGTTTTTCAGCCGCCAAACGGCCTCGCCGGCCCATTTCATTGGAACCGGCCTTGTCCGCAAGCACCTGACATATTGCGTTTGCGATTTTCGGCGGGTCCAATCCGACCACAAGACCCGCCCCTTCCTCCTGAAACTCCCGCCAGATATTGACCTGGTCAGAAATCACCACCGGGCAGCCGCAGGCCATGGCCTCCACCACCGTCATGCCAAAGTTTTCTGTGTAAGACGGAAGCACAAACACATCGGCATCCACATACGCCTGTTTGACCTCTTCAGGCCCAAGGTGATCCACAAAAAAGACCTTGTCAGCGATACCCTGTTCCCGGCACCATTGCCTCACCTTCAACCCATATCCCTCGTTGTCTGGACCTACGATGGCAAGACGCGCATCAGGTATTTTTTCAAGCACACGGGCAAAACTCGGTACCAACAGATCCAGCCCTTTTATGAAATTAATACGGCCCAAAAAAAGCACCAGCGGAGTTTGCGCCTCAAGTCCAATGCGTTGCCGAAATCCCCCCGATTGCGGGAGCAGGGCATACTGCCGCCAGTCGATGCCGTTGGGAATAATGACGGCCGGAGCGCGCAGCCTCAAGAAGGCCGTTCGGTCCATTTCCTCCTTTGCCGTATAGTGAATGGCGGACGCATGGTTAAGGTTGGGGATGTCAAAAAGCCGCTCATAGATGCGTTTTAAAGGTAGAGCAATTTTCCCGAATCGGCTCTGTTTATAGAGAAACGGATCCAGCGATCCATGCGGGCGTATGATATATGGAAACCCCATTTTTCGAGCCAGCCAGGCGGCATATGTCACTGGAAAACGGTAAAGGCCGTGGATGTGAATGATATCGAACTGAGCGATGCCGTTTCGAAGTCGCACGTACAAAGCAGGAGAAAACAGCATCGGCCCGAGAGCTTTTGGAAAATAGCAGATCATGAAACCATCTCTTTGTGGAGACTGTATTTGCCTTATTGAGTCAACACCACCCCCTGTCGTGTACACAGTCACTCGGTGCCCGGCCGCGCCTTGTGTGCGCGCAAGACTCCTGAGAACGGAGACAGGGCCACCCTGACGGACATCCATGGACTGTATTACGTGAAGGATTTTCAACTTTGTTCCATAGCGATTGGCAAATGCCGCTGCACCGCCCGATACACCACCTTTGCCAGGGCGCACTGGGCCATGAGCTTCTTGTCCGGTCGAAATTTGTGTTGCATCAGGGGCGCCAGTGCCCGTGTCAGCTCCAGGTCCAGCAACGGGACCCGGATTGCCAGCCAATGGACCATGCCGGATCAACCCGTAACTTGATAAGGGCGAGTTCTTCAATTTCACCATGTACCATGTGGATTTTTAACACGAAAAGCGCATCAATCATTCGCGTTGCCTCTTTCTTCTGCAAACAGCTTCTGTGAGGTCATCAATTGACCACTTTTCGGATTCCAGTCATGTAAATATCGGCGCACAGAGATGGCTTTAACCGCAGGGGATAATCCATAATCTTCGTTAAAATCCTAATCGCCGGCTTTGGCGATTTGTAGCCCAACCAATTTCTGCCTATGATCCGGACATCGATAAGTCCGATGTCACTGGCGATATACATCAGGTCGCTTACGTCAGGCTCCCGTACATACCCCCTGAACGTGTCCGTTCGTACCATTCTTGAATCGGACTCCATTTTCCGATTCCTAATGGAACGGTAACGCGTTTTCTTGTGTTCACGCAATTGGGCACGCCAAGAATCACCCCCCACCCACCCCCCCCCCGTTTGAGTTTTTCGATAACCTGATGGAAAAGTCGTTTGGGAGAGTGATGCCAATGCTCCATGCTGTCAAATGATGTAATGATATCGAAACGTCCCTCTATGTCATGAATGCCGGTGGCTATCACATCACGGGAAACGATTTCGACACCATGACTGCGGTGGATATCCAGTATTGAATCACCAAGTTTATGATTGACGGAATCATTAAAGTCATCAACCAAAACCGTCCGTTTGAACCCACAGGCTGCACATCCAAGGGAAAACAGCCCAACGCCGTCACCGATATCCAATATTTCCAGTTCAGACCGGGACTTTGGACTGACACGTTCCAGGGCCAATCTGATATGGAATGCAATTCTTGGAATATCCTGCCTTTGTACCGCAATTTGATCCTTTGGATACTCGTTGAGCAATTTCTGCAGGGTACCCATCAAACTGTTTTCACTATTCATCATAATTCTCCAGGTTCAAAGTCCATGAATTGACCACCGGCTGATCATGACAATTCACTTCAAAACCTTCATGACAGCCCCAAAAACTTCCTCAACCGTAATCGATCGGATGCACATCTTGTCAAACCGCCCGCAGACCACCAGTTTGCAGCCGTAACAAGGAGTCTGGTGATACAGTACGCGGTGTTGAGAGCCGAACGGATACCATTCCCCCGGCAGGTTGCGGGCGCTGAAAATGGCCACGCAAGGGGTGCCGACCGAAGCCGCGAGGTGCATCGGTCCACTGTCGTGCCCGACAAAGAGCATGGCCTTTTCCAATACGGCCGCCGTTTCCCGCGGGCTCAGCCGGCCACACAAGTTAAGTCGGGGCCCCTTCCAGCTTTCGGCAAGCTGTCCGCTAACGCCGTATTCGTCGGTAGACCCAACCAGCGCCAGTCCGATAGCAGGATGGGCCTGACTCCATCGATCAAAAAATGCTTTCCAGTTTTCCAGGCCCCAGTCCTTGCTGTCCGCTTTCGTGCCAATGCTCGCGGCGAAAAAGAGGGCCCTTGCTTTCCAACCCGCCAGCTCATTCTCGGCCTTTTGTCGCTCCTTCAGCGTAAGATTCAAATAGTAGCTTTCAGCATAATTCGGGCGGCCATCTCCCAGCTTTGCAATGCAGCGGGCCATCCGGCAGCCTTCCGATTCCCACAGCCCACCCACGCCGGGTCTTCTGATATTTTGCCGATCGTTGTTCCAAGGTACGCCGATTAATTTTGAAATTCCGCAGGCCTTGAAGAACAATGCATCACGAAATGCTTTCAGACGCCCCCTTGGAGCGGCAAGGTAAACCATCGCTTCGGGGCCCCAAGAACGAATTTGCCGTGACAAGCGGTAAAGCGTCTTTGGATTGCGAATGTGGAGAGGATAGCGAAAGTACCCGTGCACAAGGTCCATGGGGCCAAGAATGGTGTCAATAGGGGCCTGTTTCGCATCATCCGGAAAGTTGGTCAGCACGCGCCTTTCAGCGTTGGGGAAAGCCCTTGCGATAAGCTTGAAGCACGGCAGCACAACAACCGTATCGCCGATGCTTCCCAGACGATAAATGAGCACTTTTTGAACGGATTGAAAGCCTTCATCCATCAGCGAAACCCTTTTCCCGGTAATATCGGTTCAAGCAAACCCGTTCGGGGGCCAAGCCATCCGATCTGCCCGGCATAACTTAAATGCCCGATTCATCCAGCCGAAGCGTCCGGATTGCCACTGCGGATCTTTTCCACAATCGCTGTAGTACTCTTTTTGCCGACAAGATCGAGAATTTCAACCCGGCCACCCCAGGTGTTCACCAAGTCGGCTCCCACCACGGTATCCGGCGTATAGTCTCCACCCTTGACGAGGACGTCCGGTCGCAGAGACTTGAGCAGGTTGACGGGAGTGTCTTCATCAAAAAGAACAACCACATCCACACAATTTAGAGCTGCCAGGATGGCCGCCCGGTCATCCTGCGTCAAAATAGGGCGGGAAGGGCCCTTGATGCGACGGATCGAGGCATCCGTATTCAGGCCCACCACGAGCCTGTCGCCCAACTTTTTGGCCCTTTGCACCAGGGAAACGTGGCCGGGATGCAAAATATCGAAACAGCCGTTGGTAAAAACGATGGTTTGGCCAAGCATGCGCCAATGCTCAGCCAGACTTTGGGTCTGCAACAGCGAGCAGGCAGAAGAACGGTTGCCGCCGTTTCCGTCAACCGCCATCTCCAAATCGGAACGGGTTATGGCATAAGTGCCCACCCTGCCGACGACCTCTCCGGCCCCCAGATTGGCCAATTTCATGGCCTGGTGCAAGGACAAACCCACAGCAGAACCTGCCGCCATTAAGGCGATCACCGTATCGCCAGCCCCGGAAACATCGTACACCTCTCTGGCCTGGGAGGCAACAAAGCAAGACGGGCTTTGTCCGGCAAAAAGGGTCATGCCCGCACCACCCTGAGTAACAAGCAGATGATCCAAACGGTAGTGTTCCAGCAGGCACAAGGCTCCAGATTCCAAGGCAGCCGGATCTATCCCGATCTGCCTGCAGGCACGCTTAAATTCCTTGAGGTTTGGCGTTATGCATGTCGCCCCGGCGTAGGCAGACCAATCGTCTCTTTTGGGATCTATGAAGACCGGAATATTATTTGCGCCACACAGGGCGATGCAGTCTTTAACCATGCCTTCATTCAGAAGCCCCTTGCCGTAGTCCGAGATCACGACCGCTGTTTTTTGCTCCAGTTCTTGGCTCACCTTCTGTAAGACTTCTCTTCGGAGCGAAACGTCCACCCTGCCAGGCTGCTCATCATCCAGACGCACCAGCTGCTGCGGGCCCGCCATGATCCGGGTCTTGGTCACCGTGGGCAGGCTCGTCGTGCAAATACAGGCGTCGGCTATGCCTTGGGTGGAAAGCAGTCCGACAAGCTCCGTGCCGGCGGGATCATGCCCCAAAATACCGATTAAGGACACCTTGCACCCAACACCGGCAAGATTGGCGGCCACATTTCCCGCCCCGCCCAGGCGGCTGGTGCGATCCTTGATATGCACCACCGGGATCGGGGCTTCCGGCGAGATGCGTTCCACTGTCCCCCACACATAGCGGTCCAGCATGATATCGCCGATCACCAAGACACGACCTTGCGAAAAATCGGGCAGGGATGGGTTCATACCTTCGCCATAAGCCGGTTTTCCACGCACCCGGCTAAATAATGGATCAGAAAAATGTGGGCTTCCTGAATTCTTGCCGTCTCTTGGGAATCGACAATCAAGGCCAGATCCACCGTTGTGCCGAGTTGACCTCCCCCTTTCCCCAAAAGCCCCAAAGTGCGAATTTGCATTGCGCTGGCGCATTCCACGGCCTTGAGCACATTCGGAGAATTGCCTGACGTGGAAATCCCGATGAGAATATCTTCCGGCTTGCCCAGACCCCCACCTGACGGGCAAAGACCGTATCGAATCCATAATCATTGCCCAGCGCCGTCAAAATCGAGGTGTCTGTGGTCAGCGCCAACGCAGGCCATGGCCGGCGTTCTTGCTTGAACCTGCCGACGATCTATGCGGCAAAGTGCTGGACATCGGCGGCCGAACCGCCATTGCCGCAGACCAGCATCTTATTGCCCTGCCCAATGGCCTCTACCAGCAGGCTGACTGTCTGTTCGATGCGATCCTGAATTGACACCAAGGTCTGCATGACACTGACGTGGGATACGATTTCCTCGTGTAACACGATCATGTCTCCTTATTGTTGCCGAGCAAGCATACGCCCAAGCAGCTAAACGGCAGACAAATTGAGAATAGGATTGAATACCGAACAGTAAAGAAGAAGAGTTTTGACTTGAATGCTACCGCGAGAAGATTCTCGCTGAAGATGGCATCTCGGCCGGTATCTCCGGTCTCGGCGGCAAGGTAGAGTCGCAACAGGCCCCGAATACACCGCCAGAGCGCCCAGCGGACGGCACTTTTCAAGCCATGGGGCACGGGTCGGTCCTCGTAGCACTCCACGCGGGAAAATCCGGACGCAAGCAGAAGCTGGGAAATGGAGGTTCGGGTAAACGCCAGTTCATGGGTAAAGTCCCAAAAAAGCGCGCAATTTTCGAGTGGTAGTTGAGGGTTTGTGGTGCGAATGATCCGCGGACTGCCGCATTCGACGTCTAGTCTGCCAGTCAGAAAACAGCATCTTTCTCAACTCCGCGAAACTCGTTTGAGAGCGGGAGATCCACTGAGGCGGTCCCTAACAACAGGGGGAAGAATCCTTCCCTGGCTCGAATAAGACAGGATAAACATTATTACCAGGAAACAGTCAGTCGGTAGTTTGTATCGGGGGTCATCGCCGGATATCACGGTAGCACCGAAAAGGCCAACAAATACAATAGATGAATATAGGAACAGTTTGTTTTTTAACAACTCTTTCCCGTTAATAATAATGGCCCGGCTAACAAAGCAAAAGGAAAAAAACCATGCCAATGAGCCCAGACTCCTTATAATGGCTTTGATAATCAATGGTTGATCAAGAAGCTTCCATGGAAAAATGGGAAATGGAGCCAATAGGTAGTAGGCAATTTTGCCAAATAAAGGAATCTTGTAAATAATTTTTGACAATCCATAATTGACAACTTGTACATCTACGTCTTTTGGTGTCATAGATTCCCAGAGTGATATTCCCCTAATATCAAGCTTGAACAACAAGGATGCTCCCCATATAGCGCTTATCATAAATAGTATGACCATGCTATATCCTATTGGAATCCGCAATCTGTCCGTACTAATCAAATAAATTACAATAAAAAATAATGGCAAATATGCTGGCCGGGTGGTCAACACACCCAGCATGCCAAGAGCCCCAATCAAAATCCAAGACAAAGATCCCCTCTGAGTACTTTTCAAGCTGGAGGCAAATACCATCATTAGTGACAATACCATCATTACTTCCTTACGAGCTTCGGCTGCATAAGCAATTGGATCTCCGCACAATACAGAGAAAATCAAAAACAACATCCATGGTTGCGCCTTCGAATATTCTGGCAACAGACTAAAGACGAAGGCCATCAGAATTGCAAAGAAAGTAACGTTAAGACTCAGGGCAACAGCATGCAACAGCTGAAGCGACGGATTCGAGCTGATTAAACGCGTCACCAGTCCGAGAATAAAAGGCCATCCCGCCAGCGACCACCCGCCGTATAAGGGATTGCTTGCAGCATGCCACCCGTCAAGTAGATTCATGACAGGGTTTTCTAGCGCATATACGACATTTTTAGCTTGGATCACATATCTTAATTCGTCGCTCCATATCCAAATATTGCCGTTGACATGTATATTTTCCTCAACCAATAAATATTGGATCAAGCACACCAGAATAAATGATTGGCTCGCTATGATTACACCCTTTTTCCCCATCCATGGACACAATAATCGCCAGGCACCGCTAAGAAGAAACCATTCTACAAGAAATAAACCTAAAAGCGACTGTGCTGGTTCATAGTGACAACATAAATAAGCCAGGAGAACTACAGGCACACTCCATAGAGCTGCGAGTATAGCCCAGCCCTGAGTGGTGCCTGCTGTGTCGGCATGAATTTTAGCGAACATCCGGATTTCCCTGGTGGTTATGCATGGTGAGCCCACCTTTTGTCGGCTCGCAACGGGCTGTTGGCAGGCACCATGACAAGATCTACCTGGGCAGCCAAGCCGTCAAGTGGCCTTCGATTTAGGCTGAGTATGTCAAATAGCACTAAACCTTTTTCAAAAAGGTAGCTAAGTACGGCGAAAAATTCAGGACACCCACGGAGGGTTTCAATCAAATGGACTTCAATAATGAGCATGTCCAAAGAACGGAGATAATCACCCATACCTTTAAGAACCAGTAATTCCGACCCCTGCACATCGATCTTGCACAAGCAAGGCCGTTTCCATTGTCTGTTATTGAAGGGTACATCGAAACGGGTCATCTTAACAGGGTAAGTGTTCCTTATGGCTCGTTCTCCAATTTGTTCAAATAATGTAGAGCCACCAAGCTCTGGCCGAACCTCCAGCTGAAGTGTTTTTTCGCTGTCGCCCAATGCCACGTTATGGAATTCCCCCCCCCGTCAAAACTTCTGCAATGTTCTTTCATAAATGGCACTGCCTCACGTAGAGGATCAATCAGGATAAAGTAGGCATCTGAAAAAACTCGGTATAGATCAGGCGTCCCATGGGCTACCCCAATGTCGATCACAGTTTTGGGGTCAAAACCCAATCCTTTTAATCTCCTCAAACAGACATCCCAATGAAGGAGTGCCTGGCGATTGACCAAGCAAAGCCCAAAAGCGGAAAGAATCTCGTTCATAGGTTTTTTTATTCGAGTCCGTAGGCTCATGACGATTTGTTCTCCTTTGCTCCAATCTCTATGGTGTAGTTAGTTTTCCGCATATTCTGAGACCCTTTCATACATTACTTTGCCGCAAGAAGGAAAGAATAAGCGTACGAAAGCAGTGCCCAAGGAATACGCCATGGACGGAAAACCACCGCCCTGCGCAGTGCGGCGCGTCGTAGTTGAATGAACAAGGCTTGTTTCCAGAAATACAAGCCGGGGAAAAAGTGCTTGATATGGAAGTATAAGGCACAGAAAGACATATAATATTCAGGCAGCTTACGGCGGGGAGTTTCTCTTACGCCACCGGACGCGGCTTGTTTGTGGTATACTTCAGCTTCGGGGTCGAAAATGATCTTTTTATTTATTTTGCAAAGCTCCAATGCCAGATCGGATTCATCGTAGAGGGGAGCAAAGTAGTTTTCATCATAGCCGCCCATTTCTCGAACAGCAGTCACGCGAAGAGAGTGGTTGGCTCCTATAAAATTGGCCACTCCTTCAATGCGCTCTGTATGATCCAGAGCAAAGGGTTTATACCCCAATGCTTTAACCCAAGGTGTCGCTCGTGCAGCAGGCATATTACCTCTTGCTTGAATCGTGCGGCCAGCCACCGCAACAACATCGGGATCAGTGAAGTTGCGTGCATGTTTGGCTATAAACGCCGGGACCAAATCAACATCGTCATCAATCAGGATCAAGATGTCGCACTTGGTCTCAGTGAGGGCACGGTTTCTTGCCCCGTTCAATTTGGCAGGGAAGTGCTTGATCCACCTGATCCATCCCTTTCTATGCGCGGAGGCCAGGTATCTCTCGGTTTCAGGCTCATGGGATGCAGTCTGATCAATTACCAGAACCTCGTCAGCCCGAGGGTGCTGGGTTAGAACCTGTGACAGCGTATCTACAAGAACGCCCTCTCGGTTATATGTGGGAATGGCGACGCAAACGGTGAGCTTATGGTCGGAGCGAAGGTCCATCTTTCTTCCTGCAGATGTACAGTTTGAGATTTCCGAAGATCATTCCGATAGCGTTAGTGCAAGTTGAAGAAAAAAACTGGTTGGATGCCTCAATGTTTCTCATTACCCAATGTGGCAATGCAAACATTCTGTTTACTATCGTCCGGTGCTTTTTATCCGCCCCCGCTAATCTGCGGTACCATTCAATATCGTACAGACCGAATGATACCGAAAAGCACATTTCCGCAATGATGGCAAACCCGTGCCTTTTGAGAAACAGGTGCATTTCGTTACTGGAAAAGCAATATTCGTGGAAATGATATCCCAGCGGCGGTAATGCAACCATGAAGCCACTAACACCATCTATGTGGCAACTTTTCCTTCCATCCAGGTCTATCTTCTCTCTTCGCTTGGCAAGAAAGCCGGCGCATCTTCTGGCGATATTCATGTGCGGGACCGTAACAAAGAAATAGCCACCTTCTTTTAAAACTCTATTAGCCTCCGATAGTTGTGGGTCAACGCCATCTTCAAAATGCTCAATGACCCCCCCCGAATAGTAGGCATCAAAATGGCCGTCTGGAAACTCGAAATGGCGAATATCGCCCACCCTCACGTCCAGATTCGGCAGATATTCATTTATCATCTGAACCGTAGTTTGGGCGAAGTCAACGCCAATGGTCTTGACGCCAAGGTCGGTGAAATACCTCACATATCGCCCATCCCCACAGCCTCCTTCCAGAAGCATCATTCCGGGCCTCAAATACTTCCCCATGCAGGAAACCAGGCGAGGGAACACAGGAGGAGAAACCGATAGTTTTCGCTTCCAATCACCGGTCCAGTTCCGATCCCAAAAGGCGTCATTTTCGCCATATGTATCGTGCAGGTATCTTTTTCTCATCACAAATCTCTAGGGGAACATTTGTAAAACACCGAGGCCACTTCTGATCCGTGGGGATCCATAGCAGCCCACCATTGCTTTTCCTGCTCCCGCTCCTTATCTGTCAGTTTCGTCCAAGAAGTGCCATGGTAATTATAAGTGAACATCGCAGCCAATCTCACATGTGGCATTCGTGCTGCGTAAGCTGAAATATCTATTCCCGCACCGAAGCCACCTGGCTGCCCCGGCACATGAAAATCAGTTACCGCCCAAATAGACTTACTATCCATCGGCCTCACAATAACGCCTTTGTCGAGAAGAAGTTTGTTTGTCGCCATAGTTAAGGGGCCGTGCCGTTGTATGCCAAGGGCGCTCTTTATCATCGCTTTGACTGAATGCCTCATTCTGACAAAAGGAGAAACTTGAGCTTCGAGTCTGCGGTTGACAGAGGCCTTCCGTTCGCACAATACGGAAACAGGGTTTGCGCCAGAACGCGGATCCTGCGCCGTCAGTAGCACCCCCCCAGGCCGAAGTGCATCCTGCACTCTCTTTAAGAATGGCTCAAGTTCAACAACATGATGCAACACGGAGTTGATCGTGATTACATCATAAGAGAAATTCGTGGGCAGCGAAAATATGTCGCCATGGTGGAATAGGGTCTCAAAAGGCCACTTCCCAGCTTTCTGTCGGGCATTATCTATCATGGCGATAGACGGATCAAGCATGTGCATCTCCGCAACCCGATGCGGGCACATCCGGGCAACAAAATGGGCGACAAGGCCCGTACCACATCCAACATCCAGGAATCGCAAGCGTTTCTGGCTTGGCGGCACCATCCCGAGAAGTCGTTTCCACACGAACTCTTCCTCCTCGTACATATCACTGTGGATGGAGTCATAGATCGCCGCTTCTGATGAGTGATAAGCCTCATTAACCGCCCAATAAAATTGTTCCGGGGCACAAGATGCCCCAAAAAAACGCATTATTGGCTGAAGCACACCGTAGGGATCAAGAGAGCTATTACTATATGGTTCGGCATTTTCAGTCATTTCTGCATTCCTTTTGTTGTTCGTCTGAAATATCCCTGTAGAACTTTAATGTATCATCAATGCAACGCTGCAACGAAAATCGCTCTTTTACCGCATGCTTTGCATTCTTGGACAGTTGGGCTCCAAACTCAGAATCGTTCAGAATCCTTTGCACCTTTTCTGCGACATCATCAGAGCTGTATGGATCCGCAAGGAGACCGGTGATGCCATCGTCGATAACCTCCGGACCCGCATGCAGTGTGCTGTAAACAACGGGAACACCGCAGGACATGGCTTCCACGGGGACCAAACCGAAGGCTTCCAGCTTGCTCGGAAAGGCGAATACCTTCGCTTTTCTCATACAGGCAAGGACGATGTCGTGTTCGACAGGGCCAGTGAAGTGGACACGCGGAGCCAGCTCTTCACCGAGGATATGGCGGACCGTCTCGTCGGCGCGTCGTCCATTTTCTACGACTAGTGCACCGATATAGACCAGATAAAGGTCGGGATGGGCCAAGAGAAATTTACGGGCCGCATCGGCGAGAACAAAGGCACCTTTCCCCTCACTTACTGCACCAGCGTAAAGAACAAAGCTGTTGGGCAAATCAACTGGTATCGTCGCATCCACTCCACTAGCATTGACCGGATTATATACAACTGCCTCATGCGCAGGCGTAAGGTCATACTTCTCTTGGGTTTCTCGAATGATCCAGCCCGAAACACCAATCCATTTCTTGTGAATCTTAAGAGTTCTCTTCTCCAGGATTCTTTGAAGCTTCCTTTCTGGCAGAAACGCTGTATGCAGCCTCACAACAACAGGACACCAGGGAAAACTACAGGGAAGCGGGCCTTGGTACTCCGGCGTTTCCAGAATATCGATCCGGCCGGCACGAGCTTCCCGCTTTAGCCAGCAATACAATCGTCGAAGGTTAATAAACCAGGAGATTCGTCGCGTCGCTGATTGTGGAAGAATAACGATCCGGACGCCGCGATCATCCCGCTCGCCATGGTCTTTGCCATACCCCAGAACCGTCACCTCATGGCCGGCGTCCACCAGCCCATGGGCGATGGTATGGGTAAATACGCCAATCCCGCCGACTCGCAGGCATGGCGGATATTCATTGCACAGAAATGCGATTTTCATTTATTAGTCACCATCGCATCGAGGGTTAGGCCAAAGTACTTGTGAATCTTTATCGGCAGTCGGCTTGTCATTCTCTTCAGTTGACGCGTCTCCTCGGGACCCAGGACACGCAAGAACTTCACGCTGAAAACGTAGACAACCGCGCCCCCAAGCACGGCTAAACACAATGCCGTGACGGGATGCGGCATAAAGTGGATGACGCTCCAGGCAGAGAGAGCACAGAACGCTCCAGCCAGCGCTGTACGCCCCAGGCTCCCGAACGGATAGGAGAAGTGGAGCTGTGTGACAATAAACCATGTGCCCAGCGCAATCATCGAGCTCTGCACAAACAGCCGGGACCAGACCGCACCCCAGGCGCCGAAGCGCGAGACGATTAGAAATCCGGCGGCAACGGAGATGATTGCGCCTGCAAACCCGCCCAGAGCGATGAATCCCGACCGTTCCTTAGCATAGACCAGGGCCGATCCGATCGTGGAAAAGGCCAGGGCCGAGGTTGCGGTGAGGACCATGGCATTGGCCACCGCGGGGGCGAACTCGGCTCCGAACAACAAGGGGACCAACACGGGCATGATCGCCGCACCGCCGAAGGCCATGGGAATGACCACGAAGGCCATCAGCCGTGTCGCCGTCTCATATTGCAGCTGAACCAAGTCGTGATTGCCGCCACCGAGGAGCTGTGAGAAATGCGCCATGAATGACCCGCTAAACAACGTAGCCACCTGGCGGACCATCATGGCGAACGTCAAGGCCACCGTGAACATGGCCACTTCATGTGGGTCCCAGTAGCGTTCGATAAAGAAAATCTCCATCCGCGACCAGACGAACGCGGTGACAAGCATCGCCAGCCAGGTGTTGAACGAGAACTTCCACACGCGCCGCCGTAGTTCGGAATCAATCTTTTGCCCAAGGGAAAAGGCCCGGAGCATCGTGAAACTGTAGACGGCTGGAACCAGCGCGCCGGCGAGATAGCCGAATAATGCGCCCGTCACCCCGTAAAAAGAGGCACCGACGGCAACACCAATCACCAGGGCGACCGACGATACGACGTTGACGCGGGCCAGCAGGTCGAACCGCTGCCGACCTGCGAGATCGGCCCGGTTAATTGCCTGTAAGCCGTAAGCCAGAAAGAGGAGCATCAGAACCGGCAGGACTGATTCGGCGCCCGCATATTGCGGCGAGCGAAAAAACAGCAGCCCTACGACCCCTGAACCGATGAGGGATAGCACCAGGTAACGTAAAAACACCCACTGGGCAAAGCGGGAAGTCTGTTTTTCATCTCTCTGGCCGTGCAATTCTGCCAGATACCGCGTTAGGCTAGTAGGCAGTCCGAAACAGGAAAAGACATTAGCAATCTCGATCAACCACACTATATATGCGATCCGGCCCACGCCATCCGGGCCCAGCATCCGGGCGATCATGACCTGCACAATCAGTCGACCGAATAAACTGATAACGCTGGCCAAGGCACTCCAAGCGGTTTTTTGGGCAAGGGATGAATTCAAAGGACGAATGGCTGTATCGAGGATCTGAGGGGAATACCCTCGGATTTAGCATTTAAGATTACGGCTATGTCGGGGTTTAAGATTCCGGATTCAAAGGCTCTGGGGGACGTCCATCAATAAGTAAATAACTTTAATTTTGGGACACGGATTTCACGGATTACACTGTTGAATTAGACAGGATTTACTCCAGTACCATCTGCCGGAGCTACGTATCCTAAGGCGGGACGCTGGTAGAAAAATAACTTTCTTCAATGTTTGGCGCGGATTTCACGGGTTACACGGTTTTATTTCTGAACCGCTAAGACGCCAAGG
>Ga0307929_1000910_pt1 | contig 25768 bp, 20 predicted proteins | sample AceLakmetage1330_FD_203160 | JGI IMG/M metagenome (GOLD analysis project Ga0307929, IMG submission 203160) | Saline water microbial communities from Ace Lake, Antarctica - #1330 | ecosystem: Environmental > Aquatic > Non-marine Saline and Alkaline > Saline | place: Antarctica: Ace Lake...
CAGGATAATCAATGCCAGCAACTGGATGGTCATTTTGCATGCTGCAAATCTATATGCAGGGGCCACTTGCGTCAACTTGATACCCCGCTTACGATATATAGACACCAGAGAAATTCGATGGGGATGTGCGTGGAATTAAAAGCCGGGATCCGTGCGATATTTGTGCATCAGCCGAAGAACGTCTTCGCGAACGGCACAGAGATCTGCATGGAATTTTGTCAGGCGTTCTGCTGGCACGCACCCCGCCTGTCGCACCGTTTGGAAGTTCTCCATCGCGTCGTTGAAATATTTCAACGAGCGTTTTAGGCAGGCCACGATAAACCCGCCATCCTCATGATCCATCCAGATGCTGTTGAGTGCACCGGCCAGTTTGGCGTTCAGCATGTGGGCGGAGAAAATCAAGTCATTGAGTGGGTTGTCTGTTTTTTTGTCGAGCAGGCCCCCCGCTTTGCAGTCGTTGCGGAAGCCGGAGATGACGTCGAAACATCGCAGATAGAGCGGGTGAACTGGGTGGCCGGAGTCGTCCCGAACCCAGTCGATGTCCTCGGTCAGCGGGTTGAGTTCCGGGTCGGGGATATCGTCGAGGTCGGGCAACTCCCATTTCGGTTCTGGCGCGGTTTCGCCGGCGTTGGAATCCAGAGGTTCCCCAATGTGCTCCCAGCCCATTTCGCGGGCAATCAGCCGCTCGCGCTCCTCCGCCTCAACGCCTTCATATTTTTCGTAGAGTTCCATCAGTTTATCGGTGCGTTTGTCCGACTCCTTCATAAACTTTTCCCACGCGAACTCATCCATCGGCGCGTCGTCATCAGGAGACCACCCCGCGTCCTCGGCATCTTCTATTTCTTTTTGTTTCTCCGACGCACTGATTGTGCCGGTCAGCCGTTCTATCCATTTCACAATTGCTTCGCCGTTGGCCTTGCGCTGTTCGATTTCTTCCTCTTCGGACATCAGCCAGGCCGGCTCTGAAATTCGAATGATATAGTCGACACTCTCAATCACCACCCTCCCGTTAAAATCGCTGTACCATTCGAGGTAGAGGCAGTTCCCCATGTGCTCCGGCGGCTTTTCGCCACGTTTGCACATCATGTACGCCTCTTTCACCGGAATCTCTAAAACGCGCACTTTCCGAGAGGCGGTCATATCTCCGACTAGTCCTCCCTGATGTAGATTTAAATCGGTGTGCTCATCCGCCTTCTGCGGGTTGGGGTTTTCGAACGTCAGCAGGCAACCGGCCATGTCGCGCCAGCAGTCGCCTTCCAGTTGCAGTTCAATGGGGTCGGCGACTCCAACCAGCCAAATTTCCCCTGTCACAACCCCACGAATGCGATTATCTATTTCGCCCCGCACCACTGCTGCATGTAATCTCCAAGCCATAATCAGAAACGCTACCCGAATCTTCTCTCACGTCAATTCTGTTCCTATATATGTATAGGCTCGGATCACTCGCAATATGAGCCACCTCGTAGCGGCGGCTCTACTGTCTCTCAGGTAAATCCAGCGCTGTGAGCTGGATTTATATTCAGTGAAGACCCCGTGATTCCATTCGTGTCCTATATGTCGTATAACGATATATAGGCAACAGATTGGAAAAGGGAGCGAAGCATGGTTAAATGCGCGGATGAAAACACTTCAACAAATGGGTGAACACGCCGCCATCGCCGCGCTGACTGCAAACCTCAAAGCGGTCGGCGACGACTGCGCCGTCCTGCCGATGGACGCAACCTACGACATGGTCCTCACCTCGGACCCGCTCATCGAAAACGTCCATTTCACCGCCGAGGCGACGCCGGAGCAGATCGGACACAAAGCCGTCTGCCGAGTCCTGAGCGATTTTGCGGCCATGGGCGCCGAGCCGCAGTACCTGTTGATCAATGTCGTTGCGCCGCCGGAACAGAACTTCCAAACCTTGGAAAAAATCTACGAAGGAATTTCCAAGGTTCGGAAACGGTTCGATGTCGACCTCGTTGGCGGCGACCTTGCACAGGGCCCCGCACTTGAATTGCACGTGTTCGGCGTCGGCCGTGTGCCCAAAGGAACCGCGTTGCTTCGCTCCGGCGCGAAGCCCGGCGATCTGATTTATGTGACCGGTCCGCTCGGCGGCGCACAAAAGAGTGGCAAACATCTGGCCTTCGAGCCCCGTCTTGAATGGGGGAACGCGCTCCGCGAATCCGGGCTCGTCACGTCAATGATGGATATCAGCGACGGCCTCGCCACCGATCTGCGCCATATTCTCAAAGCCTCAAACGTCGGAGCGGAAATCTTTTCTGAACAGATTCCCAAAAATGGGACTCTCGAAGAGGCGCTCTATGATGGCGAAGATTTCGAACTGCTCTTCACGGGTCCAGATATTGGAAAAGAAAATCCAGCCGCCACTCAATGGCTTGGAAAAATCACGGACCGTCCGGAAGAGCTATTGCTCGATGGCGCGCCGTTGGCGGGCAAAGCCTTCGAGCATTTCAGGAGCTAGTTGGTGCGGAGCGACTCGATCTGAGCGGTATTTCCTGCGGGGTAGAAAAATCAGAGTTCTTTTTTGTGGCTGCGCCACGCATAGCCCGTCAGGGCGAAGTGTGATTGATTAGTCGTTTGTTTGCGAAGGCCTTTCCTGAATGAGACTTGAGATATTTCTCAAATGCCAGGGCCTGAATTTTTGAAGGAAATGCACAATACCATGCTAATTCCCACGGTTTGAATTTGGCCGTATGCGGGCATCCTCCGGCATTGTGTGTTTTCAATCTGGTTTTCAGGTCGGTGGAAAATCCAACATAGGTTTGTTGAGAGGTGGAGATGCTTCTAAGTATGTAGACGTAGTACACTGCAATTTTTCTCCGTTATTTGCGCGCCAGCCCGTGCGTCGCCTTCGTTCCTCAGGCTATGCAGGGCACGCTTCGCTTTCTCACTGCATGGCTGCGCCATGCGTAGCTCGAAGAGCGAAGCATGGAGCGGAGGAGGATCGAACTCCCGACCTCCACGTTGCGAATCCATCCATGCTAAAACCTTCAAGTTCAACACGTTGCAGGCTGATTCAACTATCTGCCTAACTGGGAGAATGATACATAAAATCCCGCGCGGATCAAGAAAAGTGTGACCATTTGGAAAAGGATGAGTTGGGATGCCCAAAACCCGTAGTTTCCCCCGTAGTTTTCAGGGCGTTTCACGGCCAATTTCGGCTGACCATTTGTGTTCTGATGCGTAGGCCTATTCCATTTTATAAAATCCGCATCTGCATTCAGCATCCGGAGGAAAGATGGTTGATCATTTTTTCCAATTCGGCAAGTCCGGTAAGAATTTCATCAAAACTTGGATTCCGTCCAAAGATCATTTCCTGCATCGAATCATGATCTTTACGCAATACGTCAAGTACATGCTGCGAGGGAATGAGCTTGAATGTTCCCGGCACAGCAAGTTCATATTTAGCCCAAGCACATGCATGTCCGTATCGGGAAGAACCTCTTTGACCCACGAGCTGTAAGCTCCCGACATATCAATGCAAACTGCTTTGATCTGCCCAGCCTGTCGTTTGATCCGTTTGCGGAACTTGGCTAATGCCTCATAGCCCTTTCCTTTACCGATGTGAAGCACCGCGCCGCTTTCGAGATCTCGTACGACGGTGATAAAGCCCATCTTGAGGCCCAGATAAACTTCATCGATTCCCAGCACCGTTGTGTCTTTGAGTCGGATGCGTTTGTATTTGCGCTTCAGATACTCCTTCTCGATGTTTTTGACCGTTTCCCAGTGCAGACCGGTAAAGCGAGCCACTGCGCTGATCGACATCTCGGAACGCAGGCCGATGACATACCGCGCCAGCGGTTTGGTGTAACGGGCATAAGATCCCGGACAGAACGGCAGAGGCTCTTGAGCAAAGGCTTTGCATTGATGACAACGAATGCGCCGAACCCCCACGCGCAGGATGAAAGGGCGCGGCCCAATGGGTAAGCCCCTGATATTACGCTACTTCTCTTTCGGGGCCAGGACGGTGTCGGCTGATCCGCATTTCGGGCAGCAAGGGTGAGGATCCGCCGAGTGAATGAAAGCGAACACCGCGCCGCCGTGGTGTTCATATTTTTTTAAAGTGGAACCCGCGGGTTCCTTGCGTATGGTACAGCTGAGTGGTTGACATAAACCGTTCCTTTCTGGGTTAGAGCTTTAAGGAAACGGCAACCACTCACTTTTTTCAACTTCTTCAGCGACACACTTCCGAGAAGAGCCGAATTTTTTATGTGAGGCAGTTAGCAGAGGTGAATTCCACGCCATGGCGGCGGGAGATCAGGTTGGCGGCGATGCGGCCGGATTCATAGATGGTCGGCAGTCCGCTTCCGGGGTGGGTGCCGCCACCGGTGAGATAGCAGTTGTCCACTTCCTCAAACTTGTTGCGCGGTCGCAGATGGATCATCTGATCCCAGCTGTGCGCCAGATTGAAGGTCGCTCCTTCAAAGACATTCAGATCGTCGCGCCAGTCGGCGGGCGTCATCACCTTTTCCTCTACGATGTGCTCGCGCAGATTTTCCATGCCGCCGCGCTGTTCCATGATGTTGAGAACCGTTTCACGGAAAGCGTTTTCCTTCGCTTCCCAGTCGGTGCCGCTTCGCAGGTTGGGCATGGGAACGAGAACATAGATGGCGGAGTGACCTTCGGGTGCGAGGGTCGGGTCTGTGATGCTCGCATTGCGGACGTAGACCGACAGGTCGCTTCCCGGTTCGCGAAGGTGGAAGATGTCTTCGACGTTTTGACGGTAATCCTTTGCAAAAAAGATGACATGGTGCGGCAGGTCGTACTGCGTGTCGAGACCCAGATAGAGCATAAAGGTCGAGCACGAGAACTTTTTCTTTTCGAGTTTCTTCGGGGCATATTTTTTGAGCACCCCGGGCGCGAACAGATTTTCCGCAGCATAGGCGAAGTCGGCATTGATGATCACCTCGTCCGCGTCGATCTTTTCGCCGTTTTCCAATTCGACGCCGCAGGCTGTGCCATTGCGGACGAGTATTTCTTTCACGGGTGAGTTCAGGTGAATTTCGGCGCCGTTTTTGCGAGCCGTGTCCGCCATGGTGTCGGAAATGCGGCTGAGTCCGCCGATCGGATGATAGATACCGAAAGCATGCTCAATATAGGGAATGATTGCGAACATGCCGGGACATTCCCAAGGCGACATGCCGAGATATTTCGCCTGGAAAGTGAAGGAGAGCGCCAGTTCCTCTTCACGGAAATTTTTGATCATCACATCATACAGGCTTTTCCCCAATGCCAGATGCGGAACCGCTTTGATCAAATGCGGGGAGAGAAATGAGCGCCAGGAGTGATACGATTTCTGCAGGCAGGGATAGAGTGCATCGAAGCGGGCCTTTTCGCGTGCAAAAAATGCATCGTAGCCATCTTCCTGACCGGGAAAGGTGCGGGCAATTTCCGCCTTCATCTTTTGTACGCCGTTGGTCGGCTCAATATACTTGTCTCCAAAATCCAAGCGGTACATCGGCTCGAGCTTCCGCATATCCATCAGTTCATCGCATTGCGCGCCGGCTTCTTCAAACACTTCGTCGAGAATCGGTTTGAGCATCAGAAAGGTGGGGCCGATATCAAAGGTGTAGGCACCGAGTTTGAATGCGCCGTTGCGTCCGCCAACCTGTTCCTGCGCTTCAAAAACCGAAACCCGGAATCCGCGATTCGCTAGAATCATGGCGGCGGTCAGTCCTCCGGGTCCTGCACCAATGATGACAATATGCTTTTTATTCATGATCTATGCGTCTCCTATAAGGCGTGTGATTGTAGGGGTTATTAATTAACAAAAAAGTCTCTTTTTGATCTTCAGGGAAGTAATATAGATGGATGTTTGGTTGAAAGACTAGCCTCCGGTAAAGAAGCGGTACATGCGTTTCATGGCGCCCAGCGAGATCTTCATAGGCGGGTAGATCGCTTTGAAATCAAACCGTGAGGACCGTGAGAGGATGCTGCGGAAGTGGCTGAACTCATCGAAGCCCGCCTTACCGTGGGATGCGCCCCAACCGCTTGCGCCCCGTCCGCCGAAGGGCAATTCTTTTGGAATCAGCTGGCTGACCGTGTCGTTGATACAAGCTCCACCGGAAGGAATCGCGTTCATCAGTCGCCGATGTTGAGTGTGATCGGCTCCAAAGAGGTACAGTGCCAGCGGGGCGGGACGGGCACGGCAGAAGGCGATGACCTCGTCTTCCGTATCGTACGGTAGCAGCGGCAAGAGTGGGCCGAAAATTTCATCCTGCATCACGGCCGAGTCGCGCGGCGGATCGGCGAGGAGAGTCGGCGCGATATACAGATCAACCGCGTCTGAGATGCAGTCGGGTGCCAGTGCAGTCAACCGGTCGAAGTGGCGGCGGTTGACAATCCGGTTGAAGTCCGGACTTTGCTGCGGGTCATCGCCGTAAAAGGTCGCGATCGTTTTTTCCAAGGTTTGGAAAAAACCATTCAGCTGCTTGCGTGGAACCCAGACATGGTCCGGCGCGACGCACAGTTGGCCGGCATTCATGAATTTCCCGCGCACAATCCGTCTAGCGGCCACAGCGAAGTCGGCATCATCGCAAAGGATCACCGGATTTTTTCCGCCGAGCTCAAGGGTGGTCGGAATGAGTTTTTTTGCGGCAGAAAGAGCGATAGTGCGGCCAATTTCTGTTCCACCTGTAAAAAAAATATGGTCGAACGGTTGACCGAGAAGCGGCTCGACGGTTTCTCGCCCGCCCTCCAGTACCTGAACTACATTTGGATCGAAGGTTTCATCGATCATTGTCTTTAGCGCGGCGGAGGTGTGCGGTGTCAGTTCGGAGGGTTTGATGATGGCGCAGTTGCCGGCGGCGAGCGCGGAGACAAGCGGTGAGAGCACGAGCTGGGAGGGGTAGTTCCACGGTCCGATAATCAGCACGACTCCCTTCGGCTCGGGGACAACTCGTCCGCGGCCGGGCTGCACTCCGGCCGGGACACGCACGCGGCGCGGACGGTTCCAGCGCCGCAGATTTTTCAGCGCGTGGCGGATTTCGCTCTGCACATAGCCAGTTTCCGAGACGTACGCATCGAGCGGGGATTTGCGAAGGTCGGCATAGAGTGCATCGTGCAGTTTAGTTTCGTACTGTTCGATCGCACAGCTGAGTTTTCGCAGTTGTGTGGCGCGGAAGGCAATGTCTCGCGAGGCGCCGCTTTGAAAAAAACTGCGCATTCGATCGATCTGGAATAGCTGACTCATAAATCTTGGCTCTATGCTCACCAATGTCTAGACTCCCGTCAAGTGACTATGAACAAGGTTTATTCAATCTGTATTGCGATGGGACTGTTGGCCGGATCATTTCCGGTTCACGCAGATGATGTTTTGCAGGTTGGGATTGACCGTTTTCGGACGGCAAGCCGTGTTTGGAACGGCGAAACCATGGAGGCGGCCCGTGTCGAGTTGGCGGCGGTTTCCGCACAACAACCGGGGCAATATACTCCGCTTTATTGGCAGGGCGTTTCTGAGTTTTTTCTTCTTCTCTACTATGGTCTCGATGAATCCGAGGGGCACAATCCTGCCCAAGCCAAGGTCTTGAGCGAGGCGGCAGGGCAGACGCTCAAAGCCGCAATAGACGCCTCGCCGCAGGAGGCGGAGTGCCATGCCATGCTTTCATGTGTATACGGGTTTCGCATCGCCGAGCATCCTTGGACGGCGGCCTGGATGGGCCCGCGCGTGCTCTCTTTACAGCGCAATGCGCTTAAGCGAGGGCCTGACAACCCGCGCGTGCATTATTTAATTGGTGCTGGATACCAGGGAGCACCCGCAATTTTTCGTAACCGGGATAAAGCGCTCATGTATCTTGAGCGCGCGCGGGATCTTTTTGAAGCGGAGCACAAACTTCCGGGTGGATTGGACGAGCCCCGTTGGGGCTATGCTGAATGCCTGGGCTTGCTGGGGGATCTTCGTTTAGAGGACAGGGATACGGCCGCCGCCCTGAACTTCTATCAAGAGGCCTTGAAGATCAATCCAGATTATAGTCCGGCGCAGATCCGTCTGAAGGAGATCAAAAATGAAAACTAAAACGGTTGCCGTGATCGGTATTTCACTTGATTTCCACCGTTCCGGGGAAAATAATTGTGAAAGTCCACAATGCTTTATGGCTCGGATCAGCCGCCGATGCGGCGCGTTCGTTCCTGTTTTTTTAGCAAATAGAAAGGGAGGGGATTGACTCCAATGAGCTTGCGAACAGATGCACTTCGAGTTTTAAAAGAAACCAGTCGCACATTTTATATTCCGATCCGCCGGTTGCCGGACGAACTGCTTGATGCCGTCGGGTCGGCCTATCTATTGATGCGGGCAATTGATGAAATCGAGGACCATGAGACGCTGGCGCCGGGGACGAAGGCCCGCCTGTTGCGCCGGATCAGTCTGAACTGCCAATCCGCCGGCGAAGCGCCGGGGGCGGATCTTTTCAGTAAAGGACTGGCGGCGGAGCACGAACGGCTGCCGGAGGTGTCGCTGCGGATCGGAGAGTGGGCGCTGCTGGCTCCCGAATCGATTGCACCACGTATCTGGGGTGCTACGGCGGCCATGGCCGATCGGATGGCGTACTGGGCCGAGTGCAACTGGACGATTCGGACCGAAGACGAGTTGAACCAATACACCTTCAGTGTGGCGGGCGCAGTCGGCCTGCTGCTGTCTGACCTGTGGGCCTGGCATGATGGGACACGGACCAACCGCCGGGAGGCGGTCGGGTTCGGGCGCGGACTCCAGTCGGTTAATATTGCACGCAATGTCAGGGAGGATCGTGACCGTGGAGTGGACTTTTTCCCGGATGGGTGGCAGGCGAAAGAGATGCGCGCTTACGCCCGCCGCAATCTAAAATTGGCCGATGCCTATACCGCATCGCTACCCAAAGGCCCCGCGCGCGACTTTTGCCGGATTCCTCTGGCGCTGGCCCATGGTACGCTCACGGCGCTGGATCTCGGTGCCGGGAAACTTTCGCGCAACGAGGTGTTGCGCATCATCGACGGGTTGAATGGATCAGCATGAAAAATAAAACAGTCGCTGTAATTGGTTCAGGACTCGGCGGGCTTTCCGCAGCCATTTCGCTGTGTCAGGAAGGGTACGAGGTCGATCTATACGAAAAAAACCCGCAGATCGGCGGCAAGCTCAACGTGCTGGAGGCGCAGGGATACACGTTTGACATGGGGCCTTCCATTCTGACCCTGCCGTATATTTTTGAGCGGCTTTTCGAACGCTCCGGCAAGAAAATGGCGGACTATATACCGATCCGCCCGCTCCGACCGCATTGGCGGAATTTTTTCGAGGATGGATCCGTCATCAGCCTGTATCCCGAGCCTGAGAAAATGGCGGAAGAGGCCGAGCGATTCGCGCCCGGCTCTGCGCGCGAGATTGAGAGTTTTCTCGCTTACGCAGCGCGGCAGTATGACCTGATTGAAGAGGGCTATTTCGAAGCCGGCCTTGACACCGTGGGCGATTTTCAGCGCTTCTACGGCTTCTGGAAGTTCATGCAGTTCGACTTCTGGCATTCGATGCACGGCGGCGTCGCCAAACGCATCAGTGACCCGCGGCTTCAGAATGTCTTTGATTTTTTCATCAAATATGTCGGTTCGTCGGCCTACGACGCACCCGGGTTCATGAACTGCATGCCGACCATCCAGTTCCGGCACGACCTGTGGTATGTGGATGGCGGACTCTATGGGATTGCGCACGGCCTCGAAAAGCTGATGCAGGAGCTCGGTGTGCGGGTGCATCTCAACAGCGAAGTGGTTCGGATTGAAAAAGAGCCGGGGCGGGTGAGCGGGCTGAAATTGGCTGACGGGTCCACCGTCAAAGCGGACATCATCGTTTCCAACATGGAAGTCATTCCTGCGCACCGTGAGCTGTTGCAAGAAGACGAAAAAACCGTCCGCCGCATGGAGCGCATCTTGGAGCCGGCCTGTTCCGGGTTGGTGCTCGACCTCGGCCTCGACTGCAAATATGAGCAGCTCGCCCATCACAACTTTTTCTTCTCGGGAAACCAGAAAGATCATTTCAATAGCGTCTTCCGCAAAAAGAAAATCCCCCATGATCCGACTATTTATCTGGTCGCCGCTTCGCGCACCGATCCGACCGTCGCGCCGGAGGGTTGCGACTGCCTTAAAATTCTGCCGCACATTCCCTATCTCGACGAAAAGAACCCCATTGCGCATGAGGACTACCTTGCGCTTAAGGAGCGGTTGCTCGATAAGTTGGAGCGCATGGGGCTTACCGACCTGCGCAAGCACATTGTCTATGAGCACGTCTGGACGCCGGTCGATATTCAGAAAAACTACTACTCCAATCACGGGTCCATCTATGGCGTGGTTTCCAACCGTTGGAAAAATCTCGCCTTTAAGGCCCCCAAGCAGAGCCGTCGCTATGAAAACCTTTTTTTCACTGGCGGTTCCGTCAATCCCGGAGGTGGTATGCCCATGGTGGTGCTGTGCGGGCAGAACGTTGCGAAAAAGGTGGCGGCATGGGATTCGGACTAACGAGTTGGCTGCTGCATCTTTTCGGATGGTTGGCGGGATGGTTTTTAACGGTATCGCTGAAGAGCTGCCGCATCTCGCCCGACGACTCCTGCTTGCCGGTTTCTGTCATCATTCCCGCCCGCGATGAAGAGAGAAATCTTCCGCCGTTGCTGGAGTCGCTCGCCGCCCAAAATCCGCCGCCTGAAGAAATTATCGTGGTGGATGACGGCTCGACCGACCGCACCGCCGAGCTCGCTCGCATCGCTGGCGCGCGCGTGATCGTTTCCGCACCGCTGCCCGCTGGCTGGCGAGGAAAGGCGTGGGCCTGCCAGCAGGGCGCGGATGCCGCCGCGCATGAAACCCTAATTTTCATGGATGCCGACACCCGTTTTGAGCCCTGCGGCTTGCAGGCGGTTTGCGGTGCCTTCGCAAAATCCGGCGGCGCTCTGTCGCTCGCGGCTTTCCAAACCCTGGAAAAACCGTCCGAACAGTTTTCTGCATTTTTCATCTGGGTGATGACCGCCGCCAGTGAACTGTTCGGTCCTTTCCTGATGGTATCCAAAACCGACTACTTCCGCGCGGGCGGACACGCGGCCGTCAAAAATCGTGTGCTTGAAAATGTGTATCTGGCAGAAGAATTTCGAAAAGCGGGGGTTCCGATTTGCAGCCTGAGCGGACGGGACGTTCTTTCCATTCGTATGTACCCCGGTGGATTTCGTGATCTTTCCAATGGTTGGAAAAAAGCATTTGCAACCGGCGCGGGCCGCACCCCGCCGTGGCGGCTTACGGGCGTCATTCTTTGGCTCAGCGCCGCCGCCGGAACCGCCGTCATGCTTCCGGTTTCCGCCATTAGCGATACTTCTTGTTTACTGTGGAGTGGGCTTTACATCGCGTTCGTCATTCAGCTATTCGCTCAGCTGCGTCGGCTCGGGAAGTTCTCGCGGTTCACCGCGTTGTTTTATCCAGTTTCTCTGATCTTCTTTTTTTGGCTGTTCACTCAGTCGGCACTGCAGAAACAGCAGGTCTGGAAAGGGAGGGTTTATGCTGATTGAACTGCAGCCCTGGATCCTAGTGGGGGTCAACATGGTTGCATGGCTGGTATTTCACATCGGCCTCGCCGCGCTGGCCACTGCGCTGCCGCTGCACTGTTTTCCGCCGGACCGTTGGATCTGCCGGGCACGGTGGTGGGAGCAGGACGGGAAAATGTATGAGCAGCTATTTGCCGTTCGTCGATGGAAAGACCGCTTGCCCGAAGGGGCGGACATTCTCGGAACGGGCTTCAAAAAAGGACGGCTTGAGCGTCGCGATCCAGACTATCTGAGTCTCTATTGCCTCGAAACCTGTCGCTCTGAGATTTGTCACTGGTGGGTTTGGCTGTGCGGTTGGCTCTTCTTCCTGTGGAATCCGGCATGGGCTGGCTGGGTGATGATCGTTTACGCCACGCTCGCCAACATGCCATGCATTATTTCCCAGCGTTATAACCGTGCCCGCCTGCGAACCGTTTTACGATCCGGTCGATGGCGGGCAATAGTTGCGAGCGGGGGTGGGCGCAGTTGATGCGGAATCCGCCTTCCCCGGCCGGACCAAAGAAGCTGCCGCCGGAGAGAGCGACATTTGCGTCGCGGATCAGTCGCCGGTTGATTTCCTGCCACCGACCGAGTTGGGAGAAATCGCACCAGACCAGAAAAGTGGCGTCCGGAACCATGACGTGAACCTTGTCCAGAGTTTGGAGTTTTTCAACCACCTGCCGGATGTTTTCCATTAAGTAGGCGACGAGCTGTTGCTTGTAGTCGGCCCCTGCGGGGGAGAGCGCGGTGGCCAGCGCGACTTTTCCTAGCAGGTTGATGTCTCCGACGTGCGCGCGGTTGAGTCCGGCCCGGAAGCGGTTCCGTAAACCGGGATCGGAGATTACTGTGAAGGAGGCTTGCAGCCCGCTGGTGTTGAAGGTTTTTCCGATGGAATGCGCCACCACACTGTTTGCATGGGCGGCGTCCACTTGAAGCACGGAGTGGTGCTGAGCGGGTGGATAGATGATGTCAGAGTGGATCTCGTCGCTGAAGAGGGTGACGCGGTTTTCTGCACACAGGTGTGCCAGCCGTTCGATCTCAGGCAGCGTCCAAACGCGTCCCCCGGGATTGTGGGGATTGCAGAGAAGTAGCAGCGTGGTTTCCGGCCGTGCCAAGACGGTTTCCAATGCTTGGAAATCGATTTCAAATCGACCGTTTTCCACGCGCAGCGGGCAGTCCGCTACGGTCCGTCCGTTGGCGGTGGTACAGGAGAAAAATGGACCGTAGACCGGCGAAAGCATCGCCACGGAATCGCCGGGCTGCGTCAGAACTTGCACCGCGATGGATATACTGGTGACGACAGACGGGGCGAGCGAAATCCATTCGCGCTCTACTTCCGTGCCGTGCTCGTTGGCCATCCACCATCGAATGGAATCGAAGATCGGCTCGTACTGTTCGGTATACCCGAATAGTGGATGGTCCAGCCGTTCGCGAAGCGCGTCCACCAGAAAAGCCGGGGTCGGCAGATCCATATCCGCCACCCAAAACAGCTCGACGTCGGCGTTACCAAAATAGCGTTCCCGCGCTTCGTATTTTTCGGCGTGGGTTCCGGCGCGCGATACGACGGTATCGAAGTCGTAGATTACGTTTTTTTCCATAGGGTGACTTCCGAGAGCGTGTGCTGATGTTTGTTGGCGGTTTCACGGATGATGAAGGGGGTTTTGACTGGCGGGCCGATGAGTGTAAATGTGCCGTCGAGCTCGGCGTGCAGGCCGTCGAGGGTGGTGACGGGTTCGCCGTCGCGCTTGAAGCCGCCGAGCCATTTGTCCTTAAGGGTGAATTCCTCGAGCCAAGTATAGGGGGAGGCGATGAGCAGTACGCCGCCGGAATTTATCCGATGAGGCAGGTCGCGCAGGAACTGGGCCGGATCGGTCAAGCGGTCAATCAGGTTGGCGGCCACGACAAGGTCGTAGCCGGTGAACTCGGGTTTCATGTTGGTGGCGTCCTGCTGGAGGAAGTGAATATTGGCGACGTCATCGGAGAGGCCCAGGTCGGCAAGCGTCCGCTCCTGAAAGGTCACGAGGTCGCCTTCTTCGGGGCGCCCGTAGCGAATCCGGCCGGTGCGCTGAAGTTGGGCGCCGACCTGCACGAAGCGGGCAGAGAAATCGAGGGCGTCAACCCGGTCAAATGTGCCGGCCAGTTCAAAGGCTCCCCGTCCGACGGCACAGCCGATGTCTAACGCGCGGCCGGTGGGTTGCTCCGCCATCGCGTGGAGGGCCAGCTCGGCAATCGTCTTCGGAAAATTGGGCACGCCGAAACAGGCGTCGCCGTAGTGGAACTCGCAATATTGTGAAATCAGCGCATCGGTTTCGTACACGTCGAACTCTTTCTTTACAGGGTGATCGGAGACCCCATAGCGGAACCCGGAATGTTGGTAGAAATGGCGGCGGAAGGCATAGCGACTGTGCAGGGCAATCTCGTTGCCCGTCGAAATCCACGAGCCGCCCTTTATTAGGTTGTGGCGGTTGTCGAATGTGGGCACGGTGAAATCATCATAGAGCGGATGCACGTGAAAGCCATCGAAGGGATAGATGGGCGTTTCGTTCCACTGCCAGACGTTGCCGACCAGATCAAAAAAATCGCCATGGGCAAACGTGTCCACCGGCGTGGACGAGGCGTAGTGCTCCAAGTTCCAATTGGCTGCAATGGGTGACTCGCCGGGCTCGACGTTCAGCCCCGACACCTCGAGCAGGCGGCGGTATTCGGCTTCGTCCGGCATGCGGACCGGCTGTCCGGTTTGTGCGCTTTTCCAGTTGCAGAAGGCCTTCGCCTCCAGATAGCAAACCTCCACGGGAAAATTGAGCGGCAGGGGGATTTCCTCGGTCATCAGACGCAGCCGATAGGCCCCGCGCTCTCCGCGCCAGAACTCCGGAATCGTCGCGTGGTGATAGGTGCGCCATCCGAGACCTTCTTCGTCCCACCATTGATCGTCGGTATAGCCACCGGCGTCTATGAATTCGAGGTATTCCGCGTTGGAGACCAGATATTTAGAGGCGGAAAAATCGGGAACTTCGCTGACGGCGCGACCGTATTCATTGTCCCAGCCATAGAGTCGAGGGTCGGCCTCTTTGCCGAGCGTGACGGTTCCGCCCGGCACGGGAATGAGTTCGTTGGCCGGCGCCGCCCCGGCCTCGCGGCAGGGAGGAAACAAGGGGCTGGGCTGGACGTCGGCTAGGTCGAGCTGGCGGATGAGCACGGAGCTCGTCTCCAGATGAATCCGCTCATGCTCGATGCCCATCACAATCACCCACATCGGGCTCTTCCAATCCACGGGAAGCGTAAAGTCTGTGGTTTCAATCACCTGATTGACGGCCGCGCACACGTCATGGCGATAAGCGCGGATGGCCTCGATTGACGGCCATTCGTAGGACGCGTCGTTGAGGTCGTCCCAGCTCATCTCGTCGACGCCGATCGCGAAGAGCGATTCGAAGCGGGGTTGGATGCGCGACTGGAGTCCGTGGGCCAGGATCAGTTTGTTGACATAGAAGACGGCGGTGTGTCCGAAGTAGAATGCCAGCGGATGTCGCAGGGGTTGGGGCCGTTTGTAGAAGACCTCGTCGGTAATGAGCGTGTCGAACAGGCGCTCATACAGCGTCCAGGTCGCGTTGAAGTACTGTTTAATTTCGGCGCGCTTGCTTTCCACGTCGCCTGAGGCGAGATCCAGGTTGTGTGTGATAAAGTCCATGTGCCGTTCCTTAAAAAAACCGGTTGATCGTTTTCTCCATGTCAGTACCGGAGAAAATCCTAAAGAGAGTCCCTTGATTTTCATGCAATGAAAAGCGAAAAGACCGGGCCCTTTTTATGCGTTTAAGCAGGGTGGGATTTTTGATTGTTTATTCGAGAATGGGTACGTCCTTAAGCGGAACCAGGGGTTTTGCACAGAAAAAGGCCGACGGCTAGCAGGATGCCGAAGAGAAGGTAGAGGGCTGCGGTTTGTTGCGGAGCGTTTTGTAAATCGGTCTGCGGGGTGCGGGCCTGCTGAACCTGCCGAGTCAATCGCCCGGCCAGAGGCAGGCTGAGCAAAAATAGCAGTGACGGAAAGGTTGCGGGTCTGAAGACGGTCAGTAGGGCCGGAATGAGAAATGCCGTTGCGAGGAGTCCGGCGAAAAGCCGCTTTGCGGAGGGGAGGCCGATTCGCATGGGCAGGGTCATGAATCCGGCGGCGGAATCCATTTCTACGTCGCGGATGTTGTTGGCCAGCAAAATAGCGGTCACCAGAGCACCGAACGGAAGCGAGAAGATCAGCATATTGACCGTGACGGTTCCGCAGGCGGCATATCCAGCGCTACAGAACAGAAGCGGTCCCATCAGGATAAAAACCAGTGGTTCGCCAATCCCTTTGTATTTGTAGCCCGAGCGGTGGGAATAGAACCAGGACCCGGCAATGGCGGTGGCTCCGGCAGGAAGCAGCGCCCATCCGCGTGACGCGGCCAGAATCAGTCCGGCGACGGCTCCGGCGACGACATAAAATTGTCCCCAGCGGAGCATGTAATTCGGCGCAACGATTCCCTGAGTCAGCAGACCGCTCGATCCGCTTGCGGCGGGGGTGTCGAAGCCGAGAATGAAATCGTAATAATCGTTCAGCAGGTTGACGCCTGCGTGCAGCAACAAAGCGGAGCTCAGCATCAGCGGAAAAAAGAGCCAGTCGACCCCTCGTCCTGTGGCGTGCACGAAGAGAAACGCGCACAACACAGGAATGATGGTAGCGCTGAATGAATAGGCGCGCAGGGCGCGCCACCAGGTTGACTGGGCTTGATCCATTACGATTTACTTTTAGAAATCAGGAAATCAAGAGACCACGTTCCTGGGCCTTTTAACAGAAACAGGAGGGTCGGAACCAGATAGAGCCATGCCATCTCTTGCTTGGCAAACCCATCGGATCCGTGCGCGCCGAAGATCGCCACACTCATGGTACAGATGATCATAAAAGCAGCTGGACGGGTCAGAAGACCCAGCAGCAGAAACAGTGCGCCAAAGGTTTCTGTGAAGGCCGCCAGAAATGCCATCGTCTGGGGTGCGGGCACGCCGAGACTAGCGACAAATTCAGTAAATTTCCCGAGCCCGCCAAATAGTTTTCCGTAGCCATGGGTGATCATCCCTGCGCCAATAAAGACGCGTAGGATCAGGATGCCGAGGTTGGCATCGGGTGTTGTTCCGAAGAGAATTTTTTTAATTTTCATGGGGGTTCTCCTTTTTGAATAGTTTCGTTGCAATTTTGACAAATCCTGTAAAGTTGGGAAGACTGTAGTTGCGGAAACCGCACATGAAATAATGCAACCTCAGGCCGATTTTTCCGCCGATCCAAATGCAGCCGAACATCTGCCCGACGCTGTCGGTATGGAGTGGAATGACCCAGCCCGCATCGACGGGGCGGAACGGGCGGGTCGTTTTTTCATTCGCTCGGCGGGCTATGTTTTTCCCAGCGCACAAACCTTGATACCATGCAAAATTGACCGATTTTCGCAAACTCTCTCCGTGGTGCTCAAATGCAGCGGAGTCGCCGGCGGCAAAAACATCCGGATAGCCCGGAAGCGAAAGGTCTGGGTTTACGTTGATCCGTCGGTCGCGAAGTGTTTTTACTGTTCCTTTCACTTCAGGAATCGCGAGTTTTGAGCCGCCAGTCCAGCAAAAGAAGACACTCTTGAAAACATGTTCACCTGCCGTTATATTTCGTCCGTCAAACCCGTCGACCCGTGTGTTGTGAAAAATCTGAACCCCCTTCGAGGCAAGGAACGTTTTGATCGCATTTCGTTTTTTTTCTGGCAGGAACGGCAGAATATCGGGCGCGGAATCAATCACGGTTACATGACAGAGCTGACCCGCTGCGCGGGCACGGGCATAGAGACTCATCGCCAACTCCAGCCCCGTGTATCCGCCGCCTGCCAGAACGAGATGCGGCGAGGGTTCTTTGACAAGGTAGTCGGAAAAGTTCTTGCGAATACGCAGGGCACTTTCGAGCGAATCAAGCGGATGAGTCTGGTCGAGGTGTTGATTGAACCCTTGAAAATCGGTAATCGATCCGGCCGCAATCAGCAACTGGTCGAACGCAACCGTCTCTCCATCTGCGATCAGCGTTTTGGCGTCGAGGTCGATGGCGCTGACTGCTTTTTGAATGTGACGGACATTTTTCGGAAGCCATTTTTCCAAGGGTTGGAAAAGGAGAGATTCATCGAGCCAACCGCCTGCGAGATCGGGGAGAGCAGGGAGCATCACGACGGACTCGCGCGGATCGAATAGTAGAATTTCGCTTCCGGTTCCTCGCAGCGCGCGGCTGGCCTGCCGCCCGGCAAATCCGCCGCCGATAATGATTATTTTTTCCTGCATTGGAACCTGACCTTACGGTAGAGTTTTTTCGAATGCAAAAATTCAAAGAAGAAATAGAAGAAACTTTTCGGGCGCATCTAGAGGAACACCCTTTTTGGATGGCCCTGAAACAGGAGAACCCGGGCGCATTTCGGGTTGTGTTCGAAACGTTGCAAGTGCCCGGAAAGCGGTTGCGTCCATTGCTGTTTTGCACGGCGTGCCGTGCCGCCGGGCTCGAACCTTTTCCAAGTCTGGCTCCTGTCGCCCTAGCGCTGGAGCTTGCACATAGTTTTATCCTCGTTCACGACGACATCATTGATCGATCCGACAACCGTCGAGGCGGGTTGACTCTGCCTGCGAATTTACGGAAGTTATTTGCACAGAATCCCCCAGACGGGTTTACCGGCGACGACTTCGCGCTAGTCACCGGCGATCTGCTTTATACGTTGGCCATTGAAAGCCTCCTACAAACGGAGGCCCCCGATGCGCAGAAAATCGAAGCCGTTCGATTCTTCACCCGCGCGGCGCTGGACACCGGTCGCGGCGCACTGCTCGAAATGCGCGCCGCCCAGACTCCGCTCAAGGAACTGACGGTTGAAGAGGTTGAGAAGATCTACGCACTGAAGACCGGCACCTATACCTTCGCGCTTCCCCTGCAACTCGCCATCGTTTTTTCCAAACCTTGTAAAAATCAGCACGAAAGCTTCCAAGCCTTGGAAAAAAATATTCCAACCCTTGGAAAACATGCCGGAATCGCTTTTCAGCTACGAAACGACCAGAATGATTTCGCGGACGATCTGCGCGATGGACGCCGCACGTGGGCGCTGGTTCATACCGGTTCAGAAACGGTGCGGGGAGAAGCCGCAATATTGACGGCGGCTGAGCAGGCGCAAGCGGACCATACACACCGCGCGCTGGAACTCATTCAAATTCCGGAATTGGCGGCACTGGTTCAACGCGCGTTGTCCTGAGCTTCTCGAGAAGCGTCTCAGGGAATCCGCTCGATGCGCAAAGGGTGCTTTTTGAAATCTATCTTGCTTCTTCGCAACGGTCATCGGTGGTAGACTTCAACAGGTAAAATGAGGATGATTTAATGGGCGGTAAAAAAGGGCTGGGATTTCTGGATGTGTTTTGCATCGCCGCAGGAGCGATGATCAGTTCCGGTATTTTTGTGCTGCCGGGCCTTGCGTTTTCGCAGATTGGCCCGGCGATGATTCTTTCCTATTTCATCGCGGGCATGCTGGCGCTCATCGGCGTGCTTAGCGTGGTCGAACTGGCTACGGCGATGCCCAAGGCGGGTGGCGACTACTATTTCCTGACCCGCAGTCTGGGTCCGTTAATCGGCACGGTATCGGGCCTGCTCAGCTGGTTTGCGCTATCCCTTAAAACCGCCTTTGCGGTATTTGGTTTGGCCGAGGTGGTTTTCTTGTTGAGCGGCGAGCGCGTTCCGCTGTTTGCCACCGCCGTTCCGGTGACACTCTTTTTCGTTATCCTCAATATCAAGGGAACCGAGGCGGCGGCTAAGTTCGAAGTCTGGCTGGTGCTCGGATTGTTGCTGCTGATGGGAGTCTACTTCGTCATGGGCGCGCCCAACATACGCGCCTCGCATTTCAGCCCGTTCATCGCCGAAGGCGGCGGATTCAAGGCGATTCTTTCTACAGCCGGTTTCGTTTTTGTTTCATTCGGGGGGTTGCTGAATATCGCGACGATCGCTGAGGAAGTTAGAAATCCGCGCAGAAACCTCCCAGGGGGGTTCATCGCCGCCACGATCACGATTACGTTGCTCTACACGCTGTTGCTTTTTGTGACTGTCGGTGTTCTTCCTGCCGGCGACCTGCGCGGTTCGTTCACACCAATTGCCGACACGGCGCGCATCCTGGCCGGTACCGTGGGCTATGTCGCTATCACGATTGCTGCCGTGCTGGCATTTGTGACCACGGCGAATGCCGGGATCATGTCGGCTTCGCGCTACCCGCTGGCGTTGGGCCGCGACAATCTGCTGCCGCCCGTCGCCGCCAAGTTGAACAAGCAGGGCGCCCCGGTGGTTGCGATTATGCTGACGGGCGTGGTCATTCTCGCCGCATTGCTGCTGGATATCGAAAAGCTGGTAAAGGCCGCCTCGTCCGTGGTCATCAGTTCCTACATCCTCTCCGCAGCCGCCGTGCTGGTGATGCGTTACAGCAAGCTGACCAACTATCGTCCAACCTTTCGCGTACCGCTTTGCCCTTGGCTTCCGCTTTTTGGCATCGCCTGCTTTTCGCTGCTGATTTTCGATATGGGCCTAGCTGCGGTTGAAATCAGCCTCGGACTTGTTGGGCTTGGCCTGCTGATTTATTTCTTCTACGGACGCAAGCGCACCGACATGGGGTATGCCTTGTTGCATATTGCGCAGGATCTCATGAACAAGGAGCTGACGTCCGACTCGCTGGAGAAAGAGCTTTACCACACCCTTTACGAGCGTGACGAAGTTGTCCACGACGCATTCGACGTAATCCTCAAGACCGCCGATGCACTCGATCTTGAACCGGGCGCTACGCAGGAAAGCCTGCTTCATGCCATATCCCTGACGCTGGAAAAGGAACTGGCGCTTTCGGACAAGGAAATCCGCTCCAAGTTCGAGGAACGCGAAGCGCAGGGCAGTTGCGTGCTGACGCCGTTCGTGGCGATTCCCCACATCATTGTCGACGGCGAGAAGCTGTTCGAAATTCTGCTGGTGCGCAGCCGCGAGGGGATCGTCTTCGAAACCGGCACCTCGGTGAAAGCCTTCTTCGTAATTGTTGGCAGCCGCGACATGCGCAACATGCACCTTAAGGCGCTGGCCGCCATTGCACATATTGTCCAGCACCCCGAATTCGAAAAGCGCTGGACGACTGCCAAGAACGAAGCCCAGCTCAAGGACATTCTACTGCTCGGCGAGCGGGTCAGGATGTGAGGCTAGGACGGTCAATACTGGGGCTCGGTTATTTCACCGGAATGAGCACTTCGTTGCGGCGCATAAACCAGGGGATGAACGGCGCGTTGTACTTGGCCCAGATGGGCGAACCGATCGGGGTCAGATCCTGTTTCTTCATCCAGGATTCCAGTAGTTCAAGATGCGTTTCATAACCCTCTTTACTCCATCGTCCCGTGTAGCGAATGGTGGCCATTCGATGGGCCGGTTTGAGGCGAAGGGTAATGTTTTTGTTCGTAGGGGTCGGGATGGTTTTCATGGTGAAGGTCGCTGGCATCATGAAGCTGACGGACCATTTTTCGCCAACCTTTTCTTGGGAGACGGGGGAGGTCATGGCAATTTTTTCGCCGGCTTTTTCCTGCGAGACGGGGGCCGTCATGGCGATTTTTTGCTGCGAGGTGTTATGTCCATCGATGTATTTAAAGAGAGGCCGGAAGGCCTTGTTCCCGGCATCTTCTAGGGTTCCCTCGATAAGAATTTCGGCCAGGATCTGGGGTTCGTATGCGCGCAACTCTTTTCCCCCCTCTTTTTTGACCACCTTATAGGCGGCTTCTTCCGCGGCGAGGCCGGATTGAATTCCGAGAAGTAGGATGACGGTTGTAAGTACACTTTTTTTCATGAGGGACACTCCTTTGTCGTTTAAAAAACGTAGTTTAGGGCGATCAAGCCTTTCAGCAGATACGAGTCGCTGACGATCGGACTGTTGCTGACGTCATCGGGAAGCCGCTCGACGGCGAGGCTTCCATTGAGGATCCAGCGCTCTGAGATCTCTTTGCGGAAGGAGAGGCCCGCCTCGAGGGTGTAAATGTCGCCGGTGTCGTAGGTGGGTCGTCCGGCGGCGGCTTCGCGCGAGGAGACGCCGTAGTCGTGGTTGGCCAGCCGCGCGGCGGTCCAGTTGACGCCGAGGTGCGGAGTGAGCTGGATAGCGGCGGGTTCAAAGGTTCGGTCGAGCTTCAGGGAGGCTTCGCTGCCGCCAATGTTATTGAGCAGGTCGTGCGATGCGCTCAGGGTCGCTTCCAGGCCGGCGAGCAGTTCCGCCCGCAGTGCGAAGCCGCCCATCAGTGTGCCGTCGCGATCGCCCATCCCTTTCAGCGCGGAGCTGTCGTCTTCGTCGTAAGCCGCGAAGCGGTAGCGGAGGGCCGCAGCGAGCCGCAGTTTGTCTTTTTGCAGGAGGTCGTAGCGGGCGTTGGGGCCGAAGACCTGCAGGCGATCGCCGATGTAGATGATGGAGGGAATGGCTCTGATGGTGGCTCCGCCGGACCCCTTGTAGGGAGAGCTGCGGACGATCGTTCCGATTCCTACACCGATCTGTCCTCTAGCGCCCAGAGGATTGCTGAGTTCGACCGGAAGGTTAAGCGGGCCCCCAGAGTCGATCCTGATTTGGGCCTGATTGTAAAACGGCGGACCTTTCGGGGTGTAGCCGTTGGCGAATCCAACCGGTTCTGACGGAATGCCGATAAAGTTTCTGTCGAGCCGGCCGTTGTTGTTGAGGTCGTTGTAGACCGCGACGGCGTAGATGCCAGGCGGAATGTTTTGAAGCCGGATGGTTTTTTGTCCGCACGCCTCTTCACGTTGAACCTGAACCGGATCGATGAGTTTTCGGAACGCGGCGGAGCTATCGAACAACTGCAACTCGATGCTTCCCTGTTCTACTGGAGTTGCCAGTGTAATGGTCAGCTCTTCTCCGCGGAGCGAAACCGCAACGAGTAGACAGCAAAGAATGATCAGTTTTTTATTTTTCATATGTGCATCCTGCTAGAGGTGGTCTGATGAAAAAAAGTAAAAAAGTAAAAAATTGAGATACGTTTCCGACTCTGCCGTACGGTCACACCATTAGGACTCAAGGACTATGCGGTTTTTGCAGGGGCTTCATCGGCAGATTAAACCTTCTTCGGGGTGAATTATGCTGATGGGTTTCATCTTGTTTCTTCGCGGACGCTTTGGATGCTCCCCACTAATATTCATACGAGGAAAAACACAAATCAGGTCGGGTTTATGTGTTTTCATATATAAGAGTACAGCCCTCAGACCGTCCGAACCGTCCGTGACGAGGTTTCCATAAATCACGACTGGTATCTTGTCTATCTGCCCCAAGGGGCGCTTATGAAGTCCACGATGGAGAGGACCCCCTGAGATTCCAACTGCCGAAAGGTGATGTCAATAATCCCCGCGCATCTATGCCCATTTGATAATCGGGCCTTACCGGAAAATTATTTTTACTTTTTTTCGCCCGTTGATTCGGTTGCAGACAGTTCCATCTGATTTCGTGCCTGTTTCAGTCTGTCGTACCCCGTCCACAGCCCATTCCCTATATAGTAAGAATGTCCCTCCTAATAGTTGATTAAGCTTCTTTAGGTATGAAGTCCCAATTGTAACCCTTCAACCTAAGGAGCCGGAATTATGCTACATGCAATCAAAAACCTGTCATCGAACCAAACTGAACCCTGCGAGCCCTGGAACGTCAAAACCAGTAGGCAGCCCAAAGACCGGTGGGCTAACCATAATCTCGACCACTGTTTCTATTCTGGATTCGAGGGGTTGATTTCCGGGATTCGTGTCGACAAGAACAACCCCGCTGTACGTATGCACTGGATCGTCGCTGACTATGACGCCCAGATCGACCAGCATATGCGCGACTCGGTTTTGGATCGCTGTCGCGATTTTCGTCCTCAGTACATTTGTAAAACAATTTCCGGTGGTGTCCGGCTGCTTTGGCGGCTCGAAACTCCGTTTCAGCTCCACAGCAACGACCTGACCATCCGACTCATGCAGCATGTCCGCAAAAAGTTGGGGCTTCAAATGATCATGGTCGGGCTGGACACCACCGCCTTTGACAATCCCTGTCAGTATTATGAAGTCGGTACAGACTGGAAGCCGATCTCCTCAGACGTCATCCCGGCGGCGTTTATGATGCAATGGGCAATTGAATCAGCCGAAAGATTCGACTGGAAAATATTCGGCCCCGATATTCATCTCGAAAAACTCGAAGAAGAGGTGCATCGCCAGTATCCCGGACGTTGGATAGGTCCGTTTGAATGCGGAGTCCGCGGCACCCGTTTTTGGGATCCCTGTGCGGATAACGAAACTGCCGCCATCGTGCGCGACTCCGGCATGCAGTGTTTTACTGGTGGGCAGGCGTTTATGCCGTGGTCAGCTATTTTTGGCACATCCTTCGTGCGAAAATATGAAGCAGACCGCATTGGTGGCGCCATCGAGAATATCTGGTTCGATGGACGAGACTACTGGCACAAAATGCCTGGCGGGGCATGGGAATCACTCAACAAATCCGATACCGCCCTCGAACTAAAAGTTGCCAAAGGTCTGCGCGTGTCTAAACCCCGCAACGCCAACTTCAGCGAAATCGACAAAGCCCTCCAGCACATTCACAAACATCAGCGGATCACCTGTGCCGCCCCGTTGATCCATCGCCCCAAAGGGATTGTTCATCTCAATGGCTTGCGCATCCTCAACACCTCCACTGCAGCAGTCCTCCAACCGGCTGAAGGTGGGGCGACACCTCCGGGGGAGCCGTCTTCTACATCCGACATTCTACTTTCCACATCCCATCTTTGTAATCCGGCTAGCCGGTTCCCGTGGTTGGAATCCTATTTTTCAACCCTTTTCGATCCGACTGAACAGCTTGACTACTTTTACGCATGGCTGCGCCGCTGGTATAAATCCGCTCTCGAAAACCGCATGTTACCCGGTCAGGCGGCTTTCTTCGCCGGTGCACCCAATACCGGCAAAACACTTCTATCCACCTTGATCCTTTCCCGCATCTTTGGCGGGCATACCGACGCCAGCTCATTTCTATCCGGCGATGACAACTTTAACTCCCACCTGTTCCAGTCCGCCGTCTGGGCGGTGGACGATGTAGTTCCTTTGACGGATCGCAAGTCACATATGAAATTTTCGGCCTTGATCAAGAAAATGGCAGCTAACCGTACGTTTTCTGTCCGCGAAAAATTCAAAGTCGATAAAACGATTGAGTGGAATGGTCGGGTCGTCGTCACCTGCAACACCGATCCGGAGTCCATTCGAATCCTGCCGGATGTCGATTTGTCTAACCGCGATAAAATCAACCTTTTCAAGGTTGCCAAACGAAAAGATTTTTCCTTCCCTAGGGATGTCGCCGACACCATCCAGACCGAGCTACCTTATTTCCTGCGCTGGCTTCTCGACTGGACACCTCCCGCCCATGTTATTGGTGAATCCCGTTACGGCGTAGAAACCTATTGCGAAGACACCCTGTTTGAGGATGCTCGCCATTCATCCAGCTCCTATTCCTTCCTCGAAGTTCTATTGAAATTCTTCGACGGACAGGCCGATGATATCTGGACGGGTTCTGCCACCGATCTTCTCACGGGCATGCTCAACGACGGCGATGGCCTGGCCGGTGTCGCGTCAAAATACACACCCAATCAGGTTGGGCGTGAATTATCCAAACTCGCTTCCCAAGGCTATTCGCTTACCCAGCGCCGGAGTCATGTCACCCGTGTTTGGGATATCAATATTTCTCACATCCGCGACGGCATCAGGTAAGGATGGCTCTCGTCCGTTCTTCTAGTGTTGTAGCCGCGTCCGTTGGGCGCGGTCTTTCTGTTTCCGGGCGCGTCACTTGTGTCGGATGCGTCGTGCGTCAACGCCATTTAAAAAGTCTCTCTATATTTGCACGGGTTGCAGAGTGGCTGTTCTCTATATTCTATATACTTCTATTTATAATGGTATTGCTGACGCAGCTGACACAGGCCTTTGTTTGCAAGGGTTTCCTGCGTGTCACCAACCGCGTCAGCATGCCTGGCACTCTGGAACTGACGCACCAAACCCTATCGGAGCCCAACCAAGCGCCCTTTGTCTCCGGTCTTTTACGCCTACCCCCAATCTTGAACCACGACCCAGCGAATTTAAGGTGGAATCCGCATCCGTTCGGTTCGTGTCTCGGGCGGCAAAAAGCCGCCTTTTTATGATGTCGTCGCTTTGCGGAGCCCGTCCC
>Ga0307929_1000913_pt1 | contig 25683 bp, 20 predicted proteins | sample AceLakmetage1330_FD_203160 | JGI IMG/M metagenome (GOLD analysis project Ga0307929, IMG submission 203160) | Saline water microbial communities from Ace Lake, Antarctica - #1330 | ecosystem: Environmental > Aquatic > Non-marine Saline and Alkaline > Saline | place: Antarctica: Ace Lake...
TGTACCCGTTGTTCAACAAATACACATAATAGGCATTTCCGGGTTCAAGGTTGCCAATAGTATTGATAAAAAACTCAGGCCAGTAAACCTTTGTTCCGGCAACTTCTTTAGCAATCTTTAAATTCCAGGGAAGGGTGCTGAATATTTCATTTACATTCACTTCACAGGAACTTAAAACCGGAATCATGCTCCAACCGGACGACAGGTTTATGGTTTGGCTGTAATTGCGGTTTCCTGAAACAGATAATTCGGTAGTTGAACGTGCTTTTATCGCATAGCCGCTTGTCATATCCCAGGAGCCTAATGTGTTGATATTTTGACCCGGCCAATAGAATCCATCCATATTTTGAAGCATTTCAACTTCGTCCGAAATATCTTCGAACACGGTTTCCAGAAGTGGTTCGTTCGGTTGGATAAATGAGGACAAACCTGACCAGCCCTGGTTTATCTGTATGGAAGTATTTTCCCCATAGTTTTCCTGAACTACCCAAACCGTGTCAAATGGGAAAAATGATTCACCATTTATAACCAGTATGTGACCAATTCTGGTTTCACCAGTTTCATTTGGTGAGAATTGCAAAAGTAATTCTGTATCATTTTCACCCCAGTTATCACCTACAAAACTTATCCAGTTAAGATTTGTGGTGGCACCCCAGCAAAGCGTACCATTACCAATGTTTTGGATATGTATGGTGTCATTTACCTGCACACCTGCCACGTAAAGCGTATCCTCGATTGTATTTAATACAGGCTCCAGATATTCATATCTGATACGAACCCTGTGGTTTTGTCCAAGATTTAAGGTTTCTTTGGAAGATTTCACAGTTCTCGTTTCGTCTTCATCTTTTCCTTTCGAACTCTCGATTTGCATATCAACAAAAGCATAAGAACCATGTTTTTGTTCCACTTCAATGTTTACATTTTGATAGGGTGTTTTAGTATAGGCTCTATTAATATAGCCTTGACCATTCTTTCTACCTCCAAGGTCAACACTGCTAAGACTAACAACAGGCATAATGGGGATTATTGGATTAATAACACTTTTGGGAGAATTTTTGTCTTTCCCAAAAGAAATCAATATTTGAGGTATTACTTCAATGTTAGCAGTTTGTGATGGTGAGTAATCATAAGTAACTTTAATCTTCATTGAATTTATCGTAAAAATATCACCCTCATCAATTTTCTTTAGTTCAAAATCACCCCAGCCAGCGGGATAAGCAAAGGCCATTAATTCTTCATTTGTCGAGTAGCCTGTAATGCTCGCGAGCATAGATGATGGGGTTGGAATAATATGCGGGGAAATATCGCCATCTGCTTGTATCGATGCCCCCCAGAAAATTGGAAATTCAGTTTTACTCGTGTAATTTTTAAAAAGGTAAATATTCCCATCTTTTTTTATTCGAGAGTTTCCAGAGTGCGTAAAATACATATTGGTTTCTGCATTAATATTACCGTTGAGCATTTCAAAAGAAACTTCTTCAACTGAAATGTCAACTATTCTTATGTTTTCTTTATCCTTACTGAAAATTTGTAACTCCTGAAAATCTACATCAAAACCCTGACCCGAATTTATATGTTCCAATTGTTCTTCAGAAAAATAATAGTTTTTCGTCGCTCTATATGAACCACCTCCCCAATTGTTCTGCCAGTAAGTATAAATATTTTCAGCAATACTTGATAACTCTTGTTGGTAAAGTGATTTAATTGTCCCAAAATCAGTTACACTCAGTAAAGGCCCTTTAGCGAAAAATTCCAGAAATTTATCTGTAATGTTATCGATATTCAAATTACCATCGAATGGTACCAAAAACCTGTATTCATAAGCCTTAGCCATGTAGTAGTGATACTTTTTTAACCTGTCCTTTGCCTTTTGTTCGATTTGATAAAGATATTGAAGTGCTCTTGCATCAAGCATTTTATCAGTATAGGTAGCATCGCGATTCAAGGCATCAATGGTAAGAATGCCGCTCTGTATGTCTGTTGATAATTGAGAAGTGGTACTTAAGACTTCAATAAACTGGAGATAAAGCTCCATTTGAGCCTGTTTTAATACATCAAGTTGATTTGCCAAATTTTCGTATTCCGGCCTTTTGGACCTGATGTCATCCAAATAAACCAGATATTCTTTAAGTCCAATTTTAACATTTTCGCTCAAATTATCAAATTGGTTTCCAAAATCGAGTATTGGCTCACTCAAAAGTTGGGAATTCAATACTATTTCTGAAATGTTATTTAATGAAGTCAGGTTATCCGGGTCAATAGTATTTAAACTATCGAGTAAAACCGAGTAAGTAGAACTCCAATCTTGATTCGACAGTTCTTCAAATAGATTAAATGTTTCTGTTATTGCTCCAATTGGGTTATTGTAGTTTGGGTATAAATGTTCCAAATTGCCGTTAAAACCGATGCCCGGCTCTTCTGCTATCACGGAATTCAATAGCATTTCCAATTGAGCATAAAGCGCTTTTTGCGCACCATATCCATCATCAAAACCTAACCAGCCAAAATAACCACATTGCCAACTGCAAACCGGATAATAATCCTGCAAAATTAGATTTAGTGCCTCTTCTCTAAAAGATTGTTCGAAGGATTCTAGGCTAGAGACCACGGAAAGCATTTCATTATTAATACCCTGAAAATTAATTTCCATCAATGGCACTTCTTGAAAAACATCTTCAAAGCTGTCAATATTTGTTTCCAGTAGGTCTTGTTGTTCAGACATAGTGTTTTCAAGTGCGATTTGTTTCAGTTGCAACGTTGCCATGGAGTGGGTTACATAGTACGATAAATAATATAAATTAATCGCCTTGTCTATTTCCTGGTTGTACATACTACTTGCAATTTCAAAAGACAGCATAGGTGCCCAGCCTGCGGGGTTTCCATAATAATCTTTATTGCTTCCAATTTGCTGGGCTATCCGCTGAAACTCCTGTTTTAGTTGTATTAAATCTGCTTGTTGTGAATCAGGTAACTCCAGGAATTCTTCTTCCAACTGTTGGTACGCAGCTATCTTTATGTAATAATCTTCGCAAATGTCTTTCGCCACCTCGTAATAACCAAAATAATAAGCATCATTAGTGTATCTTAAAATTGATTGCAGGGCTAAGGGATGCAACCATGACATTTTATAAGGAAGTCGATTCATTGTTCCCATTTCTCCGGGAACACCATAAGATGCAGAACTTTGAATAAAACCTGCAGACCCACCAAAAACAGTAGAGTAAGAATTAAGAAGAAGGGTGGAATACAGATTTCCACCATCACCCCCATCACCACTCTGGAAACTGCTGCCTGAACTTTTTTGTCCCTGTCCGCCTTCCAAAATAAATCTGAAAGCAAGTGTTGCATAAAATTTATCTATGTGCAATGTTATGTTCCCGGCTTTTAGGCCATCGACCCCGTTACCATTAACGGTTGGCTGTTTTGTGAGAGGAACCGTTGAAATGTAGGATAAGCCATCTTTCCCTTCAGGGTCTTCAAACCTGAGTTCCCTGGCATGGATGATTACGTTTGTTTGAGGTAAATGGAATTGCGAATTCACAACTACCTTTTCAGCATAAATCTCCAACTGGCCAATATCAGATATGCCATTGTAATTATTATAAATATTATTGGGATGGCCATTTTCGATGATAATTTCTTTACCGGCAATACATACATACCTGACAGTACTATGCAAATGATTAAATGAAGAAGCATCTTCATGATGAATGTATGTTGTAATGTAAGTATTGTCGTTTTCGGAAGGTAATTCTGGGGAAGGTTCCAGGCCAAAAACAACTCCTTCGGGTGGCACGGTTTCGTTAAGGCTAAACATTACCTGTTGTGAAACAAATCCTGAATCGGATATGGCTGAAAAAACAACCGGGAACTCGTACATCTGACTACTGGTCAGGTTTATCAAAAAGTGGCCGGAAATACTGTCGATGGTTAAAATATCCTCATCAGAAAACATTAGCGAATCATATTCGATTTGATACACTTTAGTTCCAGCCAGGTTTCCAGCCATCACATGAAACTCAATAGCTACATTTTGCCAAAGGTCCCAATCAGGGATATTGCCAATCTCAAAATAACTTAAGGAGTCTCCTATCCATGTGTTGATAACAGATTGCTGAAAACCCTCAGTAATTTGATAATTTGGTGTAATTACACTTGAGGTGTTCAACTGCCCGAGTGTATGTGATAGTTGGAGGTTATGTGCCGTATCTGATGAACCACCAATGTTTATCGAGGTGGGTGACAAATACTGACCATTAACCTGAGAACATGAAACGATAAGCAAAAAGAACATTAATTTTTTCATGATTTTTATTTTTAGTATTTTATAATATAATTAACATACACATTAATGGGGCGGTTTTCGTTTCCACCAGTTTCACCACTCCAGCCTGTTATATCCCGTGATACATTTGATAAGTGCTTTGCAGGGTCTTCTGGTGTACTCGTATCATCCCAACCCTGAATATTGTCTTGATGATAATAATCAGTTGATTTATAAGTGCCAGGGCCATGCAAGTGTGATTTAAATTTGTAAGCCTGTTCACTCCCCACGTTATCTCCAGCATTCCCCCCAGTACCTGATACTACCCGGCTATTCCTATCCGGGTCATTGCCTGAACCGCTGGCAACACCTCTCAAAAACATCCCACGACAATCGGGTAAGTTAAAGCTGGTTGTATTGCCACCCCATCCATTGCCAATTATAGCATACAGCGCGGTGTAGTTATTTTTGTTTAAGGAAGCACCATTGCAAAGCAGGTAACCCTCCGGCACAGCACTTGTCGGGCCGGCAAAGGGCAAAATTGTCCCCACGGGATTGGGTGTGGCATTGTAGGCTACTTCAGCATAAGGCACGCTTATCAATTCTCTGAATGAGATTTCATAATAGTCTTCATCATCTTCCAGTTCTATTTTAAGCCAGAATGATAATCCTTCAAAATTCACCTCGCTATATTCATCTACCAATCCTGCAGTAGGCACTCCCTGACCAATGGTCAGCGAAAAAGCCCCAAAATCATCAGTAATTGTTGCCTGCTTTTCCTGCCATGTCGGTTCCGTTTCGTTTTGCCTGATTAAACTGAATCTGAGTGTTACTGTTTCGTTTTGCAAGACCTGACCATTGATATCACGCGCAATGGCCTGGTAGTTAAATCCAATTCCAGAGTTTTGAGCAATAGCCAACAAGCCGCTCATCATGATGATTACTAGCGTAAATATTACTTTTTTCATATTGTAAGGTTTTAAGCTAATACTTGATGATATAATTAACATACACATTAATGGGGCGGGTTTCATTTCCGCCTGTAGAACCACTGTTGCCTGTTATATTCCGTGATGCAATTGATACAATCTTTGCAGGGTCTTCTGGTGTACTCGTATCATCCCAACCCTGAATATTGTCTAGATGAAAATAATCAGTAGATTTATAGGTGCCTCTATCATGTATGTGATTTTTAAATCCGTCAAGCTGCTTACTCCCAACGTTATCCCCTGTTAAACCGCCAGTACCCGATGCTACACGGCTGTTCCTATCCGGGTCATTACCGGAACCATTGTCAACACCTCTTAAAAACATTCCACGACAATCGGGTAGTTTAAAGCTGGTTGTATTGCCTCCCCAGGCAATGCCAATAACAGCATACAGTGCAGGATATGTATTTTTGTTTAATGAAGTGCCATTGCAAAGCAGGTATCCATCCGGAACAGCACTAGCCGGGCCGGCAAAGGGCAAAATTGTACCCACAGGATTGGGTATGGCATTATGTGCTACTTCCGCATAAGGTACACTTATCAATTTCCTAAAAGATATTTCATAATAGTCTTCATCGGCTTCCAGTTCCACTTTTAACCAGAAAGGTAATCCGGCAAAATTTACCTCACTATATTCATCCACCAATCCTGTAACACGCACTCCCTGGCCAATAGTTAAGGAAAATGCGCCAAATTCATCGGTAATTGTTGCCTGTTTTTCCTGCCAGGTGGGTTCGGTTTCATTTTGCCTGATTAAACTGAACCGTAGTGTTACGGTTTCGTTTTGCAGAACCTGCCCGTTGATGTCACGTGCAATGGCCTGGTAACTAAACCCTTTTCCTGAGTTTTGGGCAAATGCCAAAAGGCCGCTCACCATAATAATTGCTAGCGTAAAAATTGTTTTTTTCATAAAATTATGATTTAATAGGTTAATATTTAATGATATAGTTGACATAGATATTTTCGGGGCGGGTTTCTAAGCCCCCATTTGCATTGATAGTATGTTTATGAGTAATTGGGGATGCAGAACCCGTTGCTAAATAATAACTACTTCCACTGCCTGAATTGGTTCCTGCATCAATATAACTGGTTGAATAGCCCCCTCCGTCACCCCAATGAACTTTTGCAGAACCATTATAAACATCATGTGTGTGGGCTCCACCAAGCTCCATGGTATGGGTATGGCTTAAAAATTGAGAAGATTGATAGCTCCCTACATTATTACCAGTGTTCCCACCACTGCTCAATGCAATGCGGATATTTTTATCTTCATCGCGATTGCTGGCATAGGAAACGCCACGCAGGAAATTGCCCCGGCAGTCGGGCAGGTTAAAATGGGTGGTGGTTCCACCCCAGGAATTTCCCAATGCGGCATACAGCGCAGGGTAAGTGTTTTTCTCCAATAAACTGCCATCGCAAAGCAACCATCCGTCAGGGATGCTATTTAATAATCCGGCATAAGGGATAATCATCCCCGGCGAAAACAAAGTGGCATTAAGGGCTACTTCCGCGTATGGTACGCTTATCAGTTCACGGAAGGAAATTTCATAATAGTCTTCATCATCTTCCAGTTCCACTTTTAACCAGAATGGTAATCCTTCAAAATTAACCTCATTGTATTCATCTACCAATCCTGCAAATCTAACTCCCTGGCCAATAGTTAACGAAAATGCGCCAAATTCATCAGTAATTGTTGCTTGTTTTTCCTGCCATGTTGGGTCAGTTTCGTTTTGCCTGATTAAACTGAACCGGAGTGTTATGGTTTCGTTTTGCAAGACTTGCCCATTGATGTCCCGGGCAATGGCTTGGTAGTTAAATCCCTTTCCAGAGTTTTGAGCAAAAGCCAAAAGGCCACTCATCATAATAATTGCCAGCGTAAAAATTGCTTTTTTCATTTTGATAAAATTTCAGGTTAGTACTTGATGATGTAATTTACATAAGCATTTCTGGGGCGGGTTTCTAAACCGCCTCTGCTATTGATGGTAATTGTATGTTTATGTGTTCCTGCTGTATCACATGCAAAATCAGCCCAATGAAACCAATTAGGGTCATTATCACCTTCAGCAACTGAAGCATTCTGGCCATTATCATCATTGGTAAATGCAAATTTATGTTTATGAGAACCAGCATTTCCGCTTGTAGCCGAATGATTATGGCTTCCAAATTGAGAAGTTTGATAACTCCCCACATTATTTCCAGTATTTCCTCCATTATAAACGAGTACCCTGGAGCTTGCATCCGGATCCCTGCCTGTGCCATAAGATACGCCTCGCAGAAAATTCCCCCTTAAATCCGGCAAATTAAATTGGTTGCCATTTCCTCCCCATGCGAATCCAATTACTGCATATAGTGCGGAGTAAGTATTTTTATTTAATGAAGCACCATCACAAAGCATGTAGCCATCCGGAACAGCACTTGCAGGACCGGCAAAAGTTAAAATTGTACCCACAGGATTATGTGTGGCGTTGTGTGCTACTTCTGCATAAGGTACGCTTATCAATTCCCGGAAGGATATTTCATAGTAATCTTCATCATCTTCCAGTTCCACCTTTAACCAGAATGGTAATCCGGCAAAATTCACCTCGCTATATTCATCCACTAACCCCGCAACACGCACTCCCTGACCAATGGTCAATGAAAAAGCACCAAATTCATCGCAAATTGTTGCCTGCTTTTCCTGCCAGGTGGGGTCAATTTCGTTTTGCCTGATTAAACTGAACCTGAGTGTTACGGTTTCGTTTTGCAAAACCTGCCCGTTAATATCGCGGGCAATGGCCTGGTAGTTAAATCCTTTTCCAGAGTTTTGCGAAAAGCTTGAAATTGAAATCAGGCATATAATAAGCCCTGCAAGTAGTTCTTTTTTCATTGTTTTAATTTTTAAGTTTTACAACTATTTAGTCAAAATCTATTGATAATAAAATGAGGTCTCTTCCAAAACATGAATGTAATAGGCTTTGCCGGGAACAAAATTTCCTATACTATTAATCCATGTTCCATTTGGCAATTGGTGAATCTTTTTGTTATCTTCATCAATTGCTTCAATTAGCAGCCCGTTATTAATAAGTGGTTGCAAAATAATTTGAGCATTTGATGGATAAAGCAGTGGATAGCCAATTAGATTCCATCCCTGTTTGAGTTTGATTTCCAGCGGTAGTTCTATTTGCATTCCCTCCACAGAAATGGTAACCGCCTCGCTTAGGTTCATTGCATAGCCTGAGGTACTGGAAATAAAAGTAATTTGATTGTCGAGTTTTCCAGAAGGAAGAGCAATGCAAACATTACCATCGCTATCAATTATATTCTGGATTGATCCATCATTAATAAGATTTTGTAATTCATCAGTAACCGATCTTCCGGTTAGGTTTGGTTGAAAAGAAACCAGATTCCAACCTTCCTTTAAATCCAAATCTTGACTAATCCACGGGATGCTTGTATTTTGAAGTCCCAGATAAACTTTGTAGAATTCTCCGCCATTTTGTATTTCATTAAAATGCTCCGGCCAGTGAATTTCAAGGGTATCTAATAAACTATTCATATTATTAGCATTTATCTGCCAGGCTCGTTGAACGGCATCCTCTCTTGCCCTGATTTGTCCTGCGTAAATTTTCACTTCATTACCTGTAAAATCACCATACGAAATAACCTGACAGAATTGTGGATCATGTGCCCTACCCGGAATGGGAATACCCCAAAATTTGGAGCCATCAGATTCGTACATGAAAAGTTCGATAGATTGAAAATACCAGTCCCATAGATAATAACCACCCATAAATTCGTAAGATTGAAAATCACCATCATCCCATTCGAAGTTTGAAGTAATTAAAATCCCTTGAATAAGTGCCGGGGGAAATACACATGCCATCCATGCTGGGCGCCATCTGCCTGAATATAATGTCGGGCCAAACAAAATCAAATCTTTTTCAAATCCTCCGGGATAGTTTTTTTGCTGCCCAAAACAACCAATATTACTGGGGTAAAACCTGATATGTAGATTTCCTAATGGGCCATGTGGCAATCCAACTCCTTCGCCATTATCTACAACAAAGGCCCATTTTATAACAAGCCCATCCTGGAACTTTGGTTCCTGTGCTATTGTATTCTTCACCAACAGGGTAAAGAGGAAAATTGTCGTCAATAAATATAGATGTGTTTTCATGTCTTTTTTGTTTTTTATTTACAGTCAGGAAAGCATAAAACGCCCGGTTCAGTTGCAAATAGAAGATAACTTTTGCCTGGATTAAGAACACTCAGGGTGTTAATGGTTTTTTCGGGCCAATACACTCCACAGCCTGCAACTTCCACTATTGCACGTATAGTAAAGGTGGTGATCAATTCGGTGGGTTCACAATTGCAGTTTGAGAGTATTGGTACGAGGTTCCAACCTTGTGAGATATCAATGTAATTATCAAAATTGTCGGTTCCGGAAATTTGAAACTGACTTGAATCTGCAACTTTTATAAAATAACCTGACTTCCTGTTCCAAGTACCTGTACTATCATTTACCATACCCTGTGTTGGGTTTCCAATGTAAATAAGTGAATCGCCCAATTGATTGAATAGCTGTGCCAAAACAGGACTCCCGGTTTCCGGGTATATTGATAGCCCTGACCAACCTGATGGTAAAAAAACGGTTTGTAATTCTCGGGGATAGAGTTCAACCTCAACTATATTTGTTGGCAAAGACTGCGCCCTGTCATATCTTGCCCTTACCATGTAACTGTAATCCCCATATTCCAGATTTTCATGGGTGTAGGATGTGTCCTGGTAATAATTAGCAATTGGCCAATCGTTACAATAGATTTTGTATCCAAGGAATTCAGACCGCCCAAATTTTGAATTTTCTGTGGGTGTGTTTGCTTGTATGACTATTTCAGGTTTCTTTTTTGAAGCTGCTTTTTTGGCTTCTATTAATGCTACCGGAGTGTTTTTCTGTTCATCAACTTCTTCAAGATAAACCTGAATATTCCAGTTTACATCATAACCATTGTCATTTTTTAAGCTGTACCAGGTAGATGCATCAACACTGATTAAATCTCCTTTGGTAGCAGTAGCCGGGCCATCATCAGTACCGGCAGGTTTAAGGCTTGAGATATGTGTGCATTCAAACCCAACATACAATGGGGAATTAACATTTATTGGAAGATTCTCATCAAGAAAAACCTCGTTCCATTCATTAACCTCATATTCGCCCACGGGTTGCGTGTGTAAAAGGGTACCTGCGTTTGCACCTTGCCATATTTTCAAAGTAAAATAGGCATTAGTTGATGTTGGAAAGAAAGCCACCTTATTAATTCCCCAACCATCATACTGATAGATGTTTGTCCATTTTGCAGCAAAATAAAATGTGCCTCCGTTGGTTAAACCGACCGAATTAGAATTTTCCCCATCATCGTAATGAATCCATTCACCATTATTAACAGCATCGGGTTTATCCCAGCTTAGAATTACATTGTTATCATCAACCCTAGCCTGCAAGTTTGTTGGTGGATACAAATCGGGTTCAAAAACAGCAAGAATAACCCTGGTACTTTCAATGATAAATGATAACTGTGGCAGCAATGAAATCACCGTATCATTTTCCATCCATGACACAAATTCAAATCCATTTAATGCAGTTGCATTGAGTGTAACAGAATCACCATAGAAGTAGTTATTTACTCCTGTAACGAACCCGGCTTCGGGAATATTAACACTTAATTGAATCGAACAAATAACATTTTCCAATTGAGCAGTTAAATCAACGATAGCAACCCCTCCTTTTGTGAAACTTTGAGCGTATTCTTGATAAGGGAAACTAAAATCGACTTCTTCGATTAAGCCAAGTGATTGTGAATGGATTTTAAAGATAAAACCATTCCCTGGTGTAAAGCCATTGGATTGGTTTTCCGATATTCCATAATTCATGGATGTTACGATTTTACAATACGTTGTGTCGGAGAGATAATAGCGGATAGTATCTGCTCCAACACAAATTTCCTGATTTGTTATAGGGTCTGTGTCGAATATCCCAATCACATCTCCCGGTTGAAAACTTTCCCCGTTAATTTCGGCACTGTAAATGTAAAACACCATTGGATAGAAAGGGGATGTCCATGATTTATCAAATGTTTGCGCATGTAGCCAGCAGCAATCCATTGAAATAAACAGTAGCAGTGCAACGAATTGTTTCATGTTCATTTTGTTTAATTTTATAAAAAGTTAACAATGAGTTCTCAAATTCATCGTCCATCGATGCCTTCAACAGTATGAAACTCTCTTGAGAGAATTCATCCTGAATCAATACAGACCCCACGCAAATTTGATTTCCGGAATTAGGATCAATGTCAAAAATGCTTATTTCACTACCGGGCTGGAGAGTTTCACCATTAATGGCGGCTTCGACAATAAAAAGGTTCATGGGCTGGAAAGTGCTTTGCCCGAAGGTTTCAGGCTTCTGCGAAAAAAGGGCATTTCCCCAAAAGGAAAACACGGCAACAATAAGAAAAAAGCGTGTAAAATATCTCATAAACGAAAGTTTTATTTATGGACTTTCTAAAATATGCGACAATGCAAAAACACTTCTTTAGGGATTTACCGAAACATCGGTACTTTTATTTATTCCCTTTCCTTCATCTTCACTCCAATTTGATTTTGCCGTACCGAGCAGCGTTTGCAAATGTCCTCGGGGAAATGGATGCCGGCAAGCTCATCGGTCGAAATGTCAATCTCAAAGATAAGCCGGGTATTTGTTGTTTTTACAGGCTGCCGGATGACATAATGCTCAAAAAAATTGTATTCCAATGCCTGGCTTATCATAATTAATAGTTGGGTATCGATGGCATTTCGCTTAAAAATATCGTAAACATTGGTTCGGTTGCGGTTGATGCGTTTGCCCAGTTCGATGGCGCATATCCCTTTTTGTTCGGCGATTTGCTTGATTTCATTTCCGATGTGGATTTTTAGTAATTGCTTGAACATAATTTTTGGGAGTAAAATTATTTAATACATTAAACTAACGGGAGCTATATAGTTGTAAAATATTGCACAATGTGTCGGATTATACTGACACAATTTATTCAGTCTGGAGGCATAAGCCGGGGAGTGGGTAATTTTAGCCAGGTGATCTACATAAAAAAAGCGTGGCCTGATTGCCCACCGCTGTTGAGGTCCGACCAAGAACCCGATAAACGAGAGAAGCAACGACCACGCCGTAGCGTGGCGCTTGCTTACTATCCCGTTTATCTTTTTGAAATTTGATCGGTTTCAACATCAGAATTCAGCTAAACGCTAATATTTATTTTCTTTTGTTTTGTCTGTTTCTTATTTTTTTTGTTTTCGTAAAACTTACTGTTATTTATTTGCAGCCTTAGCTCAGGCTATCAATTTCTTCTTTTGTCAATCCGCTTAAAGCTACAATTTCGTTAGTGGACATCCCGGCTGTTTTCATTTTTTTAGCAATTTCCATTTTTGCTTCTTTTCTTATCCGGTATTTCTCTTCCATTTTGTACGATTGTGTCATACTGGCTTTATAGCTAAGGTCTTCCATGTGTTTTTTATAGGCTATCCTTTCTCCATCGGGCAATCGGTCATACTTGAGTATTTCTTTGGCTTGAGCCAGTCCTTTGGCCTTGAAGTTATCTTTTATCTCATTATTTTTGAAATAATAAATCCATTCGTCCAAGGTGTCTTTCGCCACATCATCAAACGAATTAACTTTTAAAACATAATATTCAGGAAAAATGTCTTTGGGTTCTTGCTTGTCGAATTCTAACTTTTGGTTTTCAGATAACAATAGTTTGTCATTTTTATGAATGCCAAAAAAATCAGTTGTGCCGTGATATACATAATCTTCTCCCTGTCCCAGGTCGAAATAAACGATGTTTACCGAATACACTTTTTTTATTTCACTGTAAGCCTGACCAAGGTTAAGGTATTCGGATACAGCTTTTGAAACACCATAGGCCATGCGGTGGAAATAATCGTACTCGTTTTGGTTTTGAACTTCAATGATAAATATCTTACCAGTTTCATCTTCGGCCAGCATATCCACCCTATTGAATTTATCATCGGCATATTGCTGGTTGGCTTCACTTTCCAACAGTTTAATAATTTTGATTTCGCGCCGGAGCAATTCCGATAGAAATCCTTCCAGCACCGAAAAGTTGGCCTTGTTGCGCAGCAGGCGTTTCATGGCCCAATCGAAACGTATCCAGTTATATTTTTGCATATTGTGATTTTCCACAAAGATAACTGAATGATTGAAATAATAAAATGATTGAATGTTGAGCGTAGCGAAATCCCGCCCTTGCGGGAACTAAAACAGATGAGTGACTGAAACCTCGAAACGTCCGTAGGACTTTCGAGCGTTATATGGAGCCAAAGCGACTGGAGCGGGAAGGGGAAATTCTCCTAATGAATTCGACATCAATATTAGCAAGCCTTTCCAAAGATCAGTATGATGTTTTTCAATTATTCGCCAGTTGAAGGAAAAATCCTATTTTCGCTATTCAAAATTCTATAAAATTATGACCACACATCATCAGATTTTAAAAGATGCAAACGGAAACGACCCCGGCGTTTTCTTACCAATCAAAGATTATAATGCCATTATGGTATTATTGGAAGAAATGGAAGATGTAAGGGATTATGACGCAGCTATGAAGTCAGATGAAATAGCAATCCCGTTTGAACAGGCGATAAGTGAAATTGAACCCTTGCGAAATGAAATATAAACAATTCAATGATAATATTCTCACTATTTTGGTCTTGAAAATCGGACACAGAAAGGATATTTACAGAGGATAATTTACTCAGACCCAAAAATACCAACAACCTCAATAATAAAATCAAGCCAATCCCATCTGCCTAAAAAACCCATTTAAATAATCAGGATTGATAAGCAAGGTGTAAATGATGCCAAACACTGAGCCCCAAAAGTGAGCGTTGTGGCCAATATTATCGCCGCCGCGCTTGCCCATATAGGCTGAATAAGCCAGATAAAGCAAGCCAAAAACCCAGGAGGGAATATCGATGGGGATAAACAAAAAGCGGATGCTGCCCATTGGATACAAAACTATGCTGGCGAAAACTACGGCAGCCACTGCGCCCGAGGCACCCACGGCATTGTAGTAAATGTCGTTGCGGTATTTAAAAAAATCGTAAATTGTCGAGAAAAATACGCCTCCCACATAAAGCCCCAAGAAAAGCAGACTAGCTGTGAGTAATCCAAAATCGTAAGTGAAAAATTCAAGTACTACGTTGGCAAACGACCACAGCACAAACATGTTGATGAGTAAATGCGCCCAATCGGCGTGCAGTAGTGCGTGCGAAAAAAAGCGATGCCATTCTTTGTCGCGCTGGATGTACCAGGCATTGAATTTGAACTTATCAAAAAGCGCGGCATTTTGCCAGGCCATGTATGAGACCAGGCTGGTGGCGATGATAATTATTATGGTTAGAGACATGCTGAAACTACTGAATAATTGATTGAATAAATGAAACTATAAAATTACTGAATGTGAAGCGAAGTAAAATCTTCGCCATAGGCGGAATTGAGCGAAACAGCCTGACCCGACCCTTCGCTTAGCCCTCAGGCTAAACACAGTAAAGGTTTGGTGTGCTGAAACATACGCGACTCCTTGCGAAGCCTTTTCACAAAGCCCATTCTCTAATATGTAAATAATTTATGGGCTTCTACCAGCCCGTGAACTTTGACGCAAAAGTACATTTAAAGCTGAATATTAGCATATTTAAACTTTTCATCATTGTGGCAAAATGCTCGCCATCAAATATCGATTAACGATTACACCAATAACACTTACACGATTAATGCGTAAATTTGCAGCCAATTATTTTTGACATCATAATGGAAATTCAAGCAATAAAACAACGATTTGGAATTATTGGTAACAATGCCGAGCTGAACCGCTCCATCGACATCGCCATGCAGGTAGCCCCAACCGACCTTACGGTGCTGATTACCGGCGAAAGTGGGACGGGGAAGGAAGTGTTCCCCAAAATTATTCATCAGCTTAGTGCCCGCAAGCATGGTCCCTACACAGCGGTCAACTGCGGTGCCATCCCCGAGGGTACCATCGATTCGGAGTTGTTTGGCCACGAAAAGGGTTCGTTTACCGGAGCACACGAAGCACGCAAGGGTTATTTCGAGGTCTCGGATGGCGGCACAATATTTTTGGACGAGGTGGCTGAGTTGCCGGTTTCTACGCAGGTACGCCTGCTTCGGGTGCTCGAAACAGGTGAGTTTATGAAGGTAGGCTCCTCGAAGGTGATAAAAACCGATGTGCGCGTAATTGCCGCTACCAACGTTTATATTCCCGAATCGATCGACAAGGGCAAATTCAGACAAGACCTTTATTATCGCCTTAGTACGGTACCCATCAACATTCCGCCGCTGCGTAAGCGAAAAGAAGATATTCATCTGCTGTTCCGGAAATTTGCTACTGACTTTGGCGAGAAATATCGCATGCCCTCGCTGCAACTTACGCCCGAGGCTGTCGAAGCACTCCAAAACTACCGCTGGGATGGCAATGTTAGGCAGCTCAAAAATATTACCGAACAAGTATCTATCATCGAAAACGAAAGGGATATCGATAAGAATACCCTGATGAAATATCTGCCTGATGCCTTCGTTTCCAAACTTCCGGTGCTTTATTCCGGAAAAGAGGAGGCTAAGAATATGACCGACCGCGACATCCTCTACAAGGTGCTCTTCGACATGCGCAACGATATTACCGAATTGAAACGAAGTATGCTCGAACTGATCCAGAACGGAAATGTAGATGAGTTTCAGGAAAACAACCCTCAACTGGTACGCAAACTTTATCACGATTTGGGAAATGCAAAAACCGATGAAAGTGAAATTGAGATACAAACCGATTTCGAGCCTTATCAGGAGGCTACGGTGCAGGAGGACGAGGATATGGAAGAATCGTTATCGATTTCGCTAAAAGAAGCAGACCTCATCAAAAAGGCACTCGAAAAACACCGGGGCAAACGCAAGGCCGCTGCCAACGATCTGGGTATTTCGGAGCGCACGCTCTATCGCAAAATCAAAGAATACGACATCAATTAGTAATAAAACAATGGCCAAAACAGCCCTTTATATCATAGCTCCTTTTTTGTGTCTTGTGCTCGCCTCGTGTACCATGAGCTACAGCTTTACCGGAGCCAGCATCCCGCCCGAGGTGAAAACTATCCGCATCGACCATTTTCCCAACAATGCCCCCTTGGTAAATCCTACCCTAAATCAGGTTTTTACGGATGCACTGCGCGATAAGTTTCAATCGCAAACCAGTTTGATGATTGTTAACGATGGCGGCGACCTGGTAATCGAAGGCGAAATTATCGATTACAACACCCGCCCGGCAGCCATACAAAGCGATGACCGCGCCGCACTAAACCGCCTCACCATTGCTGTAAAAGTAAGCTACATCAACAAATTTGATGAATCGCAAAACTTTTCCATGCAAACGTTTACCAGATATGAAGACTACGACAGCACCGAAGATTTGACGGCAGTTTCGGATAATCTGGTCCCAATAATCGTTGAATATCTCGTAGAAGATATTTTTAACAAAACGGTGGTAAATTGGTAAAACAATTCCTGTTAATTAATTGTTAACAGGTTTGCGTTATTGAAATCAATAATCTCAAAAATGAATTACTGATTATGGCACTTATCAAAACAGTAAACGGATTTACCCCTGAAATTGGTAAAAACACCTTCCTTGCCGACAACGCCACCATTATTGGCGATGTAGTGATGGGCGAAGATTGCAGTGTTTGGTTCAACGCAGTGGTGCGTGGCGATGTACATTATATTCGTATAGGCCGACAGGTCAACATACAGGATGGGGCTATCATTCATTGTACCTACAAAAAAGCACCGGTAAATATTGGCAACTGCGTATCTATCGCCCACAACGCTATCGTGCATGGCTGCACTATTCACGACAATGTACTGGTAGGCATGGGTGCGATAATAATGGATGGTGCTGTAATAGAGAGCAACTCGATAATTGCCGCCGGAGCTTTAGTGGCGAAGAATACCCTTGTAAAAAGTGGTTCGGTATATGGCGGTGTTCCTGCCAAAAAAATTAAGGACATCGACAAAGCCCTTCTCGAAGGCGAGATTCAGCGCATTGCCGAGAGCTACACCATGTATGCCGGCTGGTACCGCGATTAATACATGACATTCGGTTTTATTAGCATCGCAAATAAAAATCGTATTATAAAAAAAGATAATCTATTAAATAATTGTTAATTGATAGTCAAAAAGCAATAAAAGCAAGACCCTTATTGTTTTTTGATTTTGTTTTGTAAAAGAATTAAAGAAAGGATAATTAATGAGAAAAATTCGATTGGGCTTGATGGGATTTGGCGAAATAAATCGTCACCTATTCCGTCTCTGCCTTGAAGATGAGATGATCGAAATTGTTGCTATTAGCGACATTGGTCGTCCCGAGATTTTGGTTTACCTGTTAAACTCAGAATCCAAAAAGATTAAATCAGATGTTGATGTTGCGCTCGATGGGCACTATTTGGTGTCTAAAAATGGACGTGCCCGTTTTATAACCGGCACCAAGCCTGCAGATGTTCCCTGGGATGCTTTTGATGTGGATGTGGTAGTGGATGCTACCGGTAAATACCGTTCGCGCAAAGAAATGGAAGGTCATATTGCTGGCGGAGCCAAGCGTGTTATTCTCGCTTCCCTGCCTTCGGATGAACTCGATCGTATCGTTATCAAAGGTGTGAACCAAAACCACATGAAAATGTCGGATAAGATTATTTCGGCAGGCTCATCCACCACCAATGCCACGGCTATCATGCTCAAAATTATGGATGAGGCCTTTGGTGTTGAATATGCAATGCTTACTACGGTGCATTCGTACACCGCCGACCAGCCACTGCGCGACACTGCCGGTACCGACTTTAGAAGAAGCCGCTCAGCAGCCGAAAACATTATTCCTAACGAAACGCCTACGCCGCAATGGCTGCCGGTGATTATGCCCGAGTTTAAAGGCCGTATCGAAGGAACAGCACTCAACGTGCCCATCCCCGCCGGCTCGTTGCTCGACCTTACATTAGTAATGAAAAATAGTAACTTTGAGATTAAGGATATTGATGCCGCTGTAGAAGAAGCCGCCAAGAAATGGCCGGGCATCCTCGAAATCACCGAAGACCCCATCGTGTCGGTGGACGTTGTAGGCAATCGCCACTCGGTAATTTTCGACAAGCAGGGTACCATGCGCTCCAAAGGAAAAATGGTAAAGGTACTCATCTGGTATCACAACTCCCTGGCTATGGCCTCGCGGATAAAAGACCTCATAGTAGAATATCAAAAACTTAACGAGAAAGGAGCTTCGAAATGAGAGTAGCAATTAATGGTTTCGGACGAATTGGAAGATCGGTATTTAGAATTTTAAATGCCCGTGAAGATATCGATGTGGTAGCAATTAACGACCTGTTCGATGATAAAGCTTTGGCTTATCTCTTGAAATATGATACCGTAATGAGCGGATTCGGGCAATCGGTACACATCGAAGGAGATGAGATGATTACCCCCAACGAAACGGTAAAGATGCTTACCATAAAAGACCCGGCGCAATATCCGTGGAAAGAACTGAAAGTGGACGTGGTAGTCGAATCGACCGGTGTTTTTCGCAGCCGCGAATCGCTAATGGCTCACATTAATGCAGGTGCTAAGCGTGTGATTCTCACCGTTCCCGCAAAGGATGAAATTGATGCCACAATCGTGGTTGGCGTAAACGATGAAGTGCTCAAGCCTGAGCACCAAATCATCTCTAACGCCAGTTGCACCACCAACTGCCTGGCTCCTATGGCCAAAGTACTCAACGATGCCTTTGGCATTGTAGAAGGCCTGATGACCACCACCCACGCCTACACCAACGATCAGCGTCTGGCCGACGTGCCGCACAAAGACTGGCGTCGTGGACGCGCTGCCGCCGAAAACATCATCCCCACCACTACCGGTGCTGCCCGTGCCGTAGGTGTGGTAATACCCGAACTCGCCGGCAAACTCGATGGCATGGCCTCGCGTGTACCCGTGCCCGATGGATCGGTTGTGGATCTTTTTGTTGAAGTTTCCAAGGATGTTACCGTGGCTGATATCAACGCCGCCGTTCGCCTGGCCGCAGCTACATCCAAAATGAAAAACATTTTGTATTACAGCGATGACAAACTGGTATCTACCGACATTGTTGGCAATGCCTATTCGTCGATTTATGATGCAGAATATACCAAAGTGCTAGGTAAACGCTACGTAAAAACCCTGAACTGGTACGACAACGAGTGGGGATACTCCAATCGCGTGGTTGACCTGATCACCAAATTCAAAGAATTTGAAAAGTAAGATTCGATAGATTTTTAATCGATATGAAAAGAGGATGTGGAAACGCATCCTCTTTTTTTTGTCACCCCGTGAATGACTTTTGGTAATAGTGCAAACCATTGAAATATGCTTTGTGCCTAAACAGATTTCACGGGGTAAATGGTCGTTCCAGAAAAAGAATATCAAGCATGTGATAATATTCTCAACCCAAATACAAAAATTAATAAGGCTCGACTTGTGGGGGTGGCGCATTTTCTAGCAAGGTTTTGAAATGGTAGATAAGGTTTTACTTTTTCAATTCATCTTAATTTTCAATTTGTCCTAATTTTCCATTAATCTAAATTTTGCCTTTAATCACAATTTTCCTCTGAAACCAAAAAACCCTGCCTGACTGGCCAGGCAGGCTTATCCCAAAAACTAACTTTAGTAGAAAAAATCCCAGCGTTGATGCCGAACCTTATTATCTTATTTCTTATCACGAGTTAAGAAAAAAGAATCCTCACATCTGGGGCTCCTAACAATCTACATTTTTTTCTGTTTGTATTTTTAGAATAGATAGTTTCGCAGAAAGTTTTATTTTCGCACCATCTATTCATCACTCAAATACATACATCGCATGAAAAAGACTAAACTTACTATTTTAACTGCCTTTGTTTTCGCAATGCTTTTTGCACCTGCAAGCTACGGGCAAAAGCAAGCCGACTATGGTTTGCATTTTAAAAATCAGACAATTGAGCCGCAAGAAAATATGGAGGCTTATCTAAAATCATACTCCCCAGCCTCCGAGGAGATTTTTGAAAATCGATTTTATAAAATCATCCAGTTCGAGGCTATCCCCACCCATGAGCAACGGGAAAACCTGGAGGATGCGGGTTTAAAACTTCTGGATTACATCCCTCACTTTGGATATTTTGCTTCGCTGGATAAAGATTTTGACATCGATGCAATAGTTGCTGCGAAGCTGCGGAGCATCATCGAAATTTCCCCGGCTATCAAGCTGGCTCCCATGCTCTTCGAGGAATCATATCCTGATTATGCCTTGCGTGGCGATGGTAAGATCGAATTGTTGGTTTCGGTGTTTGCGGATGTAAACCTTGATGCAGCAATGACATATCTCAGGGCTGCTGACTTTGAAATCACCAATTACCAGCCTGACGGCCAATTTTATTATGTGATTTCTGAATTGGAAGATATTTCGCTTTTGGCCAGCTATCCCTTCGTCAATTACATCGAACCCATTTATCCCAATCCTGAACCCGAAAATTACACCGGGCGTACCATGCATCGCTCCAATAGCATCGCCAACGATTTTGAGGCCGGACGAAATTATGATGGTACCGGAGTAAGCGTAATGCTTCAGGATGATGGTAAGATAGGTCCACACATCGATTTCGAAGGAAGATTGATTGAGCAGTTTATTAATTATTTCGGTGGCGATCACGGCGACCACTGTGCCGGAATTATCGGCTCGGCTGGCAACCTCGACCCCAAAGCAAGGGGCAATGCCTTTGGTGCAGACCTATACGTGTATAGTGCTGCCCCCGATTATCAGGGTTTTTCGGCCATCCCTTCCCATTATTTCAGCAAACAAATCAGGGTTACCTCAACCAGTTACAGCAATGGCTGTAATGCCGGCTATACTTCGCTGGCGCGTTCGCTGGATATGCAGATTATCAATTATCCGGCCTTGATGCACGTATTTTCGGCAGGCAACGATGGTAACAGCGACTGTGATTATGGTGCCGGCCCCGGCTGGGGAAATATCACCGGAGGCCATAAGGTGGGCAAAAACGTGATGACCGTGGCCAATCTCGATGAACTCGACAACCTCTCAAGTTCGAGCAGCCGTGGCCCGGCGCACGACGGACGCATTAAGCCTGATATAGCCGCCAAAGGTTCGAATGTTTATTCCACCCTCCCCGATAATACTTACGGCAACAAGTCGGGTACTTCTATGTCGTGTCCCGGTGTGGCCGGCGTTATGGCACAACTGTTTCATGCTTACCGCGAATTGAACGGCGGCAGCGATCCTCTGGGTGGTCTGCTGAAAGGAATTGTGCTTAACACTGCCGAAGATCTCGGTAATCCCGGGCCTGATTTTAAATTCGGCTGGGGCCGAATAAATGCCCTCAGAGCAGTGCAAGTGCTCGAAGAAGGTCGTTACGATTCGGCCAGCATCGATAATCAACAATCGCTGATGCACCAGATTACCGTTCCCGAAAATACCGGACAGGTGCGTGTGATGATTTACTGGACTGATCATCAGGGTTCTGTTAACACCAACTGGGCCTTGGTAAATAATCTGGATATTACCCTCACCGACCCCAATGGCACCGACTGGCTGCCCTGGGTTTTGAATCATTATCCTGATGCCGATAGCCTCGACCTTCCTGCTTTTCGTGGTATGGACGAGCGCAACAACATGGAGCAGGTTACCCTCGAAAATCCCGAAGCAGGTATCTATACTTTAAATGTTGAGGGAACTGTGGTGCCCGAAGGCCCGCAAAAATATTATGTGGTTTACGAATTTATCCCCAAGGCATTGGTGCTGACCTATCCCTTTGGTGGCGAAAGGTTAAGCCCCGGCGATGAAGAGTTGATTCGTTGGGATGCCTACACTACCGACCTCACTTTTACGCTCGAATATTCGTTGGACAATGGTGAAACATGGCATTTGATCAGCGATAATGTGAACTCCGAACGGAGGTATTTTGATTGGGACGTGCCTACGGGAATGACCAGCCAGGCTAAAGTACGCATCAGCGATGGCAGCTATACTTCGCAAAATGAAACGCCTTTTACAATTATGCCTAAGCCTTACAATCTTCAGATAGACTGGGCTTGCGACAATGCCCTGCACCTTAGCTGGACTGAAATGTTTGGAGCCAGTTCGTTTACCATTTATCGTCTGGGCGAAAAATACATGGAAGCTATTGCCACCACCAGCCTCAATTCATTTATCGTAAGTGATATTAGCTCAAGTGAAACGGCCTGGTTTGCCGTGAGTGCTGTTGGATCCAATGGCGAGGAAAGCCAGAGAACGATGGCCATAAAGAAAAACCCCGGCACTTTCAACTGCAATCTGGCAGATGCCATGATGATTTCGGCTCCCTCGGTGGATTGGGGTGTTTTCCAATCTTCGATGAATATCCAGGATTTGGTGGTTACGGTTAAAGTGAAAAACTTTGGTCTGGAGCCGATTGTTGATCCTTCCTTTGCCTATCAGCTGGGTGAGGGAAATGTGGTTAATGAGGCTTATTCGGGAACTCTACTGCCCGATTCCACGCTCCTGTTTAGCTTTGAGCAAACCATTGGCATTTCCGATATTGGAACATACAATTTGGCTGCTTGGGTTGATTATGCCCCCGACCAGAATCCGGATAACGATATGATAAATGTAGCCCTCGAACTAATCGAAGGTTCGCTGATTGCACCCGGCAATGTACAAACGGTCGAAAATTTCACCAACTGCATCCCGGCTCCAATTTGCGAACTGAATAACTGCGACCTGGCCGATGGATGGATTAATCTTACCAATAATGAGAACGACAATATCGACTGGCTTACCTGGCATGGCTCAACCAATACTTTTAACACCGGCCCCGGCAGCGACCATACCACCGGAACTTCGGACGGCAAATATCTGTACATCGAACCATCGGTAATTTGTTTTAATAAGAAGGCCATTCTTTCCGCTCCGGCCATCGACCTGACGGAGGCGGTAAGCCCCGTCCTCGATTTTTGGTATCATGCCTACGGTGCCGATATAGGCCGCCTGCACGTGGATGCCTTTGATGGATCCAGCATTCATTTCGATATTATGGAACCCGTGGTGGGAGACCAGGGCAATGAATGGAAAAACCAGATTGTGGATTTATCTCAATTCAATGGCAAAATAATAGGATTGCGTTTTAGAGGCTATACCGGCAGCAAAGACAAGGGCGATCTGGCTCTGGATGATATAAGTATAACCGAGGCTACTGGCGTGAGTGAAAATCTGACGATAGGTACCTTGCGTGTTTATCCCAATCCATCCGAAGGCTTGCTTAGCATTTCCATCGATAGAAATCAAGCCAGCACAGGTACATTAAAGGTGATGGATATGTATGGAGGGATTGTTTTTACAAAAGATATTCGTCCCACAAGTGAAACGATCATCGAAAGCATCGACATGTCCAATTTACCCAAGGGCATTTATCTTATTAACTATAGCTCGGAACAAGGCAACTTAAACTCCAAGCTCACACTGCAATAATTTATCTGATAGTCATAGTATGGCTCACAGCCATACTATGACTATATTTATGATTATCAGGGTATGACTTCAAGTCATGCCCTGACTTTTTTTACGGATTACTGATAGATTTGTTCTCCCAAATAAGCCTGAATCACCCAGCCTGAAAGGCTGGCACATCAAAAGGTCAGGCAACGCCTGACCGAATAATCCACATAACAACATCTCCAGCCCGAAGGGCTGAAAATCATCACAAAAAAAAGCCATCCGATGGGGAGGTTTTGCCATCTAAGCTGTTGCAGACCTTCGGCCTGCCGATTATTATAGGGACAAATCTGTGCTTTGATGTTTCAGGCTTTCAGCCTGCGAATCATTACCTTAAAATATGTTGGAAAGCCACACTTTAGGTATTCAACTTACGGAGGGTAAAAACAAGATTTCAATTACTCTCCCTTATACTCGCCCAGCAAAAACGAAAGCGGGCGGGTGATCGGATCGAAAACAAAATATTGCACCAGCAAAAGCTCATCGCTATCTTCGTTAACCGCGTATAGCCGATCCACATCCCAGGGCTGGAAATTTCCTTCCAGATCTTTTTGTCCATCAATATTTTGACGACGATAGGTACTTACTTTCTGTGTGTTTCCTTGAGTGTCGGTCAGGGTGATGATATTAACGGGCCTTTGTGCAAGGATGGAATCTTTGTGTCCGAAATCGATATTTTGAAATGATTCCTCGAAGCGGATATTACGAAAGGCATTGATGAAATCGATAACGCGGCTGGTGTCGAAACCATCATAAATATGATCGTTGATAAGCTCTTGTAATTTCAAATCGCTATCCCCAAATTTATCAATACGGAACGACTCGAAGGATTCGCCGGGGAATTCTACTTGTATGGATTTTATCTGGGCAGGTTTTTTGGCAAATATGGTATGGTCGCGCCAATCGCTGACATAAGCCGTAAAACGTGCCGAGACATATCCCCGAAAGCCTGGCAGGTAAACCACAAAGGGCGTATCAGAATCTTCCATGAGCATAAACGAGCCCATGTTGTCGGGAGTGGCACTACCCACATAATAAACGCGGGTAAGTTTTTCGTGAGGAAAGAGTTTAATCCAGTTAAAGATATTGATGCGGGGAGCCATTTGGTAAATCTCCACCTTTACCGAGCTGGAGGCCAATCTTTTAATAACGGTGTTGTAAATCGATTTCGACACGGGTGCTTTTACCGCCAGCCTGGCCATGGTGCTAAGCAAGAGTTCTACTCCTTCGCGGCGCGCCATCAGCGAATCATTTAAGATCCAGTGTCCGGGCGCTTGCTCCTTGAGCAGCACCTCGTTGCCCTGCCGGTCGGCCATAAAAATTTTTGTAACTGTAGCCGTGTCATCGATGGCAAAACCGCCGATATCGCTGCGCAGCGTTCCCTGTTTATTATGCATGAGCAAAACCAGACTTATGGCCAAAAGTGCTAAAACTATAACTATGATTATTACATTCTTCTTCATCCAAATATTTTTAAAAATCTTTATCCATTAAACCTGCAAGCCGAAATATTATTATTTAGCGGGTGCTTAAAAATTCCAACCATTTTGATAATTATACTTTTTTAATCATACTGTTTTGTTTTGAGTTTAAGGTTATTTGTCCAAATATTCAAAAACCCGTACTTTTAATATTACGGTGCGTTGCACCTATGTTCCCCATTCCTGCCAATAATCTAATCGGGTAGGAAGCGGCTTGCGCCGCTGTCCCCCCACACCACCCGGCATACGTACTCCGTACCAAGGCGGTTTCTATTAATCGTTTAAACCTTCATCCGGGCTTCTAATGACATTAACCCGGC
>Ga0307929_1000914_pt1 | contig 25674 bp, 18 predicted proteins | sample AceLakmetage1330_FD_203160 | JGI IMG/M metagenome (GOLD analysis project Ga0307929, IMG submission 203160) | Saline water microbial communities from Ace Lake, Antarctica - #1330 | ecosystem: Environmental > Aquatic > Non-marine Saline and Alkaline > Saline | place: Antarctica: Ace Lake...
GGACAGGCTACGCAACTCAAGAAGAAGCTGGCGGAGTCCTTCAGGCGACAGCTCTGCTACGGCATCCCCACCGATGCAGATGAGGCAGGATTGCAGCGCCTTTCCAAGCAACTTAAATCGGGTAAAGTTGTCATAAAGCTCTTCACTCGGCATTCTCTTCACGCAAAACTCTATCTCGCTTTCCGCGATGATCCTATCAATCCAGTAATCGGTTTTCTGGGCAGTAGTAATCTGACGTTTGCCGGACTCGAAAAGCAAGGGGAACTGAACATAGACGTTCTCGACCGGGACGCCGCCGAGAAACTGGCGCGCTGGTTTGAGGATCGCTGGAATGACCGATTCTGTTTGGACATAACACAAGAGTTGATTGATGTCATCGAAGAGAGCTGGGCAAGAACGGAACCAATCCCCCCCTATCACATATACCTTAAAATGGCGTATGTTCTCTCTCAAGAGGCGAGAACGGGAATTGCAGAAGAAGTGCTTCCTGAGCAGTTCGAAAATATCCTATTTCCCTTCCAAAAAGAAGCCGTCAAAATTGCAGCACACCGCCTGAAGAATCGCGGCGGTGTCTTGATCGGTGATGTCGTTGGCCTTGGGAAAACCATTACGGCAACGGCGGTGGCAAGTTTGTTCAACAACCTTCGCATTCTGGTTCTCTGCCCCAAAAACCTGGTCTCCATGTGGAAGGACTACTCTCATGAGTATGGAGTCCAGATGAAAATCCTTTCCATTACTGAGGCAAAAAAACTTTCGCAAATGCGGCCATATCAATTGGTGATTATCGACGAATCCCACAACCTTCGGAACCGGGAAGGGCAATGCTATAAGATGGTTCGTGAATTCATCACAACGAACGACTCAAAAGTGATGATGTTGTCTGCCACTCCGTACAACAAAACCTTCCTTGATCTTGCGAATCAGTTACGCCTTTTCGTGGACGAAAATGTGGATCTTGGAATCGCCCCGGAACAGCTGATTAAGGAACAAGGTGAGCTGTTCTTGCAGCGAAAGGAGTGCCTGCCACGCAGCTTGCGTGCTTTCGAATATAGTGAGCACGCGGATGACTGGCGAGAACTGATGCGGTTGTATCTTGTGCGAAGGACTCGGAGCTTCATCAAGGAGAATCATGCATACGATGACAGTGAACGCGGGCAAAAATACTTGCTGTTCTCGGACGGCACTCGGTCGTATTTTCCATTGCGGAAGCCTTCTACGCTGAAGTTCTCGACGGACGACAGCAATCCCGATGATCAATACGCGCAACTCTATTCAGACAAGGTTGCAAAACCTATTGGCAAGCTGAACTTGCCGCGATATGGCCTCGGGCAGTACGAGAACAAGGATACCGCCGCAACCCGCACTCCCGATGAAGAGGAGATCATGGAGAACCTGTCTCGTGGCGGAAAGCGACTGATGGGGTTCTGTCGGACGGGGCTATTCAAGCGACTTGAGAGTAGTGGCAACGTCTTCATTCAGTCAATCGAGCGCCATGTTCTCCGAAACCATATCTTTATCTATGCTATGGAGAACAAGCTACCAATACCTATTGGGTCGCAGGATGTTGAGTTACTTGATTCACGTATGAGTGACAAAGATGAGAAGACTGAATCTGAGGACAAAGCTAAGCCTGAACACCCGCTTCGTTCCGAACAGGACTTCAAAAACAGAGCTAAAGAGGTCTACGCATATTACCGAAAGCACGCAGAAAACCGCTTCCAATGGATCGGCACAGCCCACTTTAAGGCAAACTTGACTTCCGATCTAAAAAAGGACGCCAAGCTGCTGATCAAGATCCTCAAGAATCATGGCGAGTGGGACTCAGCCCGTGATAAAAAGCTGACGATGCTCAAGGAACTGCTGGGCACCAAACATTCCAAAGAGAAAGTTCTGGTGTTTACGCAATTCGCCGATACGGCCCGGTACATCTCTGAGGAGCTTCAGAAAGCCGGTTTTGAAGGTATGGCAGCCGTAACGGGGGACACAGACAATCCAACAGCTTTGGCGCATCGCTTCAGTCCGAAGAGCAATAAGAAGGACATTCGGCCAGATCAGGAATTGAGGGTTCTGATTGCCACCGATGTATTGAGTGAAGGGCAGAATCTACAGGATGGCCACATTATTGTTAATTACGATTTGCCATGGGCCATCATTCGCCTGATTCAACGCGCCGGTCGCGTAGATCGTATTGGCCAGAAACATAACGAGATTCTGTGTTATTCCTTTATTCCCGCTGACGGCGTGGAAAAGATCATTCGCCTGCGCTCACGGGTAAAAGATCGACTCACGCAAAATGCAGAGGTAATGGGCTCTGACGAAACATTCTTCGAGGATCAAGCAACCGTCACGGCACTCGAAGACCTGTACAACGAGAAAGCAGGCGTTCTTGATGGCGATGAGGATGATGGTGAAGTAGACTTGGCATCGGAAGCTTATCAGATATGGAAAGAGGCTCTCGATGCCGATCCCAAACTTGCAAAGGTAATCCCCGGTTTGCCGGATGTTGTCTATTCTGCAAGACCGTGGATTGCGGATAGCGATTTACCTGAAGGCGTCCTCGTGTTCCTCAAAAGCTCGCAGGACAATTGCGCCTTAGCTTGGCTGGATGCCAACGGGAAGAGCGTGACCGAGTCACAGCATCGCATCATGAAGGCGGCCCGTTGCGTGCCCGAGACTCCGGCAGTCGAGAAGGCACAGAACCACCACGAACTCGTGCGGCAGGGAGTCGAACTGATCGTGAAAGAGGGACGCAGTGTCCACGGGGGTACGCTTGGCAGTCGGAATGGAATTCGGTATCGAACGTATGAGAAGCTGAAGAACTATTTGGATAACATCGAAGGCGAATTATTCGATACCACCGAGAGTCGCAAAGCCATCCAGCAGTTCTATGATAGCCCGTTGACAGAGAAGGCCAGAGCCGTGTTGGGGCAGCACCTCAAGCTTAAGTCCTCGGCACAAACCATAGCCGAAGCGGTGCAGGCACTATATGAAGAGGCTACTCTTTGCATTGAACAACATGATGTGCAGAAGGGCGAGCCCCAGCTAATCTGTTCCCTTGGATTGATTGGAAGAAAAGGCACCACATGAAAACGTTGGCAATGATAGAATCGGGGGAGTTAAGCATACCGATGGTTGTGTCATGGTATCTTTCTGAGATCGGACAATCGCAGGGCTTACAGGAGCTATTCACCAAACAATCGCCGCAACGCCTAAAGGTTCTACGCGAACATTCGATTGCTCAGAGTGCGGTTTCCTCCAACAGAATCGAAGGTGTAGAAATAGACAAATCCCGTATCGGTACAGTCATTTTTGGCAGTCCCGCCTTGAAAGATCGAGACGAGGAAGAAATACGCGGATATCGCGACGCACTGAACCTTATACACACACAGGGAGCATCACTTTCTGTCTCGGAAGAAACCATTCTGAATCTGCACAAACTAAGCCGAGGTGCGATATGGGATGCTGGAGCGTATAAAGACAAACCAGTGGACATTATTGAGAAGCGTCCCGATGGGAGTCAGCACATTCGGTTCCGAAGTGTTTCCCCGAAAGAAACGCCGGAACAAACACGCAAGCTGACTGAACTCTGGCGGAACCAGGTTCGCGACCATAGAATCTCACCTCTCATCGTATTGGCGGCTTTCAATCTGGACTTCCTCTGCATCCATCCGTTCCGCGATGGCAACGGTCGCGTCTCACGCCTGCTGCTTTTGCTTACCTGCTACCATCTTGGACTTGAAGTCGGGCGCTACATCAGCTTGGAACGTCTGATTGAGGAGAATAAAGAACGATACTATGAGACACTCCAACAAAGCTCTCAAGGTTGGCACAAAGGCAAACACGATCCATGGCCCTATATCGGGTATCTGCTTTTCATCATAAAGGAGGCCTATAAGGAATTCGAAGAACGCGTAGGGAATATTGGTGCACCAAAGGGCGCGAAGGCCGAACTGGTACTGAAGGCTATCGGAGAGCAAACCGGTCCGTTCCGTCTTGTGGATATTGAGGAAGCGTGTCCAGGCGTTGGTCGAGATTGGATTCAGACCCTTTTTACGGAAATGAAAAACAAAGGGGAGCTCTCTTGTTCGGGCAGAGGCCCCGCCGCTCGCTGGCAGCTCATTTCTATGTGAATAAGGGTAGTACCTCTATGTAAGGGTATTAGTGAGGGTAGTGTTGCTGCTGGCTAGGTGACGAAAACAGGTGATTTAGTAGGGTTTATCCAATTATATGGGTAACGAATTAGGTAACATCCATATGGCGATTAACAAGAATCACATCAAGGAACTCCTCGAAAACCACCGCTTCGAAGACCTCTTTATTGAGGAACTCGGGTGGGATGAGTTCAAGAGGGCCTACCCGCTGGACGTCAATGACACGCGGTACGAGCTTCAGCCGGTCGCACAGAAGCGCGGTTTCGTCGCGCTGCACTGCCCGTCCATACCAGACGCTGCCACGCGTGCGAAGATTGAGAACAAAGTTTCAAAGGATATCCGGGAACATCTCATTATCTTCACCGAAAGTAGCACAGCCGTCCCGGCTGTGGATCCCACAGGCGGGACGCCTGTGCTACATTCACCGCCTATGCTACGGAAACAACGCTGGCAGTGGGTCAGGCGTATACCGGGACAGCCCCTTTCCCGCAAAGAGCATGAATATCTGCCACACCAGCCGATGCTGTTGATCGAGAGAATCGGTTACCTCGAAGTTCCTGTTGATGAAGAGGATCATGTCGATCTGATCGACATGTTCGACAAGGTAAAGACCGCCTTCAACATTGATAAGGTCACAAAGAAATTCTACGAACGATTCAAGAAAGAACACGACGCCTTCCTCACGTTCATTGATGGCATAGCCGATATGGGGGACGCCCAGTGGTATGCTTCGGTGATGCTGAACCGCCTCATGTTCATCTACTTCATCCAGAAGAAGGGGTTTCTGGATGGCGACACCGACTACCTGCGCGACCGTTTGGCGCGCGTACAGGAACTGAAGGGCAAAGGCAAATTTCATACCTTCTACCGCTATTTTATGCTCTCGCTCTGTCATGAAGTACTCGCCAAAAAAGAACGTACGCTCGACAAAGACCTCGCGGCCCTGATTGGAAACGTGCCCTATCTCAACGGTGGCATTTTCGAGCCTCATGAACTGGAACTTAAATACGGCGATGAGATCGACATCTCGGATGAAGCATTCGAAAAGATGTTTAACTTCTTTGATCAGTATGAATGGCATCTCGACAACCGTCCGAATGCACCCGAAAACGAAATCAATCCCGATGTGTTGGGCTACATTTTCGAGAAGTACATCAACCAAAAGCAGATGGGCGCCTATTACACCAAGGAAGACATCACCGAATATATCTCGAAGAACACCATCATTCCTTGCCTCTTCGACAAAGCTCAGAAAGCCTGCACAATTGCTTTTGAAGGGGAGACTTCGGTTTGGAACTTGCTCAAAGCTGATCCCGACCGCTACATCTATCCCTCAGTCCGGCACGGCGTAACCTATGACATCCACAGTGATGCTGAACTTGCCAAGCCCGTGTCGTATCCGTCCGAAATTGAGATGGGACTCGACACCACTGCGGGGAATCTGCTCGAACGCCGCAAGCAGTGGAACACGCAAACCCCGCCTGAAGCTGGACTGCCCACCGAAATCTGGCGTGAGACCGTCGCCCGGCGCCAGCGGTACGCCGAAGTAAAAGAGAAACTCGAAAGCGGCGACGTGCAGAGCATCAACGATCTGATTACGCTCAATCTCGACATCCGCCAGTTTGCGCAGGATGTGATCGAACGCTGCGAAAGTCCCGACCTACTCAATGCCTTCTGGGTTGCCATTGCCGGACGCATGCCCCAGCACTCGAATGAAGAGATCAAGCCCAGCATCACCGTGCTGGACCCCACCTGTGGTTCCGGGGCCTTTCTCTTTGCCGCGCTCAACATCCTCGAACCGCTTTACGAAGCCTGCCTGGAACGTATGAAGGGCTTTCTGGAAGAATGGGGAAATAGTAGCACAGCCGTCTCGGCTGTGAATTCCACAGGCGAAAGTAGCACAGCCGTCTCGGCTGTGGGATTCACAGGCGTCCCGCCTGTGCTACGCGGGACGCCTGTTCTACCACCAGCACTACATTATTTCAACCCCGCCGAAAATCTCTCTATTTCACAACGCAATCTTCCTCATTGGGAGCAGGATAATGCACTCTATTTCATAACCTTCCGCCTTGCTGACTCACTGCCGAAAGAAAAATTGGCCCAATGGATAGAAGAGCGGGAACGGTGGCTGAAGACGCATTCCGAACCTTGGTCGAAAGATGACGCAGAAGAATACGCCCAACTGTTTCCCAACCGCTTAAATTGCTGGCTTGATGCAGGTTCAGGCTCTTGCATTCTGCAACAACCTGAAATAGGAAAAATAGTTGAATCGGCTCTGCACCATTTTGATGGAACCCGGTACAACCTGCATGATTTCGTAGTCATGCCCAATCATGTACACGTCTTGGTTCAGCAATTACCGGGGAATGAACTCTCAAAGATTCTGCATTCATGGAAATCATTCACAGCGCATGAAATCAATAAGCGACTGAATCAAACAGGAACCATCTGGCAAGATGAGTCATATGATCATTTGGTTCGCAGCGAAACAGAGCACAGGCATTATAAGCAGTACATTGCCGACAACCCCAAAAAAGCAAAGCTGAAACAGGGAGCCTATATTTTGCACAGTAGCACAGGCAGTAGCACAGCCGTCCCGGCTGTGAATTCCACAGGCGAGACGCCTGTGCCACCGCCTGTGCTACGCGAGACGCCAACACACCGTCCCAAACACCCCAACTACACGAAATTCTTCACGTCCATCCTCACGGACATCGGCAAGCATCCCTCGCCCAAGTACTTCATCTACAAATCCATCATCATCCACAACCTCTACGGCGTGGACATCATGAAAGAGGCGGTTGAGATTTGCAAACTGCGCCTCTTCCTGAAGCTCGTTGCTCAGGTTGAAGATGGCAATCGCATAGAACCCCTGCCCGATATCGACTTCAACATCCGCGCGGGCAACACCCTCGTCGGCTTTGCCACCGAAGATGAGATGAAGCGTGCAATGCAAGGCGATCTGTTGGCGTATGCAACTGTGCTGCCCGAGATTCTGGAACAGGCCGAAGATTGCGACAGTCTCTTCAATCTCTTCCGCGAAGCGCAGCTCGAAGGCGATGGTTCGCTAGGTAAGGCCAAGGCCAAGCTCTCGGGAAAACTTGATGAGCTCAATGACCGCTTAAATGTTTATCTTGCTGAAGATTACGGAATTAAAAGTAGCACAGCCGTCCCGGCTGTGAACCCCACAGGCGGGACGCCTGTGCTACACTCACCAGCTATGCTGCAATTTCTCGAAACCCACCAACCCTTCCATTGGTTCATCGAGTTCTATGGAATCCTAAAAAACGGTGGCTTTGATACGATTATTGGCAATCCGCCATGGAAGGAATATTCGGCAGTTAAAAGAACATATGCTGTCCGAGGATATTCGGCAGAGTCGAGCGGCAATCTTTATGCGTTATGTACAGAACGCTCTATGATGATGCTTGCTGAAAAAGGGATGCTCAGTTTCATTGTCCAGTTGCCTATTGTCAGCTCGTCAAGAATGGACTCGATCCGCGACTTTCTTAATAATAACACATCATTTATTGCCGCTATGACCTGCGATGATCGCCCAGGAAAACTGTTTGATGGCCTTCAGCACTGTCGAAGTACGATTTTTATTTTGCAACATGATACAAGTGCGACTCAGTCCTGCTTGTGGTCCTCCGGGTATCGGCGTTGGGCGACAGAAGTTCGCGAGCACCTTTTTTCAGCAACAACGTTTGCAAAAATCAGCAGCAATGTGCGGCAGGGACAATTTCCAAAAGTTGCTTCTCCACTGCAAGAGACCTCATACGAAAAGATTTTTGCGAAACCAAGCAGTCCGCTTGGATTAGCTGTGAGCAACCAAGCAACCAGTGGATTTTCCTTCTATCAAGAATCCGCTCAGTATTGGGTAAAGGCGACAATTGGGCTTCCATATTATGCAAAAAACGGGGCAGTTGGCGCACCCGCCCATGGACGCTATGTGTACTTTGGAAGCAAACAACAAGCGAGCATTGCTTGTGCCGTACTCAACAGCAGCTTGTTCTACACCTTCTTTATTGCATACGGTGATTGCTTTCACGTAAGCAGCAATTTGGTAACGACGTTTCCTCTTCCAAAGTCTGCTTTGGAGGATTCCAATTTGGCTGCATTGAGTGAAAGACTAATGGCCAATTTAGTGCGCAACGCAGAGCAAAAAACCATTAACACAAAAGATGGTAATCAAATCTCTTATGCGGAATTTCGTGTTAGTGAATCCAAGCCAATCATCGACGAGATCGACAAAGTATTGGCGGAGCACTACGGCTTCACGGAAGAGGAACTGGACTACATCATCAACTACGACATCAAATACCGCATGGGCAAAGATTTGCAGGAGGACTGATCAAATGAAAACTATTCACTACGTTGAAATAGAGAACTTCAAAACTTTCGGTGAGAAGGTCCGCGTTGATCTGACCCATCCTGCGGTTTTGATCGGCCCCAATAACGCGGGCAAGACGAGTGTTGTGCAGGCGTTGTGCCTCTGGAGTCGGGGCGTAAGGGCCTGGTACGACAAGAAGGGCCAGCCAAAGCAGAAGGACTCAAGAGAGCGACTATCAGCAGGGATCAACCGTCTGAATATTCTCGAAATTCCAATCACCGACAACAGGTTCCTCTGGCATGGAGCTCGCGTTCGTATAGGAAACACCCCAATTGATCTGACTGTGAATGTCGGCATTGAGATGGACGGAAAAGTGCAGAATTGCCGCATGATCTTTCATCAGCGTGACAGCGAGGTTCTCTACTGCAAGCCATGCCCGAAAACCGTTGGTAATGACGCACTGCTCGTGCGCGCCACCGAGATTCTCTTCCATTTGCTCTATCCGATGTCCGGTATTGATACGGATGAGACGCTCCTCCCCGAGGGCCGGATCGACGTACTGATGGGACTGGGGCAGACCGCGCAAGTTCTGAGAAATCTCTGCTACAAGATAACGGAGCAGGACAAGCAACGCGGCGGATCGGACTGGCAGGATATCGAACGTCTCATTTCCCGCCTATTTGGGGTCGATCTGGACGCGCCAAAGTTCGTCAAAGCGCGCGGGAGCATTACGTTAAGCTACCGCCAGAAACATGTTGACCGAGCTCTTGACATCTCCATGGCAGGGCGCGGGCTACAGCAAACCTTGTTGATTCTGTCCTATCTCTACCTGCACAAAGGCAGCGTTTTGATGATTGATGAGCCTGACGCGCATCTGGAGATTCTGCGACAACGGCAGATATTCGAGATCCTCAAGGATGTGGCCCATGTGAACGGCAGCCAGATTGTCATCGCGACACATTCAGAAGTCATTCTGGATGACGCCGTGGAAACAAACCTGACACTGTTGATAAACGGTGAAGCTGTAAATCTGGCTACGCGAAAGGACATCCGCAACACATTGCGCACCTTTGGCATCGACCACTATTACAGGGCAAAAGTGTGCCCCCGCATTCTCTACGCCGAGGGTAGTTCTGATATTGATATCCTTCGTGCTCTGGCGAAGTGTCTTGATCACCCTGCTCAGGAACTGCTGGAAGGCCCGCTGAACTGCTATTATACATGCAACATCTCGCCTGAGGACACTTTGGACGATCGCCTAGATCGAGTCGGCGGAGCGTACGGAGAGCACCGACAGCATTTCCACACGCTAAAGCGGTATGTCCCTGAACTAAGGGCCATAGGTATCTTCGACAGCGATGATCTACAGCGTCAAGATGACGTGACTGGCGACTTGGCCACGTTGTTCTGGAAGCACTACGAGATCGAGAACTACTTCATAACGCCAGAGGTGATCCTGCGGTACGTGGAGGAACGTTTTGGAGAGGGGGAAGAACTTTTTTTCTCAACATACCGGGATGCCGTGACCTCCGAGATCAACAGCTACTTATTGGCCAACGTATTTGATGGTGACGCCGCGCAACTGGCGGAGTATCAGAAGGCCAGCAGAAAGCTGCGCCGGACACTTCTACAGAACGTGAAGATGAGCGCTCTTGCCGAGACCGTGTTTGAGAAACTTGCCTCGGCCCATGGAATGCCCTTGCTCCTGAGGAAAGGGCAGTTTCATGAACTGGTTGACTTTGCCACGCCAGATGAGATCCCGGCGGAAATTAAGGAGAAACTGGACAGGCTCTGTGAGTACCTAACGTTCCCGTCTACAGAAGCGGGATTGGAATAGTAGCAATGGGCCATATATGGGCCAAATGGGCCAAAGCCATGCCTGAAACAAGCCAAACGTACCGCAGGGCACGTTGTCACCAGAAATTGGAACTGTGGATTTGAAAAAGCTGAAAATTAACAGTCAGGCCATTACCGCTATAGGCAACGTTGACTTGCTCAACCACCACAAGACAGGACTGCTTTGTTCGCGAAAATGTCCGGCAGAGAAGATTCTCGATGCTGTCGACCTGTTCAAGGAGTGGGCGAAAGAAGCCCGGACAGTTGTCAGCGGCTTTCATTCCCCTGTAGAGCGTGAGTGCCTGAAGATCATCCTAAAATCATCGGGCCGTGCAATCGTATGCCCCGCGCGTGGAATCGGCAAGATGCGCATTCCATCTGAATGGAAAAAGCCAATAGCTGATGGCCGCCTGCTGATCGCATCGCCATTTGACGAGAGCACTCCGCGCGCCACCGCAACCACCGCCCAAGAACGCAACAACTTTGTTGTAACCCTAGCCGACGAGGTAATCGTCATTCATGCAGAGTCCGGCAGCAAACTGGCTGAACTTGCGCACGCACATCAAAATGGCACTGAAGGTAATGTTGTTTTTCCCGCTCCGCGCGTAACACAATGATGTGGGCGCACTATGCGGACAAATACAAGGGTGTTGTATTTCAGTTTCGGTGTGAACACCTTAACGATACGGCAACGGGCACCTTCAAGGGGCGCGAAGTCTTTTATTTTCGTCGCAGGGTGGATTTGGCTGATCATGTCGCTGCGATGAAGAGATGTTTCGATGATGGACATCCCGAAGATATGGGTTGGGTGTTTTGTGTCAAGGGCCCAGAATGGAGCGGCGAAGAGGAAGTACGCTTCTTTGCACCTACCGAAATATCGTTTCTGTCTTTCCCTGAAAAGGCGCTCACGGGAATAATATTGGGAGAACACTGTCCTCCAAAGGTCGAAACGGAACTGCGGACTACAGTTGAGGACTGGCAAAAGCCACCGCGTTTCTTTCGTACATCAATCGACCGTTCCATTTTCAGACTTCATATACGGGGAATTGACCATGAAGAATAGAGATAGTCTGACAATCCGCAGCATTGAATCACTGACAGGAGAAAATGTCGTGGGCGGCTACCAGGTCATTGAAAATCGCGATGGCTTTAGCAGAATCGCTTGCTCCGCGAACAAGAATGCGCCCCGTAGAAAAGGCTTCGATCTCAACCTTGCCACGCTTCAGTCGGACAACATTGCCATCCCGAACCATACCGGGCTCGCTCGCCCAAGCCGCCGCAAGGGCATCAATATCAAGCGTCGTGCCTTTGGGAAATGAAACCTCTATTGCATTCTGACCACAAAAACGGGTCGTACAGTAGTGCTCTTGAATGCGGACATCTCCACCATCTTGCCCAATCTTGTTAAAGGCCACATGGGCGTCGATGGCTTCACGCGCGACAATCTCCCGATCCAAGCGCAATTCAATCGCACGATCAAGCGACAGATTATGCTTGCTGATGAACCGCTTCAGCAGTGGCGCATTACGCAGGAATGACGTGAAGAAGAACGTATGAAATGCCATAAGACAAAAAGGTTGGGTAGAGAGACAACTACTGATATTGAGCTTCTCAAAAAACTCGGGACCCACGGAAAACCCAAGTCGAATCAACTCATTCCGACGACTAATCCGCCCACCTTCCTTTTCGTACACCGGACTAAAATACCGTATCCCATATGAGGCAAAGAATGCCCGGCTCACTCGCAAATACTCTGGGCGCTCCATAAACAATCGACCTTGGTCAATGTTGGTTCCGTCGCAAACTTCTGTAATGCCATGATCCAGTGCATACATAATGGCACGCGATTCCATCGAGAGGCGGCAACAAAGATCAAAGGTCAGCGTGGAGTCATACTTCTTGATCATCGCTTTGAGTGGGGAGCGGATCTTCTTAAAAAGTTCTGTCATGGTAATGACCTCGTGCGAAATCAGATCCGCACCATACTTCTTCATAAGCTCGTCAGCATGCACGCGTGAACGTTCAACACGAACACAGATGCCATTGCAGAACGTCAGAAGGTGAAGTCGTTGATAAGCCCCCGATTTGGCAATACGATCAGCAGCCAGGGTGGTATCCGTCCCCCCCGTGAACATCATCACCAACTCTTTTCTATCTGGCTCCATCTCACACTCCCATTGTCATTAATTACGAATCACTAAACGCGAAATCTATAGCGCGATTTTCGTATAAACATAGGGCTTGCGTTCAGCAATGTCATCTCTATTATTGCAACGTTGCATTGCAGCAGAAATGAAATGAGCCATAAGGGTAAACCATGTCGACTGTTATCGTTGGGGCTGGAGTTACGGGGCTAACGGTTGCACTCCAGCATCTTCGTGCCGGTAAAAAAATTCTTATTCTGGAACGGGAACCCGTCGTCGGGGGACTTTGTCGCAGCTATCAATACGGCCCCTTCTCATTTGATGTGGGCCCCCACCGTCTATATGCAGCCGATCCCGGCATTGACAGCTTTTTTCTTTCTATTCTGGGTGAGAATCAGGTTGAAACGCCTCGCATAAGTCAGGTCAATCTGAACGGCACGTTCCACAACTGGCCCCTTGGCATAAGCTCTCTCTCCAAACTCTCCCCTCTCATGCTTCTAGGCTGCCTGAGCGATCTGCTCACTAGTGGTAAGAACTATGGTGAGATTGCCACACTCAAGGATTTTGTGTTGTCGCGCTACGGCAAGACCATCTACAAAATCTTCTGGGAGGATTATACAGAGAAGTTCTTGGGAATCCCCTGCAATAAGGTGGCTGCCGAGTGGGGTCAACTCAGTGTAAATCGCTCCGTCATCAATGAAGAGAAGCGGCCAAGTGGTCTTATGGACCTATTGCGCCAACTTTTGGCGCGCGAGACTTCACCATTACTCTTTCGATATCCTACAGGGGGCATGGGTGACTTTCCCAACGCGATGGCCGCCATGGTGCGTGAGCTAGGCGGCGAAATTCGTCTTAACCAGAACATCACCGGAATCAAGCAATCAGACGGGAACATCACGGGGATCCAAACTCAGGATGAGCACCATCCAGTCGACAAACTCGTCTGGACGGGTTCTTTGATTGAAGTCTCCTCCCTACTAGACCAACCTGCCCCAGAGTTGGAATATCTCGATATTGCATTGCTCAATCTTGAGATTGAAGGCGAACTCAAGGGGGATTGGCAATGGGTGTACTTCCCGGACAAACGACATGTTTTCTCAAGAATAAGCCGCCCCAGCGCATTTCACCCGAATATGACACCAAAAGGTGCAACGGGACTTTGTGTAGAAGTAACCCTTCCTCCTGAATCACCCTATCACCCTCACGACGAATCTCTACAGGCGCGCGTATATGATGATTTAGTAGACACAAGGCTTCTGAAGTCGAAAGATCAGGTCGTTAACTGTCATCATGAGCTCGTCAAATCAGCATACCCCATATACAAGAAAGGGTATCGCTCACAAGTCGATAGCGCACAAGCCGCCCTCAAAGTAGTCAACAACCTACAACTCGCAGGCCGGATGGCTCTATTCGAACACGACAACATTGACGAAGCCGTCAAATTCGCCCTTGATCTCCCCGTACAAGAACTACCAGCATAGCGATTACGATGCACAACACATCTACAGCAACACCCCCCGGATTGATTCGTAACACCCACGCAACCTGCCCCGACTGCCTGCGTTGTGTTCCAGCACACGTAAGCGAGATTGCAGGCGAGATTCAACTCGTAAAAACATGCCCAGAACACGGAGAGTCATCTGTATTCCTTTCGGCTCACCCCGACTACTACCGTGATCTGAACCAATTCTACTTCTCCGTTATGCGCAGGAGTCACGAACAACGCGACTATATCATTCGTCTTACTGAGCGCTGCGATTTGGACTGCCCCATCTGCCTTGCGGGTGCAAACGAGAATGTACTGGCAGACTACGACCTTGAAGAGGTCAAAAGCCTGACGAAGCGCTTCAAGAAGACAAAGTTTGATCTCATGGGATGCGAACCCACGGTCATGGAATCTCTGCCCGATATTCTCAGATTGATTAAGAAGTCAGGAAATATCTCGGCGCTGCATACCAACGGGATTGCTCTAGCGGATATCGACTATGCCAGAAGCCTAAAAGAGGCCGGTCTTGATGAGGTCCATCTTCAGTTTGATGGATTCGACGATGAGGCGTACACCATCATCCGCGGCAAGCCTCTGCTTGAGAACAAAATGCAGACCATGAAGAATCTGACGGAACTTGGCATTCCCGTTGACCTTGTCATGACGATACTCGGTGATGTCAACGAGAAGGAAATACTGCCCGTCCTGAAATATGGTGTTGAGCAAGACAACGTGAAAGAGATTTTCTTTCTCGGATGCAGAATGCTCGGACGCGCAACGGGGAAATTCGAAAGCAGCCAGCTTCTGCCGGACCAAGTCATTGACTTGCTCGAAACGGCAACAGATGGCCGCATTTGCCGAAACGATGTGCGGCGCTTCCAGAAACTCTACTTCGCCATGCTCTCCATCTTCGGGGTTCGCAAGTGTCTCTATATCCAACATTACCTCATTCTAAGAGGACACAACGGGGAGTACAGAACCCTGGCCGATGTCATGGATCTTGACCGACTTGACCCCGCGCTAGAGCGCTTTCGTGCACGCATTGAAGCGGGCAAGAAATGCGCAACGCCGCTTCTCTTACTCGACATGATTCCAATCCTCCTCAAACCCAAAACGTTCCCGCTGTTGATGGAATTTGCGGCTCTCACATTAATGATGGCCGTCGGATTCAATCTGCGGCGCGTACGACGCCGAAGCATACTGCTTGGCTATATCACCGCCTGTGATCCACAGATCTTCGACACGGCCGTCTCAGAAAACTGCGGCAAGGGCGAGATTTCAAGAGATCTGGGGATTCAAGAATCGGGCGCTCAAGCCAACATCTTGCGCGAACACAGGTGGCGATAGTGTCATGAAGATTCTCTCTCCAGCCATTAGCGCACATGAGGTTGATGCCGTCATCAAGGCGGGTGCAGGTGAGATCTACTGTGGCGTCATGCCTAGCGCGTGGAAGAAAGCCTACACCAACGTCGCCTCGCCAAATCGTCGGGAGTGGGAAGTTTCCAACATGACGAATTTTGAGGAACTCTCCGAGGCGGTCAAACGCGCTCACGCAAAAGGGGTACCCGTCTTCCTTACCCTAAATGCACTCTATACCGAAAGTCAGTATCCCGAACTCAAGAACTTTGTAGAGAAAGCGGATGCCTGTGGCATCGACGCGCTAATCATTGCCGACCTCGGGTTTCTACTCCTCGCAAGGGAGATGGGATGGAAACGCGACCTCCATATCAGCACCGGGGGAACGGCCTTCAATAGCGAAACGGTTGACTTTTATCGGAAGCAAGGCGCTTCACGCGTCATCATCCCACGCCAGAATCGACTCTCGGAAATCGCACATATCGCAGAAAACGCCCGCGACCTTGAAATCGAAACCTTTATTTTAAACAGAGGTTGCAAAAATATTGACGGATTCTGCACCTTTCATCATGGCGTCAACGAAGTAAGAATTCCGTTGTGGTGGCGAATTCCGAAGAAACTACACATGGACTATTACCTGTTAAATTGGATGAAGCGACTCCCGCTTTCCCTCCGAAACCGGATTGCACACTCCCCCATCTTCGGCTCAGTCGGTGCCTGTTTTCTCTCCTACGACATTGACGTCAAATCCGATTCCAAAACCGATGCAAAACAGAAAACACTGCACGACAACCTGCGGCGTAACTTCAACCTTTTCACGGGGCTTGATACGTGTGGCGCATGTGGATTGTGGGACATGCATCGAGCCGGTGTGGACAGTCTCAAAATCGTCGGGCGCTCGAACCCCCTTGAGAAAAAAATCCGGGATGTCTCATTCCTTGCGGCATGCATACAGCAGATCTCCATGATGGAAAACAAGCAGGAGTTTGTTGTGTTTGCCAAAACGTGTTATCGGAAAACATACGGTTTTCCATGTGATAACTGGTGCTACTTTCCCGAGGAGGACTCTGTAATCAAATGGAACACGCTTTGAAACAATCCATCGAACAAGCGGTAATGTTCAGCACACTTGAGGCACTGCGTACGTGGGATACCCCCTGCGACCGCATCTACTTCGGACACGAGTTCTGCCAACGACTCATGCCCTCGTCGGAAGACGTGCAACAGGCATCCGCGCTCTGCACAGAAAACAAAAGACCATTCTCACTCGTGACGCCCTTTGTGACAAATGCAGGTCTTGAGCTTGTGCAGCATAGCATTCGCACGCTTATGGAGCATGCCCCAGAAGATGTCGAGATTGTCGTCAACGACCTTGGTGTCTTGCATTGGCTGCATCGAGAGTATCCTACAGTTGCCATCGCTCTGGGACGGCTCCTCACAAAACAGAAACGAGGACCACGCATTTTGCGCATCGTGGATCGCTTGCCGCCATCCGCTCGCGCACACTTTGAACGCTCAAATGTTGATGCTACTCATCTGACCGCATTCTTTAGGAAAATTGGCGTAAAGCGCTTCGAACTCGACAATCTACTGCAGGGAATACGGCGCGAAGGCGGGATGCAAGCATCCCTTTACACGCCCTATGCCTACGTCAGCACCACACGACTTTGCCTGCTGATGTCCGGTGACCAACCTGACAAGAACTTGCGATCCATCGGAACCTGTCACAAAGAGTGCCAGCACTACAACATCGCCCTCAATCATGCCGACATGCCAGTTCCGCTGCACTTACAGGGAAACACACAGTTCTTCCGGAACGACAAGCTTCCCGATGATCTCGTAGCCCTAAACATCACCCGACTCGTCCACCAGCCGTCTCTCCCCTGACGGTTGGACGTTGGGAGTTGGATGTTGGATGTATGTCAGGCCCACTCATTTCAACTTTCCCAATTTCAGCTTTCAGCTTTCAGCTTTTCTCAACTCTCAACTCTCAACTCTCCATTTCAGTTTTCCAAATTTCAAATTTCAAATTTTCTCCCCTCTCTCTATGGGTGATCCGCAAACAGCACCGCATTTGCGATCCGTTTGATATCGCGCTCAGTCAAATCAGGATAGAGCGGGAGATGAATAATCTCATTAGCCACTCTCGCGGCCTGAAGGCAGCCCTCAGACTCACCTCCCAATTCTGGAATTGAAGAGCAGTCCGACATATATCCCGTTGCGGTATCAACCCCCCGGCGACGCAATCGACCTCCAAAGGCATAGCGATCCGCGCGCGTAAGTGCAAAGCTCACAAAGATATGGTCTCCATCTGCATTGGCAGCCAAAGGAATGCCCCTACAATCCATTTTCTTAAGGTTGGAAATAAGGGCATTACCTCGCTCGCGGCGCGTTTCGTTTTTGGTGTCCAACGATTTGAGTTGCCGCAGCCCCGCCCGTGCCTGAGCATCCGTTGGTCGCCACTTTCCAGATTCAATCCGTTGCACACTTAATGCAGACACATGCTCCTCAAAAGCGGTCTGCACAAAATCAGGACTACGACTGCTCGCCCCCCGAAGCAAGAGACCAAGACTTGCAGAAAACAGAGGTCGGCGAGTAGCCAACCGCATGGCCAACGCCGTGACGCCCTCTTTAATCTGGCGTGCTTTTTCAGGTGAATGAAAGGTGTTCATGAGCTCCTGAATCCTGCTATAAAGGGCGTCATCCTCACACGCCAACATTCCACCACCAAATGTCGTAAAGTTCTTGGTAATCCCGAATGTAAAGTACGCAGCCGTACCAAAGGTGCCCGCTTTTTTGTCACCAATAGAAGCCCCCATACACTGAGCACAATCTTCGATAATGGTCACATCACGCGCATCACAAAGCGTTTTCAAGGCAGTCATCTCGCAGGTACGACCAAACAAGTGCGTAGGTATCACCGCTCGCGTTTGTTCTGTCATCACAGCCTCAACCGAAGCGGCACTCAGCTCAAACGTCAACGGATCAATCTCGGCATAGACCGGCTTCAACCCCAACAATTGAATGACCGCGGGAATGGCAAAATAGGTGAAACTGGGAACAATGATCTCAGATCCGGGAAGATAATCCAGCGCTTGAAGCACCAGCCAAAGCGACATCCGTCCCGAGGGCGCAAACACAGCATGTTTCCTACCAACATACTCCGCAAAGGCATGTTCAAACTCAGTCGTTGCAGAACTCGTCTTTTGGGGGGCTGTCATAACATCGCCCAAAAAGGAAAAAATCTCAGACCATCCTGCCGTCGGGGAAAATCTCGGTATCATTCTATTCTCTCCTTACTATTGCGTTGACCTCATACCCTAAGCCTCAAGTGGATATCGAAAAACTCGAAACAGCCGCTTTGCCGAGATGCTTCGACAAGCTCAGCATAACAATTCTTTAGGAATATTTCCCTCCTCCGGGGATGTCATTCCGAGCGAAGTTGAGGAATCTCCAGCTTTTCAACAGCCACTCAACATTTAACTCATAACCTATAAAGTATAACCCATTTCAGGTTTGCCACTTCGTTTTCGGCACACCGTGAACACTGCATAACCCCAATCCCATAAGCACCCACCATATTTCTTCATACTGAAGACTTTGCAGCATGCTCTGAACAAGAATCGCCAGACACCCCGCAAAGAGGGGCAATGCAACAGAGCCACGATCTGAAGACAATAGCCGCAGCAACAAGCGAAGCACAAGAAACAAGAAGGTTGTAAAAGCGGCTAATGACAGAAGCCCTCCCTCAGCCCCCACATCAAGAAATGTATTATGGGCATCCATATGGTGCAGCGGATTCTGTCGGTACACCTCCCCTTCTCCAGCATAGTCCGAATAGGAAGCATGAAACCTGCCGAGACCCACACCCAACACCGGATGAGAGGCAATCATTTTTGCTGCAGTATGCCATGAATAGAGTCGCCCAACATCATAAGACTGAGTCGATCCGCTTCGATTCAAAAGCACACACTTAGCATCACGCGGTAACATCACAACACCCACGATAAGCGCAATCGCGATAAGAAGACCTGCCGTTCTGAATCCAATGGAACGGTTCAGAGCGATAACGACGAGAATCCCCATGCCCCCACCCAACCAGGCACTCCGCGAAAAGGTATACACAAGCGCCACCAGCAACAGTACCAGTACACCGCTATAGACATACCGCCATAAACGCGAACGGTGAGAAAATGCAAAATAGAGAGCTGTCGGCAGGAGCCCAATCAGGAAGGTTCCAAAAACATTCGGATGATCAAATGTTGCTCCCGCACGAACCACAGTGGCTGCGCCATACTCTGTTTCCTGACAGAGTTCAATCATCCTTCCGAAATAGCCGTACTGCCCCAGCCCCGCAAGGGTCTCCCCCGTTGCCGTCTGGTAAATACCAAGCAGTGCACACAAAACTCCGGCGAACAATAACGCCATTAGAGACTTCAAGATAAAGTCGGGCTCATCGGAAAGCGCAACCGTAATCCATAGCAAAAGCACCACACTCACAATCCGACCCGCAACCACAACACTGGCAGCAGGGGCCGAACTAAAAAAGGCAGCAAGTATTGCACAGAGAGTGCAGGCCCCTGCCGCCAGCACCACGCCTAATGGCGGGAACACAGGCCGCCACCCCCGGAGGAGTGAAAACGCCAACACCCCAAGGAGAACAAGAAAGGTCGACTTTGTAACCGTAAGCCAAGCGTACTCCGCAAAGAAACTCACTTCGCCAAGCGGAATGCTTACCAAAAACAGTAAATAGGCAATCACTCGCAGATGTGTTCCCGGGTGCATGTCACTTCCGCAAAGATTACTCCTAATCGTAATCATACTCATCATCCAAATTGTTACCCATAACATTTAACGCTTAACGGCGTGTTGCCCAGACCGAGATTCCTCGACTTCGCTCGGAATGACACCTACGAAGGAGCTGAATTCTTTGAAACTGTCATGCTGAGCTTGACGAAGCATCGGCGAAGCCGCTCTTTCGGTTTGGGCAACACGCTGTAAACGTATAACCTATACTCCGTAACCCTTAACCCATTTCAGCTTTCATTCCTCAGCCCTTCTTAATCCCTTAGCTGATTCCCAATCCCAGCATCCGCGGAGCGCGATACTCGCGATGACAACAGCGATTGCAAAAACCAAACAACCCACCATCTATCATCTGTCGTCTCAAGGAACGAAATTCAGGACTATTCCAGCAAGCGTCAGGCTCCACTGCAGGGAACTGCCCAAGATAGACCCCCTGACAGGGCCCCATTTCACCAAACGGCGAAACATCCATTCGTCGCCACGGACTCAAACAAAGATCGGGGAAGGGATATTCAGCATCATCGTAATAACCAACCACATCCCGACTTGCAACATCAGGTTCAAATGCAATCTTCACCTCTTTATCTGCAGCTGCAACCAGTTGCATAATCACATCCTGAACCGCATCCCCCGTCACATCGATCCACTGCTTGCTTGGGCGAGACATATCAAACCGCGACAGCGTATCCTTCAACCCCTTGCTAATAACACATGCATCCTTCGAATACGTAAATATCGGATGTTGAAATCGAATCTCCCCACATCCCAATTGCTTTGCCGCCTCCACCGTATCGTGGAGTCGATCCAGATTAAGATGCGAAATGACACATTGCAGTCGCAATTGTGGTAGAGGCAACCCACGTTCACGTTTCAACTCCTGAATCTTCCGGATGCCAGCTTCCAAAGCCTCAAATGAAGGGCCTCTTACAGCATCGTGAGTCTCAGGAGGTCCATCCAGTGACACAATAATCTTGTCAACACCACACTCAAGCAGGTCCTCGGCATGAGCAGCAAGATACACCCCATTGGTATTCAACGAAACATAACAGCCTTGTTTCTTGATCGTCCGCAGGATTGGCATAAGCGATCCTGACAAAAGTGGCTCCCCACCCGTCACATAGAACGTCGGCCTGAATCTCGACAACGATTCAACCAACGCCACCCATTCTGACTCGGTTAATTCAGTCGGCTGCTTTCCTGTATTTTCCGGCCAGGATTCCCGTACAATATGCTCTCCTCGGTCATAGCAGATCTGACAAGAAAGATTGCAGCGTAGCGTCGGTCTCAAGACCACCAAAGAGGGCGGAGGGCTCCATCCGGAACGGGGTCGATAATGCATCGTTAATGCATTTCGCCACAGGCGCCTGAAGCCCGTTGAAATATAAGGTCCCAAATTATTGTATCTCGCCACCATGTACGGTCTAGCCCCTAAGGATTGGTATCCTAATCATAATCCTACACGTAATCCTAATCAAGATCCTACGCGAAATCCTTATCAAGAGGCGAAACCTGTCATCCCGAGCTTGCCGAGGGATCTGAGGCCTACAGCAATGCTTGAGATTCCTCGGCAAGCTCAGAATGACAATCGTTTCTTCTTTGGTCCGTGTTTAGTGTCTTTAAATGCCATTCACTTCACCAACATCCAATACAGATCTGTATAGGCATCCAGCATGCCACGCAACGAAAAGACCTGTTCTGCCTGAGCTCTGGCACAGCTCCCCATTTGCATTGCTTGATCAGAATTCTCAAACAAAAAGGACAGCCGATCCATAAGCGCGTCGACATCCCCAGCGGGGATCACAAAACCATCCTTACCATCGCGAACGAGCTCCCGCACACCTCCTACATCGGATGCAACAACCGGTTTTCCTGCTGCCATATATTCTAAAATAGAAATCGGAAGCCCCTCGTGAAAGCTAGGTAGGACGCAGACATTTGTCGCAGCAAGTATGCTCCCCACCTCCGTGCTATTCTGCACAAACCGAAATTGCTCCGACAGCCCCATCGTTGCAACCTGACTCTCAATCACCTTTCGCCGCGACCCATCTCCAACGAGAATAAAAAAACATGGCTTCGATTGATTCAAGAGCTGTGCTGCGGCTTGCACAAGCGAATCCTGATCCTTCGGATGTTCAAAACGCGCCACCATAGCGACAATAAATGCATCCTGTGGAATCCCGAGTTGCTCACGCATTTTCGTCAATACTCCCGCATCAGATAAGGGGGTGGTATCGACGCCGTAAGGAGTGTGAACAACCCCATTATATCCACCAAGTTGCGACTCCATCAGCGGCATCTGTTGCGCGGCCACACACACAACACGATCCGATCGTCGAAGCAACTTCAGATAGAGCCAGGACTTAAAGGGAGACAGACGCACGTGCCCACCGTGCAAGGTTGCCACGACGCGTGGACGCGATCGACGAAAGCCAATCGCCATAAAGACCAGAAGATGTGATGTGAAATCATGGGCATGAATGACATCGGGAGAAGACTCGCGAATCACCTGGCGGAGCCGGACTGCCGCCATCACATCAAACGCACACCGCTTCCCAATAAAACAAAGTAAGTATCCGTCAGCGTCAAGCGGTGCATAAAAAGCGCCTCTTTCCCGCAAACAGCAGATCCGCTGGCTGAACTGTCGGGAGTCAACCCCTCGCATCAGTTGGTCCAGAAAACGTTCCTTCCCACCAATGCCCATACCCCATGTGACATGAAGCACCCTCGCCGGCATTTCTCCCTTATGACAATCTCGATGAACCATCTTCTCCTACCCGCTGAAAACGATCAAGCAGTCGTCCCACATTTGCATGAACATCAAAGCGCCCACGTGCCTCCTCCAGAGCTTGCCGTGCAAGCCGAGTCGCCAATTCAGGATCATCCATGAGTCGCCCCATAGCCAATTTCAAGGCAGAGGCATCACCGGGGGCAAACAACAGTCCCGTCTCTTCGTGCCTTACCGTCTCGGGTATCGCAAACAGATTCGATGCTACAACAGGAATCCCAGCAGCCTGAGCCTCAATAACAACATTTGGCAAGGCATCATGCGACGCACCACAGCGAGGGGCAACACAAGGCACCACCACCACATCTGCCTCAGCTAGATAACCACGCACATCGCTCTGCAAAAGCTCACCCGTCAACGTCACACAAGACTCCAATCCACGCTGATGAATCAGGCGGCGCAGCCCTTCCTCATTCGGCCCACTGCCGATCAACGTAACCCGAAAAGCGCGCCCCTCATCGGACAGAAGTCCACACGCATCAACAAGTGTTTCGAACCCTTTTGTGGAAACCAACCGACCGACAGCAAGAATATGTGGACACTCGACAACAGAAGGTACCACACGCGGCGCGTCCGCAAACCGATCAGGTGTCAATCCATTATAGAGCAGCATGAGTTTATCTGCAGGAGCACCAGGATACCATCGCATGAGAAATGCCACGCTGTATTGGGAATTGAGAACGGCAAAACGAGTGGCACTAAGTTTCTGCTTCAATGCAATGCGAGTGGCAAACAAATCATATGCATGAAATGCAAAACTAAAGGGAATCCCCGAGAGCTTAGAAACGGCCATTGCAGCCGTTGCAGGATAGCTGGCCCAATGGGCGTGTATGTGATCATACCCCTCATCCCGAATAATCGTAGATGCACAAAGGCCGCGGGCAAGCGCAATGCATGACTTCACAAACATCTGCGGGCGATACCACGTGTCACTTAATAAAAAACCCATCATCTTAAAACACGGCCGGGGCGATGTTTTCAACACATGCCAGAGCTGTCTAACACTGAGAGGGGTATAGATCACAGATGTACAGGCGCAAACATCACTCGCTTGCCGTTTTGAGCCTCCCGCAGCCGACACAACAGGAAAGATGGTGACATCATGCCCGTTGCGGACAACCTCATTAATTTCCCGGCGAATAAAGGTCTGGCACTGCTGCGGGAATCGGGAAACAAAGTACGCAATCCTCACGACGCCCCCACTGATACATCTTCACACGCACGGACCCTGCGCAGTCGATTCCGCCGCCATGCCCAAAAGAATACAACCCCAAGAAAAAGAATACTGAAAAATGCAACAGACTGTGCCCCCCCTCCCCAACGTGACACCATAATAGCGGCCCCCAGCGACGCGACGGAAACAATAAAACCCGGTAGCGCACACTTCACAATGGAAACCTCAAATGAATAATATGACCAGCGCGGAAGAAACAAGAGCACCATAACCGCCTCCCCAGCAAAAAGCGCTAGCGACGCGCCCACGCTTCCAAGCGTTCCCACAGTGGCAAACAAGACTGCAAGGCAAACTGCCGTGCCCAGAAACCGAACAACCAACACCCATTTTTGGTCGCAAGCGGCATAGGCCAACCGCTCCATCAACACATACGAAAAACTCAGAGGAAGCGCACACATCAAAATCACAAGCAATATCCCCTCCCCAAGGAACTCATGTCCGAACACCTTCCCAAGCAAGGCATCAGCATGCAACCCTACGAGCATACAAAGAGGAACCCCCACCCATACAATCACCCCAATCAATACCGAGACCATACCACGAAACTCATCCTTGGCATCCTGGCGCAAACGCGAAAGCGTTGGGAAAACAGCAACAGCCGTCAGCATTCCCAATGCAGCACATGCCTCAAACATCTTCATGGGACCAGCAAAAGCGCCTGCCGATTCTGGACCACACACCCGTTCCAACACGAGTAATCCAGATCCAAGGTAGAGCACGGCTAGCAAGCGATTCCCTGCAATCGGGACACCTTGCCGCAGCGTCGTCAGCAGCATTCGCAAGTCAACTGAGGGCCTGACAGGCCGCTGGAGATAACGCGACAGCACGAAACCGCAAATCATGAAGAGAAGCGAGCGGACGGAATACGCAACGGCAACACCCACCAAACCAAATCCAAAGACAATGGCCACCAACATCAACGTCACACCAACAGCAGCGCAAAGCATTTGCACATAACCGCCCAAATCGACACGCTCCATGCCCTGAGAGATAGATATGTAAAGATCGCCTATAACCTGAAACACCATCCCCATACTCATAATGGCAATAATATTCAGCAGCGCAGAGGCTGGACTCATCCACGACATTACAGAAACCAAAACCAATCCGATGGCAATGCCTGCCATACAGCGCCACCCAAGCACAGTTGCCAAAAGACTATCGACAGCAGGATCATGCGTTGAGATTGCACGCACCACAATCACATCGCTTCCAAACACAGCCAGTCGTGCGGCAAACTCCAAAACCACTAATGCAACACAGAAAACACCAAACTCAGCCTTCCCCACAAATCGCGTCAGCATCATCGCAACAACGAAAACGCCCGCTTTTCGAATTAGAAACCCTCCATAGAGGGAACACGAGGAAACCGAAAGGCTTCTCAAATGATTAAACAGAGCTGTAGTCATCATCCATCCTCCGCCACAGAAGAAAGCGGCAATCCACAATCCAACGTCTGCAGCCACTCAGCAATGGATATAAACGAAACACGCTTTGCGAGCCACTTCAGATTCGGCAATGTCCGAGAAACCGCAATATAACG
>Ga0307929_1000916_pt1 | contig 25617 bp, 20 predicted proteins | sample AceLakmetage1330_FD_203160 | JGI IMG/M metagenome (GOLD analysis project Ga0307929, IMG submission 203160) | Saline water microbial communities from Ace Lake, Antarctica - #1330 | ecosystem: Environmental > Aquatic > Non-marine Saline and Alkaline > Saline | place: Antarctica: Ace Lake...
GCGAAGCACCCGATTCAACTCCCCCTCCCATTTAACGGCCACTGTCATTTCGATGCCGCAGTTGCGGCAGGAGAAATCTGTTTCGTAGTAAATATTCCCAAGTCATCTGCAAGAAAGTAAAACTTACCTATCAAAAGAAACTCATCAAATTCTATCTTTGCCGCTCAAAAAACGACATATTATGACAGATACACAAAAAGTACGCGTAAGATTTGCTCCCAGCCCTACAGGACCCTTGCACATTGGAGGTGTGCGGACAGCCCTGTACAATTATCTTTTTGCAAAGAAAAATAAAGGAACGTTTATCCTTCGCATCGAAGATACCGACCAAAATCGCTATGTGCCCGGAGCGGAGGATTATATCGTGGAAGCGTTAAAATGGAGCGGCATTATTTACGATGAAGGCCCCGACAAGGGAGGACAACATGCACCTTACCGCCAGTCGGAGCGCAAGGATTTGTATCGCCAGTATGCCGAACAACTAGTAGCTGAAGGAAAGGCTTATTATGCTTTTGATACTGCCGAGGAACTGGATGCCATGCGCGAACGCTTAAAAAGTGAAGGCGCAAGCAGCCAGCAGTACGGTCCTGAAACCCGCCAAAGCATGACCAATGCCCTGAACCTGGGCGAAGCGGAAGCTACACTGCGAATTGAGGCCGGCGATCCTTATGTGATTCGTATAAAAATGCCTGACGATGAAACCATTGTGGTGGAAGATTTGATAAGGGGTAGGGTAGAGGTGCAATCCAATTTGCTGGATGATAAGGTGCTTTTCAAATCTGATGGCATGCCCACCTACCATTTGGCAAATATTGTGGACGATCACCTGATGAAAATAAGCCATGTGATTCGTGGCGAAGAGTGGTTGCCCTCGGCACCGCTTCACGTTTTGCTTTATCGTTACCTGGGATGGGAGGCCCCGCAGTTTGCGCACCTTCCGCTTTTGCTCAAACCCGATGGCAATGGCAAACTTAGCAAACGCGATGGCGACCGACTGGGATTTCCGGTTTTCCCCCTGCAATGGAAGGATCCCAAATCGGGTGAGCTGTCGAGTGGCTATCGCGAAGAAGGCTATTTCGCTGATGCCTTCATCAATATGCTGGCTTTGTTGGGATGGAGTCCCGGTACCGAGCAGGAGGTGTTTTCGATGGATGAACTTATCGAGCATTTTTCGTTGGAGAGGGTAGGGAAGTCCGGTTCAAAATTCGACCCTGCGAAAGCACGCTGGTTCAATCATCAATACCTGATACAAAAATCCGATGATGAACTTGCAGATTTATTTTTGATTGATCTAAAAAACCGAAATATTGATGTGGATCACGATTTTGTAAAGCAAATTGTTTTCCTGGTAAAGGAGCGTGCCGAATTTGTGAAAGACCTGTGGGATCAAAGTTTCTTCTTTTTCCAGACACCCTCGAGCTACGACCCCCAGGTGGTGAAAAAACGCTGGAAAGCGCAAACACCCCAAATGATGACAGATTTACTTGTGATAATAGCTGGAATTGAAGATTTTAAAGCAGATATTATTAAAGCAGAAATTGTAAAATTTGTAGAAGCCGGAACGCATGGAATGGGCGCGGTAATGAATGCCCTGCGACTGGTTTTGGTGGGCGGTGGCTTTGGCCCTGACCTGATGCAAATTGCCGAACTCCTGGGTAGGGGTGAGGTGATCGATAGAATCAATGCCGGCATTACTGCAATTTCCGAATAAGAAAACATCAATAAAAAGAAAAATACAATGGGACTGATCTCGATAGAAAACATGGAGTTTTTTGCCTATCACGGTTGTTTTAGCGAAGAACAAATAATAGGCACTCGATTCATTGTTGATTTGTATATCGAAACCAACACGGCTGAGGCCGAGCTAAGCGATAAACTTTCGCAAACCATCAACTACCAGGAAGTTTTTTTGCTGGTGAAAGCCCAGATGGCCAAAAAGGCAAACCTGCTCGAACATGTGGCGCGCAGGATATTAACCGCAGTGCACGAAAATTTTCCGGGTATCGAGTACGCCGAAATAAAGGTAGCCAAAATGAATCCACCCTTGGGTGGTAAGGTGGGCAATGTGAGTATAACGTTAAGCACCGAAGATGAAGAATAAACCCGAAATCATTCGCGAAAGCTCGAAATGCCCGCGTTGTGGAAAGGATTTTTATTGCAGCCCTTCGGGCAAATGCTGGTGTGTAGAGGTTTTTGTACCGCCCGATAAGCTCATCGAAATCAACGAAAAATACGACAAGTGCCTGTGTCCTGAATGCCTAAAAAGTTTTTCGGGCTAAGGAGCGGGTAAATTAATGTGCGCTAATTTCTGCGAATAAAATTGTAGGTGATGGTGCCCACCTGCTGATCGGTGGCATTAATGTCGGGGGTGAAGACTGATTTTTTGGCGGCATCTTCGGCCAGTTGCCTAAGTTGTGCATCAGCAATGGTAGAACCCTTAACGCCCGATTGCACACGGACTACCTTTCCCTGTTTGTTTACCCAAATTTTAACGACTACTTTGCCCTGCTCCATCGAGTTGTAAGCAGGTTTAGGTAGATGAATGGAGCCGCGTCCTTCGAGGTCGAAGGATACTCCCTCGCCCATTCCGGCAAGACCTTCTTTCTTTTTGCTCTCACTCGATCCGGTTTCCTTGCCCTGATCTGCTGCCTTAGTCCCATCACCCTGGTTATTGGTCTGTTCCTGATCTTTTTTGAGTGGCGTATAAAGCGCGTTGGGGTTTACCTTGGGATCTTCTTTTACTTCCTCTTCTATCACCTGTTTTTCCACAGGCTCTTCCGGTACAATTGTTTTGGTGGTTTCTTCAGCAATTTTGGGCGTTTCTTCTACCTCCTGAGTAATGATTTCTTTGGGTTCGGGTTTGGATATTTTGGCTTGTATTTGCTGAATAGCTTGCAGTTTCTTGGGTTGACTAAGCCCCGAACCAGTAATATCATAGCCCAGGCTTACTTCCACGCCTTCCTCGCCAGGCAGCGGCAAAGGGGTGCGCAAGGCCAGAAAAATCAAAGCAACAAGTATCAGAGCGTGAAAAATCACAGTTCCGATTACCGCATGCTTGTTGTATTTATTTTCGTTCATTGTTTTAACCATTAACAAATATTCCGCTCCTACCTCGGCCGGGTAGCCATAATCACTTTGTGCTTGGTATTGTACTTGTCGTTCACCTTATTCACGGCATCAATTACGTTAATCACATATTGTACTTCCACCGATTGGTCGGCACGCAGTACTACAGAACCTTCTATCTGTCCGGCCAGGGCATTGCCCAACAAGGTAGGCAACTGGTCGGAAGCCACTGGCGTTTCGCCAATGAAATATTCGGCCCGGTCGTTTACATACACTGTAATGGTTTGCTTGGCCAGGGTCTTGCTGCTGCTTTGTGGCAGAAGTAATTTTATGGCGTTGGGCGCAACCAGTGTGGATGTAAGCATAAAAAATATCAAAAGCAGAAACACCAAATCCGACATGGAGGCCATGCTGAATTGGATGCTTCTTTTATTTCTTGTTTCGATTGCCATCTGTAATAGTGTTTTGCTAAATTATTCAACAGGCTCGTTGAGCACATCCATAAACTCGGTAGCAGTGGCTTCGAGTTTAAATACCAGCTTTTCAACCCTCGACACCAGAATATTGTAACAGATAAAAGCTATGATACCTACTATCAGACCGGCAACCGTGGTTATCATCGCCTGATAAATACCGGTGGACAGCAGGGCAATGTCGATGTTGTTTCCGGCCATCGACATATCGTAAAAGGCGCGAATCATCCCAATCACCGTACCCAAAAAGCCCAGCATAGGGCCGGCACCGGCAATGGTGGCCAGGGTGGCAATATTTTTCTCGAGGCGCGATACTTCCAGTTTACCCACATTTTCGATGGCCGCATTGATGTCGTTCAAGGGCTTGCCTATGCGCAGCAGCCCTTTTTCGATCATGCGGGCGATGGGGTTTTGGGTTTTGCGGCACAAGGCCAGGGCAGCATCAATCTTACCATCGTGGATAAAATCGCGGATGTGATTCATAAAATTGTTGTCCTCGCGTGAAGCATTGTTGATAATAAGGAAACGCTCGATAAAAATGTAAATGGCAATTACCGAAAACACGGCGAGGATGGCCATAATCCAGCCGCCCTTAAGCACCAGTTCCCACACCGACATCGAAAGCTCTCCGGCTTCACCGCTCATTGCGCCGGCCGCCGTATCGCTAATCGCCTGACCTGCATTGTTTATTTGTAATAATAGGTTTGCTAACATTGCTTTAATGATTACGATTTGAGTTTTTATAATAATCACACCTTAACGAAAACTATCCCTGAATATTAGGAAAGCCCTTGATTTTTCGGCGAGAAGTTCCAAAAAAAGAAAGCTCACCCAAATCGGGTAAGCTTTTTCTTTGGAAAATTTTGGAGTTTTAATTATTAATGATTTCCTTCACTTCAGCCCTGATTTGCTCCCAGGCAGCCTCAGCCATTTTCGCGCCCATCACCTCGATTACCTTACCGGCAAGCAGCGATCCAATTTGTCCGCACTTGTCCAGAGGCAAACCATTGGCCATGCCATACAAAAAACCTCCTGCATACAAATCGCCGGCACCGGTGGTGTCGATGCTGCGGGCTTCGATAACGCCAATATGATGTACGGTGTCGTTGTGTTTGATCATCGAACCCTTTTTGCCAATTTTTACCACAGCTACCTCGCTGTCTTCGTACAATTTGTGCAGCGCCATCTCGGGTTCGAGGCCAGTAAAGGCCTTGGCCTCATCCTCATTGGCAAAAAGGATGTCCACATATTCACCAATGATTTCTTTGAGGAAGTCGAGATTGTCGCGCACCACATCGAAGCTGGCCAGGTCGAGCGAAACTTTTACGCTGTTTTCTTTGGCCAGTTTTACGGCTTTGCGCAGCAAGTCATGATTTTGAACCAGGTAGCCTTCGATATGAAAATAATCATAGCCCTCGAACATTTCTGTGCGAATATCATCGGGCGAAAGCTCGATGGCACAGCCCAGATTAACGGCAAAAGTACGCTCCGAATCGGGTGTAACCATTGCTACGGCAAGTCCGGTGGGCGATTCACCCTGAAGCAGCAGCGGCTCGATTTTGTTTGTGAGCATATCCTTTTTCATAAAATCTCCATTGATGTCGTGGGCTACTTTACCGATAAAACCTGTTTCCATCCCAAGGTTTGAAATGCCGTTGATGGTGTTAGCCGCCGATCCGCCCGGAGCCTTTTCGGCGGGCAAGTCTTGCAGGTCGTTCATCACTTGCTGTACGGTTTCAGCGTCAACCAGTCGCATTCCGCCTTTTTCGAGTTTAAATTTTTCAAAGATCGATTCATCTTCTATTCGGATCATAATATCCACGAGGGCATTGCCCATTCCTAAAACTTTAGCCATTGAAAAAATACTTTTTAATTGTTTTGTAAAAAATTTTGCCAAAAGTATTGCTATTTTAGAAAACATATCTATTTTTGCAACCGCTTTTGAAAAAAGGCGATCGTTCTTAGAATTGAAATATTATTCCTCCTTAGCTCAGTTGGTTAGAGCATCTGACTGTTAATCAGAGGGTCCTTGGTTCAAGTCCAAGAGGAGGAGCAACTAAAGCCACCTATTGAGGTGGCTTTTTTATTTTAATAGGTACAGCATCGCGTCTGAACGAAACCCATAGTGTCTGAACAAAACCTATTGCGTCTGTACGAAATCCCACACGTCTGTACAATATCCCATGCGTCTTTACAGAGCATCCTATCCTTTCATCAATAAAACAGAACAAAAAGTATAGTTGTGCAAAAATTCCTACCTTTACGCTTCTTTATTCAAAACCCTGATTAGATAATGAACGAAATTGATTCGGAAAAACTTGCTCAGATTGCTGCGCAATATGCAAACAGTACCAGCCGCAACATTTTTTTAACCGGAAGAGCCGGCACAGGAAAGACCACTTTTTTAAGAAGTTTTGTCAACAAAACCCACAAAAAATGCGTGGTGGCCGCGCCCACAGGTATTGCCGCCATCAACGCGGGTGGCGTTACCCTGCACTCGCTTTTGCAGCTGCCCTTCGGCTGTTTCATTCCTGCCGAGTTGCCGCCCGGCATGGGCGAAATAGACGTTGAAATTAACACCCCGGCTTCGATAGCCCGCAACCGGCGCATGAATAAATCCAAGCAAGCATTGCTGCGCGAGGTGGAACTCCTGGTTATCGATGAGGTGAGTATGTTGCGCGCCGACCTGCTGGATGCCATTGATGCCATGCTGCGCTCGATACGCAAGCAACGATATGTGCCTTTTGGCGGTGTGCAAATGCTTTTTATCGGCGACCTGCTGCAACTGCCGCCGGTAATAAAAGACCGCGAATGGCGATATTTGCGCCCCTATTATAAGTCGGCCTACTTTTTTGAGGCTCACGCGCTTAAAAATAACGAACCCGTTTATATCGAACTTGAAAAAATTTATAGGCAAAGCGACCAGGATTTTATCGAACTCCTTGGGCGTTTTCGTAATAATAATCCTAGCCCTCAGGATTTGGAGAGACTTAATCAAAAATTTACACCCGACTATAAAGCAAAAATCAAAGACGGTTATATCCTGCTCACCACCCACAACTATAAGGCGGATGAGGTAAACCGCAATGCTCTGGATAACCTGAAAGGGAAAACTTACACCTTCAAGGCCGCTGTTGAAGATGATTACCCGGAGAATAATTTCCCGCTCGATTACGAGCTAAAAATTAAGCAGGGAGCACGGGTGATGTTTATCAAAAACGACCTCTCGGGCGAGAGCCGATTTTACAATGGTAAAATCGGTAGCGTGTCGCAGGTGGATAAGGAGGATATCGAAGTTTCGTTTGAAGATGGCAGCGAGCCGGTAGTGCTTGAACGCCATATCTGGGAAAACAAGCGCTACACCTTGAATCAGGAAAATGGCGAGATTGAGGAGAAGGTTATCGGCTCGTTTTCGCATTATCCCATCAAGCTGGCCTGGGCCGTTACGGTACATAAAAGCCAGGGTCTAACCTTCGACAAGGCAGTTTTGGATCTTTCGGGAGCCTTTGCCCCCGGGCAGGTGTATGTGGCACTTTCGCGCTTGCGCAGCTCCGAAGGATTAGCCCTTTCATCGCGCCTCGCACCCAACAGCCTCCAAATCGACAGCCATGTGTGTAGCTACGCCGAAAACAAAAAAGTACCCGATCAGCTGACCCAGAATTTGGAATCGGAGCGCGTAAAATTTGTGGGTGATATGGCACGCCAGGCTTTTTACTTTGCGCCCCTCAAGCGAGAACTGGTTTATCATTTTCAGAGCTACGACAAGGATCAGAGCAAGTCGGCCAAGCAAAAGCACAAGCTGTGGGCCGGCGAGCTGCTCAACAAAATGGATAGCCCGCTGGAAGTGGCGCAGAAATTTTTGCAACAGATTGCCGCCATTGCTGAAAAGCCAGAAACGGACCTCCTGTTTCTTCAAAAACGAATCGAGGCGGCCAAGGCCTATTTCGAACCCATCCTCAAAGATTTCTCGGCCACCATCAAAGCGCACATCAAGGATTTGAGGAGCGAGAAAAAAATCAAAACCTACCTCAGCGAATTAACAGACCTGGAGAATCATTTTTTCAGGCAGCTTTATTTTATTTATAAATGCGAAGCTCTTATCAAATCTACCATCGAGGATACCGAGCTTTCCAAAGAATCGCTGCAGCAAAGCGATCTTTATCGCGACAGGAAGGCTGTTTATGTAGAAGCCTCCTCAGCGAAGGTTGGCCGGGAGCGTCAAAGCCGGGAGGACGATGGCCATAAAAAAGCACCCAAGGGCAAAACCCGCGAAATTAGCCTTGAGCTGTATCGCAAGGGAAAAAGCCTGGAAGAAATTGCTAAGGAGCGCGGCCTGACCCTGGGAACAATCCAGGGGCATTTTGCGCCCTACCTGAAAGACGGAACGCTGGAAATTACAGATTTGATTGATGCCGGGCGCGTACAAAAAATCACTGAATGTATCGAGGAAACTGGGTCGGTAACGGTGTCGGAGGTGCGAAATGTTTTGGGCGATGACTACGGCTATGGTGAGATACGGCTGGTGTGGGCCAGCTTGGATGCTAAAAAAACATAGAAAGCTTAAATCTGATGTTTAGAGTCAGAATAAAAACGTGGTGTTTTTCGATTCAATATTACGGTGCTCCGCACCTTATCTTTCCATCAGGGAGCATCTTTTCTACAAATATTGTCGGTGCGCTGCACCTTTGTTTTATGACCGTGAAGTGTCATAAAAAGTCGTTGCCGATTATTTGTAGTAACGGAAATTAACAAAGCCCCCAAGGTGCGGAGCACCGAAATATTAAAACCTCTGGATTTAAGCAAGTGCTATTTTAAAAATCGGTCTTATTCTTCCTTTTTATTGAACGAATACCCCTTTTGTTCCGTTAGAATAAAAATTTATAATCAAGGAGCAATTTTGGAGAATATTAATTTTATGAATGCCCCTTTCGGGGAAGGGGAAGATAAAGCTGAGATAAACTATCCGGTAAACTACGATCTGAAGGTAATTTTTAACAGCGATGAAGAATCCGGGATATTGCAACGAAACCTGGAGCTGGTGCTCGAAGACGCGGAAGTACCTCACGCCTTTGTGAAAGTCAAAAATAGTCGCAAGGGGAATTTTGTAAGTCTTACTATGAATGTTACTATCGATGATGCAAAGCAGATGGAATATCTTTATCAGCGGTTAAAGTTGTTGCCAGGAATTCGCTTTGCCCTTTAACCGGAGCTTCGAAGCCAGCAAACCATGCAGCCACAAAGGCTCCAAGGCACAAAGAACCACAAAGTTAAAATATAAGCCAACTAGCGGAAATTGGTGTGTGTAAAGCCGCTCAATTTGGGTGGCTCTTAGATTATTACGATTCCGAATAAATGGTAATTTTGTCAATTATAAAAAAATCTTAGATGATAAAACTTGCATATCTGGCGCTGGGTGGTGCCAGCGGAGCCATACTCAGATATTGGATTTCGGGATTGCCCTACAAAATTTACAGCGGCGTTTTTCCTTGGGGTACGCTCATCGTTAACCTTTCAGGCTCTTTTCTGATAGGCTTTTTTTGGGGCTTGCTGGGGCGCGAAAATATTAGCACCAACGTGCGATCTTTTTTGTTTATCGGCCTTTTTGGGAGCTTCACCACCTTTTCTACTTTCGCCTTCGAGAGCCTTAACCTGATTCGCGATGGCAACATCAAGCTGGCTTTAATTAATATGATCGCCAGTAATGTTTTTGGAATCCTGCTGGTGTTTGCTGGCTTTCTTTTATCAAAAGTAATCCTGAATTTTAAAATATAATAATCATGAGCCTTTTGGAAAACGGAGTAAAACTGCGTGTTTATATTGGCGAATCCGATACCTGGAAAGGTGAAAATTTGTATTCAGCCATTGTATTAAAAGCCAAAGAATTGAAACTTGCCGGGGCATCGGTGTTCAGAGGGATAATGGGCTACGGAGCCAGCAGTTACATTCATACGAGCAAAATTTTGCGCCTCTCCGAAGACTTGCCCGTGCTTATCGAGTTGGTGGATAGCGAAGAAAACATCCAAAAAATAATGCCCTTCCTCGACGAAGCCATGAAGCAAGGCATGGTAACGCAAGAGAAAATTAACGTGAAATTGTATCGGGCGAAGAAGTAGTGAGCGGTGAGCGGTGATTAGTGCCGAGCTTCGCTCGTGCATCCTCGAAAAATCACGAAAATGGGACATTTTCTATTTTTCGGGATAGGCAGTATTCAGTCCACAGTCCGCAAGGGCCAGTGAGCTTGCGGCCAGTAAGTCTGTCGAACTGTGTCGAACTGGGACGGGGATAAAAGAATGATCCCAAATAAAAAGAAAAGGGCGTTAACGCCCTTTTCTTTTGCCAACATTTCCTATAAAATTCCGGAGCTAAAGCTTCAGGCTATGGATACCTGTGTATTTTACAAAGTTATTGCCTACAAGGCATTAATCTCGCCAATCAGTTGTTGGAGCGTTGTTTTTGCATTGCCAAACAACATGCGGGTATTATCCTTAAAGAATAGCGGGTTTTCGATGCCTGCATAGCCTGTGCCCATGCCGCGTTTCATCACAATCACATTTTTGGCCTTGTTGGTGTTAATGATCGGCATACCATAAATCGGACTGCCAGGAGTTTCGTTGGCGGCAGGGTTTACCACATCGTTGGCCCCCACCACTATCACCACATCGGTATTGGTCATATCCTTGTTTACATCGTCCATTTCTGCCAGCATATCGTAGGGTACATCGGCTTCGGCAAGCAGCACGTTCATGTGTCCCGGCATTCTTCCTGCCACCGGATGAATGCCATAACGCACTTTTACGCCCTTCTCAGCGAGTAGTTTTTCCACTTCGTGGATGGCGTGTTGCGCTTGGGCTACGGCGAGGCCATAACCGGGAACTATCACCACTGATTGGCTGTAAGAGAGCAGCACGGCTGCATCGCTAAGACTAATTTCTTTAATATTTCCTCCCTGCTCGCTGGTGGCACCAACACCGGAGCTACCGCCAAATCCTCCTAGAATAACACTGATTAAAGAGCGGTTCATGGCTTTGCACATTAGCAGCGTGAGGATAGAGCCGGCAGCACCCACAAATATACCACCCAGAATCATGGCCAGGTTGTGATAAATAAAGCCGGCCAAAGCAGCGGCGATACCGGTAAGCGAATTGAGCAAAGATATCACCACGGGCATGTCCGCTCCGCCAATTGGGAAAACGAACAAAACGCCATATATCAGCGAGAGGCCAAAGATGGCATACACCAACATGGTATATTCCTGTGGAACGGGCTGTATGAGCACGTAAACCGTGAGTGCAATCAAAAGGAGGAGCAGGGCGATGTTGACAAATTTCATAATCCCGGCTTTCAGATTACCGACTTTACCACTCAGTTTGCCGTAAGCGATCATACTGCCGCTAAAGGCAATGGCTCCGATAATAAGCCCCAGGAGCGTTACCAGCAGCGATTCGTTTTCGGGATTCATAAATTCGAGTAGTCCAACCAATGCCGAGGCGGCACCACCAGTAGCATTAAAAAAGGAAACCAACTCGGGCATGGCGGTCATTTTTATCTTTTTGCTAATGACAAAGCCCACAGCAGCACCCACCAAAATGGTGATTCCGATGATGAGCAAATTGAGCCAGCCTATCCCGACTCCTGCGTCATTTTTGTGCAGCAAAAGCGTGGTTACCGCCGCGAGCACCATTCCTGATGCCGCCCAAAAGTTTCCCTTGCGTGCTGTTTCGGGATGGCTCAGTAGTTTTAATCCTACAACAAATAATATTGCAGCCATCAAATAACTAAATTCCAACAAAGCTGCGCCTGTTGTAAATGAGATGCCATCGAAGGTTTTTAAAATATGATCCATGGTCAGCGAAAATTAAAGATAAAACGGTTAGGATTTTTGATTACTCTTTTTCTTTTTAAACATTTCGAGCATACGGTCGGTTACCGCAAAGCCGCCCACCACATTCAAGGTGCCGAAGAATACGGCTAAAACACCCAGTACCAGAGGTAGTGAAAAATGGGATACATCGGCATGACCCACCAGGATAATGCCGCCGATAATAATAACCCCACTAATGGCATTGGCTCCCGACATCAAAGGCGTGTGCAATACGGAGGGAACGTTGGAGATAACTTCGATGCCCAGAAAAACAGAGAGCACCATGATAAAGATAGGCTCGCGAAAGGAGTAGAAAAACACGATGATTTCATCCATAGCTGTATTGTTTTAAATATTTTGAAATTGGATACCTGAAAAATTTGGTCTCATTTATTCGAGGATGGCTTTTACGCGCGGGTTTATCACCTCCGATTTGTGGGTAATGCAGGCACCTTTAACCACCTCATCATCGAAGTTAAGATTAAGTTGGCCTTCCTCGTTGATTATCAGCTTAAGGAAGTTAAGCATGTTTTTGCCATACATGCGGCTGGCATCGATGGGCATGCCTGCAGTATAGTTGGAGTTACCAATAATGGTAACGCCTTCGCTTACGATGGTTTTGTCGTTTTGGCTAAGCTCGCAGTTTCCTCCCGATGCTGCTGCCAGATCCACGATCACCGATCCGGCTTTCATGCTGGCAACGGTTTCTTTTTTGATAAGCAGGGGAGCCTTGCGCCCGGGAATTTGCGCAGTACATATCAGCACGTCAGATTTGATGGCGTGATCCTGAATCATCTGGCTTTGCTTTTGTTTAAACTCCTCGTTTTGCTCCACGGCATAACCTCCGGCGGCGGCATCATCTTTAGCACCCTGCACTTCAACAAACTTTGCTCCCAGACTTTGCACCTCTTCTTTAACGGCGGCACGTACATCAAAAACCTCTACTACTGCACCCAGCTTGCGTGCCGTGGCAATGGCCTGTAATCCCGCTACTCCGGCACCCAAAACCAGTACCTTGGCCGGGCGGATGGTTCCGGCAGCCGACATAAACATAGGGAAGAAAACCGGCAAATGAAAAGCTGCATCCAACACAGCGCGGTAGCCGGCAATGGTGGCCATCGACGAGAGTACATCCATGGCCTGCGCCCGCGAAATACGTGGTATCGCATCCAGGCTAAATGTGGTCATTCCATGGGCTTTGAGCGTGCGAACCAGGTCGGGGTGTGAAAGAGGATTCAAGGTGCCCACAAGCACCTGATCGCTTTTTAGCTTCCCGATTTCTACATCCGTCGGAGCACCCACTTTGAGTATCAGCGATGATTGCTGAATGACTGCGTCTTTTTCGAGTACTTCTGCACCTGCATCGCGGTAGGCAGCATCGCTGATGTGGGCATGGATGCCTGCATCTTTTTGGATGCGGACGATGTTTTTTAAGGCAATAAAGGCCTCAACCGTTTCGGGCAACATGGCCACCCTGGTTTCGGGGGCTTGCTCTTGTAATATCCCAATATTCATTCCTTTTTGTTTTTGAGTACAATCAAGCCAAACAATTCAATACAAATCTTGTTCATGCTGTGCAGGCAAAATAAATCTTATTTTCGGCGTTGCTAATTAGTGTCTGTCTTTTTAGTAAAGTATTTGAATTATGAATTGCCTCGCCCTTTAGGCGGGGATTAAATTGCGGGGGCTATTGGCAAGTTCATTTTTCCCCGGGTTAGCCTTCGACAAGCTCAGGCTGTAATCCAGGGCAATTCAAAGCATCGACTTTATGAACAGAGACTAATTAGTGCTTGCTGAAAAACTCAAAAAGAAGATATTACGGTGCTCTGCACCTTACGATAACTGCGTATCTTTTTTCTACAAATGTTGCGCGGCTCTGCCGCTTTAAAATAAAATATTTTTACTATGCACGAAATCGAACCTTTCTATTCGTGGCGGCATCTGTATGTTGCGGCCGATGACGACAGGTCGCCATTTTATCAACGAAGTTATAGCGAACTTGAGTTTTCGCAGGCTATTTACAATTATTTAATCCATCCCCAGTGGGACGAAATTGGCTCCTCAACACTCTACATCAAAATCCTCTATGCCGATTACGCGGAGGGCTACGCTATAATTGAGATGATGGGCGAGTGGAACGACTGTTTGCACAACGACATCATGTACCTCAAACGCAACATCATCGAACTTCTGATAGCGGAAGGCATCACCCGCTTTATTCTTGTTGGCGAAAATGTGCTGAACTTTTTCGCCTCCGAAGACGATTATTATCAGGAGTGGTTTGATGAGATTGAAGACGGCTGGATTGCCGGACTTAATTTTCGCGAGCACGTCATCGAGGAATTTGCCCAAGCGCGTATCGATTATTATATCGCCTTTGGCGGATTGCTGGATACGGTAGAATGGCGGATTTTTACACCCAAGCAACTTTATCAGCGCATCGAAGCCTTGATGATGAAACGCCTGATGATGTGATATAATTAATTCGGGTAATATTAAAATCTGCAGGTCATGCTAAAAGTTAATTCATATTTTTAAAATTAGATGAAGAAGGCAGTTCGATTAACAATTTCAGGACGGGTACAAAATGTGGGCTTTCGCTATCATACCCGCCAAGCAGCCCAAAAGATGGGTATCACCGGTTTTGTAAAAAACCAGACTGATGGCAGCGTTTATGCTGAGGCCGCCGGCGAAGAAGAAAATCTGGATCAGTTTATCCTGTGGTGCCACTCGGGGCCAACGTGGGCAAGGGTGGATGAGGTAAAGATGCAGATGATGCCTTTTGCAGAGTATGCGGGGTTTGAGGTTTTTTAATAAACCGCTATTTTATTTTGGATTTTCTGAAAACGGAATGGTTATTTTACACAATTTCAATTAATTCAATTTCTTCAATATTTTTAAAATCGCCAATATTTGCCGTTACCACTTTTGAAAGACCATTGGCCAGCATAATTGAAACGATTTCAATATCATAGACTCTGTTTCCACGGGGATTATATTTCTTGATTAAAGATTCAAAAATATTTAAGCTATTTTGGCAAGGTGTCAAAATATTAAAATTGTCTTTAATATCTGCATAAAAGCCAAGCGTGAGGGTTAAATCAAAATTAAGTTTTGAACAAACGCAAAAAAATTCTGATATATTTTTTGATGTAGTGAATAGTTCATACTCCCCATCTCGAAAAATGCTTTGTGATTTCTGATAGAATTCAGAGGATTTGTCAAACGCATAGATAAAGATATTTGTGTCAACCAGAATGTTATTCATAGGCCAAATCCCTGATGTTAGTTTTATCCATTGCGTTTTTTAAATCTAATGCACCAAGATAATTCCACTTGCGTTTTTTCTTTTTGGAATAATTTGGCATTTCAACTATGGAGATAATAACTTCTTTGCCAATAAGGCTTTCAATGCCATACAGTTGTATCACATTACTTTCTAATTTTGTTTGAATCGTTCGTGTGTTCATGCTATTTAGCTTATTGCGATCATTTTTCAATAAAAGCCAAAGATAATACTTTACGGTGTAAACGACTTGTATATTTTCAGACGTGGTTTTTTGCTCAAACTTTTAATCCACCTATTTTCAATATCTATTGTTTGCTTGTTGTCCATTATTTTGCAAACCCTGAGTGCTGTTCTTTTAATAAACCGCTACTTTATTCTTCATAATTTCATTCCCTGATTGAATCGCAAAAAGATAAATTCCAGCCGGAAGATTTTGGACGGGTATCTGATTTTGGCCTTTGCCGAGCTGCTTCTCTTTTACCAGCTTCCCATTCAAATTAAATATTTTCAGGCTCGCATCTTTATTAAAAGGGTTGCTAACAACAATCTGATCTTTTGCAGGATTGGGGCTGCAAAAGGAAGTATTCATTGTTTCCGGTTTTGCTTCATCGTTTATTGCCGTGATATAGTCGGAGTACCAGGCAACAGCTTTAAAGCAGTCCGTGCTGGAAAACAATTGTCTGTTAAACAAATAAAGTGTAACGTTATCATCATCGGCTACCCACACCCCCGAACACAGGTAATACATGCCGGTAACTTTTTGCAAGCCATAATCATATTCATAATCCTTTTTCCAAAGGTTTATCCACTCATCCAGGTCGATGTCCCAGTCCTGAGAAAGTTTCGAAAGCTGGTTGCCCGAGGTGTCATAAGTGTAGCTATACCTGTAATTGTTTTTCCAATCGCCCAAACTGCTGCTCCAACTCTGCGAAAGTTCCGAAAGCATATTCCCTGAGGCATCGTAGGTATGGCTTTCTTTATGTACGTTTTTCCACTCACCGGAATTGGAATTCCAGTCCTGATAAAGTCGTGAAAGTTCGTTTTCCGATCCATCGTAGGTGTATTTCAATTTCCAGTTGTTAACATAATCTCCGATTGTGCTATCCCATTTCTGGTCTATGCAAGTGAGTGGTTTCCCTGATGCGGTGTTGGTGTAAATTTCATAATACACAATATCCCAGTCACCATTTTCCCAAAACTGATAAAGCACCGTTTCTATGTATCCCAACAAATCATAAGTCCTTGTGAACCTATCATTATTTATCCATAATCCCTCATCGGTATTCCACCATTGCCTAAGCTGCGTAAGCAGGTTTCCGGAAGCATCATACGAATAGCTGTTAAGCATCTCATTTTCCCATGATCCGGTTTCAGTATCCCATTGCTGTATAAGCTGTGAAAGCGTGTTTTCCGAGGTATCGTAACTGAAACTATATTTGGTTTGGTTTTCCCAATCCCCGATTTCAATATTCCAAATTTGTTCGAGATAGCTCAGTATGTTTCCCGAACTGTTGAAACTGAGGCTGATTTTGGATTGGTTTATCCAGGCATTGGTTTCGATATCCCAAATCTGTTGAAGACGATCAATTGGTCTTAGCGAATCATCGTAGGTATAGCTAACTTTCGAATTGTTGACCCAGGCATTCATCTCGATGTTCCAATCCTGAGTAATATGCCAAAGCATGTTTCCCGAGGCATAGTAGGCGTAGAGTTCTTGGGTGATATTTAACCAAACTACATTTCCCGTATTCCATATTTGACGAAGTAAAACCAGCACTCGCCCATTCGCATCACGGGTATAGATCGTTTTGTTTTGCACATTGTTAGTGGAGTAAGTAAAAGCACTATCGCAATAATACACCGGGTCATCCGTATTTTGGACGTTTTTCCATGGGTCATTTTCCGGCATAAAGAAATTTTGATGTACGCCAAGCCCATAAAAATCGTACTCATTAAAGAGATCATCTATTGGAGGATGATCGAATTCATGGTTATTACCCTGCCTTTGATGGAGTTGATATGATGGTATTTTGTCCGGTTGGATTTGTGTTTGTTTAACCTGCGCAAATAAAGCAGTGCTTAATGTTGCAAAAAACACGGTGAGGAGAAAATGTTTTGTTTTCATGTTTGTTGTTTTTGTTGAAGGCCAAAGGTAGGGAAAATAGTTTTGGGGTTAAGGAAGAAAAATGTTGCGCAATAGAATAATAATGCTATTTTTGTTTTATACAAAAACGCTACAACACAGATTCGATTTGTTGAATAGGATGATGCAATTCAAAAATATCTGTTTATCGATTTTATTTCTTTTTATACTAAAATCGGCTTTTGCTCAGGATCCCAATTTTTCGCAATTTCTGAGTAGCAAGGTTTACTATAACCCTGCTAACGTTGGGTCAAGAGAGGGTATGGAAATTAATCTTGATGTGCGAAAAAACTGGATGGCTATTCCTAACAGTCCACAATCCTACCTTGTAACTTTGGATAAGAGTTTTTGGAATCTCAAAGGTGTTGGTGGTATTGGTCTTTTGGCATTGAATAATATCGAAGGTGCCGGAGCTTTAGCAACGATGATTTTGGGGCTTCCGATTTCTTCAAGAATCAGGATGACTGAAAAATTTACCACACAGTTGGCTATTATGCCGCAGTACCAGATGAAACGAATCAACTGGGACGAGCTTGTGTTTTCGGATCAACTTGATCCCCGATTAGGAAAAATTTTGCAGCAATCCCCGGGCTTTAATTATGATGTGGTAAATTCGGCTTCGTTTTTTGACCTGGGCTATGGAATATTATTCACTTATGAAAGCCATCCTGAAAAAGAGAATCAATCGATGAATTCGATTATCAACGCGGGCTTTTCGGTATCTCATGTGCCGGAACCACAAATGTCGTTTTTGGGGATGCCTTATTTTCTAAGCTCAAAAATTGTTGTTCATTTTGACGGTAGATTTCCATTAAAAAAAGGCTATTATCAGCGGGAAAGCATCTATTTGATGCCCGGTATTATTTACGAAAAGCAAGGTACGTTTAGCAGTTATATCCTTGGTTTATCGTTGAACAGAAACCCGTTGAGCATTGGTTTTTGGATAAGAAACAAAAACTTCAATCCAAAAAATACTACGGATTTGATTTTTATGTTTGGCTATCAATTTGGATTAAACGAAAATTCATCCTCCAGAGTTAGCGTATTTTATACTTATGATTCCACGGTTTCTAAGTTAAACAATCATGATTCAGGCTCGCACGAAATAGGGATACGTTTTAATTTGGATGATTTCTTCATCTTTAATGAATGCGAAAGCTGCAAAGATGATAGTTGGATCTTTGAGCGTTGAGAACTCCTGATCTATTTTTCCTTTGTGTTTCCCAGTGCTTTTGCGCCAATTTATATCCGAATTGCCACCTAGGCGCAAAGGCACGAAGGTTCACAAAGTTTCTTCTGGCTTTATACAATTGCCTCTTACAATTATCCAAACACTACCTTATCAGGCTTACCGTACCGTATTTTTTTCGATCCCCTTTTTCATCTTCCATGCCTTGCCATATAGAATTGTCGAAAAACATAGCCTCTGCTTTCCAAATATAAACATCCTGCTGCAAGGGTGCTCCATCATAAGTGCCGTCCCATCCTTCCGCAGGCTTGGTATCGATAATACTGTTGGTAGTCCAAAGTAAATTTCCATAAGTATCGAATACCTGCAGCGAATATGATTTCAATCCAATGCCTACCGCTTTAAATATCCCAATGTCATCATCAGTATTATTGGGGGAAAAGGCATTGGGTATAAACAAACCCTTATAAACCACTTCATAGCTCTTGGTGATGCTGTCCGAACAATCGTATTCGTTAAAGGTAACTAAGGTAAAATCATAAACCCCGATCATGTCGAAAGCATATTCGATGCTTTGGCAATTATGTTCCGATTCGCCATTGGGGAGCAGCCACTCGCAATTTAAAACATCATTGGTTTCATTAATAAATTGCACCCTTTCGGGATAGCCTCCAAGGCTGTTGATGCTAAATTCGCTCTTGGGCTTTGGTAATGCCCTAACATCAAGATAAGCCGTATCGGTACAAAGGTTTTGATATTCGGAAACCAAAATAATGGTGTATAAGCCGGGGTCGAGGTAGGTGTGTCGTGGATCAGTGGAGAGTTGACTTAAGTCGCCAAAATCCCATAGCTGATTAAAACTGCTATCGGAACTCAGGTTGATGGTAAAGGGAACGCACCCCACCGTTTCATCAGTCAGGATGAATGCGTCAGGAGTTGGTTTTATCGTAATTAACTTTTGAAGGGTATCCCAGCAGCCAAAGTCCACCGATCGGCCGATTAATGAAACCCAATATTCGCCACTCGATGCGTAAGTATGCTCGATAATATCTGTGCTTGGATAAGAAACGTTGCCATCGCCAAATTCCCAATACATATCAGCTACATCCGAAAAATTCTCGAACAAAACCGTTTGGTCGGCACAAATTTCATTCGTACTCATTTGAAAACTAAGATTGGGTTGTGGATAAATAATTACCCGGGCATAAGCAGAATCGCGGCTACAGTTATCGTCAATCCAAAGCTGAACCGAAACAGTATCTGTTTGGTTTGTTTCGTTAACAAAGGTAAATTCAAAATTCTCCCCCAGATATTTCAGGGTATCCTCATCATTTATCACTGCCCAGGTGTGGTGCAAAGCATGAGGGCTTGAGTAATTGGTAAAATTTACCGTGAGCGGGCTGCATCCAAAAGTGGTATCGGTATTAAAAAAGGCCGTTAATGTATTTGGAAATACTTCAATGCTATTAATACTGGTATCTGTTCCGCAAGGATTATAAACAATTATTGTAGCTGTGTAACTGGTATCGTTCTCCCCGGTATAAAAACTATGCTGCAATATTTGATCAGGTATCGGATAGTAAATGGTGGTATCGTTGCCATCACCAAAGTCCCAAAACATGCTATCGCACACGCCCAGGCTTTTGTTGATATAATTAACAGGAACCGGGGAGCAATTCCAGTTGTAATCCTGAGCAAATTGCGCAATGGGTGGAGCGTAAACAGTGATTGAATCAGTAAAAGTTAAGATGCCACATTGGTTTTCCACGTCAAGGGTAATGTAATAAGTCGAGTCAGACACGCCTTGGGTATAGGTGATAAGGGTATCGGTAAAACTTTGATAGGAATAAAAATAGGTTCCATTTCCAAAATCCCAGTAAAATCTTACCGATTCATCATATACCGTAGGGTTGAATGATAGGCTTACATCCACCGGGCTGCATAGATTTTCGGGAGAGTAATCCATGCTAAAGACAGGGTCTGGTGGTTTTTCGATAACCCGGATCTGGCGTTCATAAGTATCAAAACATCCATACAGCGATTGCGCTGAAATGCTTATGGTTTGAATGCCTAAGTCCGTAAATGTATGGTTTACTTCATCGGGGTCGCTTGCGGTAAAGCCATCGCTGAAAACCCATTCGATTTCATTTTGATTTCCTCCAAACGTATTGTTGGTGAAAGCATATTCTATTTCAGTGCAAAAGATGGTGTCGTTGGGCAAAAAATCCGGCAATGGTCTGGAATCGACCGTGATGTTTAAAAAATCAGAATTAGTACAAGTACAGCCGGGAAAAGAATCGGTATAGTAGTAATGAATTTGAAACTCTCCGGAGCCACTTGCCTGCGGATCGAAATTTCCGGTTTCAGGGTTTGTAATTCCGGGGCCTTGCCAGTGGCCACCTTCGGGAAAACTTGAAAGCAATATTTGTGGATCATAGATGCACATTCCTGTATCCGGCGTTAGCACCTGTACTTCGGGTACCGGATTTACCGTTAGCAAAACGCTGTCGACCACCAGGCATTCGCCCGAATACCTTAGGTAAAATGATCCAAGTATGGAGGGGTTAACCAGGCCGCTGGCATCAACAATATCGCCGCTCCATGCGCCAATATTGGGATAAGCATTTAATAAAAACTGGGGGCTATTCAAACATACCGCTGTATCAGGTGGGAGCGATGGGGCAATTTGCGACACGATTTCGATTTGTTGGATGGCAGTATCAATGCCACAGTTATTTTCGATGATCAAGATAATTTGAAAAGTGCCCGAAGTATTGTAAACGATATTTTCGGGATAGGCCTCGGTTGAGCTATTGGGCGAGGCTCCCGGGAAAGACCACTGGTAACTCGAAATTTCATCGCCATGGTCGTCATATTCTAAAATGCCCGAGCCTGCCTGATAAACAAATGGGGAATCGCAGGTGGTGAGCACTTCGTGAACAAAATCAGCCGTTGGCTTATCGTTGCAATGAATGGTAAATAACTTAAAATCTTCATCACAATTATTAAAAGTTTTCAGTAAGACCTCAAAAACGCCATAATCAGAAAAGTAAATTGTCGGGCTTGCCGAAGCTGAGTCTGAATTATTAACAAAAACAAATCCTGATTCCGGTTCAACAGTCCAAAGGTATTCCAGGTTATCGCCGGTGGATTGATTGGTGAAATTAACCACGAGGCTATCGTCAACACATCCCGTGAGTGGCGAAGCCTGGCCGCTGGCGGTAGGTGGTTCGTCGATTACAAGGGGCAGAATAATCGTAACAATTCCACAAAAACTACTATCCTGCAGCAAAACATTATACAGCCCCGGAACATTATAGACTTGTGGTGGCGGATAAAAACCTACATACGTGTTACCATTGCCAAAGTCCCATTCATACATTGAGGTATTAGTGCAGCCAGGCCCCCATCCATTTATCGATAGATTAGTAAATGCTACCGGTTGGCCAACGCAGCCCCCAATCGTTGTATCCATTTCTACTTCGCCGACAGCCCAAACAATTACGCCATTTACGCTGGCATCGGTATTTGAACAGGAATTGGAGGCGGTAACACTAACGGTAAAATCTGAACCCGGACAAGATGATGAGATATAGTTGTGTTCGACAATTCCATTATTGTCGATTGCGGTTTCCTGATCCCAAACTTCAAATAAGCCGTCTCCAAAATTCCATGAATAGGTGGTGTATTCCGAATTAAGCAGGACTTTATTCATGTCGAGGCTAAAGTCGAAGGTAATCGGGGCGCAACCTTCGGTATTGCCGCTGGAGCTGATTCCAATGGCGGGATTGGATTCATTTTTAACAACGTGAATTGTTTCACCCACACAACCATTTGTTCCGGCACAGCTAAAATTAAGATTAAAAGCACCAAGGGCTGTGTAAGTGTGTTCTATGGGGAAATCGGCATCCGCCAGGCCGGTAAGCGGTGGGCTGCCATCATCCCAATCGATGGCATAACTATCCGGGACAATGCAGGAAGTATTACCGGTATTATTATCCACAATTATTGTAAAGTCCGGATTTGTGGGTGTTGGCGGCGGATTGCCGTAGCAATTGCTGAAAGGGGGAGTATTAAGGCTTTCGGTCAACTGGGGATTGGGTCTTTTTTTTACGGATACCTGTGCATTTGCTGAGGTCTGAATATTTTGCCCGTCCGTGGTATCCGTTACCAAAAGGTTCACTGAATAAATCTGCAGGCCACAAGCCATCGGATTGTAAGTGTTTGATGGAGAGGGAACTGTGGATGCGTTGGGTGGTGAAGCCGGGTCATCAAAATTCCATAAATAGATAAATGGCCCGGTTCCACCCAGAACTTCGCACGAAAAATTCACTACTTCTCCCGAACACAGCACTTCAGGCTCAAATGAAATGGAGACACTAAAATCTTGGCCGCTGGCTGCAAATGAAGCCATCAGCAGCAACACAAATAAAAGTATGTTAGGGAACTTACGTATGTTGCTGCTTCGTTTCATCTGCTTTGAAAATTTAAATCAAAGGTAATAAAAAACACTATGTAATTTAGTGTTTGTCCATAAAGTCATTGCTTTTCAATAGCCCCGTCCGTCAACCGGCGAACGGGGATTATTGAATTTTATGATTCCACTTTCAATTTGATCCATACCCAAAGAGCATGACAACGGGTGTTTTGATGCAATTAATTTAAAGGCTGGCACATTAACTCCCTATTCCACAATGATCCTGCGGCTGATGATCTGTTTATCCATGTTGATCATCAATACATAAACGCCTTTGCTCAGTCCGCTGATGTCGATTCGGGTTTGGCTATCTGTAATATCCATACTCCGAATCACCTGCCCATAGCTGTCTATCAGCTTTGCATGGCAGGATGTAAAAGCACTTTCGTTTTCGATGGACAGAACAAAGTAGTCTTTAGCAGGATTGGGATAGATTTTAACGGCTGCTGAACTTGCAGATGCAGGAGAAACAGTTCCGGTGTTTCCATAAAACTTCAAAATCCCCGAAAGCCCGTTTTCGCTGTAATAGGGCAGGTAGTCGGGTAGGGCAGGATCGAATTCAAAATCAAGGTTTGAACTTATCCCGGTTTTGCCTTCGATGCGCCTTAGTTGTATCAGATCGTTGTTTATCAGACCATCTATTTCGGTGGTGTAGGGATCATCGCCCATAATTACCAGACCTAATGCTGTGTTTAGATATTCGATCTGGGAAATGCCCACACAGCGACCTGCTTCGTTGTAAGCCGCGAGGATATCCCCCGTTTCAAAATCGCGCATAGCCGAAGGATAGATGGAAATGATATGCTGACTCCCGGTTTTTTTGATGCCAGAATTAAGATACGTCCCTTGCTTGGATTCGGGCATTTGTTTGTCACATTCAAATTCGTCATAGTCCACATAACCACCCTGGAGCATTGAGATCAGGTAGGCTCTTCCGGGACGAAGCGTTTGAAGCGTGTATAAACCGCCGAGTGGGAAGTAGATTTCGTTGTCGATTATATCGTAGGCGAAAAGCAATCTTTCGGCAATGCCCTCACTCTCGAGTACCTCCTCAGCAGATAGCGCGCAAGGGCTTAATACCGGCAGAATGCTTATGCCTTGGGGTATCAACAACCATTGGTCGGCAACTTCCTCCCCTTCAATAATTAACTGATCGCTAAAATTCATGTTGATTTTATATCCGGAATGAGGATTCCAATTTCCGATGGTGTTGGTGTGTTTTCTTGGCCAGTAAATCGCATTTTTGCTAATCATCAATTCGATGGTTTGGCACGAGGCCAAATCTTTAAAAATAGTATCTATCAAGGGGTTTATCGGCTCGATGTAACTCGAAATGTACGACCATCCCCGGGGTATTTCTATGGCTTGTCCGGCAATGGTATCGCTTATCGTCAATTCAACGGGCAGGAATAGTTCAGGATTTAGCAGGTCGTTGCTTTCGACAACAATATCTCCGTAATAAATTCCATATTCCAAGTCGGAACTTTGAATTTCAAAATTGATAGTTTGTTGGCCACCAATCTCTACTATGCCATCATCGGGTATAATATTAGCTATCCATGGAACTGTACTTGAAATAGTATAATCTAAAATCTCGTCACCAGAGTTTTTGATAACGAATGAGCGATTCACTATTTCTCCGGGCAGCAAGGTAAGCGTATAGCAGGCAGGGCTGATGGATGCCTGTGCTGATGGCAGTGTTTCGATGCTAAGGTGCATGGTGGAGGAAGTTAGAGCACAGCCCTCAAAACCCAACACAGACAGGATTAAAGTAGCTCCACCGTCCGCAATATCCTCAGCGCCGGGTGTGTAAACAGGATTTGGATTATTCCTATTACTAAAAGTTCCATCGCCGCCGGTGTACCACGAAAGATAGGTGTAATGCTGGGCAGAAGCCTGTGCCAATGTGTATGTATCGTCCGCAAAAATGGTGGTATCTTCACCTGCAAAAACCATAGGAGCCGGATTGACCACAACGGCGAAAGTGCAGATATTCTGGCAGCCAACAGCGTTGGTGTAGGTATAAGTAATATCGAAGGTGCCTTCTCCCGATACTGCCGGGTCAAAAACATTATTCGTTACTCCCGTTCCTGAATATTGACCACCTTCCGGGCTGGCTCCTTGCAATGCGAAGGCCGGAGTATTGCTGCATACCACCATGGTGTCTGGACAGCTTACTTCGGGGATGACCCCCAGACTTAAAACCATGCAATCGATTGCTTGCGGGCAGCCGGGATTTGCGGAAATCGCAGTTAGGCAAAGTTCAACCGTCCCACTTGCAAAATCCGCCTCTCCAGGATAATACGAAGGATTCAGCATTGTTGCATTATCAAAGATCCCGTCGCCGCTGGTTTGCCATTGTAGCTCCGCATAAAATTCGGCATTGGCCTCAACCAAATAATAAGCTCCATTGCCACAAAGGGTTGCATCGTTGCCGGCAAAAGCAACAGGAGGATCGATACAGCTAAGAATCGTTACCGTTAAACAATCCACGACTTCCTGGTCGCAGGCAGCAGAATATACGTGGAGGCAGAGTTCAATACTGCCATTTTGGATGTCCAGTGAGCCGGGTGTATAAACCGGGTTGAGGACAAATTCATCGGGCGCGAAAACACCATCACCGGTGCTGGACCAATAAAAGTTATCGCCGGGTAGCAAACCTTCAATTGTTGCCTGGGCAAGGTTAAGACTTTCTTCCTGCAGGATTTCTGCATCCGGGCCGGCATAAGGCACAGGCAGCGGATTTACGGTAATGGTAAAACTGCATGAGTTTTCGCATCCGGTGTCTGGGTTTTTGTATTTGTAAATAATTTCAAAATCCCCAATATTGTTACAATCCGGCGTAAATTCGTAGATAGTATCTCCATCCAAATAATAAGTTCCACCATCGGGCGTAGCACCTTCGAGCGGAAAGGGTTCGGCATCGCAGCAAACAGCAGAATCTGGCGGGCATGTAACCACAGGCAGCGGATTTACGATAATAGTAAAATAGCACGTGTCTGCGCAAGTGGTAACGGGGCAGGAAAAGGCATAGCCTATCTCAAAGCTACCCGTGTTATCACAATCGGGGTAAAACCAACCATTGCTAACTCCATCCCCAAAATAGTTTCCACCATCGG